>PVMK01188521.1_pt1 | contig 16399 bp, 15 predicted proteins | sample 1853481 | NCBI WGS metagenome assembly PVMK01 (sample SAMN08533507, study PRJNA380276) | Marine sediment metagenome, whole genome shotgun sequencing project.
ATAATGGCTTATCTTCGAACGCTTGAATGGCTTATCTTCGAACGCTTGGTTGAATTAAGCCTGCCATAGTAAACGAAACCGCCTATTTGGAATTTAAGCAAGCGGGGTTGGTGATGCTCTTTTTCTTTTTATTGCTCGACATTACGTATTTCTGTCACCAATCTTACCCCTGCTAAGATCTGCCGTACTCGTTTTCTCGTGACTGTCCCAATATACTCATTTAGCTGTGTTTTATCCACAGTAAATATTTGAGTTATGTTTACTACACTCTGCTTGGGCAAATTTGCTTCATCCTTGTCTAACAAAACATTTCCTGGAGCTTGAGCGCGTTTTAATTTAGATGTGAGTGCACATACTACTACCGTGTTTATCCGGCTTCCATTGAAAAGATTATTTTGAATGACAACATGAGGATGACGATAACCAGATTCTGATCCCACTGGTTCTTCAAGTTCCACCCAATAAATATCTCCCTGTTTAATTACCATTCTCCATCCATCATGCCTCGATGAGACTGACGCGTTTTACTCAAATATTTATTCTCAACAGCATTAGGTAAGTCATCATATGCTTGATTTATTTCTTCAAGCAATTGTCGATTTTGGTAACGACGAATATATTCTTCTACCGCTAACACAAAAACTCGACTGCGAGAAATATTTAACTCACGTGCTAGCGTTTCGACCTGCTCAAAGAGATGTTCTCGAATGGAAATTGCTGTTTTTATACTTGTCATACTAGTTATACCTTTCTGTTTATATTCAGTATAACTTAATAGTAATATCGAGTCAACACCGCGGTATAACCATACGGATTATTGCTCGCCAACTTTGTAACACCTGATTATTTTACTAAAGCCAAACGCTTGTAAAATTCGCGCCGATTCTCACAGCCGAAGGCGAGTCTGATCTATGCGTGGTTAGGGAGCGCTTCGTTTTTAGCAAAACTCACACAGATACGATGCGCGGTTCTATCAATGCCAGTTGACCGATTTCTTTCTGTTGCGCCCTATATAAATCCCATCTCAACTGGAAATTCATCCAATATCCTGCCGTCGTGCCAAAATACTTCGACAATCTTAAGGCTGTGCTTGGCGTGATTCCTCTTTTACCATTTATCAACTCGTTTATCCGCTGATATGGCACATGGATACCACCCGCCAGTTCCCTCTGGGTGATTACCATAGGCCGTAAAAATTCTTCACGCAATATTTCGCCTGGATGGGTTGGTTCTCGGTTTGTGGGTACTCTAACCATTTTATTACACCTTTTCGCTCAGTGATAATCGACTATTTCTACTTCTTTCGACCCAGCTTCTGTCCAAACAAAACAGATTCGATATTGCTCATTGATACGAATGCTATGTTGTCCTTGTCTGTCACCTTTCAACATTTCAAGGTGGTTGCCGGGTGGAATTCGCAGGTCATCCAATATTTCAGCGGAGTCGATTTGATCAAGTTTCCGAGTAGCAATTTTCCATAAAATTTGTGGGCATGCTTTGCGCGCCGTTTTTGAATTGACGCCATTGAATATATCTTCTGTCGCTGTGTTCTTGAATGATCGTATCATACTTTCATGATACCACGGAACTCATGCTATCGCGAGACAATGCAAACCACCCTATCCCCTTAACAAAACAACTCGCTCCCCAACGGTTGTGGATTAATGTGGCACGGCACCGAAAAAAGCAGCCGTGGTGCCAAAGAAAGCCGCCACCTCATGGCTTATCTTCGAACGCTTGGTTCAACTAAGCCGATATTTCCATATCTACCAGGTCATCACCGAGCAGCTGCTGTACCTTGAGGTCGGCTTTCTCAAGCAGCATTGCACAGTGGCGGGCTAACATCTGGCCGCGCTCAAACTGGCTCATGGCTTGATCCAAAGTATGCTCATTTATTTCTAGCCCAGCGACCAGGTTTTCCAATTCGTCCAGAGCTTGTTCGTAGCTAAGTTCTTCAACAGGGGTAAGTGCACTTGTCATTGGTCTTCCTTCTTGGAGCGCTCAATTACTTCGGCAGCAAAAGCGCCATCACTGACGCGCACATGCAGCGCATCTCCAGACTTAACCTGCCCAACCAACCGCACATTGCGACCATCCATGGTTGAAACGATGGCGTAACCGCGCTGCAACACAGCCAAAGGATTGAGCGCTTTTAAGCGCTGCTCCAGCGCCTTGAGGCCAGCACGCTGCAGTGTTTGTCCGTGGCGCACGGCAACTCCCAGGCGGGTCGTGATTTCATCGACGCGCTGGCGGTCGCTGCGGATGCGAAAAGCGGGCGAGCTACGCCGCAGGTCATTTTGGGCAGCCTGGGCAGCCCAGCTTTTATTCTCTATTTGGGATTTGACGACGCCAACCAGGCGCTGCTGCAAATCTGTCAACCCAACTTGCAAGTCCATGCGATCAGGAACAGCTAATTCGGCCGCTGCCGTGGGCGTAGCAGCGCGCAGATCGGCCACAAAATCAGCGATGGTGAAATCAGTTTCGTGCCCCACGCCGGTGATGATGGGTATCCGGCAGGCCGAGATGGCACGCGCTACGCGCTCATCGTTGAAGGCCCATAAATCTTCAATCGAACCGCCGCCGCGCGCCAGCAAGATCAAATCGGGGGAAATTTTCTCTTCTAAGGCTTTCAAGCCAGCCACAATTGCTGCTGGCGCACCATCACCCTGTACCAGGCTGGGAACCAGCACCACATCAGCCAGCGGATAACGCCGCTGCAAGGTATTGAGCATATCCCGTAAAGCCGCACCCGTCGGCGAGGTGATAATGCCAATGCGGCGCGGCCAGCGCGGAATTGGGAGCTTGCGGTCTTGATCAAACAACCCTTGCGCTTCTAATTTGGCTTTCAACTGCACAAATGCTTGAAACAGCGCGCCCTCTCCCAGAGGCTTGATCTTATCCACATAAAGCTGCATCTGCCCGCCAGCCTCATACACACTGATGCTGCCGTGTAGCTCAACCGCATCACCATCTTTGGGGATAAATGTTTGACGTTGGGCCGTACTGCGCCACATCACACAGCGCAGTGCCGCATTGCTATCTTTTATCGTGAAATACAGGTGTCCGGAGCGCGGCCGCGAGAAATTCGAGATCTCGCCCTGCACCCAAAGATCGTTCAGGTTGTGATCACTTTCAAGAATATCGCGCAAATAACGGTTGACATCGCTAACCGTCCATGCGGCAGCAGGTAGAAATGATTGCTGTTCCATCGTAAAAAGAGTATACGATGAGTACGCCAACTTCGCAACAAGGGACACAGAAAGATTCTTCGGCTATAATATTTATCATTCATCTACCTTGATACAGGAATGAACCACATGACTCGCCGCTCACTATTTATTATATTGTTAACCCTTACCCTAACCTTGATCACAGGCTGCGCGGACAAAGAAACGAGCGTGGCTACCCCCAACGATCCCGGGTTGCAGCCCACGGACTTCCAGCCAGAGGTCACCGACACAACTCGGGATGATTTCAACGTTTTTAAAGCTGGATTGATTGCTGCCGAGGGTGAAAATCTAAACTCTTTCGCCGATGCCACGATCTATCATCTGGATTTCACAATTGCTGCTAATATGAGCACACTGACGGGGCACGAGCAAGTGCGTTACACCAATCGAGAAGATGTCGTCCTCGATGAGGTTTACTTCCGATTATTCCCCAATATCACTGGTGGCTCAACCGTGATATCAAATTTGCATGTCAATGATAGCCAGGTTGCACCCATTTACGAATACAGCGATAGTTCTTTACGCGTTGCTATTAATCCAGGTTTGCAGCCTGGCGAGAGCGTTGTGATCGCAATGGATTTTGAGGTCACCGTGGCCGAAGAAATGGCCGGCAACTACGGGCTCTTTGGTTATTTTAGCGATGTGTTGGTCTTAGACACCTTTTACCCCACCATTCCTGTTTATGATGATCGTGGCTGGTACGCAAATGAACCGGCCCCTAATGGCGACATTTCATATTACGATGCCAGTTTCTACAATGTAAAAGTAACCTTGCCAAAAAACTTTATCGTTGTCGCTTCAGGCAGTGAGGTCAACCGATCAGAAGGCGGGGATTCGCAAACTGTGGTTTACGCGGCCGGACCGGCGCGCGATTTTTACCTTGCGGCCAGCGAGAAATTCTCCGTGATCAGCGCTACCGTGGGAGAAACCACCGTAAACAGCTACGCTTTCAACGATCAAATGGAAGGTGCGGAACGCGCCTTAACCTTCGCCGTTGATGCTATAAAAAGTTTTAACAACCGTTTAGGCCTTTATCCCTACACCGAATTTGATATTATCAGCTCCCCAATGCAAGCACTGGGCATTGAATATCCGGGCATTGTAGGCATTGTCATCACGATCTATGATTTGCAGGGTGTCAGTTGGGGTATACCCAACGAGGTAATGATGGAGGGCACGGTGGCTCACGAAGTGGGACATCAGTGGTTCTACAATGTCGTAGGCAACGACCAAAGCAACGACCCCTGGCTTGATGAAGCCCTTGTACAATACATGACCGGCCTGTACTTCCGCGATACCTACGACGAGCTTGCCGAAGATGGCTGGCAAAGATCATGGGGTGACCGCTGGGATCGCGTTAACCGCGCCGATATTGCTATCGGTATGTCGGCAGGAAACTATTCCGGACAAGAGTATGGCGCGATCATTTACGGGCGGGGCCCGATCTTTATCGCAATGTTAGCAAAGGAAATGGGAGCGGAAACTTTCAATGTTTTCCTACGCGACTACTACCAAGACAACAAGTGGGGTATCAGCACAGCTTCAGCTTTCCATGCTGCAGCCGAAGAACACTGTCAGTGTGATTTATCCCCGTTATTTGATGCCTGGGTCTATGATCGCTAGCGCAAAAAAAAAGACGTGATTCACTTCCCAGGTTTCTTATCTGACCACAGAATTGGTGAGGCAGGAAAGTTTGCTGCTGCAACCCGCTTTAAGGTACGGCCACTCCCACGTTACCAACACCCCCAAATTCAGTTAAAGGCCAATAAATAAAAACGGCCTTGCCAATCACATTCTCAATTTGCAGGGGTCCCCAATTATGGGAATCGGAAGAATTGTTGCGATTATCTCCCAGCACAAAAACATAACCATCGGGGATATCCCAATTGCCCGTGTAGCGTGGCGGCGCGGCGATATACGGTTCATTCAGCACTTCACCGTTAACAGATACCTGTCCATCGGCAATTTGCACTTGATCGCCGGCTAAACCAATAATGCGCTTGATATATTCCTGCTCAGGGTCACGCGGATAATGAAAAACCACCACATCGCCCAATTCATACGTCCCGATCTTGTACGCCAGACGATTAACGACGACAAACTCACCGTGTTGAAAGGATGGCTCCATGCTCGAGCCATCAACCCGAACACGGGCCGAGATGGCGTTGATGCCCATAAAAAGCAGCACCGACAAAAGCAAGGTTTCTAAAATATCATAGAAAATACGCAGCAGGCTGGATTTTCGCTCAGGCTGCTCTTCATCTGGTGTTTGCCAGGTCTATTATGATTCGGGTTGGTAATCTTCAAATTTCGGTTCCATAAATTATTGCACACTTTCCATATATTCAAGTTTTTCCCGATTATAAGACCAGTTACAAGCATGGACAAGAGCGGGAATCTTGCAGTCTAGGTTTTTTAGGCAGCTTTTTTTGGGGGTCAATCCAATAGGTATCCCAACGCGGGCACTGCATAGCTGACCAAGACCTGGCATCATGGTCAGTCTTGCAGCATGAGATGGCTTCAAGCTATCGCCCACGCAATAACAGTGCTACACTCAAAAGCACGCTCGTTGTGAATTCAAAGAATAAATCACTTTTTTCGAGGCCGCAAGAGTATTCGGATTGGCGTACCGATAAAGGGGTGCATTTCTCGAATCTTGTTCTCCAAATAGCGCAAGTAGGTAAAATGTGCCAGCTCGGTATCGTTGACATGCAGCAAAAATGTGGGGGGATCGTTGCGCACTTGCGAACCGTAATATATCCTTAAGTGGCGTCCAGCCTTCGATGGCGGCGGATGCTGGTCAAGAGCATCGCGAATAAGGCGATTTACTTTCCCGGTAGAAATGCGCACCATGCGCTCATCATGCACTTGCAAAGCTGTCGGCAGCACCTGGTGAACACGCCGTCCCGTTTTTGCTGAAATAAATAATACCGGCACATAACTCATAAATTTTAGCTCTTTGCGCACATGCCAGGTGTAATCTTCGATCGTGTAGGTATCGCTGGGGATAGCATCCCATTTATTGACCAGTACAACGGCGCTTCTCCAGGCTTGCAGGATATATCCCGCAACATGCATATCTTGCGCTGTGATACCATCGACAGCATCAATCATTAATAGCGCCACGCTGGAACGCTCAATGGCTTGCATCGAGCGAATTACACTGTATTTCTCTACCCCCGGACTAATCCGCCCGCGCTTACGAATACCGGCAGTATCAATCAAGGTTATGGCTGTATTATCAAAGGTAAGTCGGGTGTCTACTGCATCGCGCGTTGTGCCAGGGATCGGGCTGACAATAGCACGCTCTTCGCCCGCCAGGCGATTAAGCAGCGTTGATTTTCCAGCATTAGGTTTACCCACAATTGATATTTTTACTGAGTCGTCTTCTTCCTGATCTTGCACCCAATTTTTAAAAGTATCCACGAGCGCATCGAGCATGTCTCCTGTTCCAATGCCGTGCAAAGCAGAAATTGCGTGGGGTGTACCCATACCCAGCTCGTAAAAAGAAAAGGCTTCGGTGCGGGTTTTTACGTTCTCACATTTATTGACCACCAACAAAACCGGTGGCCAGGCCACGCCATCGCGTTTCTCTTGATGACGGCGCAATATTTGAGCCACCTCTTGATCCGGCGCAGTAACACCGTGCTGCACATCAACAACAAACAGCACGGCATCGGCATCATTGATCGCGATTTCAGCCTGCATTCGAATTTCTTGAATAAACTCTGCCGAACCAATTGAAAGAGGGGCTAAATTTTTACCAGCACTGACCTGAGTAGGATCAATGCCCCCCGTATCGATAACATCAAAAAGATAACCGCTCCATTCGGCTTCGGCCATTAAACGGTCACGCGTCGTGCCGGGGATCTCATCAATAACGGCTAAACGCTCTTGAACCAGACGATTAAAGAGCGTGCTTTTACCCACATTGGGGCGCCCAACCAGGGCAACTACAGGTTTTGCCATAAAACAGGCGCTCCTTAAGGCGTTACAGTAGGCGCCGGTGTTGGTGTACCCAGCGCCTCGTCGGCGGATATAATTTCGATTTCAATAGTTCCCGGCAAAACCGCTTCGCTGATAATATCATCGGGCAATATGACCACTTCCGGGGTCAGTTGATATATACCTATCTCTAAACCGGTCACATCAAGCACAACGCGAATATCTGTCTCGGTGAGCGTATCCAACGTAGGAATCGGACCAAAGATAATAACATCAACAACTTCAGGGGTAAACCGTGTGCTAAATTGTGGCAGTATACCAATTACTTCCACTGTGCGGGTAACTGTGATGCTTGTTTGCAAAGCGACCAAGCCAATCTCTACCAGCACATTTGGGTCGCCAACCACAGATATATTTTCGGGTAGACTAAGCGATACGATTGTGGCAATATTCTCCACAGCATCTGTCAAATCCAATGGGGTAGTTTCAATAAAACTGGGCAATTCGTCCAAAAATGTCAGGTCAGCAGAAAAGACCATGATCGTAGGTGGCGTTACGGTAATGCTCGTGTGGCGATAGCCATCGACAACTTGCCCTGTGGTAATAACTTTAACCACCATGTTTCGATAACCTCCTTGCAGCGTGATAGGCTGTAGAACTGTCACTTCGCTGGGGGATAAAGCTACATTGGAAAGCAAATGTCCGTTAGCATCGCGTGCGACAAGATTAATGCTTAATTCGATGCTCTCTTCGGCACCAGATATATCTAATACTGCCTCGACGGCTGCCACTTGCTCAACCAAAGAGGCTCGCCCTGAAATTTGCACTTTGGTATGACCCCAGGTAGGCGTTTCGGCCTGATAACCAAGTTTGGGTTCACCTTGGATGTCTGCTGTTATCGATAAGGTACGGGTAATCAATGCTTCTAACACAATCTCGATACTTGTGGGCAGTACTTCGTTGACACGTACCGGGCTGAATTCAGATGCCACTTGGTATTGCATCAATACACTGTGCTCACCGGTGCCCAGTGTGGAAAGATCAACCCAGGCTTGTAAGGTACTGCTGCCCTGTGATATTTTTTCAAGCACGCTGCTCGGTGCAAAGAGCTTGATTTCTGCTCTTTCAGCAGGGGTATTGATCAATTCAAATCCGGCCGGCAAACCGATGATTTCAATAGGCACTGAAAAATTTCTCTCTTGATTAGGATCAGACGATGTAACCGCCGATACCCAAACAACAACTGCCAAGACAAAGGCTAGTAATAGCGTGCTAATGTTTCTACTTGTCCAACGGGAAGTTTTAGTGTTCATTTTCTTCTCCCCGATTTTGGGCAGCCAGTCCTGGGATAAAACGTTCCACAAAAGTCATCAAGGTTTTTCGTTTGCGGGTTGGCTCATAAAACGTACGCAAAATATTACGCAAACGAGGACCTTTCAGCTTGCTAATCATGCGTCCGCCATGAGCTATAGATATCGCACCGGTCTCTTCCGAGACTACAACGGCCACCGCATCGACCAACTCGGATATTCCTAATGCGGCGCGATGGCGCAACCCCATCTGACGCTCAGGTGTGGTCACCAGACTGCCGCTGGTCGATAACGGCATCACGCAGGATGCCGCGATCACCATCTGATCTTTAATGATCACGGCGCCATCATGCAGGGGGGTGTTCGGATAAAAGATTTGCAGCAACAATTCAGGGGTGACTTGTGCGTTAAGGGGCACCCCTGTTTGCACATATTCTCGCAAAGTATCCAAGCGCTGCAGCACGATCAACGCGCCGTGCTTGCGGTCAGAGAGGCGCACGACCGCGCCAACCAAAGCATCAATAACATCTATGCTGACGTCTGAGCGCGACGCAACCAGGTTGCTGGTGCGCCCGAGCCGTTCCAAAGCGCGCCGGATTTCTGGTGCAAATATTACAGGAATAACAACGATCAGTGCTGGCAGCGTATTACTCACCAACCATGAAAATGCCGGCAGCACTCTGAGACTGGTTAACACGCCAATCAGGGCAATAAACAATAAGGCGCCTCGCAGCAAAACAATGGCCTGCGTGTCTTGCAACATTTTCAATATCGCAAAGAAAATCGCTGTGACTAATAGTATGTCGAAAAAACCTGACAAGTCTAGACGCTCAAAGATAAATAATATGTATTCCATTATTTTTTATGCTTCCAAATAGTGCCAACCAATCGAAAATAATACGGTATCGATGATAACGGACACAAACCTTATAATGGGCGTAAAATCCGGTCTTTGCGCAACCGCTTAAAAAATAAAGTCGTTCCCGCCGGCATCGATTCTACAACAGCCTCTTGCCAGGCCCGCACCCTCAAATCCTTGATATCTCGAACCGTGTAACCAAGTTCATGCCAGGCACCTCTGTGCTGCGCAAATGCTGGGGGCAGGAAAAGTATAGACGCCTCACACTGCAGCTCATCAGAAGCGCTTTCGATTTCTAGGATCATCGCGCGAATCGCATCTTCAAGGGGCTGATCTGGCAGCAAGTAAACATCACTTATCCGGACGATTAAATTCTCCACCTGCCAACCCATCACACCGACAACCTCAGCGCCTTGTCTGAGCAAAATAAAAGCTTTTTCGCCAAAAGCTTCCATAATATCCGCGCGCGTTAGGCGGCGTTGACCTTGGCTGGCTGTCGTTATAAATTCAGCAATCACGCTGGCAGCTCGCGGACCAGCCGATTCTACAGACATATCCGTCCTGCTGGCAGCAACTTTTTTAGCGGCAGCAGGTTCGGAAGGCTCAACGCCAAAGCTTAGCTTCCAGGCGTTAAGCACTTGCTCCCAAGTGTTCTCATAGGAGCCATCATTTTTAATCGAAATATCAGCTGCCTTAATCTTCTCCGATTGCGCTCCTTGCACACCTATACGTTCACCCGCAATGGTAGTATCCATACCTCGTTTTTGGATCAGGCGCGTCATCTGAATTTCTTGAGGCGCGTGCACTGCCCAAACGACGTCACAATATTTATGCAGTCCCCCCTCTAATAACTTAATGGCTTCGATAACGACAACTTTTTGGGTCGAGTGTCTCACCAACAGATCAATACCCTGACGGATCAACGGATGCAATATTTCTTCTAGCAGGAGCAGAGCCTCGGGATTGGAAAAAATCAGCCGCCCCAATATCGAGCGATCAATATGCCCTTCGGAGTCCAAAATCCATTTTCCAAATGTTTCAACAACAGGTTGGTAACCCGGAGCGCCCACAGCCATCGCGCGATGGCCCACAACATCAGCATCAATGCCATACGCGCCTAAATGCTCCAGCATTTTGCGAACCACGCTCTTGCCGGTTGCAATATTGCCGGTCAATCCAATCACATATTTTCCTGGCCATGCGCCCATAGGATCCTGCCTCAATAGTTCACACCCACATTTTAGTCTGGGCATAGCAGAATGTCAAAGGTCACAAGATTCACAATCCTTAAAGACACCGTATTGGACTTTGAATCCACTTACACGCGCGATTTATTATAGCCACGCCCACCCACCTTTCTGGATTGATCCTAAAATTCAGGGTATACTGAATAACTTTGAAAAAGCAATTATTGCGTTTATTAAATTGGAGGTACTTTTAATGAAACGAGCTGTCAGTGTAAGCCTTGGCTCATCAACCCGGGACAAAAAAGTTGAAGTAACTCTTTTAGGGGAACGCGTGATCATTGAGCGTATTGGCACAGATGGCGATGAAGTTGCCGCCCGGGAGATGTTTCGCGAACTGGATGGAAAAGTAGACGCCTTTGGGGTAGGCGGTATTGATTTGGGTGTTGGCACCCCTTGGAAGAAGTATCCCCTACATGCCGCCTTAAAAATGGTTCAAGATGTCAAAGTCACCCCCTATGTTGATGGTGGCGGACTGAAAGACACGTTGGAAACGCGTGTAATGCAATATGTTGAGGCCGAAATTGGGAATCAAATTATGCCAAAAACAGCCTTCCTGGTGGCCGGCATCACGCGCTATGGCATGACAATGTCCTTCATCAACGCCGGCTATGATTGTATTTTCGGTGATCTAATGTTTGGGTTGGATATCCCCATTGCGCTGCGCGGCATCAAGCTTGTGGAACGCGTGGCCCGCATCATGTTGCCGGTTGTGGGTCGTATGCCGCTGAGCATGCTCTACCCCACCGGTGAGAAGCAGCTTGAAGTCACACCCAAATACGAAAAACATTACCAGGGCAACACCGTCACTGCTGGCGATTGGCTGTATATCAAACAGCATATGCCCGAAGACATGAGCGGAAAAACAATCATCACCAACACAACTACGCCCGAAGATGTGGAATTTCTAAAAGCACGCGGCGTGAAATATTTGATCACAACCACGCCTGTCATGGATGGGCGCTCCTTTGGCACCAATATGCTCGAGGCCGCCCTGGTAGCCGCCGCCGGAAAGGGGCGCACGCTGTCCGACCATGAACTCAATCAAATTATCGATGAGTTAGATCTCAAACCACAAATTCGGGAGTTGTAATTATGGATGCCATTGTTATCGCAGGTGGAATACCTAAGCCAGAAGAACCACTTTACCCCTACACACAGGGCATCTTCAAAGCTATGCTCGATATCGCCGGAAAACCCATGATTCAGTGGGTGCTCGATGCGTTTAGCGAAGCCGAGAAAGTAGATAACGTCATAATCATTGGCCTGCCGGAAGATACCCCAATAACCTGCAATAAACCTCTGTACTTTGTCCCCAACCAGGGTCGTATGTTGGACAATATCTCAGCCGGAATCGATAAAATGCTGGAAGTTAATCCGGATGCAGAGTATGTGATCAGCTCCTCATCAGATATTCCCGGCATTACCGGCGAGATGATCGATTGGTTGGTTGATACATCCATGCAAACACAGCACGATATGTATTACGGCATAGTCAAGCGAGATGTGATGGAAGCGCGCTACCCTGATTCTATGCGCACCTATACTCAACTGGCCGACATGGAAGTTTGCGGTGCTGATATCCACATCGCGCATAATTCCATGACCACCGACCCAGAACATCTGGCTATGTGGGATGTGCTGATCGGTAAACGAAAAAGCCCGATAAAACAGGCCGCCTCGATTGGTTTTGGCACACTCTTCCTGCTTTTAGCTCATCGTCTGACCCTCAAGGGAGCCATCGAACGTATTACCAAGCGGCTTAATATCACTGGCCGAGCCATTATTTGGGATTATGCCGAACCGGCCATGGATGTTGATAAACCGCACCAACTTGAGGTATTGCGCGCCGATTTAGCGCAATAACCTATGTTTTTTGAAAAATTCTTAGCCTGGGACGTGCGCGTTTCTGAGCAATTGCGCGTTGCTGAACAACCCGGCTCATTACGAACAGCTGCCGCTTTTTTTGCACACTCAGGCGATTCTTGGTTTTGGCTGCCTGCTTTGCTCCTGGTCGGCTGGTTTGGAGAGCCTTTTTGGCGCTCGCGAGCTATTGCCCTGGGCATTGGTATTGTGGTCACCATCGCAATTGTGATGACCTTGAAATTCACGATCCGCCGCCGCCGCCCCGAGGGAGAATGGGGGCTTATGTATCGCAGCACCGACCCGCACTCCTTCCTTCCGGACATGCCGCACGAGCTGCTTTACTGGCAGCTATGGCAGTAGGAATAGGACCCACCTGGTTCGCAGTCGTCTTGGTTATTTGGGCGCCGCTTGTAATTTTAGCGCGTGTCGCCATGGGGGTGCATTTTCTTTCGGATGTGCTCGCTGGCACGCTGATTGGCGCGGTCATTGGCACAGCATCTTATGGGTTGATGGTATAATCTATAGCAGTTCGTTTCACACTGCTATAATACACTGAAACACGAACGAATTAAAAAAATTTCCGAGCTCCAGGGCTCGGAATTTTCTATTTAAGGGCAAAATCTATCTACGGGGAGAAGGTTGCCACCACGGGGTCGTGATCTGATTTGCGCATCGGGGATTGATCTCCCGGGATGGGTGGAGCATAATCGGCATTAATATGCAGCACTTCGGTGCGTTCGAGCAAATCAAATAAATTTGCCGTCACCAAAATATGATCCAGGGTTTGCGATGCGCCCTGGTAAATATACGAGTAGCGTTCATCTTCCGGAAGAATCTCGAAGACGTGGCGCAGCCCGGCCTCCCGCAGCGTATCGATTGGCAATGCATCGTAAAACGAGTTCAAATCACCGATGATCACCACATATGCCTGCGGATTTTGCGCCAAGATCGTTTCCAGCACGGCTACATTCCAGGCGGCTTGGGCATTGCGACGCGGCTCAGTAGCTTCAACACCGGCGCTCATGGATGTAAAGTGATTATTGGCCACAAAGACTGTCATTCTGCCGGCTGAGGTTTCAACCTCAACTTCTATCACCAGGGGTGGGCGGCTGGTCAACCCTTCGGGAGCAACATGCTGCTCGACATTAACTACGGTAGCAACATCACTGCGTACAAGATAACCGTTATCTATGCCACGGCTGTCAGTGCCTTCAATCAGTTCAGCGGTATAACCATAGCCAGATAAAATTTCGTGGGCAGCAATTTCTTCAAGGATGTCAATATTCTCGACCTCTTGTAAACCAACAATGGCCGGCGCACCCGCCGCTAAGATCGTGTTGGCAACTTTAGCGATATACGTTTTATATTCCGAGCCCGTAGGTGGTTCGGGGCTGGAGGGATGCGGGGTACGTGTATCAAACAAATTTTCCACGTTCCAGGTCATAATACTGAATTCATCATCCGCGCTGAAGCCCAAAGTGGGTAGGTCCAGCGCAGCGTACTCAACATGCGGTACTGTGACCGGTTCAATCTTGTATTGGCCAAATGTATAGGCCAACGGACCGATCAAGCCGCTCACATAGTCCCTGGAATTAACAACGTAGGCTAGCGTTGACCGATCGACGTGCACATCGGCGCTGCCATCATCAACCATGATCGCCAAGCCATTAGTAGCTGTGTCACCTTGCCAAAGCCGTGAGATTTCGTGATTGGGCAGCACCATGGAGTATTCCCCGTACTTGGAGGTTGGAGCAACTGCCAAGGCCGGTCCGCTGACTTGCACGAACATACCCTCAAGCGCTTCGTAATAGGCAATCGATTCATCCAAACGTGCCGGTGGGTCTAGTTCTACGGCATTGGGCAGTGAATTGCCCTGGCTGAGGATCACCACATCCTCGCGCACCCTGATCTGCAATTGCGTTTGCTGAGAGGCTTCGCGCACCAAGCCGCTGACTTCAACCTCATCTCCCGGTGCTACCGCAGCCTCGATACTCTCTGTCCCAATAAACAAACCCGCCGAGGTGAGGGCATCGGCATCCGTCCGAGTTTCTTGAATCCAGAAACCGCCTAATTCGGGGAAGACACCGGTTACAATGCCGCTGGTTTTAACATTATTGAGAATATACGGTGAGCGGTATCCAGCCCCCTGAATAGCCCAAATCGGCACCAATCCGCCCAAAAAGATGTGATATTCCACGCTTTCTGCGGGTTCTTTCCACTGCGCTGCCACAGCCCAGGCACCCGGTAGGGGTAAGGATGCTTCCACCGTATTAATTTTAGCCTGGTAGCCCACCACCACCGAGGCGCCATTGGCCTCAACTTCAGGTATTACCCAGGTGATAATATAGCCATCTTTAACGCCGTCCGCATAGATCGTCCCAACTTCGAAATCAAACTGCGGAATGGGCGCGCTAACAACAACATCGGTCATCGGTTCAGACGTATGGTTATAGACAATCAGCGACACATCGAACGATTCACCGTTGACCACCGTGATGGGGGCCTGTAAATCCAGCAGCAAAACCGGCGCATAGATACGCTCTAAATCATCCTGAACGCGCGGGTAAAGTTGTTGGTCGATCACATAAGTCTCGAGGATACCCGTCGCGCGGTAACGCTGACCAACTTCTATCATTTCAACACTCATGTTGGTTTGCTTATCAACATACAGGGTCAATGATTCACCAGCTTCATCCATCAGATCAAGCTCATAACTGTAGGTAAACTCTTCGACCCGCGTTACCAAACCTTCAACTTGCGTCAAGAGCCCGGGGAGCGTGGTGTCCTGCACAGCCTCACTGACCGTAACCAAAGTTGGCGGCCAAAGCGAATTATCACTGGCTACCTCAATGATCTCCACATCTTGAGGAGTGTTAGCGACAAACTCAACCGCGCCGCGGTACATCTCATTAGCACCAAACACACGTACTTTTGTTCCCAAAGGTATGTTAACCTCGCCTGCCCCTCCCGGTATCCAAACCTGGATCCCACCGGTTTCATCGGCTAAATATATCTTGTTATTGCCCGTACCAGCGAACAACCCGCCAGTATACATCGTTGCGATCCCTTCGATGCTTAGATCCTGATCCAAGATCGTGCGTGCCGTGCCAATCGGAATTACACCGCCTTCAACATCAGTGATGACCGGACCGCCAAAAGCTAAAGCCGAGCCATTCGCAGCTTGCACGGAATAATTAGCAGCTAGTACCGTGAAATACGTCCAAGGGGTACCCACTGTGATCGTTGTGGATACAGTTTCTCCTGCAGCCAGCAAATCAATTTGCCACAGGGCAATCTGGTGCGTATCACTTATTTGGGCCAAATCCCAATAGGCTGCCTGCTCCTGAATCTGCACATCAGCGGACGTACCCACAACCTCCAAATCGAGGCTGATGGGGAACTGTACGGTCAGGTCATGGTGATCGCGTTCGGTTTGATTATCCACCGAGATGACGTAATCATAAGTGCCGCCCGGCGCGGCCAAATGCGGTCCTTCAACTGAAATCAACACATTTGCGCCGATAGGGGTCACAGCGCTGCCCGTATTTTGTGGGTCAGGTTGGGGGTTAAAACCAAAATCTGTGCTGTTATCGCCGCTGTTGAGCATATTGCCGGCATCGCCGCCCGGAAAACGCTCCAAGGAAACACCATTTTCGATCACATTGGCTGAGGTCGCCGCGCCATCACCCCAGGAAAGACTGTCAACCACCGTACCGTCCGCGGCACGCAGTTGCAAAATGCCTTTTTGATGCGCCAGCGACTGCTCAAAAACGCTGTCGGCAACCACGCCCACATCTTCGCCGGCGCGCCCCAGCAGGTAGTGTCCCTGCGGCGGGATCAAAGCATGTTCAGACCACCGATAGACCAATCTTTCATCTTGCCCCTCAGCCAGCATATACCAGAGCGACCATCCCCTGAGGTCAACCGGCGCCTTGTTGCCTGCGT
>PVMK01124928.1_pt1 | contig 16398 bp, 20 predicted proteins | sample 1853481 | NCBI WGS metagenome assembly PVMK01 (sample SAMN08533507, study PRJNA380276) | Marine sediment metagenome, whole genome shotgun sequencing project.
GTTTTTGTATTATTTCTTTTTGATGCTTAACTGCATTTGTGATTTGTTGTTTTCGTATTGTATCATTTTCCATATTAACAAAAATATAACTGTCTTTTTCTATTAAATCTTTCTCAGGGAAATCATTTCCCCAATATAATGGTATACATCCTGCTTCAAAAGCATGGAATAATTTCTCTGTACAATAACCTCTTCTGGAAGAATTTTCTGGACAAATATTAAATATCGACGGTTTTAAAAAATTTAATTTGTCATTCCAAGTTGGACCAATTATCCTCCCACAATTATTATTAAATTTCCCAGCTGATGCTACATGACCATACTTGATTAATTCATCCATGATTTTCATTCTTTGCCTTCCTCTATCATGACGACATACTAAAGACCCCAAAAATGTCTTATTTTGTATATTTTTATGTCTTTGATTAATCATATGAGTTATAAAATGTTCTGTTGTGAAAAAATTATAAAAAGTCAACCATAAAGGTAATCTTAATTTATTATTTTTAATATCATTAAAATGAAATGCTAAACGCAAATTAAAAGTTTCTTTCATAATTTTTTCGTTAGAATATTCATTATACACATCGCGATCAACATTTTCTCCGGTAAAAAAAACCTTAATTTTTGCTTTTGTTTTTTTTATGTTGCTCATTGGACCAAAACAAGAACAGAATAAAATATCAGGACTTTTCGAATAATGTACCAATTCTATATTTTCTTCAAAAATATGTTTGCAAAAATTAGAAAGCCAAAAATCAATATCGCAACTTTGAGGCCAAAAATTTATATAACTTATTTTCATTGTAATAAGTTATAACAACGTTTTTATATTTATAACTCAATAACTATTTTTTCATAACCATCCAATACTTCTTTTGAAATTACTTTATACTCTATATCATCTAAACCATTACCAGTTGTAAATTTTGTTTGTTCTACTTCTGGTAAATTTAATATATATGGTCTCCATAAATCACTTTGTCTTTTTTTATCTCCCGTATAAGGATGAGCATTATTTTTATGCGGCAAAACTTTTATTTGGTTTTTAAATCTATTTTCTTCATTTAATATAGTAAAGTTGCAAATCTTAGAACGATAAAATAATGCACGATCCTCGATTCCCCAACCCCAAATATCATTGGGATAACCATTCATTTTAATAAAAACATCTTTATTAAATTTCATTATTCCCCCAAAACTCGTAGAATGTGGGCTTACAAGTCGAAGGACTTCCTTGGGTTTAATAGTATAATATTGTTTAATCATTAACTCATTGGGTATCGCATCTACATCGTGTGTTATAATATATGAATCGTTTGAAGCTACATATTCTAATATACCAGCATTTAAAAGTTTTCCTCTATTGAAAGGTTTTCCCGCGACTTGTTCCGCTACTATAATTTTAATATCGGGTATATATTTTTTAAGAAGTGGTATAGCATTGTTTTTAAAATACTTTAAATGCTCTTCTCGATCTCTATAGGGAATTATTAAAATTGTACTCATTTATATATTTTATCATAATATTCGTTATAAATTTATAACGATTATTATGATAAAATATATAAACTAAATAAGCTACTTATTGAAATCAAATAATTATTTTTTTATTTAAAGATTAATTTAAATTAATATAAAATGCAATCAAACATTGAACGTAAATATAATAAGTTATGCCATACTCGTAGTGATATTAATGAACATTTACCTACATTATTTAAATATGCGTCCGGTTGTGAGTCAATCTTTGAAACTGGGGTAAGAGGATGTGTTTCTAGTTGGGCATTAATATCAGGACTCTTAAATAATAATAAACCTGTTAAAAAAATACTACTAAATGATATCAATAAGTGTAATATTGATGAGTTATTGCAGTTAACAAATGATTTAGATATTGATGTAAAATATGCCTGGATAAATAATCTAGACTTAGATATAGAGGAAGAGGTAGATTTAACATTTATTGACACCTGGCATGTATACGGACAATTAAAACGAGAATTGGACAAATTCAGTAAAATAACAAAAAAATATATAATTATGCATGATACAACTGTTGATGCTATACACGGCGGCACTGTTCGTATGAATCAAGATGCAAAACAACAATCATTAGATAGTGGTATTCCTGTAGAGGAAATAACAAAGGGACTATGGCCCGCAATCACAGAATTCTTAGAAAATAATGATGATTGGTTACTCAAAGAAAGGTTTAATAATAATAATGGATTAACTGTTCTCCAAAGAGTTTAATGTAAACGCTTTATTTTAATATAAATCAAAAGAATTATATTAAATTAAATGAATATGATAACTCTAGCCATTGATATTAAACCGCAATTCATTCAGAGTTATTACAATGTATTTGGACATTTTTATCTAGATCATTTATTTATTTTATATAAAATAAAATGTTGGATAGAAAATACTAAAAATACAAAGATTACAAGTATTTATATACCTAATCATGACAAACTATATTCGTATGCTTTGCCATTTTATAAAATGTTATTTGATAATATTCTAAATCGGCCAGTAGAAAATATGATTAATTTGGGAACTGTTATAGGTAGTATAAGAGGTACTGAAACAAATAAAATTTATCTTGATCGTTCGGAAATACCTCTTGATATTCCAACTGATGTTATGACCAATGGTCGAAAACTTACAGATTTAAATAGAAAAAGAGCCAAAGAACTACGAGAAATTATATGGAAACACTGTGATATTAAAACTGTCATTAGAAAAAATTCCAAAGATCTATTAATAGTAGATAGAAAAAAATCACCCCGGAAATTGATTAATACCCCTGCACTTTTTAAATTACTTGAACAAAAAGGTTATGCATATAGAATTATTGTAATGGAAAATTTCCCTCTTATTGAACAAATAAGAATAGCATATTCATATGATAATATCCTAATGCCTAGTGGAAGTGGCTATACTCATATGGCATTTATGAATGAAAATTCCAATTATTATGAGTTATGTGCGCCAGGTTGGAGATATCCAAACCCACTTATTTTTGGCAATATTTATAATATTAATGTTAAACTATTTATGTTACCTTTAAAAAATGTGATGCCACAGTACAGAAATTTTAATAATCACACTAAACAACTATATCAATATATCGATAGTGCGCCACCTATTTCAACTAATTCCAAGGAAGATATTTCTCGTGAAATTATCTTATATAATATTTTATTATCTCCACAATGCATAAAATGTTTTGATATGCGAGCAATTTTAGATGTTAATTGTCTTTCACATTTATCTCTACTGGCACGGTTTTTGTAGCATTTCTATAATTATTTCGAAAATGCTTATATAATTTCATACAATTTTCTCTCCGGATTTGTTCTTCCTCTTCACTAATCTTGTCCAAAATATCATCCAACTTATCTAATTCACTTTCTTTTACCCGAACGATCGCTTTATTCCATAATTTATGCTCTGGCAGTTCTAATGTATCAGCCAATAATACTGGAATTGCGCCTGCTCCTAGAGCCTCCCAAAATCGGATTGAATTTGGACCACTTCCACTAGGAGCCAATGCATATCTAGAATCTAATAAAATATTATTATAAATCTTTGTTTTAATTAGATGTCTTTCATCTTCATTTAATTTACCAGTTACATCCTGACCACCACCATAAACATCACAATTAAAATGCCATTCACCCGTATTTCTTATCATGCAATCTTGGCGTTTTTTCTTATTTAAATTAAATATTCGTAACCTAATATCGGTTAAATAACAAGCGGGTTGATATCCACCTGCAAAACTGTAAAAATATTTTCTCTTTCTTTTCAATAAGTCACATTGTTTAAACACTTTATTTCTTTTATCATCTTCTATATTAACTGCATACAAAGGACACGCTATTAATTCAATCCCTCTTATCTTATCTATTCCTATGCTTTTATGAGGAACATATACCTTTGTTATACCCAAAGATTTCCAAAAATCTGTTTTTACAAAATAATTTTCAAAGTATATATGTTGACAGCAAGTATAATAGTTCTTATTCATTGGTATTATTTGTTTTAAAATTTCTAATAATCTTTGTAAATTTACTTTCTTATCAATTACAGTGGCCCAAGGGAAAGGAAAATAGTTAGGATCACCTTTATTTTGCTCATAAAATGTTTTTTCTGTAATTACCGGATACTGCCAAAATAAACCAAACTGTACTAATAAATTATCAATATTCATTATAATTAATAATATATTATGTATTTAAATTATAGTTTTTTCCAATTTGAATTCAAATACAACTGAATAATCTCTTTATTGGATTTCATATCACTATTAGTCCATAAACCAAAATATAATGGTAATATGTCTCCTATATCGATCGCCGATTTTCCTATATCATAAACATAATTTGAAACGATAGCTCCATATACACCACAACCACATAAAGCAATATCAAAGTCTCCTAATTTTGATACAATCTGTGTTTGAATATCTGTACACCAAGTATTAAATTTGATAAAACAAAAATCACAATTAGCAAATACATCAAATCCATACAATTTTTGGAGTTTAATTGTCTTAATTTGTTGTTCTATTTTATCGGCCTGTGGAGATATTATTAGCAACTTCTGATTATTCAATTGCTCAATCCAAGGATCAAAATGTAGATAATTAAAAATGTTTAATACAGCACTACTTACCCATTGTTTTTGTTTTAAAATATCCAAAATATATTTATAAAAATCGTTCTTATTTTCATTCATCAATTCTCTAAATTTTGTATGCCAGGTAGAAAATCCCATACAAATATCAGATTTATTAAATGAATCCATGTACATATTTGAAAATGCAATTAGATCTCCTGTATGCTGTAATCCCAATTGTGGTAATCCTTGAACCAAGTTTAACATGATATTCCAAAGATGTTTGGCTTGTATATCATTTTTATATTCAGATGATAGGTGTCCTGTTTTAAAAAAAGTCCCTTGTGTCGCATTATTAAGCATAAAAATAATGCTCACTAAAATTATACCATTTTTATCTGTTTGCGGAATTAAAAATGTATCACCATTCGCAATTTTCGATTTTAAATATTTTCTAAGTGTTGTATTGTCAATTTTGAACATAAATCTTGAAAAATTCAAAGTCATTGCTTCTATTGATGTTTTATGATTATTTTCTAATCTCCAACCAACAGTACCCCATACCTTAGTATTTGTTAATGGACGATTAGTTATAAATGGAGATACAAGCATATACGGTTTTGGCAACATATCATTTCCATAATCTCTTTGCTCATCTTGTTGTATGTGATAGGTTTTTACAAAATAGGGTTGATTAAATACCTCGAAACCTAAGATATTAAATAAATATATCAACTTATTATCGCATCCAGGTTTGCCAAATATGAAATTAAATATTTTTGCATCTTTATATGGATTATAATTAGAATGAAAAATCCACGTATCTTGGCTATCCGCTCTAGGTCCAAATAATTTACATTTTCCTAATTGTTTATTTGTATAATCAAATCGTAATTGTGTTAATATTTGCTTTTGTTTGGACATTTCACTCACTCTTAGATTTTTGACCGTTTTATCAAAAAATATATCTGCATTACAAGTTATTATATAACCGTTCAACTGCTCTTTTTCTACAAATTTAAATACATCTTTAAATTTAATTCGATTAACTATATTTCTTTGATCTATTTTATCACTTTCTACCCCTAATTCTTCTTTATTATATATTTTCTCATTCAACAAATAAATTTTGTCTATATGAGGATTTTCTACATTAAACCGTAAACATTTGCGTAATTCAATATTTCTGTTATTATCCTTGTGTACGAAAAATTGATAAATTAAATAGATTTTATCTGTGTCAGGTTTATTCTTTATTGGCATTTTACCAGAACGACTCAAATACATTTAATAGTATAAATAAATATATTTTTATACTATTTTCTTCCCCATTTTATCAATAATCCTCCTCTTCCTTGTTGTTTTTTTCGTTGTTGTTGCTGTCCCGACTGCATATCCCTCCAACTTTTAAATTTTCTATTTATTCTTGAATTTTGTACCCGTGCATTTTTAACACTAGAATTTTTATCAGTTATAGGAACATCAAAACTAGTAACATTTACCATCCAAATTTTATCTTCTAATTTTACATCATTCCATTTCATATCTAGCATTGTCCATAAACTATCCCTGTGATAGTGCAGCTTTTGGAGTCCAGTATCCGGATTTAATAATCTATCCCACCCATGCCATAAACCTATGATGTTCTTTGTGTCTGCTTGTGCATGTACAAATTGTGGATATACAATTTTCATACCACTTGCTCGAACCCGTTCATGTAATACATTATCCTCAAGACCCCATGTCCATATATTAGGAAAACCCGCTGTTTTCTCAAAATCACTTCCCTTAATCGCAAAAATACCCCCTAATGTATGTCGATAACCATAAAAATGATTCACTTGACCATGTTTTGTATCAAAACTAAATTGACCAATCTTATATGCCATAAAATCAATATCATGAAAAATCAATGTTATATTTTTCCAATGTTCAGGCCATTTTTTCTTTACATAATGGAAACCGATGTTTTTCATACCTCCTCTATTAAACGGTCGTTTATCTTGTTGATGTAGAAATAGAATACGATAGTTTGAATCGCCTAAAATATAGGGCATTACACGTGTAAAAACCAATTTATGTGGTTCTCTATCACGATAAGGTACTATGAATACTTTTTCAGGAGGGTTATCTACAGAGGTCATTAAAATATTTATATATAATTAATTTTGTGCAATTACGCCTTGTATTTTTTTAAAATTACGGATGGGATCAATGATGTTGATTTGGTTTTCTGCAATAACACTAATTTCTTGTAGCATTTATTAATCGTAACTTCACTTATTTCACTAATAAGATTAACATCGTGCTTACTAATATTCAAGTGACAACTTTGAGTTATGAAATAAATTATACCCGCTGCTACTGAATGTGGCGTATTTTCAGGCATCAAATTCATCTTCTCTATACGCAATGCTACAAATTCACTTACCTTGGTCAATTCCTTATTAATATTTAACTTACTACAATAACGCTCTATAAACGCAATCGGTTTAGTATTATGGAAATAGGTTTTATCGGTGTTTACCATATCCTTTTCCATATTATTTAACAAATGAATTGCATTTTTACACCCCTTCGTTGCTGCCGTATTATCCAAATGAAAGATTGTTGCTATTTCCCTCGCTGTTCTTGGGAAATTACTTATTCGACTAGCTATATACACCGATGCTGCAATAACTCCATCCCTATTACATCCTCGGAATGTTTTCATTTCTGATATCTTCTTGTGATATCGAAGTGCGTCGTCAACCAACATTTTAGGAATACCAGCAGTTGATGAAAATGCCTTAATTCTTTGAAATTCGTCATATTGAGATTTCTCTTTATAAGGCATTGATTGCCATTCCGTATATCGTCTGATTTTTCTCATCTCATATGTGGATCTGTTGCCGCATATTACTTTGCAACCATAAGACGATTGTTCTAGTAATGGATTGATAGGCATTCCACAACGAGTGGGATCGGATGTTTGATTATCATCAGCACCATAATATCGCCATTCAGCAGACACATCAAGAGTATCTTTGTAAATAATACCGCATTTTAAATTAGTACAAGTTAAGAATCGATCCTCACCATAAGCTACAGCGCTATTGCATAAATCACATTTCTCTCGGGTTTTCAATACTTGTTCGGAATATACACATTCTAATTTTTTATCATCCTCTTTTACCTCTGAATTGAAGGTATCCCATAATTTTTTAGTGATTTTTTTAGATGATTTACCCTTTTTCTTTTTAGTAAAATTACTTTGCATTTATCTTAATTTACATAATTAAATTTTGCTTTTAATTCAATTTTTTATTATATTTATTTATCATATATGGGAGCCACACAATCTAAAAGCACAGATAGCGGACAAGAACTCAAAGCAGTAAATATTTTAGACATATTAGCAACTAAATACATTCTTACCCAGAATTTCCAGGATATGAAAAAATTGGGTGATAAAGAATACTGTAATAAACTGGTTATTCTTACAGCTGATATCATCAAAAAATTTCTTAAAGAAAAAGAAATTACATATATAGCACAACGGGTCATCGATGGCGTGCCAGTTAATATGAAAAAATCAGCTTCCGTTATTTATTTGTCTACTAATAAACTTAAACAACAATCACGACAGAATTCGCCTAAAAAAGAGTATAAACGGCGAATCTATAATCAAGATGGCTCATACAGAGAAGTTGTTCAACCTGGTGTATATTCGCCATTAGACCCTAGGAAAAAAGAAAAAACATTACTAACAGAATTAGATATCCAAAATCCCCGAGAAAAGGATAGCATGTGTAAAGGTATCGCCAAGTTTTACATTAAAATTGCTCATTTATTCGCCGCTATTCTAAAAGCCGTGAATCCCATTTATAAATACGATGGGACACGAAATGAGTATTATGAATAAATCCAAAATTCCTAAAGGAACAAAAGTTCAGCTCGCCGAAGTAAACTTATGCAATAGACGCATTAAAACTCTAAAAGCAGAAAGCACTGAACAAGGTAAAATTAAAGTGCGTGTTAATAATTGTCATTTAAATAGAAAAGTTACTACAAAACAGCTTCACGAGAATATACTTGATGATCTTGACATCGATTATGGTGAAGAAGTGATCAAAGACAAAAACTTGGGACAGGAGATTGGTGTACCCGAATTGGAAAAATTATACTATGATATTTATGACTTTGGTACTGGTAAATATAGTGCTATGTCTAAAAAATCCCGCGCTGCTTACAATCAGGATTTGAAAATATTTTATAAAACATTTACCGGAAAATCGAACTACTCTAGTTGGAATGCTAGTGGCAAGAAAAAGTTTAGCAATATTCCACTTATTGCATATCATGATACCGAACAATGTAAAGATTCAAATTCTGCATGGCAACAATCTTACGAAGGAAGCAGTAGCAATCCATTATTTGTAAAATTTGCCGATAATGTTAAAAACATGCTTAAAATACAAAAACGAATCAACAACAATTATTAGCCATTCTAGATAAATTATTTGTTTGGGTAGAAACACCCTCTAAATTTGCATCAACTGAATCTTCATTGGAAAGCAAAATGGTCACTATTAATCCTAAACTTACAAGTAAATCCCTCCAATCTTTAGTAGAAAAAACTCGCGAATTGATTATCAAAATCTATTTACAATGTGAAAGAGAATATCAAGATGGATTGAAATTATTTGAAGCTATTGTTGGAGAAAGAATGCTCAAAAATAGCATTGCGAAAAAGGAAAGTTTAGAAGCACAACTTGAAAATGTCGTTGTAGGTCAAGACGACCCGGAGCTTGAAAAAATAGTACAACAAAATGTAAATAAAGCATTAGAACCTGGACAATTGGTTGCACAAATGCCTCAACCAGCCGCAGCAGCTGCTGGAGGTGCGCGTAAAAAAAAGCAACGCACACGCTCTCGTAAAAAAAAGAGGAGATAATATTTTCTCTCCCTTGTGTATAATATGGGATGCAATAGTTGTGGATGTAAACAAACTGGAGGCCGCAGAACTCGCAGACGCAGAGTTAGAAAACGCAAACGCAAGACAGTCAAAAGACGCACCAAACGTCGCCGACGTAAGACCCGAACTCGCAGACGCCGCCGTTAATTTAGCGAATTAATTTAAAATATTTTTAACATTGTTAAAAATATTATACTCCACCAGTAAATTTCTTTCCAGATTTTTTACCTTTATTTTTTTCCGCATCGTTCTTTAGCAATTGCGCCGCACTACATAATCGCCTATTATGCTTAGAAGTGCGTTTGTGCCAATAGAATCGACATCGCTTATATAATCGATTACTATAGTTGAAACAATCAATTTCCTTTGTATAAATTTTCCGAGTAGATTTCTTGTTTTTCGTATGATTTTTCTTTAATTCGTTTACAAAAAATTTGGCAAAATAATCCATTGCTGCACTTCGCTCAGGATGCCATTGTACACCATAAAACGGATAAAATCGCCCTTCAATCGTAGACACATAATCTCGTCCCTTTCTATCTTTACTTGTTGATACAATTTTGTAAAACTTATCAATATTCTTGTGTTTTTTGAATTTTATTGGAGAGAGACCCATTTTATGATTGTTTAAAGTACAATCTTTGGTAGACAATTTCTTTATTTCTGCTTTAGTGGCTCGTCTCATCATTCGACTATTTAATCCTTCCTCAGTAAAATCTAAGGTAGATTGAAGATTATTAAATGAATCGAATCGTTGTAATAACTTTTCTAAATCATCGTGTCCATCTGCAATAATCATTAATTGCTGCATACCCATGCATCCTCCCCAAATTGGGAAATGATTTCCTTTATCATTTTCCTTCATTGCCAATTGTAAAAATTTTTTACAACATTTATAATATTCCGTTTGTGTTCCTGCAAAGGCACCACCACTAGGAAAGTATAAACCATTGATTTTACTCATATATTTTTTGAAATTCTTAGTAGTGTAAGGAATAGGTAAAATTTTAATACCAAATCGTTTTAACCATTTAATATGAGAACTAGCAATATAAGAATCGCCGCATACTTGGTAATACTTTTTGCCCGGCGTTAATGGTACAGAAATCATACCAACAACCAATTTCCTTTTATTTTTTTTACTTGTTTTCTTATGTTTTTTATGATATTTTTTATGATGTTTTTTATGTGTTCTTGTCATATATATAAGTATTAGATTTTCTTATCTACAAGCTCATTTTTAACTTCAACACTCATTCCCAATTCACGTTTTATCGATGATTTTTCTTTTTCTAATCCATGGTGATTATCCGTTCCACCTGTCATATTTCGAATCATTGTCTGCCATTCCATTAGTAATTTGTCGTCTTCTAAATAATTGGGATGGGTTTTTTCCCAAAGTTTAACCTGTTTAATCTGTTTATATGTAATTTCATCAATTGTTTTGTCTATTTTTTCGTGACTGTTATCTTTTTCCCATTTGTCAGCATCCTTCACATAAAATTGTAACCGTTTTTTATCCGAACAATGAATAGGTCTTTGTGTTGGTTCCATATCCTGCAATTGTTTCACAAATATATTACTAATGCCTTTCACAAAACCATGGTTTTTAGTGTACAATACATCTTCCAAGGATACTTTTACATTATCCACAAAATCCGTTAGATTCATTGCATCTTTGCATTTTTCATTGAGGTAAATATTAATAGACATCCTATTATTATAAGTATTTCCCATTTTTGGAATAACTTCCTTCAATGTTTCCAAATTTGTTGTAGATTCTACTTGATTATTTAAAATCTGTTTCATCATAATTTTCAATTCCGCAACTTCCTGTTTCAAAAACTCTTTTTCTAAATCGATCGGTTCGTTCTCTACAGGTGTAGGTTTAACTTCAATTATAACATTTTCCAAAGATCCTCCATCCGATGAATTTATGTATTTCTTCTTGTGTTTACTGAGACCAGAAGCATATTTATAAATCTTGCCGCAGACCATACAATGGTAACCCGCTTTTTGTGTTATCCTCTCGTTATCCAAGTTATCCATTTTATGTTTTGTAGTGGATAAATGTCTTTTCCAATCATAATTGTCCCTACATCGATAGTCACACTTTTTGCAGTGATGTTTTTGCCCACTTTTTTTCCCACCTTTTTTCATCATATATATGGATAACATAAAAAGCGCCTAAATAGTTTTCGCCCAAATTGTATCTAGCACCGAAAAAAAGGCACTACACTATTTCGTATCTACAGTAATCAAGGGTAAATTCCAGTTGTGTTTTTTTTAGCGCCCAAATTTTCTGGCGAAAACCTGTTTTGGACATTTTAAAAATGTCCATTTTCAATTCAAACCACAAACTTTTAAATAAATTTTTGCACTTTTATTTCTTTAAGTTCAAAAATTTATTATTATTTGTTATTCTCAATTTTCTTTAACAAGGCGGTATTATATATCAAATTTCCAGTAGGTTTATATTGAGAAACTTTTGTGTAATTCTTGTCTTCTTTCTTATTCACTGTAACTGGAACATTGGTTTTTCTTAATAATAAACTATTCATGTCCTTGGGGTCAGTGACTTTATTCTCAAGTTTCTTCGTTTCTTCCACATAATTTCCAAAACCATCAATGGTATATCCATATTTCTTTTTAAAATCGGTTCTTTGATACTTTGGTATATAATGTTGCCATGAAATAAATAGTAAATTGGGATGAGTGTATTTAATTACAAATCCATTTTGATTCAATTTGTCCATTATATACGCAATACACGCCGCCGAATCATAACGAGGTGTTCCTACTAAAAATTCAGGAACTACAAAAAAACAATAATGTTCCGTATTTTTTTGCCGTGACGCATATTTTATTTTTTGATGGGTTCGATTTAATATTTTTTTATAAACAAGAAGACGTAAATCGTTTGTTTGGCGCGTTCTGTTGTAAAGATCATCTAAATTTATTTTATCTCTAAGTTCGTCACTGTTCATTAGAATCATATGAGAAAAAAACTATTAAAAAATAAACGATACCACATTATAATATGACAATCAAACATATTGTAATGTGTGGTGGTGGATACAACGGTATATATACAATGGGCGCACTCGATTATTTATTCGAACAAAAATTTTTCGATATTAAAGATATTAAAACAATTTATGGTACATCCGTAGGAGGTTTTGTTGGAGTGTTATTGTGTTTAAAATTACCTTGGAGTACTATATTAGAATATGTTATAGAACGTCCTTGGGATAGAGATATTGTCTTTTCAGCAGACATGATGTTTAATATGATTCCGAACAAAGGAATACTGGATTCTTCTTATATACAGTTGTTTTTTACTAAATTATTAAAAGCGAAAAATTTATCGTCTGATATCACTTTAACAGAATTTTATAAATTTTCTAACATTCATTTGTTTTTCTTTGCCGTGGATGTGAATACATTTGAAGTTGTAAAATTATCACATAAATCTCATCCAAATCTTAAATTAATTGACGCTATTTTTATAACTTGCTCCATACCTTTTATTTTTCAACCAACATTTATAAATGAAACATATTTGGTTGATGGAGGTGTTTTATGTAATTATCCATTGGATTATTGCATAGAAGATGGGGCTAAAGAAGATGAAATTTTAGGGATTCAATTTCACTTAAATAAAAATAAAACTAGAACCATTGACCAATCTACCAATATCTTATATTACAGTTATTATATGTTTGATAAATTAGTCGGAGTAGCGAGGAAACCTCCTACAAATAGAATAGAAAATGAAGTTATAGTACCGTGTGATGCCATGAATATGGATATGGGTGCGAAAATCATAAATGATAAAGATCTACGAATGTCATATATAAATAAAGGACGTGAATGTGCAAAATTATTTCTTTCTTATAAATCTAAAGAGCTGTATTTAAAAAATTAGTTAAATTATCTTGTGTAATGTCTGAATCGAATTCAATAACAGTGTTTCCTTTAACTAAGTAAATAGTTGGAAATCCAGTGATATTTACACTATGATCTGATTCGAAACTTTGTAAAGTACCTTCTTCTTTCTCTCCATTTACTTCTACAAATGTTACAGTAACTCCATTAATTTGTTGTCCATTGTATTTATCCATTGTTTTTTTCCAACCTGAATCTGCAGCTATAATATTTGTTTTGCAATGAGGACACCAATTAGTATAAAATGCGTAAATATTCGCATTTTTCACAGCACCTTCATCGGCACCATCTCCTATAAATTCTTTATTGTCTTTATATTCAGGATTTAGTTTAGGAGCTATATAAGTTGTATATACCCAAAATGCCAAAGCAATAAACAAGGTCAAAAGGAATAGGATAATTAAAAATTTTTTATTTGTTACTGCTTGCATTACAGTATGTTTGGCATTTGACATCATTTCACTCATTTATATAAAGATAGAGAAACTTGTAAGATTAGTTCAAACGAATATAAAGTAGTAATGATATGTGTAAATAAGATGTGGATACGAAACTATCAAGGAAAATTAGTATTTTTGAATATTACTAAATATCACAATGAAAAAGATCTATATGCTGCGTTATGGAAGATTAAATTCAATGTAAATATTGACACTGATATAAATTTTAACCACGAATTAATGTCCATAATTAATTCTTAAATCTTTTTTTCTGACTTTAATATAATAATGGCTAAAACCAGAAAACGAAAGAAACATAAAAGGAAGATATATACAAAAAAACATTATCAGAGCGGCGATGGTATGGTAACATCTGTATGGGGACCTCCTTTGTGGCATTACCTCCATACTATGAGTTTTAATTATCCTATTAAACCAACTCCGGCAGATAAAAAACACTATAAAAATTTTATATTAAGTATGCGTTATGTTTTGCCATGTCGGCATTGTAGGGATAATTTAACAAAAAACTTTAAAGCATTACCTTTAACCAATGCCGCAATGAAAAATAGAAGAACATTTTCGCGTTGGGTATTTAAGTTACATGAACTGGTAAATACAATGTTAGGAAAAAAATCCGGATTACGATATTGTGATGTCCGCGAAAGATATGAACATTTTAGATCAAGATGTACTGAAGATAAGAAATTTTCAACGCGGAAAATACGAGCGGCCGTTAATAAGACTAGAAAAAAGAAAGAGAAAGGTTGTACTGAACCGTTATATGGTGCGAAATCAAAATGCATTATTAAAATCGTGCCTAAATCAAAAGGAGGCAAAAGTTTCCAAATGGATAAAAAATGTCTTAAAAAAAGATAAACCGTCTAAATATAAAATGTTTTTAAATAATAAATGACATTTTATACAGTTGAAGAAGTAAGTGAGCATAATACAAAAGATAGTTGTTGGGTCATTGCAAATAATAATGTATATGATGTTACTAAATTCGTTAATCGTCATCCAGGCGGCAAATTCCCCATTTTATCTAAAGCAGGAACAGATACCACCAAACATTTTGCTTGGCATTCTGCACACGCTAAAGAATTATGGAAATTATATAAAATAGGGGAACTAAAAATATCTACCAAGAATTGTTGTTGCTAGCACTGGCTTGAGATAACCAAGGAAGGGGTAAATATTGATTATTCATTGAATTATAGTTTGGTACTTTTTTGCATGTAAAAGCTGGTTCTGGGCATCTTGAACAAGGTGGACAAGGTTGACATGGTTTTTGTCTAGGACAAGCTGAGCGTTGTGGACATTTAGGACATACTGGAGGTACAATGGAAGATTTTAAAACATATAGATCTTCATCACCGTTTTGGATATCTACTCGTCTAACACCCCGTCTTTCTGACCAAAATTTGTCATATGTACTGTCATCATCGTTTGTTGGAGCTCGTGAGTCAATGGAGTTTATGGTGTTTGACCCGCGGTTTCTCGTACCAGTGCGCGCATTCATGATGTCTTTGTAGCTTTGATTTGTTTTATCAGAGGCTCTTTGTTTGTTTAATAATCCTTCCTTAATATTCATACCCAATGTAGATAATAATGCAACTGCTAATATGATAAAAAATAATGTTGATTTGTTGAATTTCATTATATATAATGAGTTAGAAAAAATCAAGAAATATTTAAGAATAAATCTCTCCATATATCATATATGCCAGCACAAACACATGGAAGAGCTAGAAACGGTTTTCATATCCTTGCTAATAGTAGGGGACGATTAACAAATTTAAATCAAGCACCCTGTGATACAAATGCCGCTTGTGAAAAGGCTTACTGTTGCGGACCTGCTATACAACCTTTAAATATGCGACCGAGAGGATGTAAACGTGGAGGATTATGCGCCTTTACACCAAATCGAGGAAGAAAAAGAGCTTTGGCTTTAGGAGGAGTAGGTTCAAGATCTAGTACTATTAAACGAGCTATTACCAGAAGAGTTGAAAATAGAAATCAAATGCCAAAAAACTATGTGCCCTCAGCAACTAGACCGCGCAATGCAACGGAATGGCCAACCGTTAATGCAATATGTAAAAATACACAGACGGGTGATCATTGTACCTGTTGTACAATAACAATGACTAAAAATCATCCTAGAAATGTTTGTTTAGGTACTTGTCAGAATTTCAAGACCTGCCGCTGTTGCGACTTTATAATTTAGACAACTTAATCTAACCATATATATATAATTTATGGTTAGGTACACAGGAAGACAAAAGACAATAACAGGCGCTGTTAACAGAAATCAGGTTGGACTTAAAATGTCTGGCTGCCCTTCGCGAGTAGGAAGAAGTGGAAAAAATATACGTTTTCTGGGACGACGTGTTAATTGCATGTATGGTCTATGTGGACCCACAA
>PVMK01120988.1_pt1 | contig 16396 bp, 15 predicted proteins | sample 1853481 | NCBI WGS metagenome assembly PVMK01 (sample SAMN08533507, study PRJNA380276) | Marine sediment metagenome, whole genome shotgun sequencing project.
TGGTGGGCTTCTCCCACCAATTCGTTGGCGTTGCTAACCAGCAATCAAAATGTGTGTACGTGACCCCAGCCATGACAAAATTGAAGGTCCTGCAACAGATCTGGACTTCACCCCCTTCCAGCTACCGTCTTGATAGGAGTTTACAATCTTCAGGAATAGGACTTCACCGGAAGAAGCCGATGCAAGATTCATGATTACAAGAATCGCTAAAATAGCCAAATTCAAGATTTCTACATTTTTCTAAACCAGCCCACCCGTAACATTGAGGGATTGTCAGATCGAGTCCAATTGATCACACAAGGGAAACTCTATTGGTTGAAAAGACGCTCGGCAAATACCTTGCCGCTCTCGACTTTCGTGATTCGGGCTTGAACAAGGCGGTTCATCAACTCATCGTCCCCCGCCACAAGCACTGGGATGTAATTCCTTGTTAGGCCCTTCAGGTATCCCGTGGTCCGGTCGCGTTTTCCTTCAATCAAGACCTCAAATGTCGAACCAATAGCCCTTTCGTAGAACTTTCTGCGTTTGGTTTCTCCGATTTGACGGATGTGTTGACATCTTCTTTTGATTGCATCTGGCGGCACTCGACCTTGAAGGGCTGCGGCAGGGGTTTCTTTCTGCATGGAGAACGGAAAAACATGAAGATAAGCAATCGGGAGTCGTTCAATCAAACGACATGTGTTTTCAAAGGCCCTGTCAGTCTCTCCCGGAAATCCCACCAGTACGTCAACGCCAATGGCTACATCGGATATCATGCCAGCGATGTGGTGAACCAGATCTCGGTAATGCTTTGACTCATATGGTCTATTCATCGACTTGAGAACCTCGTCATCTCCGCTCTGAAGGGGGACATGGAGGTGAGGACAAATGTGCTCAGAAACTGCTATCTGCTCAATAAGCTCTTCCGGCAATTCGGTAGGTTCGATGGAACTCAGGCGCAACCTTTGGATCTCTGTCGGACCATCGATCCCCCGAATCAGGCTCAGCAGGGAAGTGGCGGGGTCCAGGTCCTCACCGTACCGCCCCAGATTGATACCGCAAAGGACCGCTTCAGCGTACCCGTTTTCTCTTAGGTCCCCTACCCTCTTGATGACAATCTCCGGTAACAGGGATCGACTCCGCCCGCGCGCGTAGGGAATGATGCAGTACGCACAAAAGGCGTCACAACCATCCTGAATTTTCATAAAGGCGCGGGTTCGATTCCCAAACTTCTTGATAGGCATGTCCTGAAACCCGCATGGCGTCGAAAAGTCGTGAACAAGGGTGATCCCGGTCTCTTTTCCGTTGCGCCTGTTTGCTATTGGCACAATCTGGTCCTTGAAGGTATTGCCTACGACACAATGCACACCCGGCATTGCACGGAAGACCTCGGGAGCTATTTGGGCATAGCAGCCGGTAACCACCACTAGGGCCCCTGGATGGTTGCGGATGACCTTTCTTGCGGCCTGCCTCGACTGCATAGCTGCTTTCTGGGTGACAGTACAAGTGTTGATGATACAAAGATCTGCGGTGATTCCTTTATCCATCGCATACCACCACCCTTTGTCTGCAAGCTGTTCCGAAATCGCTTCCGATTCGTAGCGGTTGACCTTGCATCCCAGGGTCGTGATAGTAAAGGACCTCATGTTGCCATCTCCCTCAACCAATCCACCCGCTCCCTAATACGCGTTCGCCCTGATAGAATACAGCGGCCTGTCCGGGCGTAATAGCATACTGGGCTTGGGAAAAATGCACCGTGACCGTGTAAGGGTCAAGTGGTTTCAGGATGGACTCGGCCTCTTGGTGACGATAGCGGATACGTGTTTGGACCGACATTGCTTTTTCCGGGGGCTCGGTTCCGATCCAATTGATATCGGTCACCGTACATTCTGTGGCTGCCAACTCAGATTTGGACCCGATGATGAGTCGGTTTTCATCCTGATCAAGACGAATCACATAGTATGGGGCGGGTCCGGGTATCCCAATCCCCTTGCGCTGTCCCACTGTGTAACCATGGAGCCCCTGGTGGTGTCCCAGGATATCGCCTCTGGCATCCACAATCTGCCCCGGCCTATTGGGAAAATCCGCACGGCTAAGAAGAAAGTCTTTATAGCTTGAATGATGGACGAAACACAGCTCTTGGCTCTCTTTTTCCTTGAAGGATTTAAGACCCAAGGCTCGGGCCATCCCCCTCACCTGCTTCTTAGTATAATTACCCAACGGAAACATTGCTTGACTCAACTGTTCTTGGGTAAGGCGAGCCAGGAAGTAGGACTGGTCTTTAACCTTATCCACACCCTTCAGGAGGTAACACTTCCGGTCAACCTCCTGGTGTATCCTAGCATAATGTCCCGTTGCCAGGCTTGAAGCGCCAAGCGCCTTGATCCTATCAAGAAAAAGGCCGAACTTGATGCGCTTATTGCAGACCACACAAGGGTTCGGCGTTTGTCCCGACCGGTAAGCATCAACAAAATAGCTAACAACTTCCTTTTCGAAAGCTTCGGAACAATCCATGACTTCAAGGGGGATCCCGATCTCCTTTGAAATCCTGTAAACGCAGGAATCGACAGGGGAGAACGGCTTGGGCGGGGTTGGGTCACCGGGGCTATATTCATACCCCGTTCGGAAGTGAAATCCGATGACCCGGTAGTTTTCCTTCTTAAGGAGGGCGGCTGCGACAGCGGAATCAAGGCCGCCGCTCAAGGCAACGGCCACAGTCTTTTCCATGCCAATCATTCACAATAGAGGAGAACAAGGGAAGCCTGAACCCGGATCCACCGTCTGTCAAGTTTGCCGGAGATTCGCGGCGGTGGGTGCGCCGACGTACTAAGGTACTTCAAGTGCCCACCAACAAAGAAGATCCGGTGAAATCGGCAGACCCGAAGCGCCAAAAAAACGAAGGAAAGAATAGCCTAGCAACTAACTCGGCAAGGTGACAGATTTCGACGGCCCCGCTCTGAGATAACCCGTTGCAATAGTATCGATTATTGTTGGTGCTTCGTTTTTTTGGCGGTGGATTTGGGTGAACCGTCACTTCACTGTAAGATAAAGTTTTCTGTGGCACGAACCTCCATGGCCCTCGGAGGACAGGCGGGGACACAAAGGCCACACACGCTGCATTTTTTCTGTTTGAACTCAACGCTCATCTCAGGCCGCTTGATGGATAAGGCCCCAGTGGGACACACTGCCGTACAAGTTCCGCAATGAGTGCACACGGCCGTGTTGCGCTTGATGTCTCGGTCAGCTGCCTGCACCTGAACCCCGTGCTTTTTCAGGTATTGAACACCCTTGTTAAAGTCCTTCCGTTTCCCGGACAGTTCCATGACCATGACCCCTTCCTTGCGGGGGAGTATGGTCGCCTTAAGGATGTTGAAAGTGAGGCCGAATTCACTAGATAGAAAACAGACGATTGGATTCTCCACTTCTGTCTTTGGAAAGCGAAGAACCAGCATTCTGGAATACATAATCACACCTCTATAAAATCGCTTCGCGATTTTATGCGACGCAGCTACGCCGCTCAAAAACGGTTTTCGTCAAATCCAAAATCCGAAATACTATGGTACCTTAAAACAGAACAAAGACGGTTTGTCAACAGGCTGTTTCCAGGGGTTTCTCAGCAACTGGATAGTACAGGAATTTCCTTTTTTCAGCGGCGAAGCCGCATTCTATAAAATCGCGCAGCGATTTTATAACTACTCGTGCAGAGATTGCCTATAGATGTGGAACATTCGCTGCAGGGCGGTAAAATTGGTCAACAAGGCAAGGATAATCAAGCCGGCAAGGAGTTGTTGAGTAATCAGGGTAAGGGTCAATACAATAAAACGCTCGAGTCTGGTAAAGAGGCCCACCCTGCATGAGATACGCAACCCCCCAGCCCTGGCCCGAGCATAACTGACCATGAATGAGCCTATCATGGTCAAGAACGTGACTAGCACCAGAACATGGCGATCGTTCCAGGTCGCCCAGTAGAGTATTCCGAACAAGACAACAGCCTCTGAGTAACGGTCGATGAAGGAATCAAAAAAGGCCCCAAAGCGTGATTCAAGGCCTGCTGTTCGGGCCAATGCCCCATCAAGAGCATCAAACGGGCCGGAAACGAGGAGTAACCATCCTCCATAGGAAACATGGCCCGCAGCCACTGCCGCACCAGCAGCAGAAGCCACGAAGAAACCGATCATCGACAGGAGGTTGGGTTGTATTCCTAGACGCGCCAAAAGACGGGAAAGAGGGTCAAGTACAACATATGCCCAAGTCTTTACCCAGGCCGTCAGCGTCCAGTATTCACGGTCTAACCTTGAAGATGTTTCGTCTTTACCTCTATTCTTAGGTTCGTTCAACCTTACTCCTCTCCCCTGCCTGCGATAAACGCCTATGTCATTGTGAACACGTCGTTATTGAAAAACCGCTTATAAAATCGTTTGAATCGCTTCGGCCCATCCCTTCGGGCCGGCTTTATCTGAATACATGGGGTCGACTTCCTGGACGCGCTCCCATTCTCCAGTCTTCTTCCTGATGACAATGGGCATGTCCACATGCCTTAGCATTGGAACGTCATTAGCACTGTCTCCGAGTCCGGCAGTCCAGATCCTCTTGTCAGGGTAGGTGTTAGCATAGACTCCCTTCAGAATCTGGACCGCCCTTCCCTTGTCGTTTTGTCCCATCAAGTGGTGAAATCGGCCTCCTCGTGTGATCGTCAAGCCTTTCTCCTGCAAGAGACTCGTAAGCAGACGGAATTGAGCAGGCGTGTCAGAGAACATGAATGGTTCCGAGTATTCACGTTTTGCGGCCAGAGAGGCCTCTTCAAGAGGAAGTCCCGAGCAGTCGGCAATCTCCTCGGCTGACATCTCATTGAAGCCCTTCATGCGAAAGTTTCCCTTTTTCTTGATGCCTTTCCATGTGTTGCACAAATCCGCATAAGGCAAGCCCAATTCCACCACCTGATATGGTCCTTTCTGAACAAAGTTTATGTCTTTTAGGTTGAGGTGATGGTCGGGTATGAAGATGGCTCCACCGTTTTCTACGATGAACGGGCCGCTAAGGCCCATACGCCGACGATAGACCTCAATCTCAGTCCGCGTCTTGCTGCTGCAAATGATGACGGGAATAGACCTTGATTTGAGCCGGTCCAAGGCGGGCTTTGCCTCTTTGAAATCGTAAGTATCATGATCGATCAGCGTGCCATCCAGGTCGGTGAAAACAACTATTTGTTTCATGGTCAACCTTCAGATATGCTGATATGAATATGAGACCTCCCCCTCCTTCCGGGCGGGGGAAGCGTGCCCGTCAAACCGGATTGATGCCCCATCTGGTATTCGTTATATTGATCAGCGCTCAATTGGGGTGAGAGATTACCTGGATGAGCGCCCAGTGTCAAGTTGACGTGGCTCAAGATATGTAGTATACGCATGCAACGCAAAGAACGTAGTCTTACAACGTTTTTTCTTGCTGACCTATAGTTGATTTGAGGTGAAAAGGGGGTTGCTGCATGCATATAGAGGAGAATCCAAATGACGTGCGGTCTGCCGACTTGATTGTAGGAATTCCATCGTACAATGAAGCAGAACTGATTTCTTACCCCACGCAGATGGCAAGCGAAGGCCTTGTGAAGTATTTTGGGGAAAAGAATAGCGTTATTATCAACTGTGACAATAACTCCCCGGATGGCACCCGCGATGCATTTATGAATACCGCCACCGAAGTTCCCAAGATATACTTGTCTACACCGCCCGGGGTACAGGGCAAAGGAAACAATTTCAAGAACCTTTTCCGGAAAAGTTGCGACCTCGGAGCACAGGCCATTATTGTCTTGGATGCCGATCTCAAAAGCATTACACCACGGTGGGTAAAGAATCTTGGAGAGCCGCTCTTTGAAGACTTCGGATTCGTGGCACCACTCTATGTTCGGCATAAATACGATGGGACCATTACCAACAATATTGCCTATCCCATGACAAGGTCCATTTACGGGCGCAGAGTCCGTCAACCCATCGGCGGAGACTTTGGCTTTTCCGGAGAACTGGCAGAGATCTACATGAGGCAGGAAGGTTGGACCCCCGCTGTAGCGGAATTTGGCATTGACATTTGGATGACCACCACGGCCATGTGTCACGACACACTCATTTGCCAGTCTTTCATGGGAAGGCCTAAGATACACAAACCAAAAGACCCGGGAGAATCCCTGGGTCCCATGTTTTTGCAGGTCGTGGGGACCATCTTCGATATTATGACAAAGAAGGTAGATTTCTGGCAAGAGGTCCGGTGGAGCAAGCCAACGGCAATCTTCGGTTTTGGGCTTGGTGAGATGGAAATGCCCCCACCGGTAGATGTGAACCTTGAAAGACTATATGATAAATTTAAGGTGGGTTTTGAAAAGAATGATGGCCTCTGGAAGGAGATTCTTTCTGCCAATCTTTACAAGAAGCTTTCTGAGGTGAAAACATTGAGTTTTGCGAATTTTGAGTTCCCGGCCAACCTGTGGGCTGAAGTATTGATTGACTTTGCACTTGCCTACAAGAATGATGCGAATAACAAAGAAAAGGTAATGGAAGGTTTGATTCCACTCTATTTCGGCCGCACGTGTTCTTTTGTGGTTGAACTGGAGCCAATGACCATTCAGCAGGCCGAGGAAGTGATAGAAGATCAGTGCATTGTTTTTGAAAGGAGCAAGCCTATCTTGCTTACAAAATGGTCGGAAACAAAGTGACGTTTTGCGCTTGTTGACAGCAAATGGGGGCACTCATGAAGAAAATTCTTATCGTTGACGACGAAGAGGTCATCCGTATGCTCTATGGCGAGGAATTGGAAGACGAAGGATATGACGTGATCACTACAGGGACCGGTCAAGGTTTAGTTGAATTGGTCGGACGGGAAAAACCAGACCTGATTATCTTGGATATAAAAATGGCGGAACACGACGGGTTGGACTTGCTACAGGATATTAGAAAGGAATTCTACAACGTCCCTGTCATTCTGTGTTCAGCCTATTCTTCTTATAAAGGCGACCTTAAGTCGATTGCAGCCGATTACTATGTGGTGAAAAGTGCAGATCTGAGTGAGCTGAAGCGGAAAATCAGCATGGCTCTAGAGGGACACCTCCCTTTCGACTCTGCCCAAGAGTGAGAGTGAGCGTGGAGATTAATAACGCTGCTCGCTGAGTGTCGTGCAGCGTTCAACTGAGTTTTTTTCTGTTGACGGTTCCATTCATTTGCTATTCTTCCAATATCCATTCGGCAAAAAAGAGACAAAAATCCTTTTGAAGTTACGAATTACGATTTTGCGAATAACAAATTCGGAGACGTTATGAATCCTGACATTTTTAGAGAATACGATATTAGAGGGATTGTGGACAAGGACTTGACCGACGAGGATGTGATTCTGATCGGTAAGGCCTTCGGCACGTACTTGCGGGGCAAGAATCGCTCTGAGGTATCTGTAGGCAGAGACTGTCGTTTGAGTTCAGAGAATTATCAACACCTCCTGATCGAGGGCCTCGTTGCCACAGGGTGCGACGTGGTTGATATCGGCGTATGCCCCACGCCCATACTTTACTTTTCCATCAGGCACTTGAAAAAAGAGGGCGGCGTCATGGTTACGGCGAGCCACAACCCTCCTGAGCACAACGGCTTCAAGCTATGCAGCGGTTATGACACGCTTTTTGGCGAACAGATACAGGAGGTTCGACGGATCATCGATGGCGGGACCTTTGCTGAGGGACATGGCAAAGTGAAAACCGCGGACGTGATCACTCCATATAAGAAGTTTGTGGAGGAGAACATAGAACTTGCCAGACCTCTTAAAGTGGGAATCGACGCAGGAAACGGGCCGACCGGTGTGGTGGCAGTGCCAATTATACGCAACCTGGGCTGCGAAGTTTCCGAGCTTTATTGCGACATGGATGGAACCTTCCCCAATCATGAACCAGATCCCACGGTTGAAAAAAACATGCTGGATCTGATGAGATTAGTACGGGAACAGGGGCTTGATGTCGGGATCGGCTATGATGGGGACGGAGATCGCATAGGCATAATTGACGAGAAAGGCGCTATCATATTTGGCGACCAATTGATGATCATTTACGCAAGGGACATCCTTTCCAGAAAGCCTGGTGCTACGTTCATTGCAGAGGTAAAGTGTTCTCAGACCCTATATGACGATATAGAAAAACATGGTGGCCGGGCAGTGATGTCGAAAACCGGGCACTCCCTGATCAAGCAGAAGATGAAAGAGGTAAAAGCTGAATTGGCAGGGGAGATGAGCGGACACATGTTCTTTGCTGACCGGTACTTTGGCTATGATGATGCTGTTTACGCCTCTTGTCGTTTGTTGGAGATCTTGGCAGCAACAGGGAAGACTATTACAGAACTGTTAAGCGATGTTCCAAAGACCTACAACACCCCTGAAATTCGGGTGCCGTGTCCGGATGACATAAAGTTTCAAGTGGTCAAGGACGTTACCGAATATTTCCGTCAGAGGTATGACATCATTGATATAGATGGGGTGCGGATTCTCTTTGAAGATGGATGGGGCCTGGTCAGGGCTTCAAATACCCAGCCCGTATTGGTCCTGCGATTTGAGACCCTTTCCCAGGGGCGGCTTTCTGAAGTCCAGTCCCTGGTAGAGTCGGTGGTGGCTAAGATCCAGGAAGCATATTAGTACCGTTTTTATAGAAATTTCTCTTGACTTTTCAAGGTGTTGTTTTCTATTAAATAATCTGGATAATAAGAATGAAAACAAAGACCCATTAGACGGAGGACTCATGAACAAGTCAGGCCTCATCGATGCTTTACAAAAGGAAGCAGGTATCAGCAACGCAAAGGCTGAGCAGGTTGTCGACATTCTCTTTAACGCCATTTCAGACGCCCTTGCCAGGGGTGAGAGAGTGGAGATGCGTAGCTTTTGCAGCATTTTTGTGAAAGATTACAAGGGCTACGTTGGAAGAAACCCAAAGACCGGCGCACATGTTGAGATACCATCTAAGAAACTTCCTTTCTTCAAGTGCGGCAAAGAGTTAAAAGAACGGGTCGATTACTGAAGATTTCTCGGGAAGATAAACAACGCGGAGAGGCCTCATGAAGCAGAAGCAAAAATCTTTTACCATAGAACCCTTTATCGAATTCATGACTGATCGCATCAAGGTTCCAACGAAAAAAGAGATCGAGAAATTAATAAAAAAGACCGAGAAATCTCTTCGTTCCTTGAAGGTGCCAAGCCGGGCAGAATTTGATCGGCTGACGAAGAGGGTGGAGGCGTTAGAAAAGGCCGTCAAGCCCCGGAAGAAGGCAAAGAAGGTCTCAGCGCGTGCAAAGGGTAAGAAGGCTGCTACCAAGAAGAAGCGCGTATCAAAAGCCAAACCCCAGGTGACAAGTTCAGAAAAAATCCTTCAAGCCATGAAGAGATCCCGTACCGGCGTGAATGTGGCAACACTGAAAGCACGCACGGGTTTTGAAGACAAGAAGATTCGGAACGTTCTTTTCAGGCTGAGCAAGCAGGGCAAGGTCAAGAGAGCAGGTCGAGGGGTCTATACGGCCGTATCATAATATCCATCCCCTTTACACCCCCCCCTTAAAATACCGAAGATCGTCTCCAAAGATAAGCTTTCATGGTGGGAACGAATTTTCCGTCCCTTTAAGCAGACGTCTTATGTTGTCTGCATGACGAACGAATATGATCACGGCCATGATTAACGCACAGCCTGTTAGGGGGACCGAGTTCGTAGCAACCCACACCGCCACTGGGAGGATAGCTGCCGCGGAAAGAGAACCTGTCGAGGAGTACCCCCACCAGCAAAGTACCAAGACGTAGACCATTACGCAGACCAGGAAGACAATGGGTGAGATGATCAGGAAGCAACCAGCAGCAGTGGCCACCCCCTTGCCCCCCTTGAAGCCCAAGAATAGAGGGAAGAGATGACCGGCAAAGGCCGAGAGCGCTATCAGGGAGACCAACACCTCCCCTTGCCAATCCGAAACCCCTAACCAGAAGACCCCAACCAGTACGGGGATGGCACCCTTGAGGAGATCTCCTCCAAGGGTCATGAGTCCTAGCCTCTTTCCAGCTGCCCTAAAAACATTGTAGGCCCCTATATTTCCACTGCCCGCTGATCTAATATCCACATCGCTGAAGATGCGGGTCAGGATTACACCACAGGGCACAGAACCCAGAAGATAGGCCAATGGCAGCAGGATCATGGTTTTGAAGATCATTGTAGTCAGAACGTTTCGGAAGTTCTACAACTCACTGAAACCCATCACTCCATCACTTCAATACTCCATTACTCCAATTGGGGCAAAGCCTCTAAGTTCTTCCTGTCGCGCCCGGCCTCGTCGATCTTGACTTGACACAGGGCAATGTACTCAAGAGCCTTATGATGAACTCCTAGATCCGGGTACGACCTGATGACCGTCTTAAAACGCTCCAAGGCGGCCTTATAATGCTCGCTCTTATAATAGAACAGGCCCACATAGAACTCATGTTCGGCCAAGCTTCTATTACACACCTTGACATGTTCCTCGGCCTTGCCGGCATAAGGGCTGGTGGGGTAGGTACGGATTAGCCTCTCGAAGGACTGAAGCGCATCTCTGGCCATGCTTTGGTCTCGGTCAATGGAATCGAGCCGATTAAAATAGCACTGGCCTATTTGATAGACCACATACGGGACAGCTTCATTCTTGGGATGAAGGTTCTCGAATGCCTCATAGGCAAAAATGGCTTCTTCGTACTCCTTGCGGTGGTAGTAGGCATCCCCAAGCTTAAGTTCGGCCAATATGGCGTACTTGCTGAATGGATACCAGTCTTTCAATTTCTGAAAAGATTCAATAGCATCTTTGTAATCTTCGTCCTTGAAGGCCTCCATGCCCTCCTCGGCAAGCCCCTGGGCTGTCTCCTCCTCTTTGGCCCGGAACCAGGCACAGCCCAGCACGTGGGCCCCCACCCACATCAAGACAGCAAAATAGACTACCTTCTTCAGATTCATAAGAGTATCCTCAGGCCCTCAGTAATGATTTCGTGGTTTGAGGCCTTCGCCTTGAGAAACAGCCTGATAGATGTATCGATTCTTGACTCCGGCTTGTCCGGTTCAGGAATCGGCCAGCTTCTTAGCGTATTCTGCCGCCTCGATCCCTGCCACACACCCTTCGCCCACAGCCTTTGCTATTTGCCATGGCTGGCCCACAATATCACCAGCCGCATACAGGCCGGGGATGTTGGTTTCCTGTTTCTTGTTTGTCTCAATAGAACTAAAGGTCTCTGCATCAAAGATGACCCCAAGGTTGGCTGCCAACTCCAAAGCGCCCTTAGCACCCAGTTCAACAAAGACTCCTTTGACATTCAAGGTGTCGCCGTTCTTTAACAATACCCCCTCAACCTCGTCCGTTCCAATGACCTCCTTAACCCAGGTGTCTTCCACGACCTTAACCTGGCTCTCTCTCAGTCGATCGTAAAGTGTGTCGATGACCATGAGTTTCCGGCAGATCAGCTGGACGGTACTGGCGTATGATAAGAGTGTAAGGGCCCCGGTTACGGCAGCGCTTTCGTTCCCCACGACTGCCACATCCATGCCTTTGAAAAAGTTGGCATCGCAATCCACACAGTAGCTAACACCACGACCCACAAGCCTCTTTTCCCCCTTAACGCCAAGCTTTTTTCGAGAAACTCCCATACAGAGGACAAGGGTCCTGGAGGTTAAGGATGCACCACTTTCTGTGACGAGGCTGAATAGATTGTTCTCATTCTTCGTTTCGATCATATCTTCTTCCACGAATTCTGCATCAAAGCTTTCAGCCTGTTTCCTTCCGGCCTCAAGTATCTCCTTTCCCGAGATAGGCTCTTCATAGCAGCAGTAATTGGCCACATGGGCCTTATACAGACTACTTTTGCGTGGCTTCCCAAAGACGACAACCTTCGCCTTCTTGCTGGCAGCATGGATAGCCGCCTGAAGCCCGGCAGGTCCGCAGCCGATTATGGCGACATCGTATAGATCTTCAAACATTTAGAGTACTTTTTGCACTAACGATTCGAGGCTGGTTTTTGGCACAGCACCAACGACTTGGTCAACTACTTTACCGTCTTGGAACAGAATGAGGGTAGGAATGGCCCGGATGCTGTATTGCGTTGGGGTATTGGGGCTGTCGTCCACATTACATCTGGCGAAAATTATGCTGTCGCCGTATTTCTCTTCCAATTCCTGGATAGCAGGTCCGATAGCCTTGCAAGGGCCGCACCATGGAGCCCAGAAGTCTACCAGGGCCGGCTTTTCGGCCTTCAATATCTCTGATTCAAAGTTGTTGTCATCAACGTCCAAAACACCTAGTCCCATCGTCACGCTCCTTTTCCAATGTTTGCAACGCCGGCAAACATTCTTTATTTGGACATCAATAAAAGCACACTATATTGGGTTTGTCAACTTCAACAAAAACCAATACCAGAGGGCATAAAAGCCAGATTTTGCCCCCCTTTCTCCTTGACACCCAGATGGTATGGTGTTACCTTTTTCCGCGTTAAAAGGGCCGTTAACTCAGTCGGTAGAGTATCTGCCTTTTAAGCAGAGAGTCGCGCGTTCGAGTCGCGCACGGCCCACCACCGTTCCCATCGTCCGGCCGGGTCAGTCGAAGATCCCGCCTTGCGGGAGACATCCCGCTTTTAAACCGGGACAACACCGGACTCAATGACGATCAAGGACGATAATGGAGAACAAGAACTCAACCGAATTTGCGTAGCACCTAAATTTTCGTCCCCATCGTCTAGCCAGGTCCAGGACACCGGCTTTTCACGCCGGCAGCACCGGTTCAAATCCGGTTGGGGACGCCAGTTTCCTTTTAAGGGACTTACTGATTTCTTAGTAAGTCCCTTTTTTGTGGATAGGGGTGGAAGTAAGGCTATTTCTTCTCCAGAATCTCCCTGATCTTTCCGGACATCTCCTTAATGTTAAACGGTTTCTGAATAAAGGCGTCACAACCGCGTTCCAAGATCTCTGTGGCCTGGCCGTCTACGCTGTAACCGCTTGAAAGGATAACCTTTACATCAGGGTTCTCCTCTTTCATTCTGTCATAGGCCTTGCCACCGCCAATGTCCGGCATTATCATGTCGAGAATAACCAGATCAATCTCTTCCTTATGTTTTGTGTAAACGTCCACTCCTTCTTTTCCGCTTCTGGCCACCAAGACACTGTATCCCATTTCTTTCAGCATCTCCTCTCCAACATCAACAATCGCATCCTCATCATCTACAAGAAGAATTCTTCCTGTCCCCTTTAAGACATCCTCGGCCACCCTCTTTTCTCTGGTTGTGACCTCCTTTCGTGATGCCGGCAGGTAGATGTTGAACGTCGTTCCTTTGTCTTTTTCACTGTAGACATTGATGATGCCACCATGATTACTGACAATTCCATAAGCAGAGGCTAGACCCAAGCCGGTTCCACGACCCATCTCCTTGGTGGTAAAGAACGGGTCAAATATCCTTTGCTGCGTGGCCTTATCCATACCTATGCCTGTGTCAGTAACAGAGATCTTTACATAATTGCCGGGACTCACACCAAACGGTTTGGTGTAGCTTTCGTCAAGCATGACATTGCCTGTTTCAACATAGAGATCTCCTCCATCCGGCATGGCCTGCCAGGCATTGACATAGAGGTTTAACAAAACCTGCCCAATCTGACCTCTGTCTATTTCCACCGGCCATAACTCTTTCCGGTGTTTTTCATGCATTTTAATCTCTTTTTTGGTCCGGCCAAACATCTCACAACTCTTCTGGACAAGCTTGTTCAGATCGGTCACCTTGACCTCGTATTTACCTCCTCTGGCAAAACCTAGAAGCTGTTTAGTAAGCTCTGCCCCCCTTTGAACCATATCCTCTATCCCTGTGAGATGTTCAAAATGGGGATGCTCGTGGTCCGTGTGAAGCGATAACAAAGACGCTCGCCCCTGGATAGCCATGAGGACGTTATTGAAGTCATGGGCGATTCCACCGGCCAAGGTACCTATGGCTTCCATCTTCTGAGCTTGCTGAAGTTGGGCTTCCAAACGCTTGCGTTCGGTAATATCACGAAAGCTCCATACTCTACCCACAGTTCTTCCTTCTATCCGCTGGGCCTGCGAATAACGCTCAAAAATTCTCCCATCCTTGAATTCCAGGACATCGTAGCTCTCTTCCTCCGGCTGGGAATATAATTCTTCTACTTTGGCAATAAATCCTTCGGGATCCTTCAGCTGATCCAACACAAACTCCAGTGCCTTGTCGTCTTCACGCGACGCTATAATGGAGTCGGGAATATGCCACATCTCTAGAAACTTACGATTGAAACTCACTATCTTTCCGTCTCTGTCGACCACGAGGAGACCATCGGCAGTTGACTCGGTTGTCGCCTTATGCAGAGAAAGGGATCTCCGCAATTCTTCCTCCACATGCTTGCGGTCGGTAACATCCAAAATCATTCCGGATATGGCGTCATCATCACGAGTCGCAGTCAAGAGAGCATGTCTCGTTTTTCCCGTTTTTGTTAGTTGTTCAAATTCGAAATCTGTGATTCTGCCGTATTTCTTGAGGGTGTCAATCAGGAACTCCCTGTCCTTCAACTCTTTATATCTATCAACAACGTTTTCTGACATCATTTCGCCAGGCGACTCAAATTCAAGCATCTTTGCCAAAGCCTCGTTTACATAAAGGATGTCACCCTTGAGGTTGGTTTTGAATACTCCTACGAGGGCGTTATCTACGAGGTCCCGGTATTTTTTCTCGGATTTCAGGAGCGCCCCTTCCACTTCTTTGCGCTCGCTGATGTCCTTGAAATCTTCGACAATCCCAATGAGTTCTCCATCAGGTCCCCGAAAAGCAGTTGCCGTCACAATACAGGTAACTGTAGTTCCGTCGCCGCGTTCCTTTTCTGCATCGCGTTCAATACGTTCCTGGCCGCTCAGAATGCGGGTCAGCGGGCAGCTGGGTGTATGGCACAGAGGACCGTGAAATACCTCATGGCACTTCTTCCCGATTGCTTCATCCTTGCTCATACCTGACAGAGCTAAAAAGGTCTGGTTAACTCGAAGGACGTTGAAGTCTTTGTCAATCACACGCATCCCGTCGGCCGAGGTCTCGAATATCTGATTGAGTTCTGTATAGGCAAGCTTGGTTGCCTCCTCTGAACGCTTGCGCTCCACAATCCTTTCCTCTTCAATCTGGAAAACGTCCCAGAACACCCGGGCAGCAACGTGATCCATCACTCGGATACGGTCTGGCTTGGTTCGGTAGATCTCATTTGCCACGTCGTCTCGACGTGTCAGCTCAATGATCATGTCGAGATCCTTGAGCTTGTATAGATCACGGTAATCCTGTGTTGTATAGATCCCCTTTTCCTGAGCATAGCGGTAGCCCACGGCCTTGGGGTTTGTACAAGCCACTCCCACCAGCTTCATATGAAGCTGGCTGAGCTTGTCAGCAAATATCATGTCAGTAATCGCCTTGCACCCGGGGCCGCCACCTACTATGGCTACATTAAGTGCCTTAACCTGCTCCATCATTCCATCCTTCCTAAATGGTATTCACACAAAAATCCAGCACTCTTGCATATGGATAGGAGGGACTCTCAATCACTCAACTCCATCAAGAAAAACACAAGCAACACGTTGTGGTTCTGATGAAGCTCCCCTGAAGACAGCAAAACCCCGCCTCTGTTGGAGGTGGGGTCTCGGTATTTAGTGCTCATCCATAAATAACGTAACAAGTGTTGGGCACGCGGTAAGTTTCCAATTCATAAATGAGGAGTTTTTTTGATGAGCAAGGCCGCACAAGGGTTTTCGTTGAGGCGTACAGATCGTACTCCGCAGACGTAAACCCGCGGAGAACGCCGCTCATCGGAAAAAGGGCCATTTATGGATGGAAACTATTTAGTTCATGTTATCCCCTGTCGTTAATGTCAGATCATCGTTCTAGAATTTTGGGGGCAAACTACCACAAGTCCTCCCTGCAGGTCAAGGATGTTGAAGCTCCGGGCCATACCGATAGAACCCGTACAGGGAATGCCCTCGCTGTTGCAGTTCAATATTTTGCCAACCCCCGGCAACGCCATAGGTAATCATTTCCATCAAAAAAGGCAGAGCCGCTGTTGACTCTAGCCGTTTACTTAAGGTGTTGAACTGATAGTCAGATCTCTTTTTATTGCAGATAGTTGGGGGAGATTTCTGGTGATAAAAAATCTTTCCCAAAAGAAAAAAGCCCCAAGTCAAAGACGTTGGGGCTTTAAGAAAGGTTTACCAACACCCTAAGCAAACGGCTAGCTGTTAACTCTGCCTTTTACCGTATTAGGTGTATACAACCTAAATATGTCTGCTAAAGTATGACTAGAAGTAATATTTCAAACCTACCCCGGCAACGAGTGCGTTAAGGTCAAATTCTTCATCAGTAAAACCAGGAACGTTCACCTCAGCCTCAA
>PVMK01126088.1_pt1 | contig 16395 bp, 12 predicted proteins | sample 1853481 | NCBI WGS metagenome assembly PVMK01 (sample SAMN08533507, study PRJNA380276) | Marine sediment metagenome, whole genome shotgun sequencing project.
GATGTTATAAGGTATGAGATTTCGCTGTCTGAAGAAGATGTGGGCACAAAAGTCCTTCAGATTGTCAAGGAAGATAGAAAGGGCGTAGACCTCTCTGAGGCCAAGGTGATCGTTGCCGGGGGACGGGGAGCAGGGGGTGCCGGCGGGTTCAAGGTCCTCGAGGATCTGGCTACCCTTATGGGAGGAGAGGTGGCCGGGACCCGAGTGGCTGTTGAGGAAGGCTGGATCCCGGCGGACAGACAGATCGGGCAAACCGGACACTCAGTGCGGCCTGAGCTCTATATCGCCTGCGGAATATCGGGTGCGATACAACACCGGGCGGGGATGATGAACGCCCGGTATGTTATTGCCATCAACAAGGACCCCAGGGCCCCAATCTTTCAGGTGGCGGACTGGGGCATGGTGGGCGATCTCCGTGAAGTGATCCCTGAGATGATGGCGCAACTCAAGTCAGGGAGGGATGAATGATTCGGTCAAATCCTGAAGAATTGATCAGAAAGACCATGGCCACCTTTGTGGACAAGGAACTGATCCCGAAGGCAAAGGAGATAGACGAAAAAGGGGAGTTCCCCACGGAGATGTTTCAACAGATCGGCAGGATGGGGGTTTTTGGAATCAGATACCCAAAAAACAAGGGCGGTTCGGGCGGTAATACCACTCTTTACTGCATCATCTGTGAGGAACTTGCAAGGGGGCTTATGAGCGTGGCCGCTGTCACAGCCATGCAATGTCTTATGGGGACCAATTTTCTGTTTTATTTTGGAAACGATGAATTGAGAGAGAGATATTTCCTCCCGGCCATGGAAGGAGAAAAGATCGCCTGTTTTTGTCTCACAGAACCGGAGGCCGGCTCTGATCTGGGTAATGTCAGCACCTCGGCCGTCCGGACGGATGATGGCTACCTGCTAAACGGCATGAAGACCTGGGTCACAAACGGCCCGGTTGGTGATTTCTACACGATCCTCTGCCAGACAGACCCTGCAAAGAAATTCAGGGGGTTAAATTTTTTCTTTGTCCCAAGGGAGACCCCCGGCCTTTCAATAAGCAAGCCCTTTGACCTTCTGGGGACAAAAAGCACACCCATATCAGAACTGGCTCTCACCGACGTCCACATCCCCCATGAACATATGCTGGGTCAGGAAGGACGGGGGATGAGCAATATGATGTCGATCCTGGCAGAGATCAGGGCAATGACAGCGGCCCTTGCCATCGGGCTTCAGCAGGCCGCCCTTGACGATTCCATCCAATATGCCCATGAGCGGGCACAATTTGGCCGTACCATAAGCAATTATCAATTGATCCAGGCAAAGGTGGCCAACATGGCAACTGATCTTGAGGCCTCAAGACTCTTGACCTATCGGGCTACACATATGGTTGATGAAAAGATCCCCTGTTTAAAAGAGGCAACAATGGCCAAGTATTTTTCCACGGAGGCCGCCTGCAGGGCCGGGGACCAGATTACCCGGATCTTTGGGGCATACGCCTATTCCATGGAGTACTCGGCCCAGCGGTACTACCGGGACAATCGATTTCTCCTCTATGGGGGCGGAGCCCATGAGATCCTTCAGCCCAATATCGCGAAGTGGGTGGGGCTTTAGGATTGTCGATTGTTGATTGGGGAATGAGCAAGCACAGCCGAAGATGGGATGTGAAAATGTGAAGTTGTTTTTCGTAAGCCCTTAATGCGCGGAACAAACGGGGAGTATAAGAACTATGACAGAGAGAAAAATACGTGTGCTTTTGGGGAAGCCCGGTCTGGATGGGCATGACAGGGGCGCCAAGGTGGTGGCCCACGCCATGCGCGAGGCCGGGATGGAGGTGATTTATACTGGTCTTCATCAGACCGTACCCAGTATCCTGAACCAGGCTATCCAGGAGGATGTGGATGTCATAGGTCTTTCCATAATGTCCGGGGCTCATATCCCCATCTGCAAAAAACTGATGGGAATGATAAAAGAACAGGGTATGGAAAACAAACTGGTGGCGGTTGGTGGTGTGATCCCCAACAGGGATATTCCGATCCTCGAGAAAATGGGGGTGGCGGGGATCTTCCCGGGGGGGACCCATTTTGACGAGATAATAAAGTTTATACGAGAAAAAACCTCGAATTAAAAGACGGGGACGGACGGGGGATAACCATGGGAGTAGCCACATATATAAAGGATGAAAAGGATGCCATAAATGAGGTGATTCTGCAGTCGGGTATAAAAATAAAGCCTTCCTATACACCCGAGGACCTGGAACGAATCGGTTTTGACTACGAGGAAGACCTTGGGGACCCCGGCGAGTTTCCCTTTACAAGAAGTCTTCATTCATCGGGTTACCGGAGTCGAAACTGGACAACCCGTCAGTATACGGGGTTTGGTACACCCGAAGAGACCAACAAACGGTTCAAACTGATGATATCCCATGGCCAGACCGGACTCAACGTGGCCTTTGACCTGCCCACCCAGATGGGATATGACTCCGATGACGAGATGGCTGAGGGTGAGGTGGGTCGGGTGGGGATGGCCGTGGACTCCCTGATGGACTTTGAGATCGCGTTTAAGGACATCCAGCTGAACCGCATCGGGAGCGGTCTGACCATCAATGCAGTGGCACCCGTCATTCTGGCCATGTATCAATCCATGGCAGAAAAGTTTGGATACAAGAAGACGGAGATTTCTGCAACGCCCCAAAACGATATCTTAAAAGAAATAGTGGGACGAGGGGCGTGGATCTATCCTGTGGAACCTGCTGTCAGACTCATTGGAGATACCATCGAGTATGCCATGAAAGAGCTGCCCCGGTGCAATCCTGTCTCAGTGTGCGGGTACCATATCCGAGAGTCGGGTTGCACCCCGGCCCAGGAGATATCCTATGCCCTGATGATCGCCTTTGCCTATATTGATAACGTGGTTGCCCGCGGGTACCAGGCGGAGGAATTTGTGGGGAGATTTTCTTTCAACCTGAACGTCTTCGGCAACATATGGGAGACCGTGGCCAAATTTCGTGCGGCCAGAAAACTGTGGGCAAGGCTGCTCCGCGAAAGATACGGCGTGCGGAACAAAAAGGCGCTTTTTCTCCGGGGAATATTTGGGGGGGGAGGCTCAGGGATGACAAAACAGCAGCCGGAAAATAACATTATACGCGGGGCCTATTACGCCCTGGCCGCGGCCCTTTCCGGTGCCCAGACTACGGCGCTGTGTTCTTTTGATGAGGCCTACACGATCCCAACTGAAAGGGCTGCGCTCCTCTCCTTGCGGACCTTCCAGATACTCATGGATGAGATGGGTCTCAGGGACACTGTGGACCCCCTGGGAGGGTCTTATTTTATGGAAACCCTGACCAAGGAGATGGAAGAAAAGATCGTAGGGGAGATGGAAAAGATTGAGAAGGTGGGCGGCATGGTCGAGGCGGTCTCCACCGGGTATGTCCAGAGGGAAGTGGCTCGACAGGCCTATGAATTCGAGAAGAAACTCCAGGATGGCACCATAACCAAAGTCGGGGTAAACAAGTACACCGAAGGTGTTGACATGGAGGTGGAACTCCATGAATACAACGAGGAATGGGCGCGTCTTCAGATTGAACGGTTGGTGGAGCTGAAAAAGGAAAGGGACAATAAGACCGTGGGAGATTCGTTGAAGGCGCTTGAGAGTGCGGCCAGGGATCAAAAAAATGTCATGCCCTACCTGGTGGAGTGCTCCCGGCATTATGCAACGGTGGGAGAAATGGCCAATGTGTTTAGGGATGTCTTTGGAGAGTATAGGGAGCCGAGCATTTTTTGAGTCTTAGTTTGTAACTTCTCCACAAAATGCGAAGATGTTTTGAGGATAATTTCGTTCTTTGTATTTCGAATTTCTTGAGCGAAAGGGGGTGATGAGAGGAGAGACCATCGTTAGACTGGAAATAACAAGCTGTTCACAAAAAAAAGGAGGATTGAATCATGAAAAGAACATTAGGTTTTGTGTTGGCCGGGATCTTTTTGGCATCGATCTTTTCAATCATCGGGATGCCGGCGACTGCCACAGCCGGACCGATTAAGCTGACCTACGCTAACTTTCCGCCCGTCCCCACCTTTCCCTGTGTCCAAATGGAAAGGTGGAAAAAAGAGGTGGAAAAACGAACCAATGGAAAGGTTGTCATTGATACCTTCCCCGGGGGAACACTCCTCAAGGCCAAAGCGATAATGGATGGTGTTATTGCAGGGACCGCAGATATTGGTAATTTGTGCATGGCCTACCAGCCGGGGCGGTTCTTGATAACAAATGCCATTGCCCTCCCCCTGGGGCTCCCCAATTCAGAAGTAGCCAGCCTCGTCTTGTGGGATCTTTATAAAAAGTATAAACCCAAGGCCTTTGACAAAGTGAAGGTGCTCACCATGTTTACGAGCGCACCGTCCAACATCATGTCCAAAATCCCCATCAGGAACCTGGAGGAACTAAAGGGTGTGCCGATCAGAGCATCAGGCGGCGCCGCACAGATCCTGAAGGCCTGGGGCGCAAACCGTGTGGGAATGCCCATGCCGGAGACCCCGGAGGCCCTCCAGAAAGGCGTGGTAAAGGGGCTATTTTCTTCGCTGGAAGTCATGAAGGATTTTAAGTTTGCCGAACTCTGTAAATATGTGACCATGACCCAAACACCCGTGTATCCTTTTGCAGTGGTGATGAATATGGACAAATGGAACTCATTGCCAAAGGATGTGCAGGAAGTCTTGGATGGGTTGGGGACCCAACAGGCAGCATGGACAGGCGTTTATATGGACAAACATGTGAAAAAAGCCATGGCCTGGTCAAAGAAAAAACAGGGTGTCAAAGTATTCAGACTTCTCAAAAAAGAAAAGGCCAAATGGAACAAGCTGCTTGAACCCATAACGGCCGATTGGATCAAAAGAACAAAGCAAAAGGCCTGCCCGCCGAGGCGATTGTTCGGGATATAAAAGATTTTGCCCAGATGTACGAGGGCAAATTATAGGCTGAAACATTTAATCGGAACCCGGAATGACCCGCAAAGGGCATTTCGGGTTCCAGAAATGAACGCGGAAAACCGATCATGATGATTTTGGATAGGATAAACTATTATCTGAACCTTGGCCTTGTTTTTATTGCCGGTCTGTTTCTGATGGCAATGATTGTCTTGACATGCGCCAATGTTTTTTCACGTCTTGTCTGGATTCCCATCAGCGGGAGTTTTGAACTCATGGGATTTTTTGGGGCCATGGTGACCGTTTTTGCCCTGGGTTACACACAGATGCGAAGGGGTTACATTGCTGTTGATATCCTGGTCATGAGGTTTTCCAAAAAGACCCAACAGATACTGACCGCGGTCAATTGCACGATCTGTATGATCTTCTTCGCGCTTGTGTCGTGGCAGATCACCAAATATGCCACTACGCTGCTGGAGACGGGGGAGGTCACGGAGACGCTGCGGATCATTTATTACCCCTTCACCTATGGCGTGGCCTTTGGGTGTGCCGCGATCGCGTTGGTTTTTCTGACTGATTTGTTGAAGTTATTTTTTCAAAAGGAGGATGAAGAGTGAGTTTGACCCTGGTAGGGATTCTTGGCATTGTCATCCTTCTGGCAGTCTTGTTTTTTCTGGGCATGCCCGTCGGGTTTGCCATGGGGATCGTGGGGTTCTGCGGTTTCTGGTACGTGGTCTCTTTTAAGGCCGCTATCACGGTGGTGGGGAGTGACATCTGGGGTACATTTTCCAAATATGGTTTGACTGTAATCCCGCTCTTTATTTTTCTGGGATACATCGCGTTTAATTCGGGTATTGCAGAGAGGCTTTATAATACCGCTTACAAGTGGTTCGGACACTGGCGGGGTGGGCTGGCCATCGCCACCATAGGGGCAGATGAGCTCTTTGCTGCCATCTGTGGTTCCAATACGGCAACGGCCGCCACCATGGGGGCGGTGGCGTTGCCCCAGATGAAAAAGTATGGCTACCATACGCTCCTGAGCAGCGGTACGGTTGTGACCGGAGGCACTTTGGGGACGGTGATGCCCCCCAGCGTGGTCCTGATTATCATCGGGCTCCAGACAGAGCAGTCCATCATCAAGCTTTTTCTCGCGGGTATCCTCCCTGCAATCCTTTTGGGGCTCTTGTTTGTGCTGACCATTTTTGTACTTTGCCGGATTAATCCAGCGCTCGGCCCCGCCGGTCCAAAGACAAACGTTAAAGATAAATTGAAGTCACTGACCGGGATTGTTGAAGCCCTTGCCATATTTGTCCTGGTGATCGGCGGTCTCTATGCCGGCGTATTCACCCCCACTGAGGCGGGAGGCGTCGGTGTCTTTTTCGCACTTGTCGTTACAGTCGCCACCCGGAGGCTGACATGGCAGGGATTTATCGATTCCATAAAGGAAACGCTCAAGATTTCGGCTATGGTGTTTTTTCTCGTGACGGGGGCCATAATTTTTGGCCGTTTTCTGGCCGTGACCCGTCTCCCCTTCTTGGTGGCGGATGTTGTCTCCGGGTTGCCCGTTTCGCCATATGTCATCCTTGCAGTCATATTGATGATCTATCTCATCGGGGGGTGTTTTGTGGATTCCCTCGGGTTCTTGGTGCTCACGGTCCCCATATTTTTTCCGCTGGGAGTGTCCCTCGGGTTTAACCCCATATGGTATGCCATTATCCTCACAATGGTGACCACCATGGGGGCCATTACACCGCCCGTGGGTGTGAATATATATGTGGTTAAGGCGTTGGCCCCAGAGATTGAGCTGGGTACCATTTTTAAAAGCGTGAGCTTCTTTTTGGTGGCCTGTCTTGTCTGTATAGCCATCCTGATCATTTTCCCCCAACTTGTTTTGATCATACCGGAGATGGCGAGGTAGGGTTTTTGGATTGATGATTGATGCCCATGTAAAAAGGACTTTTTACATGGGCATCAATATTGATCACTGAAAATCGATCAAGTGGCAACTTTTCAATAAGTCCAGGAGAAATACTAGGATATCTGGAGTGGGGTTCGAGTGTTTCTTGAAGACGGTCTCTCAAAGGGGATTTACATCTCACTTTGGCAGTGGCTGATATTTGGGGTTTTCTCCTAATGAACCCTTATTGGCTTCTCCGTGCTTTGGTCAAAACCTCAAATATCAGCCACGCTACGACGACTGGTTTAGAGAGCGTCTTCAAGAAGCACCCGAACGCCACGGTACTCAAGCCTATTGAGAACTTGTGTCAAATACTTGTAGCCGTTCACGGGTTCAAGGGTTCAGAGGTTCAAGGTTATGACAAAAACGTTTATGCCCCGGGTGGAGACACAAAGGGAACTGGAGCAATTACAACTCAAGGGACTAAAATGGACCGTAGCGCATGCGTATCAGGGGTCTCCCGCATACAAGGGGAAAATGGAAAAAGCAGGTGTAGGCCCTGAAACCATCAGCACGCTGGATGACCTCAGAAGACTTCCCTTTACAACGGCCAGCGATTTGAAAAAGGGTTACCCGTTTCCGCTTCTCTGTGTCCCATTTGAGGAAGTTGTGCGGATGCATGCCTCTTCAGGCACAACCGGGAAGAGAAAGGTCTTGTGTTACACCCGGAAAGACATCGAGGACTGGACACATTTTTTTGCCCGTTGCTACGAGATGGCCCGACTGGGCCCGGATGACCAGGTCCAGATAGCAGTGGGCTACGGTATATGGACCGCGGGCATCAGCTTTCAGATGGGGTGCGAGGCATTTGGGGCAATGGCAGTGCCGGCAGGCCCCGGAAACCTGGATATGCAGTGTCAGTTCCTCATGGATTTTCAGAGCACCGTTATGTGCTGCACCGCATCCATGGGTCTGCTTCTGGCAGAGGAGGTAAACCGTCGGGGCATCGGGGACAAGATAGCCCTCAAAAAGATGATCTTTGGATCCGAGAGATCCAGCGATGCCATGAGAAACCGGATAAAGGATCTTCTGGGGCTTGAGCATATGTTCGATATCCCGGGGATGACCGAACTTTACGGCCCCGGGACTGGGCTGGACTGTATTTACCATACGGGGATCCACTATTGGGCGGATTACTACATCCTCGAAATTGTGGACCCGGAGACCCTTGAACCGGTTCCTGACGGGGAGACGGGAGAGATGGTGGTCACCACACTTGAAAAAGAGGCCGTACCCCTGATCCGCTACAGAACCAGGGATCTCACGCGGCTGATCTCCGGTCAATGTCAATGCGGTTCGATCCTCCCAAGGCACGATCGTCTTCTGGGCCGCTCCGATGACATGATTATCTTTAGGGCCGTAAATATCTACCCGGGACAGGTGGATCATGTCCTTTCAGGCATCCGGGAGATCGGAAGTGAGTTTCAGATAGTGCTGGACAGGGGGAAAGATGGCCGGGATTACATGACCCTGAGGGTGGAACGTGATCATGTGGAACGTCACCAGGGGCCTGGCGATGACCATGACACGGAACTGAGCAAGAAGATAGGCGAAGAGATCAAGAAACAGATTCTCGTAAGCGCAGATATAGAGCTTCTCGAATATGGGTCGCTTCCCCGATCCGAGAGAAAGAGCCAGCGCGTTTTTGACAACAGAGAACACTAGGACGAGATCAGGGATGAAGCGGTTTGAATACTACCAGCCTCAAAGTGTCAAAGAGGCATACGCCTTGATGGAGCGGTTTGGGGAAAAGGCCAGGTATATTGCCGGGGGCACCGACGTGCTCGTTCGCATCAACCAGGGGGCCATAAGGCCTGATGTCCTGATTTCCCTGAGGGGGATAGATGAGCTGAGACACATTACCTTGGACAAGGGGCTGCGGCTGGGAGGGATGACCCTTTTTAGGGATATTGAAAGACATCCGGCCGTTTTAAAGGACTACCCTGCCCTTGCACAGGCCGTTTCCGTTCTTGCAAATCCCCAGGTGAGAAATGTTGCGACCGTGGGCGGAAACCTCTGCAATTCAGCACCCTCTGCCGATTGCGCCCCCCCTTTGATGGTCCTCGAGGCTGAAATACTTCTGGAAGGGTTAAACGGTGTGCGGTCGGTCCCGGTTGAGACGTTTTTCACTGGACCGGGGGAGAACTGTAAGGTCCCCACCGAGATCCTAAAAGAAGTCAGGCTATCTGAAAACAAGGCACATACGGGTATGGCCTTTTTAAAAATGGGCCGTCTGAGCCAGGATATTGCGATTGTCAACTGCGCGGCCCTGCTTGTCATGGATAAAAAGATTTGTGTCACGTGCAGGCTTTCTGTGGGGGCAGTGGCACCTGTCCCCCGCCGCCTCACAAGGGTGGAAGAGCTGGTTGAAGGCCGGGAGATCACCCCTGAACTCCTTGATCAGATAGGCCTTCTTGTCCGGTCTGAAGTGAGCCCCATCACGGATGTTCGCTCGACAGAGGCGTACCGGCGGACTGTTTCGGGTGTGCTGGTAAAAAGGGCGATCAGCGAGGCCCTCAAGAATGCGGAATGCGGGAATGCGGAATGCAGCCCCTGGGGGCTACCGCCCTGGAGGGACTTATGAGGCACTCGAAAAAGGGGCGGGAGAAGAATCCGAGGGCCGGGATGCAGGGTCCAGCACACGCAGGGTGATTCATTTTATCCTGAATGGCCATAAGGTCTCCACCGAAGTGTTTTCCCACAAGATGGCTCTGGAGGTCCTCAGAGATAACTTTCAGCTAAAGGGGACAAAAGAGGGCTGCGGTCAGGGGGAGTGCGGTGCATGCACCGTCCTGATCGATGGGGTAAATGTGAATGCATGTATGTATCCGGCCTTTGAACTTCAAAAAAAGACAGTAACGACCATTGAAGGATTGGTAGGGGAGGGCAACAGGCTTGACCCGATCCAGGGCGCCTTTGTGGAAAAGGGCGGGGTACAGTGCGGGTTTTGCACTCCGGGCATGATCATGTCTTCAAAGGCACTTCTGGATGAAACCCCCAACCCCAGTGATGGGGAAATAAGAAGGGCTATCTCGGGGAATCTATGTCGCTGTACCGGATACGTCCAGATTGTTGACGCAATAAAAACGGCCGCCCAAGGCGTGTAAAACAATCACGGTACTTAAAACCTTTTTCAGGAGTCCACAGGCAGTGACGGATTTCAGTTTTGTTGGTACGGAAGAACCGAGACCTGATGCGCCTCAAAAGGTGACGGGGAGGGCTGTCTATATCCATGACCTCACCAGACCCAACATGCTCTATGGTAAGATAAAATACAGCGAGCATGCCCACGCAAAGATTCTGCAGATCGACACATCCAGGGCCGAGAGACTCCCGGGGGTTCACGCCGTTATAACGGGTTACAACACCCCGCAGATCCGGTTCGGGTTTATAAAAGACAACTATGTTTTCAAAAAGGAAAAGGTCCGGCAATTCAGGGATGAGATTGCAGCGGTTGCAGCAACGGACCCTGAAATCGCAGAAGAGGCCCTTGAACTGATACGGGTGGAGTATGAGGAACTGCCCGCTGTATTTGACCCAGAAGATGCCTTAAAAGAGGGTGCCCCCCTCATTCATGAAACAGATCCCCGGGGGAGACCTAAAAAAGACAACCTCTTACCTGTTCCCTGGCAGTTTGTCTCGGGTGACGTGGAAAAGGCAAGGGATGAATCATACCACATTGCCGAAGATCGTTTGACAACCCCCCTTGTCCAGCAGTCCTGTCTGGGGACGGCCGGGTGTATTGCGGAATTTGATCTCGACAACAACCTGCTTATCCATACAAAAACCCAGATACCTTTCCTGGCCCAAAACGATTTTAACCAGGCCCTTGCGGCCATGGGGCTGAAGGGAAAAAACTCACGGGTTGTTGTCCCGACACTGGGAGGTTCGTTTGGTACAGGCCTTGATACACACGGATATGAATATATTGCCATACTCCTGGCCTACAAAACCGGAAGACCGGTCAAAATCGTGCTCGGCCGGGAGGAAGAGTTTGTGACCCTCTCCCCCCGGCAATCCACAAGGACCCATATCATTCAAGGGTGCGACAAGGAGGGGTCGTTGACCTTCAGGGAGGTCCGGATGACACTGGACAACGGTGCCTACACCTCCTGGGGCGCCACCACCCCCAGCGTCATGATGCTTCCCATCTCATCGCTTTACCGGGTCCCCAATGTGTTTTACCAAACAAAGATCGTGTATACAAACAACACCTATTGTCAGGCCATGAGAGGTTACGGAAACCCACAGGCGACCTGGGCCATAGAGAACAATATTGACCATCTTGCCGAGACTGCCGGGATCGACCCCTTTGAGTTCAGGATGATCAACAGCAATGTCCCCGATGAAGTGACCCCCATGGGCCTCCAAATATCCACGTGCGGTCTCAAGGACTGTCTGAAATCGGTTGCAGAGAATCTTGATTGGAACAAAAAACGAGGCAAGGGGCGGGACAAGGTCCGGGGTGTGGGGATGGCGTCTTTGTTCCATGTGGGGGGGTCTGCCAGGGTGTACCGATCGGATGGCACCGGGATTGTCATGAAACTGGATGATTTTGGCCATGTCTCTGTGTTCACCGGGGGTGTGGAAATGGGGCAAGGGTTTGACGTGGCCCTGACCCTCGCCTCCGCAGAGGCCCTCGGGGTAACACCCGACAGGGTGAGCATCGTCTCTGGGGATACGGCCACTTGCCCCTGGGACGTGGGGACCCACGCCAGCCGGGGGGCCTTTACCTCGTGCAATGCAGCCATTATGGCCGCTGAGAAGGCAAGAAAAAAGATATTTGATTTGTCTGCCGACATTTTTATGGCGCGTGTGCAATCCGAGATGAATAAACGCAAAAAGGAGGACCCTGACTTTGAGATACCTGATCTCAACTATGAAAGGATTTTTGATCCATCGGAGCTCGATCTGAAAGAGAATTATGTGTTTCTGAAGGAAGAGCCGCATAACCCTTTGCTTCGGGTACGGCTTGATGAAATCTTGCGAAGCGCTCACCACAGGGAGCAGGGGAGCATGGTGGTGGTCGAGGCATTTTATGACCCCCCCAACCAGATGTCGGATCCCAGGACAGGGCGGGGGAACATCTCCTCCACCTATATTTTTGGCGCTCAGGGGGCAGAGGTGGAGGTGGATCTGGAGACAGGAAAGGTCAAGATCCTGAAGTATGCGGCGGCACATGATGTAGGGAAGGTCATCAGTAAACAGGCTGTCAAGGGGCAGATTTATGGCGGAATAGCGCAGGGTCTCGGGTATGCCCTGTCTGAGGAATACAAGACCCGTGATGGCAGAAATCTAAACCCCAGTTTTCTGGACTACAAGATATTCTCGGCCCCTGACATGGATTTTCCAATACATATTGAATGTATTGAGACAAATGACGAGGAAGGCCCCTTTGGGGCAAAGGGTGTGGGTGAGCCGGGTCTCGTGCCGACAGCCCCTGCCATCGGCAACGCCATATATGATGCCACGGGGATCAGGATCACGGACCTGCCCATCACTCCCGAAAAGATCCTGGCTGCCCTTCAAGAAAGGTAACTACTCAGGTGGATAGGCTGAAGGTCCCGCGGAACGCGGGATTAGGAAAAAGCGTATTTTGAAGCCATGTTTGATGCAAGAATCAAATATTTCCGCCAAAGTATGGCAATCGTGTTCTTCTGCCCCCTTCAGCCTTCAGTCTAAACAGCTTCAGCCTGACTACGTGAATAGTTACGAAAGGAAGAGTGAGGGTTATCTCATATCTTCTCAAGGGACGTGTACTCCATATGGAGCAGCTTGCGTCCGAAGTTCTTAAAAAGAACCTCCACCTTGTCATCATCCAAGAACTTTGAGACTACCCCGGGGCCAAAGGCCGGGTGCCGGACCCTGTCACCCGTGGAGAACCCCGCTGATCCACTCTGCTTCACCTCAAAGACGTTGGGGTTGCTACTCATCCCATAGCCCCCTGAGAAGTTCCGCCGAACCCCCGTCGATTCATAGGAAATGACATCACCCGGAACGTCTCTGATAAACGATGACAGCCCGGTCCCCCGACCAGTCGGGTTCCATGAAACCGCTGATTCCTTCCCGGGATAACAGAGAATCAACTGGTCTCTGGCCCTGGTGGCCGCCACATACATAAGGCGGCGTTCTTCTTCCAGGGCTGAAGGGTTGTCAAATGCCCTCAGGGGAGGGAATCTCCCATCTGTGACCCAGATTATAAAGACAACCGGCCATTCAAGCCCCTTGGCCGAATGGACCGTAGAGAGGGTTAGGGTCTCTGCCCTGCCGTCAGCGTCGAGGTCTGCGGGGCTGGAGGGGGGCTCCAAGACGAGATCATCCAGAAAGCTTCCCAGTTTCCTATATCGGCTGGCCATGAGAATCAACTGTTCCAATTCTTTCTCTCGCCGGGGATGGTCATCAAATTTCTCTTTCAAAATGGGGAGATAATAGGCCAGGACTTCTTTTACCGCCGCCTCCGGGTCGATCTTGTTTGAGGCCAGTCGTGAGATAAGTCCTGAGAGGGGTTTGAGCCCGGTGACATTTTTGGCGGCCCCGGGCCATTCCCCGACCCTCCCTGGGGGGATCTGGTTTTCACTCATCCATCGGATCATGGCCTGGCTTTTTCCCTGGCCCACATTCTTCACAAGTCTCAGGATTCGGATCCAGCTTACGGCTTCATCCTTGTTCACCACTACCCTCAGGTGTGCAAGAAAATCCTTTATGTGGGCCGATTCCAGGAATTTGAATCCACCATGTTTTACATAGCGAACCCCCCGACGGGTGAGCTCGGCCTCCAGTTCAAAGGAGTGGTAGCCCGCTCGAAACAGCACGGCAAAATCTGAAAGAGATCGTCCCTGCCCCATTTGTTCGCGGATACACTGATACACAAAACTGGCCTGGTCGGGTTCTGTCCGGGTGTCAATCACCTTTGGCCGTTCTCCTCCTGAACGGTTTGTAAAAAGACATTTTGTGTAGGTTTCGCTGGCTGAGCTCATGAGGGCGTTTGTAAATGTAAGAACCGGCTGGGTGGAGCGATAGTTCTCTTCGAGTTTTATGATTTTGGCCTCGGGAAACCGGGCCGGAAAGTCAAACATGTTTCTGTAGTTGGCGCCCCTGAAAGAATAAATGGATTGTGAGTCATCCCCTACCACCATGATATTCCTATGCTCATGGGCCAGCCATCTTACAATATCCGCCTGAATGGTGTTGGTGTCTTGGTATTCATCTACCATGACATATCCATACTGACGGCTCAGGTTTTGCCGCACCTCTTCACGTTCTTCCAGAAGCCTTCTGAGGTAGATAATAAGATCATCGTAGTCCATCAGCAGGTTGGTCTTTTTGTAGGCCGTATAGAGCTTCCCCAGTCTATGGATCTCAGAGCTAAAATGGAGGAACTGCGCGTATTCTTCCGTCATAAATTCATTCACGGGTTTCTGGAGGTTGGCCGATTTACTCAGTATGTTAGTCAGGGTGCCACGTTTTGGGAATCTTGGAGCGCCTTTGGGAATCCGGAGCTCCGGGACGAGCGAACGGATAACCTCTTCCATGTCGGATCGGTCCAGAATGGTAAAGGAATTTTTGAAACCCACGAGTTCAGCATGGCTTCTGAGCACCCTCAAGGCCAGGGAATGAAAGGTCCCCCCGGATACAAACCTGCATCTTGGATCTGAAAGACCCGCAGCCCTTTCCAGCATCTCCTGGGCCGATTTTCTGGTAAAGGTGAGAAGCAGGATGGACTCGGGAGGAACACCTGTCTCAACCAGTCGTGCCACCCGGTATACCAATGTCCTTGTCTTTCCGCTGCCTGCCCCCGCTATAACCAGCAGGGGGCCTTCAAGGGTCCTGACCGCCTCCAACTGAGCAGGGTTGAGGACCTTTTCATAGTCGATCTTGTTTGCCAATATAGGTCTCGCTTTCTATGATGCTTATCCGTGCGCACTGCCTATGTTTAAGGCATACTGAGAGATAATGTAAGCCAGATATATCCCCAGAAGCCAGGCCCCTTGCCATCTCTTGAAACTGCCGGTCTTGTTTATAAAAATAAAAAACCTAAACGAATAAAGGATGGCGAGCATGGCCGGGAAATGGAAGGTAAAAAAGTTGGGCGGAATCTCGAGAGGCCTGGCTGCCGCAGCAGCACCCACCACAAAGAGGCAATTGAGGATATCCGCGCCGACAACGTTTCCTATCGCGATTTCGGGATGCCCGCTTCGGATGGCGGCAATGGCCGTGATTAATTCCGGGAGTGAGGTGCCAAAGGCAACCATGGTGGCCGCGATGACGTCCTCGGGGACTCCGAAACGGGCCGCGATTTCAGAGGCGCAGGGAATCAATACCCTGGCACCCAAGATCACCAGAAAAAGGCCGCCCAAAATCAGAAAGACAGGCATGGCCATCCCTGCAGAAGAGGGCTCTCTTTCATCTTCTTCTTGAATCGCCATCCCCTGTCTGGCCCATACATAGGCAATGTACATATAACCAGCAAGGAGAAAGAGGAACAGAAAGCCCACCCATCGCCCCAGGACCGGCTGGCCACTCGTGGTTGTCAGCAGGATCAGGGAAATTACCACGAGCAATGTTGCCGAGCCCACCTGAACCCAACCTGTTCGATTGAGGATGAAGCGGTCCATGGGCATGGAGACCAGCACACAGGCAAGCCCAAAGATGAGGCCTGTATCCGCGATGATGGATCCCACGCCGTTACCCAGTGCCAATCCCGGGTTGCCCATCCAGGCCGCCATGACCGAAACAAATGCCTCCGGCATTGTGGTGCCAAGGGAGACAATGGTGGCACCGATGACGATTCTTGGGAGACCGGTCCTGTTTGCGAGATGAACAACACCGTCGATCATCCAATCGGCCCCTTTTGAGAGGACGAGGATACAGACAGCAATGATAATCAACAGGGTGGCAGTGGAAAGATCACGGATGAGACCCTGGAGGCGCGCTTCGTCCCCCAACCAGAGAAAAATTTCACTTGTCATAATCGTTTTTTCCGAATCCGAATTTATACAAAAACATTTTGGTCGTCGTAATTATTTATGGAATTGAAAGTTCAAGGTTCGGCCCTGCAACTCGCAACCCCTACGGCTTATGCGGGTTAGATGGTCATTTCTCCAAAAAAATATATAAACAAGGGGACCATCACCGCAATCGCCAGGAGGAATAAGAGGGCCACCGGGATCAAAAAAGCAAGGATTACTCTTAAATAGGATGTATCATGGATTTCACGCAATCCGATTATCTGGACAACCACCTGCCAGACCCCGCCAATCCAACTGCCAATAACAGGAACAAGACCCAGCACCTGGGTTGCCTGGGAATAAGACACCACCCTGAAAGTGGCCTCGTAACCATGTCCTCCTCCTCTGACAATAAGCAGTAGCAGATGTAAGACCGTGGTATAAAAAAAGATACCTGCTGTCACAAAAATGGGGACAAAAACCAGCAAGGCCGCGAAAATGAGAGCGATCGGGAACCGGCCCGAAACAGACAAATCAAAGGCGGATATTCCCCCTGAGAACATCAAAAACTGCCAGAACAGGGTAAA
>PVMK01123968.1_pt1 | contig 16394 bp, 13 predicted proteins | sample 1853481 | NCBI WGS metagenome assembly PVMK01 (sample SAMN08533507, study PRJNA380276) | Marine sediment metagenome, whole genome shotgun sequencing project.
GCTGGCAAGGACTTCGTCACAGGCCCCAGTGTCAATATTTACAATGGCCGCAGTCTGCAGTTGCTCGCCAAAAAAGGGCTCAAACGCTGGGTCCTGCCGGTGGAACTGGGCCTGGAGACACTGAAGGATCTGCAGGCGCAGCGACCCGGGCGCGTGGAAACGGAAGTGTTTGCGCTGGGCCGGTTGCCGCTGGCCTACTCGGCCCGTTGTTATACGGCGCGTTCCCACAACCTGCCCAAGGACGACTGCCAGTTCAAGTGTCTGGACTATCCGGACGGGCGAATGTTGAAGACGCAGGAAGAGCAGGAATTCCTGGTGCTTAATGGCATTCAGACCCAGTCAGCGCTGACCCACCAGGTACTGGAACAGGTACCGGAACTGGAAGCGCTGGGAGTCGATGTACTCAGAATCAGCCCTCAGTTCCAGCATACTCTGCGAATTATTGAAATTTTCGATGCGGCGCGCAATGGTGCTGATTTGGGGCTCCTGGGGGAAGAATTACTCAGCTTGCTGCCACTGGGCGCATGTAATGGTTACCTGGTTGAACAGGCAGGAATGGAATATGACGCTGCACAAGTTGCTTGCTCACCAGCGCCGCCAAGGGAACCGGAGAGCCTCGCGCGATCTTCGCCAGTTTTCCGCTGCCCTGGCAAAAGCAGGACAATTGAAGTCTGTCCCCCAGAACGTATCACCAGCTCTCCAGATTACCGAGCTGTGCCATCGCAGCCTGGTCAACAATGGCCCGGCCTTGCTGTTCGAAAACCTCAAGACCATGACATGCCGGTGCTGGGGAACCTTTTTGGCAATGACCAAAGGGTCCTGGCTGCCCTGGAGCCGGAAAGCCGGCAGGATCTGCCTGTGCTGGGACGGGAATTCGCTTTCCTGAGAAACCCCAGCCTGCCCGATAGCCTGCCTTCGGCACTGGACGCAGTACCGGGTTTTGCACGGCTGGCGCACATTACACCCGTCAGGAAGGACACTTCGCCCTGGCAGGAGCATGTGATAGAAGGCCCGGATGTTGATCTTGGCTCGCTACCCATACCGACCTGCTGGCCCGAGGATGCTGCCCCCCTGGTTACCTTTGGTATGGTGATCACACGCGGGCCCAACAAACCTCGGGTCAACCTGGCCATCTACCGTCAACAACTGATTGGCAGGAACAAGCTGATCATGCGCTGGCTGCCCCACCGGGGCGGCGCCCAGGATTTTCGTGAATTCCAGCTGAAGCATCCAGGTAAACCGTTTCCGCTTGCGGTCGTTATTGGCGCCGACCCGGCGACCTTGCTGGCCGCAGTGACACCGATACCGGACACGCTGTCTGAGTACCAGTTTTCCGGCTTGCTGCGTGGCCGCAGGAGCAGAATCGTCCATTCCGCCCTCACCGGCCTGCCCATACCGCAAGGTGCTGAAATCGTGCTGGAAGGGCACATCCAGCCCGGTGAAATGGCCACTGAAGGACCCTTTGCTGATCATACAGGCTATTACAATGCCGTCGCGGACTTCCCGGTTTTCACCGTGGAACGCATCAGTCAGCGTGACAATCCGGCCTACCTGACAACCTACATGGGCAAACCGGGAGAGGACGAACCCTCGATCATGGCTTCAGCACTGAACGAGATGTTCATACCGTTGTTGCAGGAACAGTTTCCGGAAGTCGTGGATTTCTACCTGCCGCCGGAGGCCTGCTCCTACCGCGTAGCCATCGTCAGCATCCGTAAACAGTATCCCGGCCATGCACGCCGGATCATGTTCGGCATCTGGTCCTGGCTGCGGCAGTTCACCTATACCAAGACCATCATCGTCATTGATGACGACATCGATGCACGCAACTGGAAAGAAGTGATCTGGGCCATATCCACCCGCGCCGATCCCGTACGCGATACCGTCCTGGTCGAAAACACCCCCATCGACTACCTGGATTTCGCCAGCCCCAAACCCGGCCTGGGTGGCAAGATGGGCATTGACGCCACCAACAAGATAGCGTCAGAAACCGATCGTGACTGGGGTAGAATCGCCACCATGGACAGCATCACCAAAGAGCAGGTCGAGCACATCGCACAGGCTTTGGGCCTGTAAGGAAAAGTGATGGGGATTTTATTGTTGGGCTTCTCGCGCCCTTTCACATGACTGTTTTGTCAAGTAACAGGGATTTCCCAGTTGGGCGCGATTAAATGTGCTGAGTTTTTCCTTGCCTTCTACGGTCCTGGTGACAGCCAGGAGTTTATACATGCCAAAGCCTTGATCATGATATACGCATTGTTCCCACCCGATATTTTCGGGAAGGTCAACAACCAGCACGCTATCCGGACCATATTTACAATTGGCCCAGTCAGCGTATTTCGTTTCTCCCTGGATGTATTCACAGGCTACTGCATTCATGCCAACGACCGCCAGCAGACTTGCAAGCATCAGTGTCAGAATTTTGTCCATTTCCGTCCCTCCACAAGTACAGAAGATACCGCCACCGTTTTCACCAGTATCCGTGACCACGCAGATGGATACTTTAAAAGCGGGCAACACTACTTTATCTTATGAAGAATGAGGGAGTCCATGACCCAGGACAAGCTTTCAGCCGGATGATTCTGACTCTCAGTTTGGCACAAGCCCTTTCGGAGTAAGGGGTCTTATTCCAGGACCCTTTGCAACACGAAGTTGCAAGAGGAGGTCCCAGGGAAGGGGTTATCCCGTGTCCGGGAAGAAGACCCCTTGCTTCGAACGGGCTCACCAACAATTGACACAATAAATAGGTCAACACCGTTGCGGGTAATCACACCTATCCCGCATATTGCACGAAGGATTCGGCCTCAGGGCTCAGCGCCCACTTCGAGGCCGTCCTCGGCCAATACCGTGATCGGTATTTCCAGCGCCTCGAGTTCCGGACGGATGGCAGCTTCATCGCCTACTACCACGATGGCCATATTGCCGGGCTGGATCAATCGGGCGGCCAGTTCGTCGAGTGTTTCCTGGTCCGTTTCCCGCAGGATATTGTTCTGCTGCGTACGATAATTCAACGGCAAATCATAGCGCAGGATGTTACCCAACAGGCCCAGCTTGCTGCCGGGAGTTTCATAGCGCAGGGCATCGCGCTGGCCAATGGCGCTGCGCATGAAATCGTACTCTTCCCCGGTCATTCCTTCAGTCGAGTAAATTTCCAACTCGTTGATCACCTCGGTGACTGATGCAGCCGTGGCCTCCTTGTTTACCTCGCTGGAGAAACGGAAGCTGCCGAGTTCTTTGCCTCCCCGGAAACCGCTGCGCGCGCCGTAGGTGTAACCCTTGTCTTCGCGCAGGTTCAGGTTGATGCGGCTGTTGAATGTACCGCCCAGCGCGAAGTTCATCAGGCCGGCCTTGTAGAAATCACCCAGTGCGTCGTACTTGATCGAAGGCTGCGCGGTACGCAAGCTGGATTGCGCGGCGCCTTCCTTGTTGACCAGGTATATTCTGCGGCCGGAGATCTCGGGCATTTCGTCAATGGCCTCGCGGTAGACTTCCGAGGTTTCCAGTTCAGCAAAGCCCTGAAGCGCCGTAATAATATCGGCTTGCGGCAAGCTGGCGCTGACCATGATACCGGTGAGGTGCGCTGGAATATGGGCAGCGTAATAAGCTTTTACGTCATCCAGCGTGATGTTCTCCACGGTGCCGGGCAATCCAGCCATCGGGTAGGAAAGTGGATGATCGGGCCCGTAAAGAACGGAATTTATGGCCCGGCCCGCCAGGCCCTGGGGCGTCTTGCGGCTCTGCATCAGTCCTTCGATGGTCTTTGACTTAATGCGGTCGAAATCCTGCTGGGTGAAGGCTGGTTTCAGCACACGCTCCAGCATCAGTTCCATCGCCTGGTCGAGGTGTTTGCTCAGGGTGTTGACCGTGACCGTGGTTGTATATACGCCTGAATGGACAGAAACGCTCGCCCCGATACGTTCGAGTTCCTCTGTGAATTCCGCCGCAGTGTGCTCGGTAGTCGCCTCACTCATCAGTGAACTGGTCAACGAGGTCAGCCCGGCCTTGCCCGCCGGCTCGTCCCGCTGGCCCATCTCGAATGAAGCGCGTACCGTGACAGTAGGCGTTTCCTCGTTGGGTACCGCAAGCACCCGCACTTTGTTGACCAGCGAGGTGTCCCAGATGGCGGGGAGTTCAACGCTGGGGTTGGCGCCGGGCGTGGGTTTCTGACTGCGGTCAAAGTTGTCCACCACCGGACGCAAGGGCAGCTCAGCGTCTTTATCCGGGAAGCTCTCGGGGATGTTGCGCGCTGGCAGTTCAAAATTTTGTTCGGCAGCAGCCAACTCGATAGAGCCATTGGGCACAATACTCAGAATCACCGCGGGTTTGTCCAGGATGTATTTATCGAACACACGCTTGACGTCTTCGGCCTGCACACCCAGGTAGCGCTCGATTTCGGCGCCAATTCCTGCCGGGCTGCCCTGGTAGGTCTGGAAAGCGGCCAGCGTTGAAACCTTGCCGCTGACACTTTGCAGGCCAAATACACGCCGTGATTCGAATTGGGCTTTGAACTTCTGCAAATCGTCTTCACTGACTTCACGCGCGGCAAATTCCGCACTGGTTTCGCGGGTAGCGGTCCCATTTCAGCCAGCGTTTCGCCCAGAGCTGGGGTTTTGGCAGACAATGAAGTACATTTCACAGGCCAGTTCGCGGCAACTGTGCCGCACGAATGCCTGTACAGCGCGACCGGTCTGCACCAGGCGCTGGTAAAGCAGTGAGGCTTTTCCCTGTCCCATGATTTGGGCTGCGGCATCCAGTGCCGCCTCATCCTCGTGCGCCAGGTAAGAGGTCGGGATCAATAGCGCGATAGCCGGCAGATGAATGTTGTCTTCCATGGTGATATAGCGGTCCGCATCTAACTCCGCTGGCTGCTTGGGCAGGTTCTCTACCCCGGGGCCGGCCGGAATCGGGCCAAAATATTTCTTGACCAGGCGCAGCGTTTCCATTGGGGTCGATGTCGCCGCCGATGGTCAGGGCCGCATTGTTCGGGCCATACCAGCGCAGGAAAAATCGCTTAAGGTCGGTGACATCGGCCCGGTTCAGGTCTTCCATCCACCCGATCACCGGCCAGGAATACGGGTGGCCTTCCGGATACATGGCCTGGTTCAGGGTTTCGAAGACGCGCCCGTAGGGCTGATTGTCGTAGCTCTGGCCACGTTCATTCTTGACCGTCTCGCGCTGAATCTCGAATTTCTCCTGGGTCACCGCATCCAGCAGCAGACCCATGCGATCAGCCTCCAGCCACAAGGCGGTTTCGAGCTGATTGACCGGCAGCGTTTCAAAATAGTTGGTACGATCCGAGTTGGTGCTGCCATTCATCGTGCCGCCGGCATTAGATATGATCTTGAAATGTTCATCATCGCCCACGTTTTCCGAACCCTGGAACATCATGTGCTCGAAGAAATGGGCAAAACCGGAACGGCCCACCTCTTCGCGGTTGGCGCCAACATGGTAGGTCACGTCCACGTGCACCAAAGGATCGGAGTGATCCTCGTGCAGGATCACGGTCAGGCCATTGTCCAGCCTGTACTTGGTGAAGGAAATGGAAACACCACTGTCATCAACCTTGAATTCATCCACCAGCGTGAAGCCCTCCGGTAAGGCCGGCGCCTCCTTGGGCGATTCGGAATGAGACACGGCCTCTTCCTGGTCAACTTTGCAGGCTGCCAGGACCAGCAGCAGAGAAAGAAAAATCAGCTTTTTCATTTGGATTTCCGTGGAGATACAAAATAGCCGGCAACCTTACCACAAAGCCACATGAAACTAGTGTTCTGTCAAGCCTTAATTGTAGGTTCAGCGAGTCGTGAAGCGGTTGGGCACAAGGCACGTCTCGCCGGCAATGGCTGGTCCTTGCCCAGAGGCGTAACACCGCGAACGACCGCTTCACGGCTCGCCCGAAGGGAGCTACCCAGATGTCCCAATACTGTGTTACAGCCCTTAAGAAGGACTGGGCCATTCTTTGCGGTCTGCGCCTTGTCTTGGAACATCTGGGTGGCTCTGAACCCACAATTAAGGCTTGACAGAGCACTAGTGTGCCTTTGGTTGGAGGCGCGGATTGTTTAAACACGTCTCTCCTGGTCAGGTGATGGCGGCAAGAATTTCCGCATACCTCGGGTGATCACGAACGCTGTCCAGGTCAGAATCATGCAACAACCATTCGCGGCTGATATTGCCGACCTTGACGAAGCAATGCTCGAGACAGTCAAGAGCCTTCTCGACATTCCCATCCAACGCGTAAAAGCAGGCAGCATTGTAGTGGATGATGGAATCCATTGGGTCTTTGGCCATTGAGGCTTGCATCCATTCATTAGCCTCCTCCCGCTCTCCCAATCGCAACAGGGCAAACGCTCCCAAATTCAGCGCACGGTTGTCATCCGGGTTTAAATCCAGGACTGATCTCACCCGCTCTATGCCTTTGCGGGTCACCTCCATAGCCTTTTTGTTATTGTCGAGGCTGATATACAACTGAGCCTGGAGCAGTACGCTTTGGAAATCTTCCGGCCGGGCCCCGGCTGCGTGTTCAAAAAGTTTTATGGCCCGCTTAATGTCGCCTTCGTGGAACTTGGCGCGGCCGAAAAAATACCAGGCATCGTAACTTTTCGGGTCCAGTTCTATGGCTTTTTCAAACTCGACTTCTGAATTTTCATAATCCTTGACCATGCAATATGCAATGCCGGCGGATACATGGGATTCGGCAAGGTCCGGCGCCAACTCCAGCGCTTTCTTGCTGGTGCGCAGGGCTTCATCGCGGTTCACGTCGGTGGCGTTGAAATACATGTGTTCAAAACCGTAGGTATACGCCAGGCCAGCCCAGGCGCGGCCGTATTCAGGGTCCACTTCCAACGCCCGGGTGAACATCTGGCGAGCATAAACCGTGTCCTCGATATCGTGCTTCGCGAAATAGCTCTGCCCGCGCAGAAAGAAATCATAGGCCTTGCTATCAACCTGTTTAAACGCGCTGGTGCTTTTTCGTTTAAGGGTCACACTCAGAGAGTGGGCAATGGAATCGGCAATCTCCTCCTGGATTGCAAAAATTTCTTCCAGTCTGCGGTCAAACTGACGCGACCACAGGTGAAATCCATCAGAGGTCTTGACCAACTGCGCGGTGATGCGCAACTGATTGCCGGATTTACGCACGCTGCCTTCGAGAACTGACTGCACCTTGAGCCTTCTCCCGATCTCAGTAACGTCAACGCGTTTACCGCCAAACTGAAACGCCGATACCCGGGAAGCGACTCTCAGATTGGGCACTTTGCATAATGCATTCAAAATTTCTTCCGCGATGCCTTCGCAAAAATAGGCCTGGTCGCCCTGCTTGCTCATGTCATCAAACGGAAGGACAGCGATAGAAGGCGTTGCGTCGTGCAAGTCATCCATTTCGATTTCGGCCGGCTTCACTTCACCGGCTGAATCCTTGCGCACCCCTTCAGGTGTGACTTCATAAGCCCAGGCGAGCACCAGTGCGATCGGAAAACCAAGCAAAACGCCAACGACCAACAGGGGAAGCGCCCAGGATGGCAGGGTCAGTGCCTCAAAGGTTACCTCACCCACCTGCATGACGATCCAGCCAACAATGACGTAAGCTATCCCCACGCGGATAACCTTTCGTTTTTTCAACTGGTCCCAAAAGCTCTTGATGGGCGGTTCACTCATTGGTTTCCGAGAAAAGTGCACCATTTGGACTGCCGCACAGTACTGATCCTGAAATTAACAGAACCTCTGCTCAAGTTTAGCAAATTCGACCAGGATCGCTAGCAGCAATATAATTAAAACCAGTCTTCAGTCCGCACGTTTCCAGATAAGGGGAAAGAGTTCTCCATGCAAAGACTCGCCGTTGGTGAGATTTATTGGCGGCAGGGTTTTTGCCAGATTCGGATTCGTCATGAAAGTGCCCGGGCGGTCGTCCCAGGTTACGTCTTCACCGACGTAGCGCAGGGCCAGGCCCCGTCGGCGGCGCGTGGCGGTCAGGTTGCCGGGAGAAAAATGCAGGGTCAGCGGATGATGCACGACCACATCGCCTGGCGTCAGGTCCCAAAACAACATTTCATTTTCACTGATCAGCCGGTCAGAATCCGGCATCTCCTCGAGCCCGGCTTCGCGGTAGATATCGGCAAAATGCGAGCCGGAGCCAAAGGTCGCCGGTGCATAGAACTTGCCCCACTTGTGTGAACCCTTGACGTATTGCACCGCCCCGGCTTCTTCAGTGACCGGGTCGAAACCGGCCCAGATCGAAATGATCTGGCTGCCGCGAATGGGCCAGTAGGGCAAGTCCTGGTGAAGCGGGGTGTGTTCTGCTGTGCGGGGTTCTTTCACCAGCAACTGGTCATAGAAAAAACGCAGTTCTTCAACCTGCATGAATTCCGCCGCCAGCCGGGGCAGCGGGGAAGAACGCATGAATTCACTGAAATTCGGATCCCGGCGCCAGAGAAAAAAATCACCGTAGTAACGCCCGGTTTTCTCTTCTGGTGTGTACTCCATGCTGCCGGGGCTCGGGTCCGCCAGGATGCGGTCGGTGGCCTCACCCATGCGGGCAATCCAATCCTGGTCAAGGACGTTTCGCACCACGCAAACACCGTTTACTTCGTATGCCCTGATGGTTTCGGCATCGGTAATGGTTAGTTCGACTTTCATTAGGCCATGACCTCTGAAGCTTATTCCGACGCGTCCTGCAACAGAGGCGAGATCGCGGCAATGGTTAAAGGATGATAGCCGACGCGGGCCTCTTCAAAAAGTGACTGAGCCAACGCACGGTCTTCACCGTTATCGGCCAGGGCCTGGTATACAGGTTTCACCAGCCTGGTACGCCCGTACCGGTTCAGGTAAGAACGCATTTCATCATAGGCCGGACGGTATTGCCTGGCGGCGGTCTGGATAAACCACGCCCGGGCAATTTCTGAATTCTGGGCCGCGCTCAGGCCCAGTGTCTGGTCGAGTTCGGCCAATTGGTCCTCTTTAAGGTCAGCGGGAAGTGCTTTGATGAATGCAACCAAAGCCTGTGGGCTCCACTGTTCCACCGGCAATTCATCCACCGGCCGCTCACCACTGGACCAGGCGATGGCCATGGCGGCGGCATCTTCCAGACTCCTCGATGCGGGCACCACTGCACTCTCTGGAATTCCCGGTTGGTACAACCACTGCTCTATCTGCGCCCGTGAATAACGCCCCGGAAATTTCTGCAACAAGGCACTATCGATGTAATCGAGGAATTGCTCACTTGTGATGGCCTGGAACCTGAAATGCTCGAAATATCCGGCCAGGTATTCATCGAAGGTATCCCGGCCGAATGCCGCCTCCAGCGTTTCCAGCATCAACTGGCCTTTGGCGTATTCCAGCCCATCCTGGCCAACGTCCGGGTCTGCGAACTGAAAAACCGGCGCCAGGTGTTGCATTTCCGCCGGAACGGTCTCCAATCCCTCCAGCAGGCCCTGGTAAGTCAGCAGCCGCTCTTCGTCGGCCCGCTCTTTGCCATACAACTCCTCCATCAAGCGGGCGTCCAGGTAGGAAGTCGTTCCCTCATTCAGCCAGATATCCCGCCAGGTGGCGTTGCTTACCAGGTTGCCGGACCAGGAGTGCGCCAGTTCATGGGCGATCATGGAAACCAGGCTGCGGTCACCGGCGATCACGCTGGGCGTGATAAAGGAAAGGCGTGGGTTTTCCATCCCGCCATAGGGAAAGCTGGGCGGCAGGATCAACAGGTCATAACGGCCCCACTGGTAGGGGCCGTAAAGGGCTTCCGCCGCATCCAGCATGGCCTGGGTGTCGCCAAACTCCCAGGCGGCATCCTGTAAAATCTCCGGTTCCGCGTATACGCAGGTATCCTCGCCAATAGGTTCAAAAAACACATTACCAACCGCCAGAGCCAGCAGGTAGGAGGGGATGGGCTGCGGCATGGAGAAATGATATTCACCGCTTCTCACGGCCAGTGGATCGTTGTCCGCGCTCATCAGGGCCAACAATTGCGGTGGTGTATGGATTCTTGCCTCGTAAGTGAATCGAACACCCGGAGTATCCTGCAGCGGGACCCAGCTGCGGGCATGGATCGACTGCGACTGGGTGAATAAAAAGGGATACTTCCCGCCCGCCGTCAGTTCCGGCGGCAACCACATGAGCGCCGAGGCATCCGGGCCGGTCTGGTATTCAATTTTGACCAGGAATTCTGATCTGGGCACTGAATATCCGTCTGGCAAGTGAATCCGGATGGCCTCCCCTTGACCGGGTCTGCTTCGCCACATCAAAAGTGGCGCGGCTCTGCCTCCATTCCACCCGCAGAAACCGGACACCGCTGATCTGAAGCGGCCGTCCAGCACGATGGTCTTGCACCAGGATCCAGTCGTTTCATGTGGAGAATGGCGTAACCGGCCAGTACTTGCCGGTCAAAATCCACCTTCAGGTCCAGTTCCAGGTGACGGGTCACGAACTGGTTGCTGTTGGCGAAGGAAAAATAATCGTGGGCAGGATCATATTCAGTCCGGGAGCAGGCTGAAAAGACCGTGGCAGACACGAGTACGCCAATCAATAAACGAAGCATGCCAGTATTTCCACCTGTCACTTAAAAATGCCGAAATAGACCACGTAAAACCATGATAACAGCCCGTGAAGGATCGCCCAGCCAAGGGAGTGGTTCACATTGAACGATATTGCCATGGCCAGGGCCGAACCGAAGCTGACGCCTTGCCAGCCGACTTTTTGAATCGTTACTTGCTGCATAAGTTACTCCTTGGTGCAAAACATCTGCATATCTTAAAGGATTGAAGCTGCAGATCACCTTATAATCCGGTCATGCCGGCCTCTGATTCTCCATCTGTTTTCCAGTCCGCTGCATTATCCGGCTGGATCGACGCGCCTTTAGTCGAAATTTTGCCCCAGGACCGCGAGGCGCATGTGCGGTATTGCAGCTATTTTGCCGACAGCGTGCTGGACCGTTACCCGGAATGGGCGGAAGGGCTTGACCAGCACCAACCACCCGAAGCGCAAGCGCTGGAGGCTTTAATTACGGAAGCCGGGTTGGATGCCGGCCTGAGACGTTTCCGCAACCACAACATGCTACGCATTATCTGGCGTGACCTGTGTGGACTGGCCACGCTGGCTGAAACGTTTTCTGACCTCACCAATCTGGCGGAGGTCTGCCTGCAAGCCGCAATTGACAAGCATAGCCAGCGCCTCCAGGAAAAATATGGCACGCCACGGGCCGAGGACGGCAGCGAGCAGCGAATGTTCGTCATCGGTATGGGAAAATTTGGTGGGGGTGAGCTCAACCTGTCCTCGGACATCGACGTGATGTTCTGCTACCCGCAAACCGGTGAATGCGATGGCCGCCGAAACCTCGCGAATGACCAGTACTTCACCCGCCTGGCCCGTGCAGTGATTGCCAGTCTCGCCGAAGTGACCGGTAATGGATTCTGTTTCCGTGTGGATACGCGTCTGCGGCCATTCGGTGACTCCGGTCCGCTGACCTCGAGCATCGCAGCCATGGAGCAGTACTATCAGCGCGAAGGCCGTGATTGGGAGCGCTACGCGCTGGTCAAGGCGCGGCCGGTCGCCGGCGACCTGGAGTCGGGGGCGCAACTGTTGGAAAACCTGCGGCCGTTCATCTACCGCCGCTATATTGACTTCGGCTCAGTGGAGGCCCTGCAGGAAATGCACGCCAATGTACATGAAGATGCACGGCGCAAAGACCGCCTGGACGACATCAAGCGGGGGCCCGGCGGTATCCGCGAAATCGAGTTCCTGGCCCAGTGTTTCCAAATCCTTCGCGGCGGCAGGGAGACCAGCCTGCAAACCCCGTCGCTCGACCGGGCGTTGGAGCAGATCGCGGCGCTGGGATTAATGAGCCCCGAAGCAGTAATCGAAGTGCGCCAGGACTACGTTTACCTGCGCCGTCTGGAAAACAGGATACAGGCCCTGCGTGACCAGCAGACCCATCGTTTGCCGCCTGGTGAGGACCTCGAACGGATCAAACGGGGCATGGGTGAGGAGAGCACCGAGGCCCTGGCCAGGCATTTGTCCGATATCCGGCAGCAGGTCTCTGAACGGTTCGAGGCAATTTTTCCTTCCCAGCCCACCCTGAAAGAAGATGACCAATGGGTAAGAGAGTGGCGTGATCTGCAAACCGACCGGCAAGGTATCGACCCGGAAAGGATTAAAGCAGTGAGCGGTCCAATGGCGGTTTTTCTGCGCCGGCTCGACCGTTTTGTACTGAGCCATCGCGCCCGCCTCCGGCTGGACCGCTTCATGCCATTATTGCTGGACCGTATCGACCGCCAGTGACTGGATGAGAAAACCCTGGACCGGGTTTTCGACCTGGTACTCGCCGTGTGCAGGCGCAGCGCCTACCTGGTGCTGCTGGTTCAGCACGTGCCCGCCCTCGACCGCATGCTGGAATTATTCGCCCGCAGCGAATGGATTGCCACCAGGGTCATTCGTTTCCCGGCCTTGCTGGATGAGCTGATTGACCCGTCATTAGGGCAGCAGATTCCGACTGAGGCTGATCTCGTGCGCAGCGTTGAGCGACTGATCGCCGCAGGCCAGGGCGCCGAGGCCGTGTTGGAAGGTCTGAACTACCTCAAACTGGCCACTGGCTTGTGTATTGCGGTCGCGCAACTGAAGGGCACACTGTCCGCCGAACAAGCCCAGCTTGCCTTAACCGGTCTTGCTGCCGCCATCCTGAAAGGTGTGCTCGTAATCGCCGGGAAAGAACTTGAAGCACGTCACGGCCGTTTCCCCTCTCGCGATGTCCAAGGCAGGGACAAACAAGGTAGAAACGGGGAACAGGGTCATGGACACATGGCCGTCATCGCCTATGGCACCCTGGGCGCCAAAGAGCTGGGCTACGATTCGGACCTGGATATCGTGTTTTTGTTCGAGGCGGGCGATGAAATGTCCGATGGCCCGCGCCCATTGCCCGCCGAGCGGTACTACGCCCGGTTGGCCCAGCGGGTATTGAGCTTTCTGACCGTCATGACCCCTTCCGGGCGATTGTACGAAGTGGACACAAGACTCAGACCCAACGGGCGGGCCGGCGCCCTGGTCAGCAGTATCGGCGCCTACCGGGAGTACCAGCTGAATGAAGCCTGGACCTGGGAATTGCAGGCACTGACCCGATCGCGCTTCATCGCAGGCAGCCGGGCTTTGTCTGCCCGCCTGGACAGTATCCGGCAGGAAGTACTGTGCCGGCCCAGGGACCCTGAGAAGCTGCGTTCGGACCTGCAGGACATGCGGCAGAAAATGCACAAAGTGCACGATATAAACGCCCGCTTTGACACAGCCCAATCTCCCAAGCACCGGCCAGGCGGCTTGATTGACATCGAGTTCATCGCACAACTGGGTGTCCTGGCATCGGCTCAGACCTTCCCGAACGTATTAAAGGCCACGGGTACACTGCCACAAATTGTTCAACTCAAGGCGATTGGATGGCTGACGGAGGATGAAGCCGGTGTCCTCGAACAAACCGTGAGCAGGCTCCGGCAGCAGCGCATGATTACTTCACTGGCGCCCGGGGAGAAAATATCACCGGTTGATACTCAGGAATCGGCCCGGATTTTTGAGCAGAAACTGGGGACTTGCCGGATTTAATAATCCGGGTGCCGTAGAATACCCGCATGAAGTTTTTCAAATCAATCTATTTTGAGCACGACGGGAGGCCGTTTTGACACACGCCACTGATGCCAGTGATTCCAGCCTGGAAACCGCAAGTACAAAAAGAGAGTACGAAGTCAGGCGAGCCGACTTGCCCCTGTCCTGCCCGACACCCGAACAGAAGCTGTGGGATTCTCATCCCAGGGTCTACCTGCCCATTGAGCAGACCGGTTCCGCCAGTTGCCCCTACTGCGGCGCCAAGTATCGCCTCGTAGATTAAGCAGTGCACATCGTTCAGGCGCTGGTATCGCTCAACCTGGGCGGATCGGAACTGGTCGCCACCGAGTTGAGTGAGTACGCGGTTGCGCAAGGCCACCGCGTTTCAGTGGTCGCGGCAGACGGTCCGCTGGGTGACCGGGTACGCGCGTGCGGTGCTGAACATCTTGACTGGCCCATTGGCAAAAAACGGCTGCGCACCCTGCGCTATATTTCCCGCCTCAGTGAGTGGCTGGATCGCGAGCGCCCCGAAATCCTGCACGTGCACTCCCGATTACCCGCCTGGATTTGCGCCCTGGCGATCCGGCGGCTACCGCCCGCGGCCCGGCCGGTTTTCATCACCAGCATGCACGGTCATTATTCGGTCAGCCGCTATAGTGCGGTAATGGCCACTGGCGACCGCATCATTGCCGTGTCCGATCACATTCGCCAATACACGCTGCACAATTATCCGGCAACCGATCCCGGCCGGGTTGTTACCGTGCTCGGCGGCGTCAGTCACCAGGTTTTTCCCCTACGGTTACCGGCCCGGACCAGGCTGGTACGAGCGGACCTACGATGAATTTCCTCGAGCTCGCCCACCGGCGCCTGCTGTGCCTGCCGGGCCGCCTTTCCCGCTACAAGGGGCACCCGGATTTCATCGAGCTGACGGCCGCATTGTTGCTTGAATTTTCTGACCTGCACGGCATCATCGTCGGTACTGCAAAACCCGGATCACGCTATCGCGACGAACTCGAGGGGCTGGCGGAGCGCTACGGAGTACTTGACCGTATCACCTTTACCGGGGCCAGGATGGATATCCGGGACTGGCTGGCTGCCGCGGATATCGTCTTCAGCCTGTGCAGCGACCCACCCGAAGCTTTCGGCAGAACCATCCCCGAATCATTGCATCTCGGGGTACCGGTGATCGGCTGGAACCACGGCGGCGTGCAGGAAGTGCTTGCAGAGGTATTCCCGCGCGGGGCCGTGACGCCAGGCAGCCACAAACAGCTGCATGAGCGCGCCCGGGAATTCCTGCGCCAGCCGCCGCTGGTGGCGCGCAGCGATGCGTTCGGTTTACAGGAAACCATGCACAAAACGCTTGATGTTTATTACCAGGCCATGGCGGACAAAAACACATGAGTATTTTCATACGTCGATTTCAAAACGAATGGGCCAGCTGGCTGGCTGTTGCCTTCATCGCGCTGCTGCCGTTCAGCCGCCTGTCGGAAATTCCCTTGTCGATTTTCGCCATTGCCCTCGCCTTCCTGGCGCGTTCTGCTGACAAGCGAAAAATGATCCGTTCTTCTGCCGCCTTCATCCTGCCCCTGTTCCTGTGCTACTGGGTGCCGATTGTGCTGTCCAGCGTGGATTCGGTGGATCCGCAAAAGAGCTGGATGCATAGCCTTGTTGCCCTGCGCTACCTGGCTGCGGCGCTGGCCATGTCGGTGCTTTTATGCGCCCCGTCAGCCCGCGAGCGCGTGCTGCGCTGGACGGCCTACCTGCTGTTGTTCTGGGCGCTGGATGCATTTGTGCAGCTGTTTTTTGGCAGCGACCTGTTCGGAATAGCGATGCACCCGGATCGCCTGAACGCCTTGTTCGTAAAGAAATACCAGTTTTTTGGACCCACGCTGGCGATGCTTTCGCCACTGGTGCTGGAACATGCCCGCCGCCAGTGGCCGTCCTGGGCCTGGGCACTTTCCTTCACCCTGATCCTGGGCGCCGTGATGATTGCCGGCATGCGCTCTGGCTGGCTCACGATGGCTATCGTGCTTGGAACCTACATGGTGCTGATGCTGAGACGAGAAAACCGGGAATTGCGGCGAACGATTTTCACTATCCCTGTGCTGATCATGATCGTTGTCGGGGTGAGCTATTTTTCGTCACCACTGTTCCAGGAACGCCTGAATGTTACCCGGGCATTTGCGCTGGGCAGTGAGGCAGCCCTGGATGAATCCTCGATGGAACGTATCCCGATTTTTAAAACTGCGCTGAAAATGTACCGGGAGAACCCGGTCAATGGCGTGGGTGTTCGCGCTTTCCCGGTTGCCTACCTGGAATACGCGGAACCTGATGATGTGCATGTCCGAAAATCAGGTGGCAAATCCGGGGCGACCCACGCCCATAACATCGTGCTTGAAGTAATGTCCGATACAGGCACCATCGGGTTGGCCGGGCTGTTGCTGGCGATGATGTTCTTGTGGAGACACCGGGCTAAAATTACACCCAGCGAACGGCGCGATACTTTTCCGTTCGCGTTGGCGGTCTTCCTGGTGCTGTTCCCCTTTAACTCACATTTCGCCATTTACGGCACCTATACCTCGTCACTGATCTGGTTCCTGATGGGGCTTTGGGCCTCAGCCTTGCGCAAACCTCCACCGGATGATGGCGCCGAACCGGCGCACACTACAACATAGAGCGCAGAATCGAGGCCGTAATCACGGCCACGGTGACAATAAAAAACAGGCGAATCAGGTTTTTCACAAGGGACAGTCTACCAGCAGCGACAAGTCGTAATGAAACGTCCGGGTAATCTGTGTACCCTGTGAAACATCCGGGCTAACCTG
>PVMK01124181.1_pt1 | contig 16392 bp, 12 predicted proteins | sample 1853481 | NCBI WGS metagenome assembly PVMK01 (sample SAMN08533507, study PRJNA380276) | Marine sediment metagenome, whole genome shotgun sequencing project.
ACAGGCTCACGGTCCTGAGCAGAGTCGAAGGACTCACCACCCTGAGCCAAGTCGAAGGGCAAATTCCAAATTCCAATTACAAAATGACCCAAACAAGCTTTTCTCCCGTTTTATCCGAAACCTGACACCTAATCTTTTTAACTCTACTAAAATCCGATGTGCTTTGCCCTTTCCAATTTCCGCTTTCCGCATCTTTAGCCGCGGCATAGTCCCGCCCTATCGGACGACGACGGGTCCGCATTCCGAATTCCAAAATCTGTTCCCTGTAATTCGGCCCTTGACTCGATGCGGGCAATGCTTACCATTTTATGATGGTTGGCTGAACCGAGCAATGACCGGCACTTTCGGGCCTCATTTCCCGCAAAATCCGTTTTACCTTGAGTTTGCCTAAGAATACATCAAATCAATCAGGAGGTTATTTATGGCTTCCTCCAAAGATAATTTCAATTCTCCAACGAATTCGCGGCATCTTACCCAACTAATCGATAATCTGACAATAGACGACCAAAGGATGTTGGCGAGGATTTTGAATAACTGGCATGACAGGGATCAGAGAAAACAACCCCGCACGCCGTGTTCTGTTATCACCGAATTCGCTGTCGGCAACCGGTTGCACAAAGGCACCATGAAAAATATCAGCCCCGCCGGGGCATATATTGAAAACCCGCCCTTGTTTCCGGTGAGCCAGGAGATTTCTCAGAGTTTTTTTATTCCGAATTTTGAAATTCCGATTCGGTCTATGAGTAAAATTATATGGGTCGGATCGAATGGATTCGGTGTGCAGTTTAAACGTTTTGAAACCTCATGATGGCTCTTCAGCTTCCTGGGGCACAATATCTCTCTTTTTTACAATATATTCTTTGATCCTCGTTCCGTCCATCTCCTTAACCGTAAGGGTAAAATCCCCAATGTGAATTTCTTCTCTTTCCTTGGGGATTCTGCCGATCTGGTCCAGGACATAGCCGGAAAAAGTATCATACTCCCAGGTATCAGGAATATTCATTTGCAGTTTTTCATTGACATCATCGATTTCTGTTTTGCCCAGTACCATCCATTCGTTTTCAGCCAGTTTGACGATATGGGCCTCAACTTTGTCGGTCTCATCAATAATTTCACCGACAATTTCTTCAAGCGCATCTTCCAGGGTTATCAGACCGGACACGCCGCCGTGCTCATCCACCACGACGGCCATGTGCTGTTTTCTCCTTTTAAACACTTGCAGCAAATCATCTAATTTTTTATTTTCCGGCACAAAATAGGGCTCGCGCATGACGCCGCGGGCCTCTGCCGGGGTTGATGAAGTTACCTGGTGCATGAATAGATCTTTAACATTTAAAATGCCGATGACATGATCGATATCTTCCTCGATGACGGGGATCCGGCTAAAGCCGGATCGGATGATTCCTTCAGGATCCAGCTTCTCATCTGCATTGATAACAAACATATCCGCGCGGGGTGTCATGATTTCCGATGCACTGGTATCATCAAATTCAAAAATGTTATGGATAAGCTCTTTTTCATCTTCTTCAATTCCCCCTTCTTCCTCGACCACTTCAACAAAGGTCATCAACTCTTCTTCGGTCACCAGTGGTTTTTTCCAAACCTTGCCGATGAGTCTGGGGATGAAGTTCAACATGAAAATTATCGGAGCAAATAGAATCGACAGCCAGTACAATGGAATGATGACCAGCCTGGCAATGAGGATATTGTTTCTGGTAGCGATAGATTTAGGAAAGATTTCGCCAAAGATCAAAATAAGAATGGTCATGATGCCGGTGGCAATCCCCACAGCATTGTGAGAAACCAGCTTAATGGTAACTGCAGTGGCCAGCGCCGCGGCGCCGACATTTACAACATTGTTGCCGATGAGAATCGTGGAAAGCAGCCGGTGATGATCGTCTTTCATTTTTTTGATCAGTAAATTCACCAGTCCCTTCTCTTTTGCGAGATGAACGGCTTTGGCCCTGCTGATGGAAAATAGCGCCGTTTCGGCGGAGGAAAAAAACCCGGAGAGCAAAAGGAGGACGAATAAAATCACCAATTGATTAATTAACATCTGTGTTCCTAATATTACTTGGAGACCCTGTCAATTGAGAAGACCGTTACCGACTTTCCGGATAACTACATCAATGACGGTCGTCGGCGCCCCCGTTTAGCGGAAAAGCCGATGATAAAACCCACCAGGAGTACGCCGGAACCGGCTAAAAACCATTTGATATATTGATTCATTTCAAGTCCGCTCAATTCCTTGTCCAACGCGGTGGCTCTTTTTGTTTGTTCGGCAAGCTTGGTACTGACTTCCTTGTATTTTTTTTTGAGACTTAAAAATTCGGCCGAATCGGCCTTGAGCTCCTTGTAATCACGGTCCAGCTTTTTAAGCGCTTTTTCGTTGCCGGCAAGGGATGAGCTGAATGTTTTGTTTTCTTCTTTAAAACGGCTATTTTCCTCAATCAAGGCGGTTGCCTGCTGTCTTAAGGCTGTATATTTGCTTTGTAATTGTTCCAATCGAACAGCGCTGGTCGGGCGGGCGACCAGATACCGGTTCAAAACATAGCCCTCTTTTCCATTGGTAAGTCTCACCCGTGACCAGCTATCTCCGGGTTCCACGACCTCTAACCGTTGACCGGATTCAATCAGGGCCAGGATCTTATATTCCGTGCTCGAGCCGGTTCGCAGCGGCAACTTCAATAAATCTGTCACATACCTGGTTTCCGCAAAACCAACAGCAGAAAAACACATCACACAAATTCCCATAAACACGATTCGCTTAAGCAGGATTTTCATAACCGGTACACTCCCTGATAGATGTTGACGATTCTTTTTTAATATCACATTTTACAACATTCTGTTAAAATAGCAAATTATGTCAACATTGTCTTTAAAAATGTTGGCGCATATGATATTCTTATACCAATTCACATGTATTTATCTTAATTTATTATGAATTCTTGGAACTCTCCAAACGATAGCCCTTGAAAAGTTAGGGCACGGCCATAACTTGGGCCATTAGATCTCTCACAGAGCTCACAGAGTACGCAGAGAAAAATCAAAAAACTCTGTGATCTCTGTGGGCTCTGCGAGATAACAAGAAAATGCTTACAATTAAGCATATTTCTGATGCCGAAATTAGAACTAATCTCAAAAATTAGCTTAGGATAGTTTAACCCATATGATTGCGTATGATTTACAATGCACCAATGGTCATTCTTTTGAAGGTTGGTTTGAAGACCGCAAGGCCTACCTCGACCAGAAAAAAAAGGGCCTGATCACCTGTCCGGTCTGCAACGATACCTCCGTAAACAATGTGCCTTCCACATTTGCCATAAGATCTTCCCAAACTTTCAAACCCAAGGCCCTTTCACCTGAAGAAGCCGCCCTGTCAAAAATTGGAAAAGAAGCCATTGAATTCGTTGAGAAAAATTTTGACAACGTTGGCTGCGATTTTGCGAAGGAAGCCTTGAAAATCCACTACGGCGCCACCGAACCCCGCAACATCCGGGGCGTAAGTACCAAAGAAGAAGAAAAAACCCTCAAGGAGGAAGGAATCCAGTTCTTTAAAATCCCAATGCCGCCCCCCCCTGATACGGATTCATAGCGAATCAACATTATATCAATCACCGATACCCGATGCTTTATCGATATCAATGATCTTTTCGCCTTCAAGGTAATCACGCGTTTTATATCTGGTAATATGCATGAGTTTGCGTGACATTCCACGCAACATATTGAGATATTGCTGAATTCTTTTGATTCTTTGTTTCACCGTATCTTTTTCAAACTCGCCCATCACGGCACACTCGGCAAGTTCCACAAGCACTGCCTGCATGGGTTGATTCATCTCATGGCACACTGCCCCGGCCGTTTCGACAACAGCCTGCAATTTTTCCTTTTGCAGCAATTCTTCTTCAGCCCGTTTTCTCCACGAAATATCCGAAATGGTGAAAGTGGCTCTTTGCATGGGATCGGGTGGGTATAGAGAGCTTACCTTCAGATGACCGAAAAATGTGGTCCCGTCTTTTCTTTTAAAAGTTGTATCCAGCCAGGCTTCTTTTCCGGCTTTGAGATACTTATAAATAAAATCGCCGACATTTAAAAAGTCTTCCTCCGATGGATAAATGATCCGAGCGCTCTTGCCAAAGTAATCCCTTTCCGAGTCGAATCGAAACATTTTCATCATGGCCCCATTGATCTGCTTGATGAATCGATTTTCCACCAGTCCGATCCCGATGGGAGACGCAGATAAAATGCTGCTGACGATGTCATTGCTTCGTCGCAGCGATTCCTCGGCAACCTTGCAATTCTCAGCTTCTGTTTCCAACTCCAAAACTCTATTTTTCAACGCTTCATAGGTAGGCTTCATCTCTATCAAATCCGTAGATCGTAGGCGTTCAAGGGTTCAAAGGTTCAGGGTTTAGAGGTTCAAGGTTCTGGGTTCAAAGTTCAGAATACAGACCTCGTTAAATTGTTTACTGGTTGATTAGGTAAATTATAGTCATAATTTAAGAATTTTACGATTGTTGAAACATGACGTGTCCAATTATTTTGAAAATATGGGATAAATCCATATTTACAACCACTTAACCAATCAACGATATCTATAGGCTCTTATCGGGGTTTTTCTGACAACATGTTGTGAAACCGGTGGTATTGTGCTGGAGAGACTCATCTCGCTGGGATATCGTCAATATTCAATTCCCCGATAAATCGGGATTTACACTTCACTACAACCGGCTTGTCCCTTAAGCCGGGCAGCCAGGCTTGAAAGGCGCCTGTAAGGTTTGTCATTTTTCAAGGCAATGTGCAACGCTTTCTTGGTGCCGATCAGGATGACTAATTTTTTGCCTCTGGTCATGGCTGTATACAACAGATTTCTTTGTAACATAACATAATGCTGGGTCACCAGCGGCACGATAACGGCCGGATATTCAGACCCCTGGGATTTGTGTACCGAAATCGCATAGGCGGTTGTAATCTGATCGAGTTCATCGGCTGCGTAAGGGACGGTTCTGCCGTAATAATCCACCGAAAGCTCCTTTTTCCGGCGGTCAATACGGCAAATAATCCCGATATCTCCGTTATACACTTCCTTTTGGTAATTGTTGATGAGGTGCATGACTTTATCGCCGATTTTAAACGAATTACCCAGGACCTCCAGCAAAACAGGTTGCGGATTTAAAGCCTTTTGCAGCATTTGATTCAGATTGATCGTGCCCACCGGTCCTCTATGCATCGGAGTTAAGACCTGGATGTCATGGACGGGGTCTATATTAAATTTAGCAGGCAGCTCTTCCCGGCACAGTCGGACGATCCCGGCGGCCACCTGATCCGGATCACTTTGCTCGATGAAATTAAAATCACAAAGCTCGTCGGAACCATTCAGGTTTGTGCAAACGGGTGGTTCACCCTGACGTACTTTATGGGCGTTTACCACGATAGCGCTTTCCGTGTCCTGCCGGAAAATTTTATTCAGGTAGAATACCGGTATGCGGCCCGAGTCGATCATATCCGACAGAACATTCCCGGGGCCTACGGATGGAAGCTGGGATATATCTCCCACCAGTACCAGTGCGGCCGATACCGGCACGGCCATCAGAAGATGATACATCAAAAGGGTATCTACCATGGACGCTTCATCTATGATGACGGCATCGGCATCCAAAGGGTTATCGCGGTTTCGCAAAAAGCCGCCTTCGGTGAAATTGCAGCCCAGAAGCCGGTGGATGGTGCCGGCCTTTCTCCGGGTAACCTCGGCCATCCGCCGGGCAGCCCGGCCGGTGGGGGCAGACAGCAGCACACGTTTGCCCTGGGTTTCAAATAGGGTGCTGATTGAACGCAAGAGTGTTGTTTTGCCGGTTCCCGGGCCGCCCGTAATAATCACAATGCGATGGGAAAAAACCTCCTTAATCACCTGCAGCTGTTCGGTCGACAGATTGATGGCAAGTTTTTCATGTACCTGGCGTGATATCCGATCGACATCGATAGCGGCAGGTTCTACCGGCAGGGACAGCAGTGCCTTCAATCTGCTTGCCAGTCCGGCTTCCGCCAGATGCAAATCCTTCATATAAATGGCGCTGGTGGATGCATCGTTTCCAATGGGTTCCACCACAATGACCTTGGCGGCAACCATTTCGTCGATAGCCTTTTGGATGGCCCGACGGCTGATTTGAAACAGATTTTCACAACGCGAGAAAAGATTTTCCGCTTCGGCGAAGGTGTGGCCCTCATCGGCGTTTTGCATGATGATGTGACGAATGCAGGCCCGCACTCGTTGGGGCTCCTCTTGTTCCACCCCCAGTTTGCGGGCAATCGTATCGGCGATTAGAAATCCGGGCCCGGCGAAGTCTTCGGCCAGAACATAAGGGTCCTCACGGATAAGGTCTACTGCATCCGGTCCGTATTCTTTGTATATTTTCGCGCAAAAGGAGGTCTGGACACCCATTTCCTGCAGGAACTGCATTAACCGTCTCAGGGTATGATGGTCTTTCCATGCGCTTTGAATCATATCGGATTTGGCTTCACCGATGCCCTCAACTTCAACCAGCTGTTCAGGTGCACTTTCGATAATCTCCAAAGTTTGAGTCCCGAAGGCCGCCACCATCCTTGCGGCCAGCGACGGACCGATCCCTTTAATGATGCCGGATGCCAGATAGGCCCGGATACCCTCAGTCGCCGCCGGCAGCGTCACTTCATAGGATTGAATTTTGAATTGTTGGCCGTATTTGGGATGGGTTTGCCAGGTACCTTTAACTTTAAGGGCTTCCCCGGGGCTTACTCCCGCCAGATAACCGACCACGGTAACCCCGGCAGCCGGATTGAGGGTCTTCAGACGCGCAATGGTATAATGAGTCTCTTCACTATAATAGGTGATGTGCTCAAGTTTTCCTTCGATGGTAATCAAGGAGGCGTTGTTTTTCTTATAGGAATTCATTATCGGGTACAGATGGATATGTTCAGATTTAGTAGTTGTTAGTGGTTATTAGTTCTATTTTGCGAGGCTTAAATCCAGATATTGTTGATTGGTTGATTAGTTGATTGGTTAATGAATCGCTATGCTCTGTCTTTTTTTTAAATCGACAGCATTCCACAACTTTAGATCACTTCACACTGCTTGAATGTCAAATTATTTTGACATAAAATGCAAAAATTTCAGTATAGTAGGTTGGGTTAAGTCCGCCGGGGCGGATTGGGTTCGCCTGTCTTAATATACCTCAACAGTCTGAAATAGCAACAAAATTAGCGAACCCAACAAGATCGTTTGCAGACCATCGGCTTAACCCAACCTACGATTTATCGTTAGACAGTTATCAATTCAGTTTTGTGCAAAAAGCGCAAAATATTTTTCAGTTTCTTTGTAGATCCTTGGTATACAGGCGTTTACGAAGATAAATGTTGGAGTCAACTTTTTAAATCGTTTTTGTTCCGAAAATTTGGTGTCAGGTGTCAGGTGTCAGGAAAGGTAGACGCAATCTCATATCCTGAACACTGACACCAGAAACCTTACTCTCAAAAAGAGGAATAAAAATAGGATAAAAGTTAAACGATCAAATTTAATATAATAGACAGAGCGAAGCGATACCACAAATCTTCAATCTTCAATATTCAATTCCGGCTTGTCCGGGTTGGGAACACGAAGTGGATATCCCATTTTTTTTGTGCCTTCGTGTCTTAGTGGCTGAACTTTTAAGAAGATTGTAATTTGGGGTTTAGTATTTCTGATTGCCTGTTTTCAATGATCCATTTGGCTGCATCGTACAGATTTTTAGCTGTGTAATCCGAAACGATCTGCTTTTTTTTCAATATATTTTCGGCTTCATCATATTTGCCGGTTTTAACCAGCACCGCCTTGCCACATCCGGCGTTGCGGGCACACGCGATGTCTTTGGCGCTGTCGCCCACCATAATCGACTTTGACAGATCAATGTTGTATTTGCGCTGTGCCTGCAACAGCAAACCCGCTGAAGGTTTGCGGCAGTCGCATCCATCATTCGGCAGGTGAGGGCAGAAAAAAATATCCGTTATCCTGCCACCGCCTGATGTGACTGCGTCTTTCATCATGGCATGGATGGTGTCGAGTTCTGCGGGAGAGATAAATTTGCGGGCAAGGGCTGATTGATTGGTAACCACAATGGATGTGAACCCGCTGAGGGTTAACAGCCGGATGGCCTCAATGCTGCCGGGAATAAATTTAAATTCGGATCGGTTTTTGATATAATCCGGCGAATCGTGGTTGATCGTACCGTCGCGGTCCAGAAAAACTACTTTGTTCAATAAGATAATTGACTCCTTTGTTCCGCTCTTGAACGAATCATAACCCCATACAATTGACTGCAGACCTCGTCATCAATCATCAACAAATCGCGACGAGCCCTTATGTGACGCAGAATTGCATGAAAGTTGGACACTGGCGCTCAGGTTTCAGGTGTCGGGTGTCAGTAGTAAAAAAACGAGGGCTGGCCTGAAACCTGACACCTGAAACCTATGCTCCGAGAAAGCTTCACTACGCCCGATAATGTCCAAAAAAGAGACCTGTTTTTCTATCATTTTACTATATCTGGACTGTTGGTTATTGACTATTCCGCAACCATAAAAGCGTCCGGATAGCCGTCTTGTATGAAGTTCGCTTCATTCAATATGGCATCTTCCAGGGTTTTAAATGCCCCCACTCGAACCCTGTAAAATATCTTGTCCCCACGGTCATAAAGGATGATGTGGGCATTTTTGTACTGTTCATCGAGCTTGCGTTTTAGCCTTTCGGCGTTTTCACGATTTGCAAAAGCACCGACCTGAAACGTAAAATTGCCCGAGTAATAGTCCCCTTGCACATAGGTGCGGCTCGTACCGTCATCGGCGGCTGCCGCTGTACCCAGGGCGACAATCTCGACTTTGGCCGTGCCGGGTCCGACGAGCCCGAGTTCTTTGGCCGCCGTATAGGAGAGGTCAATGATTCTGCCCCGCACAAAAGGTCCTCGGTCGTTGATCCGCACCTCCAATTCCCGATTGTTTTCAAGATTATGAACCCGCACGTAGGTGCCGAGCGGCAGGGTTTTGTGAGCCGCCGTCATGGCATACATGTCATAGGTTTCGCCGTTGGAGGTTTTTTTGCCGTGAAAATCCTTTCCGTACCAGGAAGCGATCCCGCGCTGATGAAAGCCTTTTAAATCCGGCAGGGGCTGATACCATTTGCCAAAAACTTTATAGGGCTTGGGATAACCGGCCGGTTGCTGTGACAGAGGTTCACTGGTGGCACAGCCGTTGACAAAAAATAACAAGGCAACAAGAGCAGGGAGATACTGAATTATTCTACTTTTTATGGGAAAGCAAAAGAACGATTTGATAGCTTGATCAATCTCTGGGTGATCAGACATTCATGTTTTCCAAGTAAAGATATCGTTGATTAGTTGATTGGTTAAGCGCTTGTAAATATGGATTTATCCCATATTTGAAAAATAATTGGACACTTCATGTTTCAAAAATCGTAACGTTTTTAAATTATCACTATAATTTACCTAATCAACCATTCATCTTCGCTGCAAGTCCGCCTTCAGTTTGGCGGATAAACTATTCAACGAGGTCTGGGGTTAGGCCCTTATCGGCTTTTTTCTGACAACATGTTGCAAGGAACTGATGGTATTGTGCTGGAGAGTCTCATCTCGCTGGGATATTGTCCTCGTACTCGTCGTCGTCCTCGTCCTCGATCCGTTTGGCAACGGGCTTCACCAACTCTATTTTTTCGATTACGAGAACGAGGACGAGGACGAGAAACAATCCAATCGGCATTTCAGGCGTTTGCCGCTTGCGTCTCTGCTCTCAAACTGCCCCGTAGATGGCCACTTTTCCCGAGCGCAGGCTCGGAAAAAGTTTCGTGTCTTGGTGGCTCAACTTTTACTTTTTTGTGTTTTTTTCACCGTCCGCGGCTTTTTGTTTTCCAGCGCCAGCGCTATTACATCCAGCATCTTGTCCACGAAATGAAACCGGATATCCTTCTCGACCTTCTTCGGGATGTCCTCTAAATCTTTTTTGTTCCACGCCGGCAAAATGATCGTTTTGATTCCCGCCCGATGGGCGGCAAGCACTTTTTCTTTAACTCCGCCCACCGGCAGCACCTGACCTCTTAAGGTGATCTCACCGGTCATGGCCAGATCTTTGCGGATGCGTCTGCCGGTCAGCAGGGAGGTCAATGCCGACAGCATGGTCACCCCGGCGGATGGACCGTCTTTGGGGATGGCGCCGGCAGGCACGTGGATGTGGATGTCGTGGGTATCAAAAAAATCCTCGTCGATTCCAAGGGAAGATGCATTGGCCCGCGCAAAGCTTAACGCGGCTGTGGCCGATTCTTTCATGACGTCTCCAAGCTGACCGGTCAGGGTCAGGCCTTTTTTACCCTTCATCGCCGTGGCTTCAATAAAAAGAAGCTCGCCACCGGTGGGTGTCCATGCCAGGCCGGTTGCCACACCCGGCATGGTTATCCGCATCTTGGTTTCTGAGGTTAAACGAACGGGTCCAAGGTATCCGTGAAGGTCGGCGACATTGACATTCACCGATTTTACTTTATCCTGAACGATCTTGGTGGCTACTCCACGGCATATATTCGCAATCTCCCGCTCCAGGTTCCGCAGGCCGGCCTCACGAGTATAGCCTGTAATAATATGTTTTACAGCACCGTTTGTAAATGAAATCTGTTTGGCGTTGAGGCCATGGGCTTCCCGCTGACGGGGTATGAGATAACGGTTGGCAATTTTTAATTTTTCATCCAGGGTGTATCCGTGGAGCATCAGCACTTCCATGCGGTCGCGCAATGCCGGCGGGATGGTGTCCAGGACGTTGGCCGTTGTAATGAACATGACGTTGGAAAGATCGAAAGGTACATCCAGATAATGGTCGGAGAAAGAAAAATTCTGTTCGGGATCCAGCACTTCCAATAATGCCGAAGACGGATCGCCGCGGAAATCGCTGCCGACCTTGTCGATTTCATCCAGCATGAACACCGGGTTGTTTGACTCCGCGCGCCGCAGCCCCTGGATGATTCGCCCGGGAAGCGCGCCCACATAGGTACGCCGATGTCCCCTGATTTCAGCCTCATCACGCACACCGCCCAGGGAAATACGGTGAAATTTGCGTCCCAGCGCCCGGGCAATGGATTGTCCCAGCGATGTCTTGCCGGTTCCGGGAGGTCCGGCAAAACATAAAATAGGCCCCTTTGATTCCGGTTTCAGCTTGCGAACCGCCAGGTATTCGATAATGCGCTGTTTGGGTTTTTCCAGTCCGAAATGATCATTATCCAATATTTTTCTGGCTTTTTTAATGTCCAGGTTGTCCGGGGTGCGGTCGTGCCAGGGCAGGGCCGTGATCCAATCCAGGTAAGTTGACGCCACCGTATATTCAGCCGAAGAGGGATGCATGCGGGACAACCGGTCCAGTTCCCGTTCGGCTTCCTTGCGGGCCTCATCAGGCAGATTCTTTTCCTCAATCTTTGCCCGGTATTCATCAATCTCGACACCCGCCTCATCTTTTTCTCCCAGTTCTTCCTTGATGGCTTTCAGTTGCTGCCGCAAATAATACTCGCGTTGACTTTTGTCCATATCACCCTTGACCTGGTTCTGGATTTTGCTGCCCAGTTCCAGGATGTCGAGTTGATGATTCGCCAGGCGCGTGACTTCCTTTAATCGTTCTTTAACGTCTACCGTTTCCAGGACTTTTTGCTTTTCCACGGGAGTCGAATTGATGGTCGACGCAATCATGTCCGCCATGGTGCCGGCTTCCTGGATGCTTTTGGCCATCTGAGCGATCTCGGGGGGCAGACCCGGGGACAGCTCCACAATCCTTTCAAACTGGGTCACAAGGTTGGACATCAACGCTTCGGTTTCATTGTCCTTTTTCTCGATATCTTTAATTAGCTCAACCCGGGCGCGGAGGTAGGATTTTCCTTCTTCAAAAGCCATTATCTTAAATCGGTTCAACCCCTGGACCAAAAGCTGGGTGCGATTATCCTGGGTTTTCGCCATTTTGAGAATCATGGCACTGGTGCCCATCGAGGCCAGATCTTCCCGATCCGGAGTATCTTTATCTTCGGGCTTTTTAGATACCATCAAGCCGATGATACGATCTTTCGCCATGGCTTCATCAACCAGCTGGACGGATTCACCTTGCAGGACCACCAGCGGTAATACCATTTTGGGAAAAAGTGCGGCATCATACAATGGCAGAATCGGAAGAATTTCCGGTACCTTTTCTGCATCCAATTCCATGGGTGGCCGTTGATCAGCCATAATTTCCTCCATCTGTCTGTTTCAGCTAAATGATTGAATGTTTAGCTACTTAATTCTGAAATTTTTGAAAAATACCTGAGATTAAGTCTGTTTTCCGCATTCCGCATCTTTAGCCGCGGCATAGTCCCGCCCTATCGGACGACGACGGGTCCAAATTCCGCATTCCAATAACCCTATCCATCCTGAATCGGTACTTTGTGCGTTCGCTCGGGCGGCAGTTTTGCCAGTCGAATTTCAAGCAGTCCGTTTTGGTAGGCGGCGGACACCACTTCCGGATCGATGGGTGCCGGCAGAAAAAGGATCCGCTCAAATTTACCGTACTGGATTTCAGCAAGTCGATAGGTAGCATCAGGGGAGCAATGCCTCGCAAAACGACTCCCCTGTATCCTAACCGCCTTGCTGCTGATTTCGACATCCAGATCCTCTTTGTCGACACCCGGAATCTCGGCCAGAATGATGACCTCATCCGGGGTTTCGTTCATATCCATTGGAGGCTTCCATGTACGTTCAGCCAGTGTGAAAACTGGACTCACCGTTCGAAACATATCTTCGATTGTCTTTTCGAATTTGGAACCAAGTTGACCGAAATCATCTAAAAATCGTATTTTGATGTACTCCATTTCCGGCTCCTAATGTTTATAGTTATATTTTCTTCTCATCCATGCCAGATTGTAGCAAAATAACACCAAAACACTTGTTTGTAAAGAGAAGGGGGAATGCGGAAGTCGGAATGCGGCCTCCGGCCCATAGGGGCGGGGCCTACGCCCCGGCGGGAATGCGGAAAGAAGAAAGGAGAATTCGGAATTCTCGGAAGGGGCAAAGCACATCGGATTTTAGTAGAGTTAAAAAGATTAGGTGTCAGGTTTCGGATAAAACGGGAGAAAAGCTTGTTTGGGTCATTTTGTAATTGGAATTTGGAATTTGCCCTTCGACTTGGCTCAGGGTGGTGAGTCCTTCGACTCTGCTCAGGACCGTGAGCCTGTCGAACGGCTTGTCGAACCATTTGAGATTTGGTTATTGAGATTTGTGATTTGCCGTCTAAAAACATCAAAACGTTAACAATATATGCTTGGCCTGACGGCTATGCCCCGCATCCCACGACCCACAACCCGCATCCCGCACCTCGCAATTCGCATCCCGCAACCCGCAACTCGTACCCCCCCAACTCACAACTCACAACACCCAACCCGTAACCCGCAACTCGCAACCCGCACCCCGCAACTCGTAACCCGTAACCCGCAACCCGCACCCAGTACCCAGCAACCAGCACCCAGTACCCAGCAACCAGCACCCAGTACCCAGCACGCGCACCCCGTCTTGACAAGGGTAAAGGTATGCTTAAATTTGAGAAAAACCAAAGACCCCGAAAAATAGGAGATTTGACCATGGCACTCGTAAAATGGGATCCGTTCAGGGACGTGGAGAAGCTTCAGAACCGTATTAATCGAATGTTCGAGGATTCCTTCGGCCGTACCCGGGATCCGGATGAAGAAATGGGGTTGTGTGCCTGGAGGCCGCCGGTCGATATTTACGAAACTGAGATTGGGGTTGTGCTGGCCGTGGAGTTGCCCGGCGTCGGTAAAGAAAATATTTCCGTGGAGGTTAAAGATAATATTCTGACTCTCAAGGGAGAACGAACGGCCGACCCGAAAATAAAGGAAGAAAATTTCTACCGCCAGGAGCGCTGTTACGGAACATTTCAAAGATCATTTACCCTTCAACATAACATTCAGCCCAATCTGATCAAAGCTACCTTTAAAGACGGCGTGCTGGAAATAGAGATCCCCAAGCCCGAAGAAGAACAGCCCAAGCAGATTACGGTAACCGTTGAATAAGGACAACCGACGTAATTTTAAAATTGTTATCAGCTCCCAGTACTTTCTATATTTCGGAGTGCTGGGAATTTTTTTGCCCTATTTTAATCTGTATTGCTATCACCTCGGATTTTCAGGCCTGCAAATCGGTCTTCTATCGGCGTTACGATCGATGACCCTGGTTTTGTTCCCGTTGATCTGGGGAGCTTTGGCCGATCGCTTTCATCTTCGAAAACCGATATATATCCTATGTAATTTTGTCAGCACATCCACCTGGGTATTTTTTCTGTTCACCGTTGATTTCTGGCCGATGCTGCTCATCACAGCATTTTACGGAATGTTTTATGCACCCATTATATCCTTTTTAGAAGCTGTCACCATGGATGTGCTGGGTGCCGAGAAAAAAAGCTACGGCCGGATACGGGCCTGGGGATCGATCAGCTTTATCGTCATGGTCCTGGTGATCGGAAAAATTATCGACCTTTATTCGGTGGATGTCATCCTGGTTCTTGTTTTGGCCGGCTCTTTGATGTTGGCCGCAATTAGTCCTCGCATTCCTGCCATCGAAACCCTCAAAAAAGATCTTTTGAAACAAGGCGCAAGCTCCCTTTTTCAGAAACGCACGATTGTTTTTCTGTTCTGTGCGTTTTTGATGCTGGTCAGCCATGGCGCCTATTACGGCTTTTTTTCGATCCACCTGGAAAATTTAGGATACCGCGGCACCTTCATCGGAATCGCCTGGGCCCTGGCGTCAACGGCTGAAATACTGGTGATGGTTAAATCAAATAGGATATTCAACCGATTTTCCCTGGAAAATGTTCTTCTCTTTTCATTTCTGGTAGCGGCCGTCAGATGGATGATCCTCTTTTTTGCTGAATCCGCAGCCCTGATCCTGCTGTCCCAGCTCCTGCATGCCGTAACCTACGGCACCTTCCATATGGCCAGCATTCTGTATATCGATCGGTTGACGCCGGATAACGCCAAAACCCTGGGCCAGGCGGTCAATAACGGCCTCACCTACGGGCTCGGATTGATGGTGGGCTTTTTTATCAACGGTTACGTCTATGAAACCACAGGATCATTCACTCTGTTTTTAATGAGCGCTTTAATCGCGCTGGCCGGCGACTGCTGTTTCAAAGCTATCAGCTGGCGAGCCGCAGAAGGGGGTAAAGAGAGGGGTAGGCGTTCACGGGTTAGGTTCGGGGGTTAGAGGTTCAAGGTTCCGGGTTCAAAGTTCAGAATACAGACCTCGTTGAATAGTTTACTGGTTGAATGGTTGATTAGGTAAATTATAGTCATAACTTCAGAATGTTACGATTGTTGAAACATGAAGTGTTCAATTATTTTGCAAATATGGCATAAATCCATATTTACAACCACTTAACCAATCAACAGGCTTGGCTCTAACATCGACAACGGCTTATTCGTAGGTTGGGTTGAGTCCGCCGGAGGCGGATTGGGTTTCTCCGCCTCCGGCGGACCAACCTACTTGCCAGCCATTTTTATGCTATCAGCGAAACGGATAGCCCGTTTCCAGAATTCCAACATTCCAATTGGGCCGAAGCCCCTTGTTCCATTATAAGATAGACTTTTCGGCATCCTTCATATGACGCCAAAATTAGTTTACACTTTTTATCGTAGGTTGGGTTGTGCGGGTGTAAACGTCGGGTAAAGCTTAGTTCAACTAAATAACAACTTCCTGCTAGCTAACGTAATTTTTCTGCAATAGCACTACCCAACATTAAAATCGCTTAACCCAACCTACAACTACTATTTGGCGTCTCTGACAGTTAAAGAACGGTTTCACATGATGCACATGAAATCCGAAGAAATGAAAAAAATGCTAAGGAAACGTGGATACACAAAGTCTTTTGAAATCATTAAAAGAGCATAAAGATAGGTGATACATTTGCCTGGTTTTCATCTTTGGACGACTTGATTATCATGAAACAAGCAGCCGGGAGACCAAAAGACATCGAAGATTTGAAATATCTTTCCAAACTAAAAGAGCTAAAAACATAGGATGATACGATTGCCCCTTATTGAAGTCTTTTCAATACCCCGATCGCTTGCGGCGGGGTGGTTAATTAGCGTAGGGCAGCCCACCGTGGCTGCCGGGAAAAAGTCGGCACGGTGGCCGACTCTACAAGATATCCTGTTTCGTTCACAGAGAAATTTGCCTTAATAGACACATAGACGTCATACCCGCGAAGGCGGGTATCCAGGCACTAAAATGACTTTTTGCGATTTCATCACGCTTGCTTCGTCATCTTTTCCCATTCAAAATTCGATGTTGGACGTTCGATGTTCGA
>PVMK01155177.1_pt1 | contig 16389 bp, 12 predicted proteins | sample 1853481 | NCBI WGS metagenome assembly PVMK01 (sample SAMN08533507, study PRJNA380276) | Marine sediment metagenome, whole genome shotgun sequencing project.
TAAACTACTCTTACTATAACACCACGATTTTTTGCAATAACCAGGGCATCAGCTATGTTCGGCACACCAAAGAAGCTGTAAAGCGAAAGATCAATAGAATAATTAGCCTGATTAATCCTATCCATAAGTTTCTGTTCAAAGTTAACATTTCCTTTTGCTGAATTGCCGGGGATTGCAACTGTTGTATCAACAGAAAAATTAAAGTAGACATTTATTGTACCGATAGTGGGATCTGAAGATGCTGTTGTAACAGTTTGCAGCGAACTCATACTTGTACCGACCAGGTTTGTTGAGTATGCACGATAATAGTAACGTGTTGCTTCGTCCAAACCAGCAATAGGAACAACATGAACTGTTGTATCGGTGTTAAAAACACCAGAATCAATTTCCAGTTTCTGTGTTAGTCCATACTTAACCTGGCTGTTACCGTTTCTTGCAGTATAGAAAAAAACAGTGAAAGAATTAGTATCAATATCAGCAGCAATAACCGGATTTAAAATTAGCGGTGCCCCATCCTCAATTAAATCAAAAATGTACCTCGGTAGTAGTTGATACCCGTCGTTATAAGGTGGCCCAAAATCATATTGACCTAAAATTCCAATTACATCGATTGCACTCGAAGGAATTGGCTGCCCTATAATTGAGGTTACATCATTATCGATTCTTAACCCATCTGTTAGAGTACCGGTTGCGTCTGTGATATTGTAATTTGTGGCGCTGGTAAAATTTCCGGAACCTTGAATTGAAACATTATTTATTCTAATAACAAGACTTTCAAATTCTTCAAATCCATTCCACTGTTGATTAATAATTTGATCAATTGTTACTACGGTTGGTTCGGTCTGATGACCTGATGTATGAACAATAAGGTTAGACCCGGCAATGGTAAAATCAAATTCAGTCAATCCATTAAATTGAGCTAATTCCGATGTTACTGTAACCGAGTCTCCTATAATCACCTGGTTTGCAAAATCAATTCCATAGATTGAAATACCGGCTGTTTCATCCTGAATCGCTCCCGGACCATTATTTCCAAATTGGTTGGAAGAAGTTACTATACCTGTAACGGTAAATACCTGGCCGATATTTACCGGAACTCCGTCTCCATCGTTTACCTTTATAGATGCACTGGGTACGGTTTGAGCAACAACAAATGAAGTGAATAATATTGTTAAAGAAAGTGTTAATGTTAAAATATATTTCATTATAAATCCGTTGATAAAATGAATCGAAGTATTCTGTTATTCCCCGTATCAGCTACATACAAAGTTTTACCGAAAAAAGCAACACCATGCGGTTGACTAAAAGGATCATCAAGTGAAGGTCCGCCAAAAGATTCAAGCTCATCACCGAAAGCATTAAATTTATAAACACTGTCTTTCCCGGCATCGGCAATATATATATTACCGGAAGGATCCATAGCACTTCCTTCAGGTTGTTCAAACCTGTTTGGTATCATAAAATCCAATCCAGAAGCAGGAGAAAAATTGCTAACATATCTTTGGTCGATAGGTGTAATTTGATAATGAAGCCAATTAGATTTAAAGCTTGTCCCGCCCGTTAAGGTAATAATTACATCAATTGATTGATTGTTAAACGACGTTAGAGAACTAATTTCAAAAGCTGAAACAGGACCCTGACCTAAAGGATCGATATTAGGAACTCGTCCTACTAAGGTATCACCTTCCGCACCTTCTCTTACAAATTTTTTCGGTATAAAAAGTAAAATTGAATTATCGGGATCTATAAAGCTTGTATTGTTCGGTCCTTTTCTTGCTACGTAAAATATATTATTAGCAAAAACACAAGCACCTGTATATTCAAGTTCGGGTCTGTTCAAGTCTTCGGCTCTTGGTAATAATCTTGTAATCGGTGCAATTTCAATTTGATGTTGTACAGATACAAGATCGAGTTTGAAAACAGCACTGAATGTTTGTATGCTACCCCCAACCGAAGTATCAAATTGTGCTACAACAATTAAGTTTAATCGATGATCCTGCGCAAGGGCAACAGGATGTTTTATGCTCCGGGTTCCAAGTATTTGTCCGGCTAAATTAAGCATCACAATCCTATCGTTCTCCGTATCTGCTACATAAATAAAAGGTTCACGACCAACCATAATATCCTGAGGTTTATTATATCCTTCCCACACAGGATTTAACAGCACAAAAACCGTATCGCCGCCTATGTTTACATCATCATCACCAATATCTATTTGATTGAGATCAAACTTATCCACACAACTTGAGAGGATTACTATAACTCCAATAAAAACAAGTAGTTTTATATATCTTCTAAAATTCATTAAAAGCCCAAAATAATTGAAAATCTGTGAACGGAACCGAGTTTTTCAAAATTCGAAAAAGCATAATCGAATGTAAAATGTGCTATACTTATCGGTACATCCACACCTGCTCCAAACGACCAATTTTCCGTATCAACATTAAATTTATAACCCCCACGTAAAAAAAGAATGCTCCGCCAGATATATTCCGTGCCAAGAGCATAGCTTTCACTATTATCGTTTGGATGATTCAACTGAATTGATGTTGTAACCTTGTGTTCCGTTGACTCATAAGGTTCAAATGCAAACCCAATTCGGAACATAGTTGGGGGAGAGAACGACTGCCAATCTGATTTTTCTCCCCTGTTTCCAATCAGAACAACCTTTCCATCAGGAGCAAGTTCAGCACCAAAATTTGAAACTGTTACAGCAAATCTTGTTGACCCGAGCCCTGTCCAATAGTAAGTTCCGAGATCGATCATAACACCACGCATCTTTAATTTATCCAGCGTTTCTTCTATATACCGTGCAGTAACCCCAAAACTAAATTTATCCGTCATCTTTTGAGAGTAAGTAAGAGCAATTGCAACGTCGCTAAAACTGAAAAACTCTCCTGTACCAAAAGGTGCAAATTCTGTTGTTACAGGCATATCATCCATCGAAAGCCCGGTAACGGCTAAACCAATGGCATAATTTCCGCCAAAGTGATAAACACCGCCGAGAAAATCGTGATTAATATCCACAACCCATTTGTTGTGTGAAAAAATTATTTCATCATTTTTAAATTGAACCAAACCGGCAGGATTCCAATATAATGCGGAAACATCATTTGCAATTGCTACGAAGGCCTCTCCTAATGCAGAAGCTCTTGCGCCAACTCCAATTTTCAGAAACTGTGCTGTTGAAATTCCCGCACGCTGACCGCCAAGAGTTGGAAATAGCTGAGCATTTACATCAACAAATGCATAACATAAAATCAATATTATCAGAATTTTTTTCATATATTTATACTTGTCTGCCTCAGGCGGAATTTATTATTTTTGTCCCGACATATCGGGAAACTCGGCCCGCTCAAGCGGGACTCGTTACATATCAGAATATAAATGTGACTCCAAACCTTATATTTCTTCTTGTTAAATATCTTGAAGGATCATCAGGGAAAGTACTGATTGGAAATTGCAAATCAGGGAATCTTGGATCATTCCAGCCACTCGGTACATCATCGCCAAATTCATAAGCCCTGCCTGTTACGGGATTAATGATCGTTGAATTTTGCCTGTCTAAAAGATTGCTAACTTCAATGAAGAATGAAAAGGTTGTTCTGCCAAGACGGAAGAATTTTTCAAAATTCAAATCAATGTAAAACCAATCATCGCCAATCTCTCCATACTGCTCATCCCTCACAAATTCATATTCTTTTCTCCCCTGCTCATCAATAGCACCTGTAAATACAGCGGGTGTATATCTTCTGCCTGATTGGAAGAACAATCTGAAATACAAATTCCAGTCATCTAAAATATTTTCACCAAAACCAAAGCTTCCGACAGGAATATAAAAATTTGCTGAAAGATTGATAGTTATCGGTCTATCCCACGGTTGGAACTGTTCTTTAATCGGCTCCTGTAAATCGCCCCGTAAGATTAGAACACCTTCATCCGCAGAAGAACTTTTTCCGGTTATAATTGCATACGAGAAGCCTGCAGTGCCGTTAAACCACTTCCCTATCCTTTTCCTAAATTCAACTTCCAATCCTCTTGAACGTGCATAATCAGAATTTACATAGGTGATAAGACTTCGTCCTGTCAACCTTGCGGAAGTTATTAATGCTGATTCAATGTTTACATAATCAAAAATATCTTTGTAATATGCAGTAACAGTAAGAACATCATTTGGTGTAAACTGTGTTTTAAGTCCAATGTCGTAAGCAACTGTTGTTGAAGGATTTAGGTTTGGATTACCGATTCGTTGGAAAGATGATTGCGCATTTAAAGGATTAAGCTTTGCGTAAACAAACTCCGGCCTTGGCCACCTACTAAAGTGACCGTAAGAGAAGAATAATGTTTGATTATCAGACACAGGATGTGAAATACCGAGCCGTGGGCTTAAACGCGCTTTAAATCTTCTATCGCCAAACCAGGCAAATGTATCATTATAGTAGTCTTCCCGAATTTCATCAGGAATTGTTATTGCATCAGGATTCCTTACCGCATCATCAACAAACTTACCGGGGAACCAGTAATCTAATCTTAATCCAAAATTTAGAATCATCCCACCGAAGTTTATATTATCCTGTGCATAAAACGCGCCCAAAGCAGGATGAACTTTATACACATCATTATTCAATCCAAGTTCACCAATCCAGGGCCTAAAGATATCAAACACTTGCATTTCCTGGAACTGTAAATAAAACCCGGCTTTGAACTTATTCTTTTCATCAAAGAAACTTGTTAAATCACCTTTTATAGAAAAATCTTCAAGGTATGTATCCCGGTAATAATCCGCATTACCCACATCCCAGAAGCCATCACCCGGAATTACACCAACGGTATCCCTATCCTCATTAAAATATTCAATTGGAAAATTCACTATATCAAAAGCTTCTGCATATTCATCGTAAAATAATCCGTTAGCATCAGCCCTGAGATTTGTATAAAAGTAATTAAACTTCACTTCATAAAATGTACTTGGATTAAGAGTATGAGTTATACTGAAGTTGTGAAAAAGATTATCGTGTGTAAACGTATTTGCATTATCAAGTATATTCTGAAATTCGTATTGATATCCGGGTGAAGGTTCTACGAATTCAAGGTTGGACTGCAATGATTGAGTATTCTGATTGATACTGAGGGATTGATTAAACGAGTACACAAATTTTAATGTGGGTGAATACCTGTAACTAAACTTCAACAACCAGAACCAGCTATTTTCTGTTCGTGGCGCAAACTCAGTACCGCGAAAAGTGGATGAGAATAATTGGTTGGCTGTAGGCTTGTAATATCCCTGTGTAATACCGTCACCAATTCCGCTATAAAATGTAGTAAAAAATGATAACTCTCCAGGAATATCCAAACCTATTGCCGGTAGAACAATCTGGGTTATCGGTTCAGGCCCGCTAAAATTAAGCTCCAGCACATCTATGTTAAATACGTGGAACGATTCCAGATTGCCAAAATGGTCACGCTTATAACTCACGAAGCCATGGAAATCGCTGCTGCCTTCTCGGGTGTTAACATTCACTACTCCGGAAGTTGCCTGACCATACTCAGCATTATAACCACCTGTTATTACTTCAACCTCTTCAATAGCATTTGCACTTAGCCGTAACCCGAACCCGGTGCCTGATAACGGATCCTGAATAGATACGCCATCGAGAAGAAATGCATTCTCATACGTTCTGCCGCCCCTGATATGTATTTCATTATCAGCTGTCACAACACCGGTTTGCTGTGATACAATGTCTCCAATATTTTCAACTACAGCAACATTGATTTCCTCTCTTGTGACAGTTCGTTTACTTTGAGTTTCCTCCACATCCATTAATGGTTTATCACCAATTACCACCACTTCCTGGTTAAGAGTTAAAACGGTTTCTTCAAGATTAACATCAATCAGTTTGGTTTTGTTCGATTCTATTGCTATCCCGGTATATTCAACCGATGTATATCCGATAAGAGAAATTTTAACATTATAATTACCAACAGTTATTCCATCAATTCTGAACTTACCGTTAATATCAGTTGCAGCGCCGTAATAAGTTCCTTTAAGAATTATATTAACACCGGGAAGTTTTTCACCCGTTTTTGAATCAACAACAACTCCTTCAATGTTTCCTGTTTGTTGCGCAAAAAGTGAACCGATGCACAAAAGTAATCCAAGAATAATTAAAATCTTTTTCATGGCGATAGTCCAAAATCTTCGAAGAAAACTTTCTCTAATAACGGTTTAACATTAGCCTCACCGCCATTACATTTATGCAATGGTAAAGCAATAAAAAACTCTGTTAGTGCTGAGTTTGTAAATCCTGTAAAACCTTTTAATTCTCCATTCGGATAATAGTAAATTGGATTTGCGACAAGAGGGTTAAGATAGAATGACTTAACCCTGAAAATACTCGAACTAATCTCCAGGTTAGGATATGCCGGATCAGTTGTATCCGAAGCTACTTCAGTTCCTCCTAATAATGATACGCGTGTATCAATACTATCAGGAATGATAGGAATAAAACTTGAGATTACAACAGGGTCGATAGATTGCGGGAACTGCATTGAAAATGCTACCTTGCCGCCTTGTGATAAATACTTTAGAGTTGCAAAACTTGCAAGATCAATTGATGGAAAGTTATCTGTGTACCAGAAAAGAAAATCAAACAGCTTAATTGTTTCCAAAAACGTTACGTTAAGAAACGGCGGTTCCTGTGTGTGAATATCGTACACATCATAACTTCCTGTTAATCCTAAGCTATCGAACATTGCAGCATAAAATGAAGCTGCGTTATCGTTTGTAGCATAATCATCAATAATTAAAAAATTACCGGAAGGTTTTTTAACATACCACGAATCACCTGAATCCGGTAACGCTATAAATGGTGATTTTGCCCCGGAAATATCAACTGCCTGAACATAAAATTTATTATCTGCATCAAGCACCAAACCGGGTAATAGTTCAGGATGAATATTGCCTTCCTGCGCCTCAATTAATATCTCCATAGAAGGATTAGATGTTGAGAAATCATCTGTACGAAGAGTTACAATGCGCACGCCGCCATCTATGGCAATAATGTTTGAAGGATTTGTTGTATCATTCATTGCTATGTTAATTGCAACGATTGATTCTTCACCATCAATATCTTCTGCAACCCAACTGAAAGACATTACCGGAAACGATGTATCAGGTAAAAAGCTTAATACGTTCCATTCGATAGTTGGTGCAGAATTTCTCAAAGGGAAATCAAATTCAGCAGGTGTTGGATCAATCAAACCGATATCATAAAAGAATTCACCTTCATCATAAACTCCGTTATCATTTTCATCTACAAACGGTTCTGGTCCAAAATCTATTCCATTCTGGAAAACCCTATCATCATAAACAGTGTTGCCCCCGTTATCTATCGCAGCAACATGAAAAGTAAAAGTAGTATCGTTTGCGCCTATTTGCAGTGCAAATAAACTATCGTTGGAAGGAGTGAATTCCCATAAAATATTATCCCATGAGAAATAATAGCCGACAATCAATCCATCGGGGTCATCCCCCCACCAATGGACTCTTAACCTGCTTTGCTGCGGAAGAATGGTACTATCAGGGAAAAGGAATAATCCAGTATTAGGCGGCTGGTTACCAATTGGGTTGTTAACGCCTTCTTCAGTACAGGAAATAATTCCAAGCACTGATAATATTATGACACTAAACAGTAAAAGTTTGTTCATCCGCAGTTGTTCAATATATAAACTAAGTTTTCATTTCAAATTAGCCTGTTATAAAACAGAACCGGTTCATAAAATATTTATTCATTTTAGTTTCGCAGGCGGCTGTCTCAAAAGGTGTACTGTCATCACGATCCCGACCGAAGTCGGGAGAAGTGATCTAAAATGTATTCTGCATTCGGAAGATTGCTTCCCCGAAAAATCGGGGCAAGCTGTCGTAATCTCCTCGCAATGACTTAACCTTGACTTTTGAGACAACCTCTACATAAATTCTATTTCAACAAGATCATTTTCTTTACCTGCGCAAAACTATCTGTATGTATTCGATAGAAATAAATTCCCGATGGCAAATTTGAGGCATCAAAAACAACTTCGTGCCTTCCAGCCGGTATCACCTGGTTGTTTATCAGGGTTTGAACTTCCTGTCCTAACAGGTTAAATACCTTTAGCGTTACATTGCCTCCAACGGGCAGAGCAAATTGAATCTTCGTTGAAGGATTGAATGGATTAGGATAGTTTTGAGCTAACTCATAATTACCGGGAAGACCTATTTCCTCTTCGGTTCCAGTTGTATGTCCAACAAAATCATCGTCTTTTCTTGGCAGAAGTCTGTAGTCACCGAATCCGAACCAAAGCACACCGGTTATAGCATCAAAAGTATCTCCCCCAATTATACGGATTGGGTATGTTGCCAGACTATCGGTCCAGTAATTATGATATTGGTGCGTACCATACTGCAATCCAACTCTCGTATTGGTGTCACTGACATCGGCAACAAGTATATCACCAAAATTCCTGAGAGCACCAGATCCCGGATCCGGACCAGGATCCCCATCAGGATTTTCGTTCGTTACTGTAATATTCTCATATTTAACAAGAACTCCTTCCCATTGTTCGGCATCTGTTTCACCACTGGTCATCTGGTTTATGGTGGCAGTTGATATCGGCATTGGATCTGGTAGAGCATTTCCGCTTGGGTGTACTTGAACACTAGCCGGATCATCCAGGTCACTGATTTGAGTTACAAGAAAGCTTTCCACAACTATACCAGTAACTGTTACATCATCTCCGCGCTCTAATAATAGAGTTTCGGTACCAAAGATGTTTACTCCACTCCAGGGCCCGGAGCCATTCTGGATATAGACTTGAGGTCCCAAAATAGTACCGGTTTCAGTACCTTCAAGATCTGATGTATCAGCTGTTACTATTCCTCTAACTGAAACTTCAAATCCAATATAACCACTGATATCCGTCCCAAAAGGATTGTACTGGATATCTTGTATTATTACATTTCTATTTAATACCAGATAGAAAAACTGTGGGGCGTTTATATTTGTTGGATTAGTTGATACTCGACCTTCATTATCAATTGCCTGTAAATAATACTCAACCAATGAAGAATCTGAGGTTATTCCCGGAATTGTACCTGACCACAACGTAGTATCAACTACATCTTGCATCATAACAACTGAATCAGGTGAACCATCATCCACCTTATAGAATATTTTTGCTTCTTGCACAGATCCATCAAAATCAATAATTGTTGCAGTAATTTCAACCGCTTGATCACTAAATATCTCTGCGGCATCTCTTGTTACATCAGATATTGATGGTGAAGAGGCACCTATCACTATATCACCCGGATATGCGGGAGCAATACGAATTCCGAGCTCATCATGTGTTTGAAGAAATCCACGAATGAAAGTAATATTCGAGCCATCAACAGGGGGTTGATAATCAGTTAATCCGGTTAACCTATGAACTCTTAAAGTGAAGTAACCAGATTGATCATACATAACGATGCTATTTCCATCGCCGTCATTAAGCCTGAATGTTCCATTTCCTAAGTCTCGATCACTCGAAATGGCGTTTCGAATTATCACATAATGTCCCTCGTATTTCTCAGACAATGGATTCCAATTACCTTGAGCATCAACAAATTCGCTAATATCAACCTCTATTGGTGCCGGTCTTGTACCTAAATTGCCTACGATACTGACTGGAGTAACAGGATTTAATAAAAGAGCTCCCTGCGTTGTCGAAATAAATTCTTCAACAACAACAGTAAATTCAACTACATCCGCTGTATCAACGAGGTCAAAAAATGTGTTCTGATTTACACCCGTAGTATCGTGTTGTATAGGTATAATACCATCATAAAATTCATATTGGTTACCATTCGGATCTACCATATAAATCATCCATCTATTTCCGGCAGCAAAGATTCGTCTTCTATCTGTTCCCGGATCAACAACAGGTCTAACCATAACCACACCCTGCACCCGAACAGTATCTCCAAAAAGTGGATTATGCCGTGCCTGATCGTCTCCGTTAGCAATTAATGAATCGGGATGCTGATATTGTATGTCCTCAATAGTAACGAGAGGATAAGTTTGTGCAAATAGTATTCCGCTAAATGCAAGAAAAAATAAAAGCGATAAAAGTTTTTTCATGATGAACTCCTTACGTTATTTAATAATTAAAAATTTCCCTGTTTTAACATTTCCATTTCTTTTGTTTTCTACAGCAAACAAGTACATTCCGGTTGCTATTGCCTGGTCGCTATCTGTTATTAAATCCCAGGCATGTTCACCGCCAGCCATCTTTTGCTTGCCATCGCTGGCAAAAGTTTCGAACCATCTTATATCTGCACCATTGCTTTCCTGGTTATGTTGAATTCGCCGAACAATATCTCCGGCAAGTGTATAAATAATAATTTCACATTCCGAAGGCAAGTTAAAAAAATAAATCTTTCTCAGGCGCTCTGAATTGCCATCCCAATATGCTTCACCGTAGTACGGATTTGGATAAACGCCAACTTCCACATCGGGGTCTTCATTTGCAGGTGTTCCCGGTAAAACTCTTTCAAGGTTAGATAACGGACTTGATTCCAATGGTGTGAGATTATTTAAAGGGTCTCCTTCATCAAAAGCAGTTACTGAAAAAAGATACTGCCATCCGTTAAGTAAGTTATCCAACTCAAATTTATAATAATATTGTGTTGTATCACCGGAAAAGGTAACCGGTTCATCTAATTCTACAAAATCAAATCCAGCATCAAAATCAACACCGTTCGCTGCACTATCAAATGTAGCAAGCATAACTAATGAAGCAAATATATCCTGCTTTTCAGTAAGATCGAATCCGGCTTGAGTTCTGTAAACTCTATATCCTTCAAAATCTCTTTTACCGGAAATAGGATCCACTGATAACTCTGACCTTTTATCCCAATAGATTGTCGCTTTCTGATATTCTGGAATTACTTTTACCCGGGGAGTGAGAGGAGGAGTCGGTAATTTATATCTTGTAATTTTCCCATCACCGTCAAGATCTTCTCCCGGGTCGAGAATTCCATTGCGATTCCGATCTTCACCATAATAAGCGCGTAATGCCCAATCTGCATTTGAATATAAGTTTGTTTTTTGCTCTTCAGTATCCAGATTAGCGGGATCAGGACCAAACTTTTTTGCACAAACAATTGCAAATACTACATTGATTGAATCACCCGGAGCAATGCTCTTGAAATGCCCACGGGTAATTGTGGTTGATCTGTTAGAAGGACTTCTTAACTGATCCGGATTAATACCATCCTTCCATCTATTTGTGCCACCGAAGAACCCTCTCATTTTTCCATAACGGTCGATATCATTTTGCGGTGCGAAGAAGTTTGGGTCACTTGTATTACGAAATTGCCAGGAAACATAATTAACTGATGGTATAGAATCCATCAATCCGAATTCAAAAGACGTTGGTAGATTAGGTGTTGATCCGCAGAACTGAATACCAACATAGCTGTCAGAAAAACCCAAATCACCTGCAGCATCAAATTCATAAGCTAATTGAAGTGAATCGTTATATCCATTCCCGCCTTGAGAATAGAACGCACTGCCAGAAGGTCTTCCTGTAATTATAGTATTCCTTACAACTGTGTCTGTCCACAATCCAACATAAACACTATCCAGATATTTATTAGAAACGTTTTTTATCCAATAATTAAATATTACGAAGTAGTTAGCGAAGGAAAAATCCCATGCATAGGTTTCCAGATGAATTGATAAACCGATAGGATCATGATCTGCTATTGGCTCACCGTTATCAAGCACTGTGTTCGTGTCTACAAAATCCATTACAAAATCCTGATGAGAAATTGCAGAAGGGTCGAAAAACCGGGAATCAAATAACGATGATCTTTCCAAAACCAAATCACCGGGAGCGTTTGTATATTCAAAACCACCACCTCGCGCAGAAACTGATGCAACATCAACTGCACCTGTAGTTACAAACGGACCAACTTTTCCGCCACCAAGGGAGTCGTTAGCTATAAAAGTACCAATCCATAACCCGCCATCAAAAAGATGTTCGATTCCGGAACCTAAAGGATATTCACAACTTGGCTGATCAGGCCAAAGAACAAAGCCACTACCGTAAGTGCCAAAGTTAGTAACGGTTAAACCAATGTTACCAACGTTTGTGAATTTAGAATTGTCATCGGTTAATACTTTGGGAAATCTTTTATCTTCATCGCCGGGCAGAAGCGTGAAAGAATAGATTGAAAATGTAAAAAGAATAAATAGTAATCGTAGTTTCATATATCAGTAATTTTATTCAAGTAATCTTAAATTTCACTTCCTCACCCAAAAGGAAATTTTAGCAAAGTAATGCTAACTTACACAGAATTTTTATTAGTATAAATAGTTTTTTAATTATTAATTAGGCAAATTTTATTGGCTTAAAATGGAAGAGTAATATTTCATTTAAGTTATTGAAATACCGCTCTCGCCTGCTCATCTGCATGATAAGATGAACGGACAAGCGGAGAGGATTCCACAATCTTAAAACCGATTTTTAATCCTTCCTCTTTATATATATTGAATTCATCAGGTGTAACGAATCTATCTACAGGAAGATGCTGTTTTGTTGGCTGCAAATACTGACCGATTGTAAGAATATCGCAGCCATAACTCACTAAATCATTCATCGTATCTATTACTTCATCGGGTTTCTCTCCTATTCCAACCATTAATCCACTTTTTGTTTTTGGGAATCCATCCCTTCGGGACAATCCTTTTTGTTTGAACCATTTTATTAATTCCAAACTGCGATGATATTTTGCCTGTGGTCTTACAACGTGATATAATCTTTCAACTGTTTCTAAATTATGATTGAGAATATCCGGAGGTGATTGCATTATTATTTCAAATGCATGTTCTTCACCTTTAAATCGGGGATAAGAATTTCAACTGTGCAATCAGGTACTTCTTCCCTGCATAGCCGAACTACTTCTTTGAAAATCTCAGCACCACCGTCTTTTAGTTCATCCCTGTTAACCGAAGTGATTACAGCGTGTCTTAATTTTAACTCTTTTATCGATTCGAGCAACGCGTCCTGGTTCGTCCAAATCGAGTTCCGTTGGCAATCCGGATTTAACATTGCAAAAACCGCAGGTTCTCGTACACACATCGCCGAGGATCATAAAGGTTGCTGTCCTGTGATTCCAGCATTCTGCAATGTTGGACAGTTAGCTTCTTCGCAAACAGTGTTAAGTTTTTGTTTACGCATAAGATTCCGGACATCGTTAAAATTATCTCCAACGGGTAATTTTATTTTTAACCAGTCCGGTCTTTTGCGAGCGGAGTTTTAGTTAGCTCAATCTTTTCTTTGTATTCTTTTTGATGTTGGTTTATTCTGCTCATATAATTTTTTTCTATAATCCATGAGATAAATCTCATAGCAATTCATTTTTTTTATCATTAATTACTATGAGTTGCCACGCCTTTTAGAGATTGTGGGAATATTGTAGAAACCGTTGAAACGGTTAAAAACAAAGTTCCTTTTTTCCCAAAAATCCCACGATTGAAATCGTGGGTTAATGTAGTCTCTTTATTCTTCATCCTAGAACTAAATCTCTTGGCAATTCATCAGCATTAATTATTCTGAGTGGTCACGACTTTTGGAGTCGATGTGAACAATACGAATTTTTATTAACACCGGAATTTATTCCGGTGACAATGAACGAAAAATGAAATATTTCTGTATCGGTTTAACCGTTTTCTTAATTCTCACAAGGGCTCTTGAACCGTAGTAAAATTACTACAAAAGAACTGATGGGGGTTTCAACCCAATTCAATTCAACATTATCATTTATATTGAACTCGGTTCAAAACCTTCCAAAGTTTCTACGTACTTAAGAAATAAACTTCCTAACATACCGTCAATCAAACGATGATCGTGTGTAAGTGTTAATGCCATAATAGGTTTTATTGCAATTGTATCAGTTCCGTCAGCTTCAATAACAACAGGTCTTTTAACAACCGCACCAACTCCAAGTATTGCAACCTCCGGCTGATTGATAATTGGTAATCCAAATACAGTTCCGAACACACCGAAATTAGTAATGGTAAAAGTTCCGCCAGTTACATCATCCGGTGTAAGTTTTTTATTTCTTGCTCGATAAGCAATATCACTAATAGCTGCTGCTAATCCGATTATGTTTCTATGATTGGCTGCTTTAATATTAGGGACAATTAATCCAGTCGGTTCAACTGCTACAGCAATTCCAAGATTAATATTTTTTTTACGAATAATTGTTGTGCCTTCAATACTTGAGTTTACAAGAGGATAAGCCTGCAGTGCCTTTACACAAGCATCTGCAATAAATGCCATATATGTAAGTTTAACTCCGTCGCGCTTAAAGTATTCATCTTTCTTTTCAGCAATAAATTTATCAATTTTTGCCATATCAACTTCAGCCATAGAAGTTACATGAACAGATGTATCTCTGCTTGCAATCATATGCTGCATAATTTTCTGGCGGATGTTATCCATCGGAATTTTTTCAACTTCAGTTGATGATTCAAAAGCAGGTAAAGACGGTTGGGCCGATACGGTAGTAGTAGTTGACGGTTTTACTGCGCCTGAACTTCTATCCTTTAAATAAGATATGATATCTTTTTTTGTGACTCTATCGTTCTGCCCTGTTCCCTTAATCCTATCTAATTCATCAAAGCTTATTCCCTCTTTCTGTGCGATGCTGAGAACTAAAGGTGAATAAAATCTATCTCCTTTAATAGCTTCCTCTTTCAGATTGCTTGTTACTACTGAGAAATTATCGTGCATAGATGAAGGTGTTTGAACTGTTCAGAAGGGATTGAGTCGGCATCTGATTTTTTAACTACAGACGTCACCGGTCGTTGATATTTTTGCAACAACAGTACCTACATCAACTGTTTCCTGTTCACCAACCATGATTTCGGCAATAGTTCCTTCAACGGGAGAAGGCACTTCGGTATCAACTTTATCTGTACTTATTTCAAAGAAGGTCTCGTCTCTTTTTATCTGATCACCGACTTTTTTAAACCATTTAATTATCGTTCCTTCCATAACCGATTCACCCATTTTCGGCATTTCCACTTCAATTATACCGCTGCTTTTGAGGTAACCGGTTCTTCATTTCCATTTGTTCTACGGCGATTTCTCTAAATTCATTTTTTTTCTGAACAGGTTCTTCATGTTTAGTATCCGTAACTGTTTCACCATTAGTATTTAAAATAGCAACTACGGTCCCAACTTCAACAGTATCGCCTTCGGGAATTCTAATTTCAGCTATAACACCGGAATCCGGTGAAGGAATTTCAGTATCTACTTTATCGGTGCTTATTTCAAAAATTATTTCATCTCTTTTAACTTCATCACCAACATTTTTATGCCATTTTATGATAGTGCCTTCATTTACACTTTCACCCATTTTCGGCATTACGATTTCCATTTTATTTTGCTCCGTCTTTAAAATTTTAATAAATCTTTAATACCGTTATAAACATCTTCTCTGCTTGGAAGAATTGCCGGTTCAAGAATTGGTGCGTACGGAATATGACTGTCTTTTGCAGCAATCCTTTTTACAGGTCCATCTAAAAATTGGAAACAAGTATCTGCAACCCTGGCAGCTATTTCAGCACCAAATCCGCCAGTAAAAGTATCTTCGTGAATTACAATTACTTTATTTGTTTTCTTTACAGAATTAAATATGGTCTCTTCATCCAATGGAATAATGGTTCTGATATCAATGACTTCTACAGAGTAACCTTCTTCTTCAAGTTTCTTAGCAGCAAAGACCGAATCCCACATCGAGAGTCCATAGGAAACAACTGTTATATCGGTTCCTTCTCTAACAACTTTTGCTTTACCAAATGGAAGAAGATAATTTTCATCAGGTTCGGGTGCGGAAGAAAAACTTTGCCTGTATAATCCTTTATGTTCGCAGAAGAGAACAGGATCATTAATTCTGCAGGCAGTTTTAAGTAACCCCTTTGCATCAGCAGCATTGCTTGGATAAGCAATATATATACCGGGAACGTGAGCAAAAATTGCTTCGATATTCTGGCTATGATAAATACCACCATGAATATAACCGCCAACAGCAACGCGAGTTACAAAAGGACTTGCCCATGCATTGTTTGAACGATAACGCATCGTTGCGGTTTCATTTCGCAATTGCATAAAACCCGGCCAAATATAATCAGCAAATTGAATTTCCACCACCGGTTTCATTCCTGCGAGAGCCATTCCTGTTGCAACACCTGTTATACTTGCTTCGGCAAGAGGAGAGTTAAAAACTCTTTCATCACCAAATGCGGTGGATAATCCTTTAGTCGCAGTGAATACACCTCCTTTTTTATCAGCAATATC
>PVMK01120010.1_pt1 | contig 16383 bp, 10 predicted proteins | sample 1853481 | NCBI WGS metagenome assembly PVMK01 (sample SAMN08533507, study PRJNA380276) | Marine sediment metagenome, whole genome shotgun sequencing project.
GATTTGGGCATCAGCAGATAGAGCCCGAGCATCTTGTAAGGGCCATTCTGGAGCAAAAGGAGGGGGTAATTCCGCCTCTCCTTGGAAAAATAGGAGCTGACCAGAATCAGCTCATCAACTCTTTTGAATCCCTATTGGAGAACCTTCCGAAGGTGTCGGGTGGCGGATACGGGCAGCCTGCTCTCTCTCAACGTGCAAAAGCCGTGTTAGACAAGTCCTTTATTGAGGCAGAACAGGTAAAAGACGAATTTGTGAGTCTCGAACATATCCTTCTCGCCGTGACAGATGAAACTGAGGGCGAGGGATCAAATATCCTTGCCGCGGCCGGAATTACAAGGGATACGATACTCAAGGCCTTAGTAGATATCCGGGGGGGACAGAGGATCACTGACCAAAACCCCGAAGACAAGTATCAGGCATTGGAACGTTTCAGTATGGACCTGACCGCCATCGCATCAAAGGGGGACTTGGATCCGGTAATAGGCCGAGATGACGAGATCAGACGGATCATACAGGTCCTTTCCAGAAGGACCAAGAACAATCCCGTCCTGATAGGCGAGCCGGGGGTGGGCAAAACCGCCATAGTGGAAGGTCTTGCACAAAGAATCATACAGGGCGACATCCCCGAAACACTGAAAGAAAAAAGGGTGGTGGCCTTAGATATGGGGGCGCTCATTGCCGGAGCCAAATACCGGGGGGAGTTTGAAGACAGGCTCAAGGCGGTATTGAAAGAGGTGACAGATTCCCAGGGCCAGATCATACTCTTCATAGATGAGATGCATACCCTCGTGGGCGCCGGCGCCGCAGAGGGGGCGGTGGACGCCTCCAACATGCTAAAACCTGCCCTGGCCCGGGGCGAACTGAAATGTGTTGGCGCCACTACCATAAAGGAGTACAGGAAATATATTGAAAAGGATGCGGCATTTGAGAGACGGTTCCAGCCGGTAATGGTGGAAGAGCCCAGTGTTGAAGATACCATTTCGATCCTGCGCGGGCTAAAGGAAAAATATGAGATTCACCATGGCGTTCGCATTAAAGATTCGGCCCTCGTGGCCGCTGCCACGCTCTCTCACAGGTATATCACTGACAGGTTCCTGCCGGACAAGGCAATAGATCTCATAGATGAGGCCACATCCCGTCTGAGGATCGAGATCGACAGTATGCCCGCGGAGATAGATGCTATTCAGCGAAAGATAACCCAGTTGGAAATAGAGAGGGAGGCCCTGAAAAAGGAAAAGGACCAGGCCTCCAAAGACCGGCTTAAAAAGATCAAAGACGAGTTGACGCAACTCAAATCCCAGACCGAGGAAATGACCGCCCACTGGAAAAAAGAGAAGGATGCCATCTCCAAAATACGAAGCATCAAGGAAAGGCTTGAATCAACCAAGTCAGAGGCCCAGATTGCGGAACGGGACGGCAACCTTGCCAAGGCAGCCGAGCTGAAGTACGGCACATTAATCGAACTGGAAAAGACCCTGGAGGAGGAAAACCAGAAGCTCGAGGACCTTCAGTCCAGCCAGAAGATGCTCAAGGAAGAGGTGGACAGCGAAGACATCGCCGAAGTGGTAGCAAAATGGACCGGAATCCCTGTTTCGCGGATGATGGAGGGAGAAAAAGAGAAGCTCCTGAATATGGAGGAAAGACTCTCCCTGAGGGTGGTGGGCCAGAAAAAGGCCATAAGCTCTGTGGCGAATGCGGTGCGCCGGGCCCGTTCAGGACTACAGGATCCCAACAGACCGATCGGGTCCTTCATATTTATGGGTCCCACCGGCGTTGGCAAGACAGAACTTGCCAGGGCCCTGGCCCAGTTCCTATTTGACGACGAACAGTATATGGTCCGGGTTGACATGTCGGAATATATGGAAAAACACTCGGTCGCAAGGCTGATAGGCGCCCCTCCGGGATATGTGGGATATGAAGAGGGGGGCTACCTCACAGAGGCCATCAGAAGACACCCTTACTCTGTAATCCTCTTCGATGAAATCGAAAAGGCCCATCCCGATGTCTTCAATGCCCTGCTTCAGATCTTAGACGACGGCCGCATGACCGATGGCAAGGGTCGCACAGTAGACTTCAAGAATACCGTACTGATCATGACCTCCAATGTGGGGAGCCAGTTTATTCAGGAGATGGGGGGCAAGGAGAGCGGTGAAATGGAAAAGGCAGTCATGGATATCCTTCGTGCCACTTTTAAGCCGGAATTCCTGAATCGCATAGATGACATAGTCATATTCAACACCCTGGGTCCCGAAGAAATCAAGGAAATTGTGGGGATCCAGATCAGCCTCTTGAGCAAACGTCTCGAGGCAAACAAGATAACCCTGAAACTTACTGAGAGTGCAGAGGAGTTCCTAGCCAAAACCGGCTTTGATCCGGTCTACGGCGCAAGACCTCTCAAAAGGGCCATTCAGCGCTATGTCCAGGACCCCCTCGCAGTAAAGATCTTAGAGGGCTCGGTAAAAGAGGAGGATAATGTGACCGTGGATGTAAAGGCTGGGGAGGTGGTCTTTGAGTAAAAGCTCAAGAACTTCGGTTCATCTTATCCCTTAACTTCCGTGAAACTTTGAAGGTTACCGTCCTTCTGGATCTGAGGATAATGGTCTCGCCTGTCTGCGGGTTTCTCCCTTTTCTTGCCCATTTGAACTTGACCTGAAATTTCCCAAACCCGAAGATGCGCACATCTTCGCCTTGAACCAGGCTCTCCTTGATTTTCTCAAACAGGGAGTCAACTATTTCAGCTGCTCTTTTCCGGCCCAGAAACGTACAATCCAACTCTGGAAATAAAAACAGCTGGGACCCTTTGCGTTTTGGTTTGAAACGTACAGTTTCCATAATGCTCTTGACTATAGCCGTCTTGGTCAATGTCATATTGTTTCAACCCCCTTCCTGCTCTATGCGCTATGCGCTTTGTGCTCCGCTCCAAGTTGCATATCGTGAAGTTGCCTGAACCTTCCGTTCAGACTCAGCAACTCTTCAAGCATCCCCGTCTCCACAATTCTTCCCTTCTCAAGGACAAAGATACGGTCTGCCCTTATGATTGTGCTCAACCTGTGGGCCACAATCAGAATTGTTCGCGTCCCCTTCAACCTTTCAATTGCAACCTGCACAAGCCTTTCGCTCTCTGCATCGAGGGCAGAGGCCGCTTCATCCAGCATCAGAATAGCAGGGTCAATGAGTATGGCCCTTGCAATGGCTATGCGCTGCCTCTGCCCGCCTGACAAAAGACTCCCCTGATCTCCCACCATGGTCCGGTAACCATGTGGCTGCGTCATGATAAAGTCATGGGCATTGGCAGCCTTTGCTGCCTCTATTATCTCATCCTGACTCTTCTGAGGGCTCCCGTAGCTGATGTTATATTGAATGGTTTGATTAAAAAGGAGGGTTTCCTGGTTCACAACCCCTATCTGTTTGCGAAGCGATTCCAAGGTCACATTACGGACATCTTTTCCGTCAATGGTGATACTCCCCTCTATGACGTCATAAAAACGGGGTACCAGATCTAAGAGGGTGCTCTTGCCAGCCCCGGTAGATCCCACAAAGGCCACCATTTCCCCTCTTTTTAGACGGAATGAAATATCCTTGAGCACCAGATCATCGCGTGAATAACCAAAGCTCACACTATTAAATTCTATGGACCGGTGATGGAAGGAAAGGGGTTCTGCCCCTGAATTATCTCGAATATCAGGCGTTTTTCCCATAATGCCAAAAACACGCTTTGTAGCGCCCTGAAGGGTCTTGATCTGGTTGTTCACCAGCGCCAATTTCTTTATGGGTTTGTAAACCCTTGAAAAGGCGTAAGCCATTGCCAGAATCTCTCCAAGGGTATTATGAAAGTAGACCTTTCCAACAATCAGGACGGCCGGCATTACTAAAAAGACAACTGAGTCCATCATCGGACCAAGCCCTAATTGCCATCGATTCCAGTGCATGATCTTTTTGTATAGATCTTCAGCCAACTCACTGAACCGCTTCACCTCGCTGCTTCCCATAAAAAACCCCTGCACCAATTTAAGGCAGAGGAGAGTCTCATGATAGGCCGAGGTTATTTGTGCAATGGCTTCCTGGACTCTGAAAGAGTGTTTCTTGACCTTCCTGCCGAAAAGTCTGACTAAAACAGCAATCAAAGGTACTACAAAGAAAACCAGCAGGGTCAGCTTGAGATTCATCACAAAGAGAAAGACCAAAAACACCAACGCCGTCAGTGGATACTGGATAAGCCCCAGGAGCACCTCGGAAATGAGCCCCTGAAGCACGGCCAGATCAGCCGTGGACCTGGCAATCAGCACCCCTGATTTCTCTTTGTGATAAAACCCCATTGAAAGAGAGCTGAATTTCCTGAAAAGGTCTATTCGGACCGATTTAACCGCCCTGTTGGAAAAGGCAGCAGCAGCAAGGCCGCCAAAATAGGTGGTGATGGATTTGATGAAAACTCCGACAAAGGCTATTAAGGTCAGGAGCCCGAGAAGGCGGTTCGGGCTTATCCCATCCACGATGGTCAGTTCGGTACGTTTCCAGGAAAACCATGAACCGGAATCAAAATGTATCCAGGGTATTTTCCAGGCAACAGGAGCCGACCCTGTCTTCATTCCCTCATCTATGAAGGGTTGCAGGAGGAAGGCGGGAACCACCACGAACAAAGATGAGATGGCCATGAGAACCAATGCACAAATGACCATCCCCCGATGGCGCATAATGTAGGAAGCAATCTCTTTGCCTATAATACGATCTAACATGGAAAGCGACCGGACTCTGGATCCTGGATCCTGGATGCTGGATCCAGATTAGAAAACATGGCAGTGCAAATTGAAATTTTGCAATCTAAAATCCAAAATCCAAAATCCAAAATCTACAGCGCTCCTATAAGTCTTGAGATAACGATCCGCTGTACCTCAGAGGTCCCCTCGCCTATATCTAAGAGTTTTTGATCCCTGTAGAACCTTTCCACGTCATACTCTTTCATCAGACCGTAGCCACCGTGGAGTTGGACAGCGTGGTTTGCACAGCGATACATGACTTCGGAACAGTTTAGCTTGGCCATGGCCGCTTCCTTGGAAAAAGGCTTGTCATTATCTCTCAGCCAGCAGGCCTTGTAAAGGATGAGCCGGGCACATTCTATCTCAAGAGCCATGTCGGCCAATTTGAACGCATTCACCTGAAAGTGGGATATGGGTTTGCCAAACTGCTCCCGCTCTTTACTGTATTTGAGCGCCAATTCAAAACATCCCTGGGCCCCACCCAAACCCATCGCACCAATAGACAGACGTCCTCCATCCAAGGTCTGCATCATTTGATAAAACCCATGACCTCTTGGACCTAAAAGGGTATCTCGAGGAACACGACAATCATCAAAATACAGTTCGCTGGTATTGGATGCACGCCACATCATTTTCCCATGCATCTCCCTTGCTTCAAATCCAGGGGTGCCGGATTCAACAAGGATACACGAAAGCTCGGGCCGGCCATCATCACGGGCTCCAGTGCGGCAGAGACAAGTCACGCCTGATGTAATTGTAGTAGAGGCATTAGTAATGAAGATCTTGCTCCCGTTAATAATCCATTCGTCTCCGTCCAAGATCCCTGTGGTCTTGGAATTGCCGGCGTCAGAACCGGCGTTAGGCTCAGTCAGACCAAAACCCCACAGGGCCTCTCCGCTGCATAGTTTCGGCAGGTACTTCTCTTTTTGCTCCTCATTTCCGAAATAATAAAGGGGACCAATCCCTAAGGAATTGCCTGCCGCTACCGTGGCTGCATGTGATCCATCCACCCTGGCGATCTCTTCGGTGGCGATAATATAGGAGACATAGTCCATGCCCTGGCCACCATATTTTTCAGAAACAAACATCCCGAAAAGACCCAGATCGGCCATCTTTTCATGGTTTCATAGGAGAATTGCTCTTTTTCATCCAACTCCCTTGCAACCGGTTTGATCTCCTTTTCGGCAAAGTCACGCACCGAATTGCGCAGGATCTCCTGTTCCATCGAAAGGCTGAAGTCCATGGGTACTCCTTTGATTGGGCAGTTACAAATTGAGAGATGCTGGATTCCCTAAACCCAATGATTTTATAGGCCCATGCAGGGATTTTGTCAATTAGAAAAGCAGGCTGTAAATATTGAACAAATTGTAGCAGAATGCCATTCGCGAAAGATCAAAAGGCCAGATCAAAGCCGTAATTAGAAATGCCGGCGTGATTCGGAATTGCTTGATTAGCTCTGATTCTTGGTATATGGTTAGACGCGTAAGGCGTAAGATGCAGGTCGAAGATCCCGTTTTTAAGCGGGGATGTAGGATGATTGATTCCAGGATATGTTCCTTGCGCCATGTGCCTTGTGCCTTACGCCTTCGTCAGATTCAGGTTGCCTGTTTTTCAATAGTCAATAGCAAATAGTCAATTCCAGTAAGGAGGCTCATTATGAAAGGGCCCGTAGGGTTGGTGAGGTCCGACAAGATAGAGGGATACGAAAATATCGGGCCTATTTAGGAATGGTCGGAGGCAGGGGCCTATCTCACCATTGACAGAGTGTCTTTCAGGGGAAAGACCGGTGCGATTCTCTGTTATTTCAACCCTCCAGTTCATCAGGTGGGGAACCCTGGTCTGAATGCCTATCTCGAGGGTATGGACAAGGTCCATAAACAAAAGGATGATCTTGACTTTCTCGTCATTTATGGGGCCAATGACCCTGTCCATGCCGGCGGAGATCTCAAGGAAAGCCTGAATAGATTAGAGAGCACCCTCAAAACAAAAGAGCAGATGGCCTCTGCCGGGTCATCTGCCGAAGAGATAGACCTCCTTTTTGATTGGGCCGACAACCGTTTGAAGAAGGGGCTTTCTCTTCATGCAATTATCAGGAAAATCGCTCAGCACCTGCGGGTCGTCGCTGTCTGTGGAGGCGGCACGCGTTTCGGTGGTTCAGCGGAGATTCCCCTGATGGGCGATTACCTCGTGGGCGACTCCAGAAGCGGTATGTGTTTCAGCGAGGCCATGATCGGCCTGATACCGGGTTGGGCAGGCATCGCCAGGTCATTAATCAAGGCCGGTCCGGTCAATGCGGCATTTATGGCCATGACATCAAAGGAGGTAAAGGCCGATCAACTCAAGGAAATCGGGACCTATAATGAGGTGGTCCATATTCCTTTCCCTTTCCCGAGAAGGGAAAAAACCGGCGATCCGGATGCTGACAAGGCCAGTTATCTATCCGCCTTGGAGACCCATAATGATGACACCGGTCTTCTCCTTCTTCCGAAGGCCCTGGAAATCGCGACATGTCCGGAAGAAGCCATCCCCAAAATGGGTGAGAATGAGAGGCTGATCCTGGCTACGAAAGAGGATACGTCCCGGGAGGTAGCCAGGAGAAAGGACCCGGAAAATTACTCTCAACTGTGGGGGAAATCTTTGAGAGTGGTAAAAGATGAGTTGATTCGGATTGGAAGGCCCCTGGCCCCCCAATCCATAGAAGCCCTGAACAAACTTCTTGTGGATTATGATCCATCCCAATTTGATGAAAGTTTATTCGTTGAAAGAGAGATGAAGGCAGATGCCAGACTGTACCGTGATCCCAGATTCCGTGCAGGTCTGATAGCAACACTTCAACAAACCGTAGCAGATTACAGGGGGGCCGAATAGCATGAAACAGTATTTTGAAAAAATGGCGTCAATTGGAAAGGAACTCAACGAGAAAGATCGAGGGCAGAACAGGGAAAACGCCGAAGAGATATCAAAGGTAGACACGGATATCGCCGAGGCCTTAGAGAAAAGAAAACTGGCCGGCATCCCGGCCGAAAGGGTCCACAAACGGGGAGAAAAGACGGCCTGGGAAAGGATCGACCTTTTGGTTGATCCCGGGACCTTCCTGCCCTTAAACAGTCTTTATGATCCCGAGTTCAACCAGGAGGGGAGCACCGGTGTATTGACCGGATTAGGCAAAATATCGGGCAGATACGCGCTCATCATTGCCTCGGATAATAAGGTCCTTGCCGGGGCCTGGATTCCGGGCCAGCGTGAACATGTGTTCCGTGCTCAGGATATTGCCGAGCAGCTACACATTCCCCTGGTATGGGTCCTCAACTGCAGCGGTGTCAAATTGACTGAACAGGAGATGGTATACGCGGGCAGGAGATCAGGCGGAAGGACCTTTTTCAGGCATGCGGAGTTGATTGAAAAGGGAATACCCGTGATCGTGGGCATGTTCGGCACCAACCCTGCCGGCGGGGGATATCATGCCATCAGCCCTGCCATTATTTTTGCCCATGAAAAATCCAATATGGCCGTGGGCGGCGGCGGCATTGTGAGTGGCATGTCTCCAAAGGGACATTTTGACCTTGAGGGAGCAGAGGCCCTGATTGAGGCAACCAGACAGTTTAAACAGGCCCCGCCAGGCGGTGTCAAAATCCACCATGATAAAACCGGATTCATGAGAGAGGTATTTGATACGGAAGAAGGTGTGCTTGATGCCATAAAAAAATGTATGGCAGGTATGCCACTATACGATCCTTCAACCTTCAGGGTTGCAGAACCTGCTGAACCGCTGTATCCGGCGGATGACCTCAATTTTCTTGTTCCCGTTAATCAGAAGAGGACCTACGCCATTGAACAGGTGTTGGCCAGGCTCTTTGACGGGAGTGAGCACATGGAGTACAGACCGGATTATGGTCCTGAAGTATACTGCGGTCTTGCCAGGATAGACGGATTTCCCATGGGAGTAATTGCCAATCGCCAGGGTTTTTTGGGCAAGGGGTACCCCAAATATGCAGAGAATAAATACTTAGGGATAGGGGGCAAACTTTACAGGGAAGGTCTCATCAAGATGAATGAGCTGGTCATGTTCTGCGGCAGGGATAAGTTGCCCCTGATCTGGCTTCAGGATACGAGCGGTATTGACGTGGGTGATATTGCCGAACAGGCAGAGCTTTTGGGGCTTGGCCAGTCACTCATCTACTCCATTGAGACTTCTCACGTGCCCATGATGTGCGTTGTCCTGAGAAAGGGAACGGCCGCGGCCCATTATATTATGGGTGGGCCCCAGGCAACCAGGAATAATGCCTTTACACTCGGTGTGGGGACCACGGAAATATATGTCATGCACGGCGAGACCGCTGCTGCCGCGGCTTTTGCAAGACGACTTGTCAAGGAACAGGATGCGGGAAATCCCCTTGAACCGGTTATTGACAAGATGAACGCCCTTGCCCAACAGTATCATGACCAGTCCAGACCAATATACTGTGCAAAGGCGGGGCTGGTGGACGAGATCACCCGGATGTCAGCGTTAAGGGATTATTTTGTTGGTTTTGCAAGATGCTGCTACCAGAACCCGACCAGTATCTGCCCCCAACATCAGATGCTGCTGCCAAGATCCATCAGAGGGTAGTTCCGATTTTGGTCCCGCCCTGCGGGATTGGATTGCGGATTGCGGGTTAGTTATAAAATTGGTGACCTCGCAAAGAGTCTCCAAAGCCGTCACTCCCGCGAACGCGGGAGTCCAGTCCCGGAGCGGGATGATTTCCCTGGATTCCCGCTCCGGGATCGGAGTCGAGGACAAGCTTCGCGGGAATGACGAAAACTGGTCAGTGACTGTTTACGAGTTTATCAATTTTTGAGAACTTATAAACTTTCTGTATAACGCTCCAAAATTAAGTTCTATTAAAGATGTTGTCAAGGGACGAGGAATGTTGATAAGGGGCTTGATCATAATTCGTGTCGATCCAAAAATGGCTATTTTCCGTCCCGCCTCGCTATAGGCGGGACGTCAAATTCAAATTTTAATCCTCGAAATACTCCAATGTATTACTGCGGTTCAAATCTTCGTCTTCCTTGATCTTGCAAAAACTATCTCATTTCTGGATGGACACTCGTTAGAAGTTGGCGTAATCTAAGCGTTGCTGGATACTTGATGCTGGATGCTGGATACTGGATGCTTGATACTGGGCATTGGTTGAAGCGCCCGTTTTCAGCGGAAAACCTTTGAACCCTTGAACGATTAAGATTACGATTATGATTATGGCCGCAGGCTGAAAATGGAGATAGGTGCTATGGTATTAGAAACAGTTTTGTTTGACCGGGATGATTCGGTAGGCATTATCAGGCTGAATCGTCCGGAGAGGATGAATGCGGTTATCGAACAGATGTATCTTGATCTACAGGCAGTTTTGGATGAGATACGCAATGATACATCTCTCAGGGCAGTGATTTTGACCGGCTCGGTCTGGAAGAGGGCGGATGGGGAGAAACAGGCCTTTTGTGCGGGCGCGGATCTGAAGAAGCACTCTTCAGGGGACCGGTCCCCGTGGCAGAAAAGGGAGTATATCTTTCTTGCCCATGAAACCACCCGGCAAATTTATGAGTTCCCCAAGCCTGTGATTGTTGCAGTAAATGGGCCTGCAAGGGGAGCGGGAACAGAAATGGCCCTGAATGGCGATTTTCTGCTCATGGCGGATACGGCCACCATAGGACTCCCCGAGATCGGCCTTGCCACGTTTGTGGGCGGCGGGGTAACATCCCATCTACCAAAGGTTGTAGGTATGATGAAGGCGAAGGAACTGATTTACACGGGAAAAATCTTGAACGGGTCTGAAGCGGTGGAGCTTGGTCTGGCCTTAAGATCTGTACCTCTGGAGCAATTGATGCCCGAGGCCCTTGGCCTTGCAAGAGAATTAGCGGAAAAAGCCCCGATTTCCATTGGCTTTGCCAAGAAGCTCATCCAGCAAGCCCCTCACCGGGATCTTGAGACGGTATTGTTAGCCGAATCAGAGGCCATTTTGGCCTGCATGAATACCGAAGACTGGCACGAAGGGATTGCTTCTTTTGCAGAAAAGCGAAAACCCCGATTCAGAGGGAGATAGCTCATGGGCCTGGAACATGTATTAGACGCCGCATCTGTTGCCGTGGTGGGTGCATCTAAAAAGGAGACCAAGCGGGGATATCAGGCCATCAAGACCCTGATCGAAGAAAAGTTCGAGGGTCGAATCTATCCTGTGAATCCGAAGGAAGAGAGCATATTGGGATTACCCTGTTACGCAAGGGTTTCGGATATTGAAGATCCGGTTGAAATGGTCCTTATTACTACACCGGCAACAACCATCCCCGAGATCCTGGAGGATTGCGGAAAAAAAGGGGTGGCAGGGGCCGTGATTATCGCCGGAGGCTTTGGTGAACTCGGTAAAGAAGGTAAGGAACTGGAAGACCGGATCGTGGAAATAGCAAGGAAAAACAGTATCCGGATCATTGGGCCAAACACCTCCGGCATGATGAATCTCAAGAGAAATCTAAACCTGGTTGGCTTAAAGGATGTCCCCAAAGGCCGAATAGCCCTGATCTCCCAGAGCGGTAATATGGCCCTTTCCCTTATTACGGAGGCATCTATTAAGAGCCAGCAGGGATTTTCCTACTATGTGGGTATCGGAAATGAGGCAGACCTGAAATTTCATGAATATCTGGAGTTTTTTCAGGAAGACCCGGGAACAACGGCAATTCTCATGTATGTTGAGGGAATGCGTGATGGACGGAGATTTCTCCAGCAGGCCTATCAGACTACACGCAAAAAGCCGATTGTGATGCTCAAAAGCGGTCGTTCGGCCACCGGGAAACTCTCAGCCGGTTCGCATACCGGGGCATTAGCAGGCATTTCAGAGGTGGCAAGGACTGCCTTCAAGAGAGCAGGTATCATTGTTATAGAGAACTCGGATGAACTCTTTCCTGCTGCAGAAACCTTGGCCAGCCTCCCCCATATCGGAAATAACAGAATAGCCATACTTGCCGACGGCGGTGGTCATGCGACGATTGCCGCTGATAAGCTGACTGATTTAGGCGTAAACATCCCGCCCTTAGATGAAAAAACCCAAAAAAGACTGCATAGGATCCTGCCGCCGGGCGCATCGGTGCGCAATCCTGTGGATATAGCCGGTGGCGCTGATGAAAACCCCGCGGTCTTTGCTGATTGCGCTGAAATCCTGCTCCATGATGCCCATATTGGCGGGGTTCTGATTGTGGGCCTCTTTGGAGGCTACAATATCCGCTTTGCCGAAAGCCTGGCGTTTGTCGAAGAGGACGCTGCCCACCGGATGGGGAAACTGGTCAGGAATGCCCACAAGCCTATTATTGTGCACAGCTTGTATAATTATGCCAAACCCCACTCTCTCGATCTATTGCGATATTATGACATCCCTGTTTATGATTCGCTCGAGGTTGCCTGCAAGTGTATTGCGTCGCTTTCACAATATGGACACTATCTGCACAGTTATCACGCCAAGGAAAAGTTCACCTTCAGTAAGGGGCGCAAATCCAGACGCCGTGGCCGTGAGATATTCCGAAAGGCAAGGGAAGAAAATCGAGATGCGCTGTTTGAGCATGAGGCCAAGCAACTGATCGGTTTGCACGGGGCACCGGTCTCTGAAAACTATCTTGTTCACTCACAGAAGGAGGCTGCTGCTGCGGCCGCACGATTTGACGGGGTCGTGGCATTGAAGATCGTCTCCCATGATATCCTTCATAAGACCGATGCCGGGGGTGTGAAACTCAACCTGAAGACATCTGATGAAGTCCGAAAGGGATACTCTGAAATCATGAAGAACGCCTTGGCATATGATCCGAATGCTAACATCAGCGGAATCCTTGTTGAAGCCATGATGCACGAAGGGCTGGAAGTTATTGTCGGCACCAAGATTGATGATCAGTTCGGACCTGTCGTTATGTTCGGTATCGGCGGGATAATGGTAGAGCTGCTCAATGACGTGGTATTCCGGGTGCTCCCCATTTCAGAACGCTCGGCCAGGAGGATGATCGAGAAGATCCGGTCAGTTGAACTCTTAAATGGCTTCCGGGGGAAACCGCCGGTTGACAAAAAGGCCATAAAAGAGTTGCTCCTCGCGGTTTCGGAGATTGTGGGTTCCTACGATGATATCCAGGAGATAGACCTGAATCCGGTGATTGTCTATGAGCAGGGATTAAGTATTGCCGATGCCAGAATTATCCTGAAAAAGGATATGAAAATCAGCAACTGGTAGGAAAAGGGTGAAGTGAATTTATCCCCCGTGCGGCACCCTCATCCGCTGGAAACTTATTCTTGTGCGAGCCCATACCATGAGACATTTGAAAGATGCTCAATTTTTGAGGCTCATCTATTTTACTATCTCTGAATTATCGTAGCTCGGGCGAATCAGGGCAGGTGCCAGCTTATCATGCTCCCGCTTCAGCTGAAGCAGCACGATGGCTCCTACAACCATGGCGCCTCCGACGACCTGCAAAGGTGCCAATCCTTCCCCCAAAAAGAGATAGGCTAAAAAACCGGCCGCGATAGGCTCCAGGGTTGCCGTAATGGAGGCACGGGTGGACCGGATATGATTTATGCCCATAAAAAAGAGGGCGAAGGGAATCACGGTCCCGATTACGGAGATGTAGAGCAACCATCCCCATTGGCCCAGGCTATGGCTCGCCCAGAGGTATTGAAAGGGGGGGGAAATGATGTGCCATGTGAACGTGGCAAAAAGGAACGCATAAAAAAGGACGGTCCAGGGTGAGTACCGCTGCATCATTCTCTCGCCGATGAGTGTATATGCAGCAAAGCAAAAGGCAGCAGACAAACCGCAAAGGATCCCCACCCGATTCATTTTCAGTAGATGGAGGTTGTACCCTCCCACCACAAGGTAGCAGCCAGCCAGAGATAGGGCAAGTGAAAACAATTTGGTCGGGGTGAGACGTTCCTTCCAGAAACAGATGGAGAAAAAAGCCACCAGAATGGGTGCAAGGTACTCAAGAAAGACAGCCGCAGCCACCTGGATTTTGCTGACTGCGTAAAAATAGGTAATCTGAACAAAAGCCATGGCCACGCCGCCTAACAGGAAGAAATAGCCAAGGTCTTTGCTGCGAACCCTGAACACGTTCCTGTCATGCAGGCAGAAAATAATGGCTAACAGGAGCGTCGATAAGGTGACCCTGATCTGCACCAGCTCAAAGGGGGTAATGCCTCCAGCGAAAAGCGCTTTGCCTGCAACCCCTGATGAGGCCCACATGATGGCGGCTGCCACTACGCATAGATATCCTTTTACAGGGTTTGATGACATAGTTGTTTAGAAGTGCCTAAAGTTTAAAGTGAACTAAAGTGCCTAAAGTTATGGTAATGACCAGGGCAACCTGAAACCCGTAACCCCTTGGAATTGACTATTGACTATTGACTATTTACTATTGACAATTGGTAATCGCAATTAAGAACTTGACCTGAAACCCGTAACACGTATTCAAGGCGCAAGGAACTCAAGGAACATCCAGCATCCCGTAACCCGAAACCCGCAACCTAAAACTTGTTATCTTATAATCATGCAAGAGAGGTGTGATATAATATGAAAAAGAAAAAAATAGCAAGGAATCTGTTGTCAATATTCCTGATGTCGTTCTATGCTTCGTGCGGGCGGCATGATATCCTGGATGAACGAACAGAGAGGAACGCCATCGAGCCCGTGCAAATCATTTTAGCCGTGGATAGCGGTGGCGATTTTATGAAACGGTACGAGGTATGTTGAATCTATCAGAAGATTCAGCCTCCTTTATCGAGGACCTCCGTTGTGTGCTTAACGATAGAAGTAGATGTGAACGCTTTTTTCCAAAAGGTATTTCCGGTTTCTTATCTACGTCTGCCGTCCTGCTCCTCTTGGGCCGGCAAAGGGATAATTTGAGGGCTTTTCCTGAGCCCTGTCTTGTCCTTAACAAGCGATCCAAAAAGGTAAAGCAGGCAGGAGATCTTTGTTTCCCCGGCGGCAGAATTATCCCTCGTTCCGATTTCTATATATCAAAGATCCTGGGTTTGCCCCTCTTTCCCCTGGCACGCTGGCCATATTGGCAGAAGTGGCAGGACCTGCGGCAGGAAGAGTCTCGCAGGCTGGCGCTTCTCTTTGCCGCCAGTCTCCGGGAAAGTTTTGAGGAAATGCGTCTGAATCCCCTTTTGGTGAAATTCTTAGGTCCACTGCCGCCTCAAAGACTTGAAATGTTTAACAGGGTTATCTACCCTATGGCAGGATGGGTTGCCGGTCAAAAGCGTTTTTTCCCCAACTGGGAGGTTGAAAAAATCGTTTACATCCCGCTGAAAGACCTGCTTAATGCGGACGGTTATGCCTGTTATCGCCTGCAAATGGGAACCTGCCGGGATAATAGGGAAAAGGGAATAACACAGGATTTTCCATGTTTTCTGCACAAGAACCGGGATGAAAGGGAGGTGCTCTGGGGTGCGACTTACCGTATCACGACGGTCTTCCTCGAACTCGTCTTCGGGTTCAGCCCTCCTCCTGTGGAGACCCTTCCGGTTATTTGCGGATCTTTAGATGAAAACTATCTCACCGGCGCGAAGTGATACTGGTTACTGGTCGAAGATCCCGTTTTTAAGCGGGGATACTTGAAACTTGATGCTGGTCGAAAATGCCCGCCGCAGGCGGGATCTCCGCTACGCTCCGACCAGCAGCTCGTAATTCTTTATTGATCTGTATCCTTAAGAAGGGCGGGCAGGCTGCTGCTCATCAGGGCATGCCATGCGTGCCCGAGGGTGGCCAAGCCGAGGGCAAGATCCTTTTTTATGCGCAGAAGATCAGAAATAAGGGTGGGCCTCAGCAGGAGCGTTCTGCAAAGATGGAGCAGCCGGACGCGGCCTGCCTGGTTGAGGCAGTCAAAGATCTCTATGGGAATTGAACGGATTGCTGCATCACACACAGTGCGGAGGGCAAAAAAGGGAATAGATGCTTTATTGGCAACCGCAGCTACTGCAGCGCTTTCCATGTCCACGGCTAATGCGTTGGTTTTCGTAAAAAGAGCTTGTTTATTGCGGGCAGAAAGAACCGCCTTTTGAACTGTAATGATTGGGCCGCGATATACGGGGATTCCTTCGGCGATTAATGCCGCATAAGAGATTTCGACAAATTTGGAGTTCCCTTCCCAAATCTGTTGGCACGTGTTGCCATTTTCTTGAATTATCGAGTCGGCAAGAACCATGTCTCCGGGCTCAAGCCCCGGGTCCAGCCCCCCTGAGACCCCTGAAACGCCCAATGCAACTACACCTTCTGCGATCAGCCACTGTGAAGCCAAAAAGGCGTTTTCCATGCCTAAGCCAGAGCGCACAACGATAAGATGGGTTCTGTTATTCAGGTGAGAACGGCGGAACAGATGTCCCTCGGCGTGCTGCCATCGCCCACGCCCTATCAGGGCCCTGGCTTCGGATGGAAGCGCTACGACAAGGCCTATGGTTGAATTCATGGTCTCTGTTTTAAAACGGGCAGGGGTAAATCTGTCGGGTGTTGAAGACTCACTTCGTTTTGACGGGTCATTTTTTCCGTGCGAAGCCTGCGGTATTCGCTTAAAGCCCAAAGTGGAAAGAATTGGCAATAGCCGTGGTAGCGCAGATAAAAAACCCTGG
>PVMK01126503.1_pt1 | contig 16382 bp, 12 predicted proteins | sample 1853481 | NCBI WGS metagenome assembly PVMK01 (sample SAMN08533507, study PRJNA380276) | Marine sediment metagenome, whole genome shotgun sequencing project.
GTATGATTTAGGCCTGACTTGGAATATCCTCAATATTGATGACCTGCCGGTAAGGGTGCAGCTAGGTCCGGAACTTTCGGTCAAAGTGGTCGACGCTAATGTGTCGATGGTCGATCACACCACCGGCCTAAGCGAAAGCGACTCGCTGACCGCTCCTGTACCAACTATCGGTGCTCGGGCCAGGATTGGCCTGTCGGACTGGGTGGCCTTGGTTGGTCGTGTCGGTTATATGGAGTATGATGGAAACAGCTTTCTTGATGTCGATGGTCAGATCGAGTTCTCACCGATTCCGCTGGTCGGGATTTTTGCCGGCTACCGCTACCTGGATCTCAAAGTCGATGAGTCGGGTCTCTTTATCGATGCCACGCTCGATGGTCCTTATGCAGGAGTGTTGGCCCGATTCTAAAGAGTTGTCGACTGAAAAGGCACTATATTTATAAAGCATGAAAGCCCTCAATCTTTAGATTGGGGGCTTTCTTAAATGTCACCATCTATGAGAAGAAAAACGGCTTCTTATTGATAGAGACATTTAGGAAGCTGTTTAATCCACAAAACTATGGCCACCTGGATCAACTTCGGGTGGCCGTTTCTAGTTTGGCAGGAGTTGTGAGAGTTTTTTGAGGCGCGTCTGCTATAATTGCGCTGCTTTTACTAATAAAAGCAAAGCGATGGTGTTACTTATGACGGCAAAAGATTTTCCACAAATAGAAATACGAAGTGCCGGAAGCGATGAGTTCTACTTTGTTTTCAGGCTACCCAGCGATGGAATGTTCGTAAGTATTTTTTTCGAGAATATGCCAGAGGTTGTGGCGGCAGTTGAAAATATTAAAAGAAATTCCACGGAGGATGCGCATTATCTTCGCGACACGACGTCAGCAGAACAAACCCATTTTATATTTAGAGCAAAGAATAAAGATCCAATTGGTCAAAGCACAATATACAAACACGCTTCGGTCATGGATGTTGGCCTGCAATATATGAAAAAGCATCTACTAAGCGCAGAGATCGTTGATTTGACGACATAGCTATCCCCCTGTCGCTCTTCTTAAAAGTCATGACTTGTGAGAAGAAAAACGGTTTATTATTGATAGAGATATTTAGGAAGCGTTTTAACCCACAGAAAATAGTCTCCAGTCTCGATGGTATGGGCAGTAGATATTTTATCAAAACATGCTAGAAGTTTACATACTCCTTCACCTTACGATCCCCTCGTAGGGTAAAGAGATTTGCCCTGCTCCCACCCCCCTCTGGTGAGCGGGGCCTTTTTATTTATCAGGGGTAAGAATCTAGCGTTTCAGTCAATATCATACCCGCCAATCAATGTAGCAGACATATGGGAAACCCTTTCTTTGACCTCAACTCGCTTCTGATGTAAATTAGCGATGTCTTATTGACGTAGTTTTATGAGAATAATGGGGAGTTAAAATGAAAATGTCGCAACAGGCTATCTTGCATATTGAAGACGATCCCAGTCTGGCAAACGTGGTTAGGTTGTCCTTTGAGAGTTTTGGTTTCAAGGGAGAAATACTTCATGCGACCTCCGTTGAGGAGGCCTGTTGCCTACTCGCAGAAAGAGAAAGTAAGAAATCGCCTGTAGACTTAATCATATCAGACATGCAACTCCCAGACGGGAAAGGCTTGGATCTGCTGCAACGTATTAAGGCCAGCCCCACCTGGCATAAAACACCAGTAATTATTCTTTCAGGTGAGTGCTCTCCAGATATCATCTCAGAAGCTTATGCGTTGGGGGCTAACTGTTACTTGAGTAAATTCCCGAGGAAAGGGAAAGTGTTAGACCACTTTCGCTCCCTGTATCAGTTTTGGATCGAAAGTGCATTAATTCCTAAGACTTCATTTGTTGCTGGCATTCAGAAAGTTTTGTGTAATGCGGTTCGATTGCGAGCTCGAACAGCTCAATTCTACATTGAAATGTCCAAGTCAGCAGTTACAGCGACCGAGCAGGAATCGTTTTGGCTTGAGCGAGCGATGGTTGAGGGAAATTTGTCAAGTCTGCTGGTTTTTTTACAAGGACTGATTAGTGACAACGATGTTCCGTTAGAACTCAGTGAACGTTTTTCCAATATGCAAATCAATGTTGAGATGGCTTTGGTTAGAGCAGAACAGGTTAATATGAATCGCTCTCATGCTGTGAGCTTTGAGTCTAGCCATTCAGTTTTGGAGTTGGTTGAAGCGTGGGACGAGGATATTTTTGCCGAGCTCTTTGGGATTATCTTCCCATTGAATCAATCAGTCTCTGAGGCATTGCGGTCGAGAGGTTCTAATCAGTTGAAAGAGATAGCGAATTACGTTCTCACAGAATCGGGAGACTCTGAATTAGTTAAAAGAGCCGAATCTCTCCATGAGTTTGCTGCCCGTCTAGGAGGAATGTCGGTTGGAGCACAAAGCGTGGCGACCTAATACCCATAACACTGTAGAATATGGGCTGTAAAAACACGAAAGCCCTCTATCTTCTCGTGTTGGGGACTTTCTTATAAGTCACTATAAACAGTACCGATGGGTAACGACATAGAGACCCCGAGAAACGATTATTGTATATCCTCTCGCAAGTCATTCTCACATGTCCTTAGGATTTCTAAAGCATATTTCAGGAAAAAGTTGGGCGTGGTTTAGTTGTACGTCTTATGGGTATTGAGCAAGTTTATCTGTACCCTTTTCGCTTGACTACATGGTTTAGTTGGGCTGCATAGTAGGCCCTCACGAGAGGTAACCCTTGGAAATTGCGGCAAGTTTTTGATTTTAAAGGGAAAATGGTATTCGGGTGCCTTCCGCTCATAACCCGAAGATCGGAGGTTCAAATCCTCCCTCGCTACCAACAAATAAAGGGACTTGCATCTTTGCAAGTCCCTTTCTGTTTCTGTTTCTGGTACTGAGCTGACGATCACACCGCGCCTTGCAGAACCTCTCCCGGCCGAGCATTACCTCCCAGCAAATGATTGACAAGGCCCGACTTCTGCTGATCAAGAACTCTACCAATGTCCGTCTGTGTCAATATACCGGCCAGTTCACCGAGTTCGTCAACTACCAGTAAACGCCTTATCGACTTCTTCAGCATTAAACCAATCGTGTCGTGAGGTGTCGTCGTCAATGGCGTTGAAACAATAGAAGGACTCATCACAGAGCTCACAGGTGCCGCTGAAAGATCAACCCCTTTGGCGATACAACGAACAACATCCCTCTCTGTAAACATGCCGACGGGACGATCGTTCTCCATCACCACGATACAGCTCACCGACCGGCGTGCCATCAGAGACAACGCATAGCGGGCTGGCACATCAGAAATGACATGCAGTACTCTTGAAGTCATCAACAAAGAGATATCATTGATGTCATCAAAAGCTTTTCCCTGGAGAGAGCGCACCAGATCCGTCTGGGTAAAAATGCCCACCATATCCAGTTGCGCGTCAAGCACGACAAGATGACGGATTGTATGCTGACAGAAAATCTGATAAGCCTGCGCAACATCCATATCTTCAGAAGCAGTCATAACCGGCTTGTTCATGACCTCCTTGAGCAACAGATCAGACTGCCCAAGCAACCAATTGGCCGCAAAAACGACATCACGCTCGGTAAGGATGCCTATCGGCTCATCGTGAGACAGAACGATAATGCAGCTGATACGCCTGTCGCTCATGATCTGTAAGGCTTCCTGCACAGTTGACTCGGCCTCAATGGCACAGACAGGACGCGTTGCAAATTTGCCAATTGTTTGTTTCATGTGCCCCCCTAAAACCTCTTGCTGGAATCAGACTCAGCCATTCGCCGGTAACAAACAAGTGCTTTGCCTGATTCCCTGACAAAAGCACTGGACATTACGGCTTTTTTCAATATTCTGCAAATTTGGTTCCATTCGTAGCGATCAAAACAACATTTACCCTGGCAGTTACAAGGTGACGACTCATGGAACAGAAAAAGTCTGCGTCACAATTTCTGTTGTAGCTCTGTGATTGCGCAAAGCGTAAAAGCGTTTAAAATGACAATTGGAATTGCAACGACAACCACCGGGGAGCCCTCTTTAAAGATTAATCGATTGGCGACTGCTGGTCATATCTAATGTCTGAGCTGACATCTTGAAGATATAGGCTTCATCTAATTTATGGGTTTTTACTATGACAAAAACATGGAAGTGTGAACTTTGTGGTTATGTCCACAATGGTGATGTAGCACCGCAATCTTGCCCTGTCTGCGGTGCCGAACAGTGTCATTTTTCAATCTTGATCATCCAGACCTCAGGATCACAAAAACCTGCAGCTGAAGCGTGGCAATGCAGTATTTGCGACCATATCGCCCATGGCTCTGCGCCCCCTGAGTTTTGCCCGATCTGCGGTGCTGCAGCCGCACTCTTTCACTCTTACAAAATGACGGAGCCTTCTACAGCAGCTGCTGATATTCGTAAAGTCGTCATCCTTGGTGCAGGTATCGCCGGACTAACAGCAGCTGAAGAAGCGCGTCGCCAAGCCCCAGAAGTCAAGATCACTCTCGTCTCACGGGAGCAGGTCTTGCCATATTATCGACTTAACCTGACTCGTTTTCTGGCTGGTGAAGTTGCTGAGGAAGATTTATTTATTCAGCATCAGGATTGGTTTGATGCGCAAAGAATCGAACACATTACCTGTGAAGCTCAGGAGATCGATTGCGCCGCTCGCAGAGTCACCTTACGTGACAACCGTCAGCTTGATTATGACAGGTTGATCCTCACAAATGGTGCACACCCTTTCATCCCACCAATCCCAGGCGCAAATCGCGAAGGAGTCATGGTTTTACGTACCCTTGAACACGCCCGTAAAATGATCGAGAATCTGCGTCCTGGATCTCGGGCAGTCTGTATCGGTGGTGGCTTGCTTGGCCTGGAAAGCGCTTGGGCGATGCAACGTCGCGGAGCCGAGGTTACGGTATTGGAAGGCTTTGGCTGGCTGTTGCCGCGTCAGTTACCACCCACCGCAGCGGCACTGCTCCTTTCGCACCTGGAAGACCAGCAAATGGCAATTGAATGCAATGTCCAGATCAAGGAGTTCACAGGTGATGAAACGGTACGCGGTGTTCTGCTCGAAGATGGTCGCGAATTCCCGGCTGACCTGGTGGTTCTCGCCACTGGTGTACGACCCAACAGCCACCTGGCACGACAGTGCGGTATCAAGGTTCAACAGGGAGTCGTCGTTAACGATCGGCTCTTCACCTCAGACGAATATATCCTTGCCGCCGGAGATGTCACTGAGCACCAGGGCCGTGTCTATGGTATCTGGCCAGCAAGCTATACACAGGGGATGGTCGCTGGAGCCAACGCTGTCGGCGGCTCAGCCGAATTTCCAGGATTGCCGATGACCAACCGCATCAAAGTGCTTGATGTTGAGCTCTTCAGTATTGGCCAGATTCAGGCCATCGACGCCAGCACCCGACTCTTTGAAGTTCAAGACAACGGCAATTATCGTGGTCTTGCCTGCCATGACGGCCAGGTCGTCGGTGCGGTCCTTTACGGCGATATGCAGTTGATGGGGCCGTTGCAAGAGGCTGTCGAACAGAAGAAACGTACCCAGGAAATCGCCGGGCTGTGTGAATATTTTCCGGATTTACAACAGCTCGTATAGTCCGACACCCTCCTGGCACTGCTTAGCGGTTGATAAAGGGGCTGGGGTTACAAAGATCGTCAGCTTGATTAGCAGAAGCGTTACAATTGTGGCAGAGATAGCCCGGATTGCTTGTACGTGTCGCAATCTCTTCCAACAGGCCTTTTTTCTTCAATTGGCAGAGATGCAATTGATGTTCTGTTGGGTCTTTACAATCGTGCTGCACTGTTCCAGACATATGACCTCCTGAGAAATACGTGCTTATGTTGCAGCAAGTGTAACACTTCTAGCAGTCTGTCGGACAATCAGTGCTGAAGCGAAAACTTGGGTGTTTGAGACCAGATTTCGGCTCATTTGAGAGTAATAGCCGTAGCTATTGGTCGAAAAGGAGCTGAGATATGGGCCAAACAAGCGAATTTGCAGCCAGCTCATTGATAGTTCGACAGGCTGCTAGGGCAACGTGAAGAAGTGATGCATGATTGCAACGTCTGCTCCCTGCTTGCATTTGCGTGGAGGTTTGTCAAACTGTAGGTCGAATGAAAACGAGACACCAAGGAGAGGCTCTTATTATGTATTCAATGAACAATGTGGGGAAAAATACTATCGCGATGGTTCTGGCCGGCGGCAAGGGGGAACGACTCAGTCCCCTGACTCTGCGCCGGGCCAAACCGAGCGTTGCCTTTGGCGGGAAATACAAGATCATCGACTTTGTCCTCTCCAACCTGTTCAACTCAGGTATCAGGAAGATCTACATCCTCACCCAATACCGGGCCTACTCTTTAAACAAACATCTTCGCGAATCCTGGGGCAAATGGACCGGTCTTGGCGAGTTCTGCGTGGGGATTTCCCCTGAAACCAGCAGCGAAAGCGAAGAGTGGTTCAAAGGGACAGCAGATGCAATCCTGCAATACTTGCGTTTTGTCGAATCTTCAGATGCGGATTTCGTAGCCATCTTCGGCGGCGACCATATTTACAAAATGGACGTGACCCAGATGATCAATTTCCACCAGATGAACCGAGCTGACATCACTATTGCCGCTCTGGAGGTGCCAGTTGAGGAAGCCATTCGCTATGGAGTTTTTTCCGTGGATGAAGATGCACGAATCACCGGGTTTACGGAAAAGCCAGAGGATCCAGAGCGAATTCCGGGGCGTGAAACATGTTTCGCCTCCATGGGCAACTACATCTTTCCCACCAAAAAATTGATCGAAGTACTGCAAGAAGGAAAGAAAACCCATGCCGATCTCGATTTTGGCAAACACGTGATTCCAATGATGCTGGCTAATAATGACCGGATCTTTGCTTACAACTTTAACGATAATGTGATTCCCGGTATGAAAGCTGAGGAGCGAGGCTACTGGCGGGATGTAGGGACCCTCGACTCTTACTACGAGGCCAACATGGATCTTGTTAAGGTCTCACCACAGCTGAATCTCTACAACTACAAGTGGCCAATCCTTACCAACCAGGGCAACCTGCCGCCCGCCAAGACCGTTTTTGACGATGATGACCGCCGCGGCCAGAACCTCGACTCCTACGTCTGTGCTGGCTGCATCACCAGCGGCGGCACACTCCGGCGTTCGATCCTCGGCCCACGCTGCAAGGTCAACAGTTACAGCCTGGTTGAAGACTCCATCCTCTTTGAAAATGTCACCGTTGGACGGCATGTCAAGATCCGCAAGGCAATCATCGACAAAAATACGGTAATCCCGGATGGCTCGGAGATCGGCTACGATCTTGAGGAGGATCGGCGTAAGGGCTACACAGTAACGGAATCCGGGATCGTCGTGGTGCCCCGCCAGGAGAAGTAAACCCACGCGTTTTGCTGATCGCAACACTTCAGCCTACAGTTAAGACCATTGATTCCTGCTTTGGTAGCCACATGACCACAGCGACAGCTATAACTTTAGGTATAGACCATTGAACCATTGGTTATATTGAAAATCATCGTATTTTACTCCAGAATTGAGGTAAGACTTAGCTTTGGGGGCAACATGGATAAGAAAGACGTCAGAATCACAATTGACCCGAATGGCAACATTCACAGGGAGGTCGTTGATCAGACACAACCCGAAATCAGGAAGCCCAGGCTCCTGAAGAGACTCTTTGCTTCACTGACTCTATGAACGGCAATCAGGATTACGTTAGCGACCAACCGAACAAATAAACATGGCCACCTGGTTCAATCACCAGGTGGCCATTTCTCTGTCTTTAGTTATAGCGAATTGCATATTTGGTTCTATTGAGACTGATCACTTTTTGCTTCAGAATATAATCACGACTTGCTTTAACGCGCAAAGAGACCTTTCAACTTGATCAGTGATGTCAGGAGTCCGCAGATGCTTATACGCGTAATGCACAACAAGGGCTATTATGATTATGTTAAACCTCAGCTTTTGGATCGTTTGATAAAGAATGAGGAAATTATAAGTTTCTACAGGGCAAGCGGGGTGGTGGTTTTAGGCGCTGGTTCAGTTCGCTCATCTCAAAAAAGGCATTATGCTGGATCTGAGCGCAGGCTTGCAGCTTAAACGAATTCCGTCTAAAAATACTTCCATGAATATGAAGGTCCTTCTGTTACAGAGGGGCCTTTCTTATTTGTCAGTAAGAATTTCGCAAACCTGCTAATTTTGGTGCACCAAAGCAATGTATGAATGACCAACCCCGCCACAGGAACGGGAAATTGAACCCGTGAGTCCGATTAAAGACTCTTTTCTTGCAAAATCTTACTCTGTAATTGTACAACAATTACAGTATCTTAAGAATTTTAAGACATTTATATCCAAGACATCCGACCTTGCTACATCAGTATCAGTCGTCGTGAAAATTATTCAGATTCGATCAATCGTCAACAGGTGAGTAGAACAGCTCAGGCAAGGGTCGTAAGCTCGCACCAGTTTTTCCAGTTCCGATTGGAACTGCTCCGGTTCGGCATCAATGATCTGCGGCACCCGTGCGCGGAGATCCGCCTCAAGGTTCGCCAGGTTTTGCGCTGTGGGAATCACACAGTCGGCCGTGGTCAAAAAACCTTCTCGGTCGTAAGTATAAGCGTGCAGCAAGACCCCGCGTGGAGCCTCAAGCATCGCCACCCCTTCACTTGCTTTGCAAGTGACAACCGGAGCTTGATAAGTAAGTCCATCCAATAGCAGGTGGTCGATCAGATGCATCGATTGTTCGACACAGTGCAACACTTCAACCAAGCGGGCACCTTGCGACAGATAGGGATTATTCGTTGCGGGCGACAGCTCCAGCATTTCGGCAACCTCACGGGCCAGAGGCGAAAGATGGTGGTATCCCTGGCGCAAACGGGCGAGCGGCCCCACCATATAGGTCTCATCGTTGATCCGTGCATGCTTGGCAGTTGAATGCGGAACTACGTATTCGCGAATTATTTCCCGGTAACAGTTGTCAGGCACCTGCAACCCGGCACTTGAGATCAGGATGTCGCCAAATTGCGGATAACCTTCCGCATCGTGCAACGTCAGGCACTCGGTCTGGCGGGGGAAGTCCGGCCAATCGAGTCCGGCGACCAACTCCACAGTCTGTTCCAGGTCCGGCAAAGCCTTGGCCAGATGGCGACGCAAACGCTGCAGCTCATTCGCTTCGGGGAAGCGATGGAAACCACCGACGCAGGTGGTCACCGGATGGACCGGTCGGCCACCGATGACTTCACAGATATCGCTGCCTAGTTTTTTCAGACGAAGCGCTCTGGAAACCAGGTCGCGGCGGGATTGCGCCATGGCCAGCAAACTGTTGACTCCCAGATAATCAGGTATGGCCATAAAGTAAAGATGCAGCAGGTGGCTCTGGAGGATCTCACCGAACATCAGCAAGCGGCGCAGGCTGGTGACCTGTTCACTGACCTCCACACCAAAAGCCCGCTCGGAGGCCATCTGGGAAACCAGAGTGTGTGAATGTGAGCAAACGCCGCATATGCGTGAGGCTAGTCCGGCTACCTCAGAATAATGCCGACCAACCAGCAATCTTTCAAAAAAGCGCGGGGTCTCGACCACCTCCAGTTGACACTCGAGAACCTCGCCGGCTTTTGTATCCACAATCAGGTGAGCATGACCTTCAATACGACTGAGATAAGGGATCTTAACTTTCATTATTCTTCATCAATCCGCAGGTTATAGGTGCGGTATTCCTCTAAAATATCATCGACACTGCGATCGTAAGCTTCCAACACGCGGTGATAAGAACTTTCACGCGGATTGTCGACCAGGCCACGGCAACCGCGACAGCGATCACCACCTTCGATACAGAGCGCGTTACAGCCCGCCCGGACCACAGGACCGAGGCAAATGATGCCCTGTTCGAAGGTGCAGGGCAGTTCGGCCAGCTTACATTCGACGCAAAGCGAGAACGCCGGCAGATCTGGGGGACGATCGAGCAAGAGCGCATGAAGGATTGACAGAAACTCCTGGCCATCAATCGGGCAACCGGGAATCCGCCCGTCGATCGGCACAATTGCACTGACCGGACGAGCTGGTCCGGTCTGCAAGTGCGGACTGTCACTGCCATAAACAGCCATGGCAAGATCCACCCCGTCGCCCTTTTGGTGAGCGATATTGATTCCGGCTAAATCAGCGCAGGCGCCCAGAGTGACCAGTTTTTTGCTTCTCGAACGAATCAGGCGCAAACGCTTTTCTTCATCCGGCCGACAGATACTTCCTTCGACAAAAGCGATATCAAGATCCTCATTACCACGACTTTGCACTTCACGAAACTCGACGACTTCGACCAGATCGAGCACGTCCAGCAGCTTTTCGGCAAGGTTAAGAATAGTCAGTTGGCAACCCTCGCAACCGGTGAAATCAAAGAACCCGACCCGCGGTTTCATCGTTCAATCGCCTCTTTAAGATGTTTGACCTGACTGTAAGGAAAGATCGGTCCGGTTTCACAAACGCAGACATCATTGATGCGACACTTGCCGCATTTGCCGAGCCCGCACTTCATATGCCGCTCAAGATTGAGGAAGAGTGTTTCTTCATTGACACCCATACGTAGCAGCAAAGGAGTGATAAAACGATACATCCCGGCCGGACCGGAAACAGCCACAGTGGTGCGTTGCGGCTGCAGGTCAAGGTTGCGGAATAGATGGGTAATATCACCGGTCGGCACCCCCCAGCTGTTACCCGGTTCTTTGATGGCAAAACGGCAATCGAGCAGGTGACTGCCATGCCATTCAAGCAACTCTTTTTGAAACAGCATGTGATCCATGTTGCGCATCCCGTAAAGCAACTGGATCGTACCGAAATTCTGTCGCTCTGCAAGCAGCCTTAACAGCAAAGAACGCAGCGTCACCAATCCCAAACCACCGGCGACCAACAGCACATCACGACCGGCAAAATCTTCAAGCTGAAAACCGTGGCCGAAGGGGCCACGGATACCAACGCTGTCACCCGGCTGCAGACGATGTAGGGCTCTTGTCAGAGCACCTTTAGCTCGCACCACCACCTCGGCGTACATGTCATCTGCGAGCGAAGAGGCAATGGTAAAGGGAGCTTCGCCGAGGCCGAAAATGGATATGGCGACAAACATACCGGGTTCGAAACAAATCGGGTTGTTCAATCGCAAGCGAAACAACTTATCCTGGCTGGTAAGATCTTCAACCGAGACGATCTCAACCATCTCCGGCTGATACTCGTTCGCCGGCAAGGCTTTGAGCTCCGGGCTGGCCTCTTCTACAAAAAGTCGGTTGAGAACCTCCACGGGAGCAATACGCGCCAAACATTCGCGGCTGCAACGACCACAACCAACGCAGGCGGTACGTTCGTGCTTTTCCCAGAGGTACTTATACTTGCGGAAGAAACGGTGACGTTGACGATCCGCCTGATCAGAGCGAAAATCGCGCCCGCCGGAAACTCTGGTAAAGTGGTCGAACTGACAGGAGTCCCAGGTTCTCACCCGCTCCCCACCACTCAGATCATCATCCATCCGGTCTTCAACATTAAAGCAGTAGCAGGTGGGACAAAGCAGGGTGCAGGCACCACAGCCAAGGCAACGTTCACCAACCTCCTGCCAGAGATGATGGTCATACACATCACCGAGCAAGGGAGCCAGGGCATCGACAGCAAAGTCGAGTTGCTGCTCACAGGGCTTCACCTGCTGTGGCAACGGGGCATCTTCGTCACGCATGGCAACCTGGGGGGCGTGCCGACGCAGCAAAACCTCACCACGTTCAGTTCCCGACTGGATAAGGTAACCCTCAGCCGCGCGATGCAAGAAAAGGTCAAAACCACTGGCCGTGCGATCCGTACCGACACTACTGCAGAAGCAATGTTCATCGGGCATACAATCGACACCAATCAAAAGGGTCGCTTCACGCTTGGAGCGGTAAACACTGTCAGCCTCACCCTCAAAGAGACAGTCATCGAGAACTTGAACGGCGTGCAAATCGCACGGGTGCATGCCGAAGATAACCCGTGGTATCGAGGTTTTGTTCGCCTCCAGATGAACCTTGCCACCGAGGCTGAAACGAAACAATTTCTGCCAGTTGGGGAAAAGAAATTTTTTCGGCGAATGGACCTGGGGAGGAAATTCCAGGCAGAGTGCGGACGGGTCTTCAACCCGATCCATGGTCATGCGACCATGTTTCTTCTGCACGCCGACCACTTCATAGGCCGTCATCAGAGAGCGCACGAAAAGGTCTATCTCCGCCCGGCTGAGAGCACGCCAGGTGGAAGCTTCTGCTGCGGCGCTGGTCGGCGCCTGAGTTGTCCGCATTTGGGGGAAACCTCGATTGGTATTCTGACCGGGCAGTTTAAACTGACCAACGAGGTTTATTTTACGGGACGACATAATTCCGAGTCAAGTCCAGGTGACTATCGTATACAAAAAAAGCGACGTTAAAACAGGCCAATAGAAGAACGTACAACATTGACCTACGACAATTCGTCAAGCAGGAGTCCCTCCCGACAGACTCAGGGCCCGCCTGATGGCGGGCCCTGAGAGGGTTGGTCGATCCGGGAGAGAGTCGGATGACCATTCTGCAGGACATCGAAACTATTGTTCTTCTAGAATCGGCAAATAGTTGACCCCCAGTTTATAGAGGAGAACACCAAAGGCCAGAAAAGCAAAGGTCACTCCAAATTCACCGACTGAGGGGAAATAGTTGAATTCCGGCCCCATATCCATACCGATCAAAAAGACATTGAAGCGATTCACGACCACGCCGACAATCACCGACAGGGCACAAAGGAAAAGTTTGAGCGCATCGCGGCGGATTTTGCCTTGCTTGAGCAAAAAGTAAGGGACGGCAAAGAGGGCGAACTCAAGCAAAAAAGCATTGCCCTGTACGCTGCCGTCAAAGGCTAGCGCCAAAACGCCGCGGTAAGCCAGGTCGCCGATACGCAGCAGCAGATAAGTACCGAGGAAGAGTGGAATGTACTTGGCAATATCAGCAAGCAGCTCCGTTTCCGGTTTGCGCTTGAAGAGTACTGTTGCCAGCGAGGCCTCAAAGATGACCATCGGCAGCCCAACGCTGACAGCGGATGTCAGAAAAAGTAGCGGCGACAAGGGGGTGTACCAGAGGGCGTGCAATTTATAAGGCGCAATCAGCATCATGGTGCCGAGCGAAGACTGGTGACCAAAAGAGAGCACCACTCCGGCGATGACAAAGAACGCCATGGTCCGGTGAAGAATTCCATCAGCCTTGCCGAGCAGCCATTCCGACGGGCGGTTGAACGAAGCCAGCTGCCCTGGCAAGTTAACCCTACCCTTGAACTGCTCCACCACGGCCGGGATGTTTTCGATACCGAGCACGGTCAGGTAGAGCATGACACACCAGGCAACCTCGAAGAGCACCGAAGTGCCATTCCAGTAAACCAGGGCATGCCAGATATTGTAGTATTTGCCGAGATCGAAGAAGACCGCCAGACCTACCAGGAAATAGCCGATAAAGGCGGTCAGAATCGCCGGGCGCACGAGTGCATGAAACTTGTCGCGACCGAAAATTTCGACAATCGTCGCCGTAGTGAAACCTCCGGCTGCCAGGGCAACTCCGCAGGCAACGTCAAAAGCGATCCAGATACCGAAAGGATAAGCGCCATTGAGATTGGTTACGCTGCCGAAACCAAAGAAAAAGCGGAAAAAGGCAAAGATCGCACCAGAGGCCATGAAAAAAATCAACATCCAGACGTTCGGGGTGAAAAATTTCTGTTGCAGAGCTGCCGCTTTATTCATGGCTGCCTCCTTCCTCACCACCATTCTTCTTGCGGCGCTGGTTGTAAAGCATGATACCCCCAAGCACGCTGTACACAGCGACCGGCGGGATGAAGTACTGGAAGATCCGGTGCTGAATACTTTCCGTCAAACCAGCCACGGTGCGATATTCAAAGGCCGGCAGGCCGAGCGAAGCAAACTGCATCTTCGGACGGGTCAGGTAAAGCACACTGGTGCCGCCGACTTCTTTTTCACCATAAACATGATCCTGGTAACGCTCAGGTTCGGCCTCAATCCGGTGACGCGCAATTTTTATCAGATCACTACGCTTGCCAAAGGTGATAGCGTCCGCCGGGCAGGCTGTGCTGCAAGCTGTCGGTTTGCCGTCCTTGAGGAGCGTTTCACGACAAAGTGTGCATTTCCGGATCTCCGGGATCGCGTTCTGCCACTCGAACTGCGGCACACTGAAGGGGCAGGCGACCATGCAATAGCGACAGCCCATGCATCGACCGGCATTATAAGCAACCGCACCGTTGTCGAGCTTCTGCAAAGCCCCGACGATACAGGCGGAAGCGCAGGCAGGCTCATTACAGTGCATGCATTGGGTTTTGACAAAAGTTGCCTTCTCCACCCCTTGCTCCTGATGCATCTTGACCAGGGTATAGGTCTTGTCCGACAGGCCCCGCGGCGCATCATAGACCTCACGGCCAACATTTGCCGCTTCGTTGAGAGTGCTCTCCATAGGGAGCTTGTTTTCTTTTTTGCAGGCCACCTGGCAGGCTTTGCAGCCTATGCAGCGCGTGGTGTCATTAAGCATGCCGGACCATTCGGGATTCGGTTCACGCAGGTCACGCGCTGAAGCCGGTGAGGCCCCGGAACAGACCACGCTGCCACTGGCGACCGCGCCGATCTGCAGGAATTTACGACGACTGATATCCATCGTTTACTCCTCCTTACTGTTGTCTTGGCCCTGCTCACGCTTGTCACGCTGACCGTGAACGCGCATTCCGGCAGCACCAACCGCCAGGCCAGCCAGAGCTGTATAGGCCGGGGTAACATCAATCTTGCTGGTACGATCCGTATGAATCGGCGGGAACGCTGCCGGCGGAGTTGCATCCTGAATCGGCACGGTATTCCACATCGATTGGACGTAGGGATACTCAGGCTCGACGCAGCCGTTACAAGGGTGGCGGTTGTCAATACACCAGTTGGTACCGCTGTTGAACTTCTTCTCCGGACAGTTGGCGTGAGTAACCGGACCTTTGCAACCAAGCTTGTAAAGACAGTAGGGCTCACCGAACGCCTGGGCAAAGCGACCAGCATCAAAGTGGCCGCGCAGCGGGCAGTTGTCATGGATCAGCTTGCTGTAGAACATTTCCGGCCGGCTGAGCTCATCGACCTTGACCGACTCCGGGCCACCGAGCAGCACCGAGGCCAGGGTACCGACAAACCAGTCCGGGTGAACTGCGCAACCGGGCAGGTTGATGGTCGGGGTGGTAATGCCGTGCTCCTTGAAGACATCGAGAACACCGCGCGAACCGGTCTCGTTGTTTTCTGCTGCCGGGATGCCGCCAAAGGCCGCACAGCTACCAACAGCCATAACAGCTTTGGCTTTACGCCCCAGGCGCAGAACGTGTTCAAGTCCGGTAATGCCGTGGCCGTCTTTTTCACCAATTTCGCAGTGGCGTCCATGGTCTGCAGTCATGACCGAACCTTCAACCACCAGAAGGAAAGGTTTTTCCTCGGTATCGTACATGGCCTGCATAGCCAGATCGCCAGCAGCGGCCATAATGGTCGGATGGAAGGCGAATTCCACGTGATGGCCGGGCAGGACCTGGTCGAGTAAAATATCCTGGATCCGTGGCGACAGGCTGTTGAGCAGCGATACGCTGCAGCCGCTACAGGCTCCGGCTGCCAACCAGATGACCGGGGTCTCCTGGATTGCCGTCGCAAAGGCCTTGCGCAACAACGGGTTGTCAAACAGGCTCATGCCGAGGACGGCACCGACGCCGGCACTACCCTTCAAGAAATTACGTCTGGTTATTGCCATTGTTTCTCTCCTCAATCGTTATCGGCGATGACGCCGTTAATCTCTGCCATGACCATTTCGACGGCACGTGGTACAGCTGCGGCCACGGCCTCGGTCAGGCCAATCTTAAGGCTGGTATCCTCAGGCTGAGCACCAATGATCACCACTTGCTCGGGACGGCAGTCGACCAGCTCAGCCAGGCGCAACGTTTCGAGCAGACCGACCTGATGCAGGGAATCGGCCGGCACGGCTTCTGCCGCCACATCCTCGGGGCTGAAACGATACAGGGTCCCCGGCGACTGACCACCTCGAACCGCATCGATCACCACCACTTTGCGACGTCCGTTCAGCTCTTCCATCAGATCGATAATGCTGGTTCCGGCATCAAGCAGATCAACATTGGCAGGCACGGCACGGGTGCCGACTTCATTCAGCACCGCGACTCCGAAACCGTCGTCGCCACGCAGAATGTTGCCAACCCCCATCACCAGCAGTGGTGAACGCTCTGCCTTCGGGTTCATTCCGGCCCCACAACAAACTGGCTCAGATTATCGCCCTGAGGGGAAACGACGTGCACTGCACATGAGAGGCATGGGTCATAGGAA
>PVMK01127183.1_pt1 | contig 16382 bp, 13 predicted proteins | sample 1853481 | NCBI WGS metagenome assembly PVMK01 (sample SAMN08533507, study PRJNA380276) | Marine sediment metagenome, whole genome shotgun sequencing project.
AAACGTGAACACCATCTTTGTCGACGACATCATCGATGAACAAAGAGGGTCTACGGAAGATGGCAGGAAGATTTACACGTTGTCAGATATTTTTCCTTATTGCGACCTGGTCACCTATCCTTCCACCTTTGAGGGGTTCGGCAATGCTTTTATGGAAGCGGTCTATTTTCACAAACCGATCGTGGTCACAGATATTCGATATACACCAAAGATATCAAGCCCAGAGGTTTTCGGGCCGTTGAACTCGATGGATACGTAACGGCCGCAGCGGTTAAGGAAACGAAAGAAATTTTAGAAGATCCCAGTTTATGTGAAGAAGTAGTTGATCACAACTATGAGATCGGCGAGCGCTTTTTCTCATTTTCGGTTCTGCGGCGTTTGCTTAAAGGCTATATAGCAGAACATATGACTAAGGTATAACACCATGGAAACTCCTGAGAATCACACAAACCATTTAAAGGGACACTCAATCCGAAGGCCGGAGTACCTGGCATGGGTTTAAAGCCGGCCGCTGGCAAACGGAATCTCGATGTGCGCGACTTTATCCATAAAAATTATAACACCCTATGAAGGAGAGGCTTTCTTCTTGTGCGGTCCAACTGAACGTACCCAGACCCTATGGCAGAAGATACTGGAGCTGTTGCAGGAAGAAGGCGAACACACCAGGTGTTCTCTGATGTATCTGCTGAAGTTGGCATCCAGCATTACCGTGCATCCACCGGGATATATCGATAAGGAAAATGAGCGTATCGTCGGCTTGCAGACCGATGCACCGCTGAAGGCGGGCCAAAAGACAAGTCCGCCGTGGCGGATGGATTTATTTGTTTTCGAGGCCCTTATAGCCTGAATCTTAAAATATGCTGTTTCAACAGCGGGTCCGCCAGGATGTAGCCGGCCTCCTCCTTGTAAACAACGGTCTCGTCCGCGAGTTTCATCATTATTTTCCGAACCCCGGGTGCCGTCAAATTGATGCTTCTTTATGAAATCCTTTCCCTGGCGATGCAGCACAGGTTCCATTTTTGCTAAGTTGACAATTACCTTCTGTTCCGATGCCGTAAAACCGGATAAATAAATCTCCGGTTCGTTTCGCCGATCAGAGACTACTTTGGACAGCCCCGAGTCAATATCTTCTTTTGTGATCTCGCCTTTTGGGATGTCATGGAACAATAAGGCGAAGCAAAGCCTGTTTATTGCTTCCGGCATTCGTGACATTTTGTCCTGCAGGTACACGGCATTCTCAAATGAGATGCGGAATCCTTCCTGTTTGGAAGCGTTCATCCATATACTGCCAGTATTCATGGTAATTAATTGCTTCGAAATATACATGGGTGCCCCAATTAAAAAAGGGGGCCTTGGGGCGTGCGAAAATGTGGTTTAACAGGTGTTGCTTGGACCCTGAGATTACTACCGGTATCTGTGAGTGAATATGTTCCAGGCCGTTGCGAAACAAAGCTTCGGCCTCGTCGATCAATGCGATGTCTTGAAATTCATCCAAAACCAGGAAAATTGGTATATTGGAGGCGTAAATCAGATCAAGCTGTTTCAGAATAAATATAAAAATCTCTTCTCGAAGCACACTTTGGATAAGATAATGATACGATTTCGAAAATAAATCCATATCATATTGTATAAATTAGTTTTTTATATTTAATGAGGGTGAATATAACAAATGGTATGAAACTATGAGTTATATAAAGTGGTGAGGGGGGTCTCTACTACGGTGGGAGGGCCCATAAGGGTGTTGACTTTCTTTTCATATTTGCTGCCCGACGATCCGATACACGGTCCCCGGTTCCAGCTGAATTCCATCAAATGGCTGGCAAACATCGCCGGTGTTGCCCTGATTGTCGGCACCAGCCTGATACAGGGCACTGTCAAAGGTAGTTCAGTGAAGCTGTCGGACGCTATTAAAGTATCTGATGGCTCACGTGTAATTGTGACAATTCTTGGGGCAAACACCAAAATTGAAGATGAATTTTTATCAGAAGAACTTGAGAACGAAGATGTGGAGTTTGTGCGTGCTTGTCGAGGGGGTCTTGCTAAACAACTTCAAAAGGACCATTGACCTTTTCGATACGGCTCGGTAGTTGTATATGCTGGCTATTAATAGCCAATCGCACATTCTTATGTAGATCTGAAAAAAGGGAGCGCCTTGGGGCAGCTCCCTTTTAAATTTGGCATAAAACGAGTTAGTCAGCTACTTTTTGTTATCTCCGGTAGCCGCTCCGTGAAGTTTGATCTCGACTTTCTCCGTCAGTCCTTCGTAGTATTCGCGTAGAATAGCAACGACCTCATCCCGGCCGAAGTGATCCGGCAATTCACCACCTTCGGAGAGCATTTTGCGCAGCATGGTGCCGCTGAGCAGCACGCGATCATCTTTTCCGTGGGGGCAGGTTCTCATGGAGGCCATGCCGTCACATTTGTAGCAGTAGAAAGTCCAGTCGATCTTCAGCGGTACGCACAGCAGCGCTTTGCCGGATTCATCGGGCGGAGGGATCTTGTCGAAAATGGTCTGTGCTTCGAACATGCCGTAAAAATCACCCACACCGGCATGATCACGACCGATAATCATCTTGGAGCAGCCGTAATTCTGACGGAAGGTGGCATGCAGCAAGCCTTCTCGCGGGCCGGCATAACGCATATCCAGCGGATAGCCGCCCTGGACGACATTGTCTTCCACAAAATACCCTTTTACCAGGGCATCAATACATTTTACCCGAACGTCTGCCGGAATATCACCGGGTTTTAAATTGCCGACAAGAGAATGGATATAGACCCCGTCACAGACTTCCACCGCTATTTTGCAGAGATATTCATGGGAACGGTGCATGGGGTTTCTAAGCTGCAGGGCAGCCACTTCGCTCCAGCCTTTTTCATCAAAAATTTTGCGGGACTGCTCCGGCCGCATATAAACGCCGGCATATTTGGTCGGAAATTCGCCTTCGCTCAGCACCTTGACCGGTCCGGCGAGATTGACGTCTTTTTGCTCCATGACCATCTGAACACCGGGGTGATCGTCTTTGGCGATTTTCCAGAATTCCTCGGCTGTCGCTGTGCCTTCACCCATGTACACCTTTTCGCATTCATAGGTTTTGTCGGCTTCGGACATTTCATATTTTTCAGTGACTTTCATGGTGGCCATGATTTCATCCCCTTCAGGATCGTAAAGGGCAATCTCATCGCCTTCGTTGATGCCGGCCGCATCGTCTTTCGTAGCTGACAGGGTCACCGGAATGGGCCAGAAGGTCCCATCTGTCATCGAAAAGTTATCACAAACGCCCTTCCAGTCTGCTTTGGTCATAAAACCGGTCAAAGGGCTGAACCCGCCGATGCCCATCATAATCAGATCGCCATTTTCGCGCGGCGAAATAGAAATCTTTTTAAGGCCTTCGGCTTTCTTCTTTTCAGCATCCAACTCAGCGCCTTCGAGCAGGCAGCAGGTCAGACCTTTTCCGCCATGGGGGGGAACCAATGTTGACATTTGATCTTTTCTCCTTTCTTTGCAGTTTTAACGTATGAATGGTTTCACACGATCAGTTCGCTCGTTTGATAAAAATGTTATAAATATTAAAGATCGATGTTTTTGTCAAGTGAAATTCAACGCCATATCTTCCCCAAATAACCCTTGCGATATCAATTTGAAACATGTAATTTCAGACAAACTGGTTTTAGGCCCTTATCGGAGTTTTTCTGACAACATGTTGTAAGAAACAGAAGGTGTTTCGCCGCCGGATTCAGGTTTCAGCAACTAAAAAAATTCAAATATCAAAACACAAATATCAAACAAATCACAAAGACCGAAATTCAAAATTCCAAACGGATGATCCGCCGGAATTTGTGCAAAATGGCATAATTACCAGCAAATAAAAATTTGGGCAATGATACGATACAACCGCGTTGAATGCTTTGGTCATTGGATATTGAAATTTGAGATTTATTTGGCCCAATTTTAAGATCAGGTGGTGCTTGTAATTTGTAATTTCCGGTCTATCCAGGTTATACAATTCAAGTTCAAGCTTTGGCTTTGACAACTGCCCCGCAGGGGCCATTTCTTACGCGCAATGCTGAAAGAAACCTAGTACCTAATATTGAAATCACATCATGTTTGCGAAGGATTTATGCCATAGCGTAACCGTTCACAGGTTCAGGGTTCAACGTTCAGGGTTAAGGACAAAGAAGGCATTAAAGACCAGAAGTCCTCGTTAAAAATGCTCATTCCCTTAAATAATTGCCAATTTGGCTTCAAATTTTGGATTAGCCCTGACGAAGCTGACGCTTTTGTCGTAAATACGCACCTTATATGCAGTCTATGGATGAAAATGCAACCTTGAACCCCCGAACCTATGAACCCATGAACGCTTACAAGCAATTCTACCCGTCGAGAGCCTCAGAGTCTAACGACTGGGTCGAACGATCGATTTAAATAGAAAAGACAGAGCGACCTGTCGGGTCGTAGCCGAAGGCGAAGCCTGAAGCGATACCATAAATCTTCAATATTCAATCCCGGCTTTGCCGGGTTAATGCCAAGCTTGCAAATCGTACCAGATTTCATGCTGATCCATTAAGAATGGGTATAGAGCCATTTATGTGGTTTGATCAATGCAGCACTCAATTGAAAAATTTCTCTTTTAAGCTCTTCTCGGAATTTTTATACTTTCATTGCCGGTTTATCTAAATGCATCTGAAACTGATGAATCAGGCCTTCTTATCCGCCCGGCAAGCGGCGAACATAAAAATGACCAGACCTCCTCAGAACCGAATAATCGACACACCGCGTCCAATGTGACCCTTCAATCACGCTGGGATATCTACGAACTGCTTTTCGGAATAAATAAATTTTGTGCGGTAAACTGGAAAGTGATTTTGTCACTGCCGGCTACCTATTTATTGATACGGAAAATCAAACCACTGTATATGCCGGAGCGGGACATCCGCCGTTGCTATTGTGGAGGGGATCGGAACAAAAAATCCATGAATTCCGGGGGAAGGGAATTATCTTAGGCCAGTTTGAAGATGCCCGATATCAAAATATTGAGCTTAACCTTAAATCCGGTGATCGATTTTTGCTGTATACCGACGGTATTATCGAAGCAACCAATAATTCCGGAGACTTCTTTGGCTGGGACCACTTCAAAGATTTTATAACGTCCCATGGGAGCCTACCCGTCGGTCAATTTTCAGACGCATTAATTCAGCGTATCTTCAGCTGGTCAGGAAAACATTCAGAAGAAGCTTTAGATGATGATTTGACGCTTGTTGTGGCCGATTTTGAAAACAGCTGAACCTCACCGATTGTCCAATCTAAAATTACCGATGTAGGGTGGGCAATGCCCACCGTTAACAGCTGAGATAGTGATATCTGGTGGGCGATGCCCACCCTACGATAGAAAAATCCATAGACGAAATAATTACAGCGGACTAAAAATGGCAATAATAACAAAAATAATCTTCTCTTAAAGCTGACTTTAAAAGTTAACAAAACCGGGGTCGGGGATCGCCGTCATGAAATTACGTTTTTGGATTTTTTCCGCCTTCTTCGTTTTACACTGTCTTTTTATCAATTCCGTACTGGCGGCCACCATTGATGAAGTCCGACACATGCTTTCACGCACGACATTCGGCGGGAGCTGGGTTGATATTCAGGCCCTGTCGAACATGGGTTATGAAGCGGCCGTCAAGCATCTTCTGCACCAGGGACGCAAACAACCGCAAACGCCCCCGCCGGACTGGATAAACCAATCGCCGATGCAGGGCAAGAAACGCAAACAGCTCAGTGAAGCCAAACGCAGGGCGCTGCGCAAAGAACTGCGCCGGCGGACCATGGAGCTCAAGGCCTGGTGGTTTAGAGAGATGGTTCAGACCGACTCCCCTCTAACGGTACAAAATGATCTTCACCGCAGTGCCCAAGCGTTAAGCCGGAAGGTGAATGCCGGGGGCCCCTTGAAAACCGAATTTCCCAAAACCCCCATCGGCCGAAATTTTGAAACTGCCGCACGGTTAATCGCATCCGATACCGGTATTCCGGTAATAAATGTCTCCCACGGCGGTTTTGACACCCACGCCAATCAGCGCGCAAACCATGACAGAATTTTATGGCAGCTGGCCGAGGCCACGGCCGCTTTCCGGCTCGCCATGCAGGAACCCGGCTGGTGGGATCGGGTGCTGGTGATGACCTATTCCGAATTCGGTCGTCGACCGGCCGAAAATAACAGCCGGGGAACCGAGCGTGGGACCGCTGCACCTCACTTTGTATTGGGTGGGAAGGTAAAGGGCGGCATTTATGGCAACCAGGCTTCACTGGCAGATCTCGAGAAGGGCGATTTGAAATTCAACATTGACTTCCGTCGTCTATACGCCACCGTGGCGCGCAATTGGTGGGGCTTGAATAATAGTTTCCTGGGAGGAGGGCCATACGCTACGCTTAATTTTGTATAAGGTTCAGATCTCGTTGAACAGTTTCTCTGTACTATGAAAACAACTATTTTTTTTGGACACTATCGGGCGTGATGAAACCTTCTCCGAGCATGGGTTTCTGGTTTCAGGTATCGGGTGTCAGGTTTCTGGAGAGAGGAACGTAAGAGCGGAAACCCAAAACCTCGTATGAAACTACGCCAAAATGGCACGGTTTATAGATGATTAAACTGGTCACTTTAGCCGACGGCGGCCGGGTTCGTATGAAACTCCGCCTGGCCGGAACAATGAATAGATGGAACGTCGAACATCGAACGTCCAACGTCGAACATCGAATATTGATGACGCTACGCTTTATCTATTTTAAAACAAGCGAACCGAAGAATACTGAACCGCAGAATTTCGAAGAATTGAATCGCTGTGCTCTGTCTTTTTTTTAAATTGACAGAATACATTATTCGATGTTGGACGTTCAATGTTCGATGTTCGACGTTCATCAGTTTCTTTTCCGATCAGACTGGCCGCTTCTTTGGCCGGTGGCGACGCTGATCCGCCGGCGGAACACCTGCCTATCTCTTTATTCCCGCCTGAGATCGATAATCTCCATCCGATTGTTGCGTCCCGGGTGTCGGGTCGAGGGTCCTTCGGTCAACACCACCAGATCTCTTGAAACCGCCTGGGTTTGAAGCCAGTTCTTGGCCCATGATTTCCAGTCTTCCGGATGCTCGGGTTCATGCACCGGATAGACGCCGTAGGAAAACATGAGGTCCCGGCAGGTTTTTTTCTGGGAGCTGACGGCCGTTATCCAAACGGGAAGCTTGAAACGGGTAATACTTCTGGCGGTCGCCCCGCTGCGGGTGGGAACGATTACGGTGGCTGGGGTGACTCGATTCAAGGTGGTATCGACACTTAAAGCGATTAAGTCTTCAAGCTTTATCTGATCGCTTTCCCGGTGGATCTCCAAGGCCTCCTGGATAGGATAGGCGGGACGATGGGGCTCGATGGCCGCGGCAATTTTGGCCAGCATGGCGGCCGACTCAACCGGATATCGCCCCATGGCAGATTCGCCTGAAAGCATTACGCAGTCCGTGCCGTCCAGGATCGCATTGGCCACATCGGTGGCTTCCGCCCGGGTCGGACGGCGGTTGGTGGTCATGGATTCCAGCATCTGGGTGGCGGTGATCACCGGTTTTCCCATGAGGTTGGCCTGGCGCATGATAACTTTTTGAGCGACAGCAATCATTTCGATGGGTATTTCCACACCCAGATCGCCGCGGGCAATCATAATGCCGTCGGCGGCGGCGAGGATGTCAGCTAAATGGTCGCGGGCGCCGGCGCGTTCGATTTTAGCGATAATAAACGGATCATGCCCCAGACCGGCGGCAGCCTCTCGAACCGCATCTATATCGGCTCCGGTTTCGACAAAGGATTGGCTGACGGCATCGACACCGTTTTCCATTGCAAATTTGAGGCATTTGTGATCGTGATCCGTGAAGGCGCTGATACCCAGATCGATGCCCGGCAGGTTGAGGCCCTTGCGGGAGCGCAGTTGGCCGCCGACAAGTACTTCACAGACAACATCGTTTCCTGCCACTTTCTTTACTTCCAGCTGGATATAGCCATCGTTTAGAAACAGCGTGTTGCCGGCAGTAACCGCCCGGGGCAGTTGTAAAAAACTCACGGAAACACGATGGATATCCCCAACAATCTCTTCGGTGGTCAGCGTAAACGTATCGCCGGATTTCAACTCGATGGGTTCCTCGTCTAATTGACCGATACGCATTTTGGGACCGGGCAGATCGGCCATGATGGCCACTTGTTTTCCGGTAACCTTGGACGCCGCCCGGACCTTCTTGATGGTTTCTCCGTGACTGGAAAAATCACCATGGGAAAAATTTAAACGCACCACGTTCATACCGGCTAAAATCATTTTCTCCAGGATTTGGGGAGAATCCGATGCCGGACCGATGGTGCAGATCAGTTTGGTTTTGTTGTCGGGAAAGGCCATGGGTTTTCTCCTAGTGTGATGAAAATTCACCTGTAACTTATGCACATAGACGTGACAATTTACACTGTTTATGTTCCGCGAATATGGTTTCAGGTGTCAGTGTTCAGGTGTCAGAAGACAGATGACATTCGCAGGTTAAGATCGTTAAGATCGTTTGAATCGTTTACTTTATTGGGTCGAATGGTTGATTTGGTTAATCTGGGTCCTTGCAACTAAATCAACCAATTTGCTTAATCAACTTAGTCAGCCACCAATTATGCCCTATGCCTTGAGCCCTTTCCTTGTTCCGCATTCCGAAATCCGAATTCAATAGTACTCTGTCCTCTGTTACCCAACCTCGATCATTTTGCTTCCGCCAAACCCAGATATTCAAGAATTCCTGTCTTGTGCTTCTCCCTGAACGCTTTATCGACTTTCTCGATGGGGTTGGCGCCCAGAAACAGCAGCAGCTGATCCAGTTCAGCTTTTCTGGTCCGGGTATCGGAAGTGTTTTTTAGTTTTACGATTTCATCTTCGATTTCAAAATACTTCAGCTTGTCCTCCAGCGGCAGCTGCCAGAACAGCAAAAACCCCCGGTCCGGGAAATCCACCTCCAACAGCTGATAACAATATTGCATCAACGTTTTTTCCAGTTCTTGCCGGATGCCGGCGATTTTCTTTTGTTCATCTGCCAGGTTTTCAGGCCTGCACGGATTACCCATCACTTCGAAATACATCTTTATTTTGGGTTCGGTGCCGGAAGGCCGGACCGTGATTTTTATGGCGGCCGTATCCGGTAGCTTGTCGATAGTATAGATCAACATGTTTCTGGCAGAAGTATCTGTTTTCGACAGATGGGGCTGAGGTTCTCCCTGCCGGCGATCACGTTTTTCAGCGACCCTGAATTTGCCGAAGGATTCGATTTTCGTATTTCTCAGATGATCCATGATATGGACTATCTGTTCCATGCCTTTGGCGCCCAATAGCCGGATTTCGGTCAGATAATTGTGACAGTAGCCGTAAGTCGAATAGATCTCGTTGAGATCATCGAGCAGGGTTTTTTGCTGCTTTTTTAATTCGGCGGCGTGTTCGGACAGCCAGATAGCCGCGCAGGCTGCATCTTTGTCCCGGGCGTAATTGCCGGTGAGATATCCATGACTTTCTTCGGTCCAAAAATAAAATCGTCGATTTTTCCCTCTTTTTCGATCTTGTTCATCTCATCTGCGATGTATTTGAAACCGACCAAAAGATCGCCGATGCATTGGACGCCGTTTTCCAGGGCGATTTTTTGTATCAACGATGTGGTGACATCCGTTTTGATAACGACACTGTTCCGGTTGAGGCGGCCATTGGATCTGTATTTTGAAATTGCATAGTTGGTCAGGATGATTCCGATTTCGTTTCCGGTCAGAAACTGCCACGAACCGTTGTGATTTATCATCACACCGATTCGGTCGGCATCCGGATCCGTGCTGATTAAAATATCTGCATTCACTTTTCGGGCAAACGGCAGAGAGCTGTCAAAGGACTCAATCACTTCGGGGTTGGGAATATTAAATGTGACATTCTCAAAGGCCCCACTCAAGTTCGATGTCTGGGGATCAAGTGTGATATCAAAATCCAGTTTCTTTAAAATCGGATAAACGGACGTCAGGCCGGTCCCATGCAACGGAGAATACACGATCTTTAATCCCCGTTCATCCGATAAGGACACCGGGCGAACCGCATCGTAATAGGCATTGTCCACCTGTTCATCGATCAATTCAACCATCCCTTTTGCTTTGGCCTCATCGAGGTCGACAATCTTTATTTCCGTGACATTTCCGGTGACCTCGTCGACCAGGATTTGATCATCCGGGGGGATGAGTTGCCCGCCGTATTGATCGTAGACCTTCTTGCCGTTGTCGGTGGGCAGGTTGTGACTGGCGCTGAACATATCACCGGAAACGGCGTTTAGATGACGAATCGCATAGGAAAGCTCCGGCGTACTTCTCTCGTTTTGGAACAGGTACACCTTAATTTCGTTGGCAGCGTAAACGGCGGCGGCGGCCGTGGCCAGCCGGGGACCGTCAAGATTCATGACGGGGTTGGCAATCGTTTCATCATATATTCCCTTTTGGGTGTATTTTCTGACATCAAAGGCCAGCACAACACCGCGTTTTTTGGCATCATCACCGTATTGCCGGATCAGATACCGGGAGTGACCCTGGGCCGATGCCTGAATGGTCCAGGTGTTGATCCGGTTGGGACCGACACCGACCAGCCCCCGGCGGCCGCCGGTGCCGAAGGGGATGACCTGATAAAAGGAATCCAGCAAAAAATCCCATTTTTCAGACTTGATTAAATACTGGATCTGGGGTGCATAGTCCTTGAATGTGTCGTCCGTCAGCCAAATATTAAGCTGTTGCAGTGCGGAATCAATGTATTTTTTCGATACATTTAAACCTCCGATTCCATCTTCCGCTTTTTTAAGCAGTTCGTTCATTTTGATCATTATCATTCCTTAATTTATAGACCTCGTTGAATAGTTTATTGGTTGATTAGTTTTTTACAAATGAATTTTGTGCATCTTGTGGCAAAATATTTTTTTACCAGCAGCGCAGGTTACTCAGAAAATTGCCTAAAATTCAAAATGCCTAAAGTGCCTAAAATTGAGGTATTCTGTCAATTTTATTTGAACTTCGCATGTTAAGTTATTTTTTACTCAACTGATCGTATACCTACCAGGTTCTAAAATGCGTACGTACCTATAAATAGACAGAGCGACCTGTCGGGTCGTAGCCGAAGGCGAAGCCTGAAGCGATACCACAATTTTAGTCATTTCAAATTTTAGCTCATTTTAGCTCATTTTTCCGGGTTATCCGGCTTGTCCGGATTCGTCAACCAGGCATACTGGTAAGGTTTTAAGGTAATTGAATCCGCAGCGACGCTATCGCCGGTTATCAGGTCCGTCATTCGGCCCGGGGTTTCTTTTTTCGGTAATGAGAAGGAAACTTCAGCCGCGCAAATATTGGTCACTGCATATATGGTTTGATCTTCCGCATAGCGTTTAATCGCAAATATTCCGGGATCGATCTCAAGTATTTCAAAGGCTGCATTGGGATGAAAGGCCTTTTGGCTTTTTCGCAGCTTGATCAGATTTAAAAATGGATAAAAGACCCGGGAGCGAAAGGATGTGGCATCCTTTAATTCCGACAACAGGCTTTCTACCTGAAGTTTTTCACGGTTGATGGTTCTGGCACGACCGGTCTGCTCTACGCCCCGGGTCCAGTTGCGTGAACCCAGCAGACTGTGGATGTAGGTGGCCGGTACGCCCGGCAGCACATACTGGATGGCCTGGGATGCCAGAAATTTATCCGCCCGGGTGGAGTCCTTGTCCGCCAAAATGGCATCCACATAGGTAATGTTCAATTCATAGGGGCTATCCGAACCATCCGGATTTCGCTTATAAGAAACTTGCCCTCCATTGGCTTTTACGGTCTCAACCAAGGCCTCCAGCTCTTCGGGGGGCAGAATTCCTTCCAGCGGACGAACACCGATGCCGTCATGGGAGGCGGTAAAATTAAAAAAAGTGTTGTGGGTCGATTCCAGATGGAGGCCCTTGGCCCACTTGGAAAGCACCGTGGCGTCTTCTTTGACAAACGAATAAAAAAGCAGCGGGGGCAACGTAAAGTTGTATACCATCTGGGCCTCATCCCGACCGTTGCCGAAATAGCTGATGTTTTCTTTATGGGGTACATTGGTTTCGGTGATGATCACGACATCCGGTGCCACCACATCCAATATACTTCTGAACAGTTTAACCATGTCATGGGCTTGTCTCAGGTGGATGCAACTTGTGCCGATTTCCTTCCACAAATAGGCGATGGCATCCAGGCGCAGGACGGTGGCTCCCTGCTGCACGTAAAACAGCAGCACCTCGATCATTTTTTCAAGAACATCCAGACTTTTAAAATTGAAATCGATCTGATCGGCACTGAAGGTGGTCCATAGATGCACCCTGCTGCCGTCCTTTTTCTCATATTCGGACAAAAGGGGCAGGGACCTTGGACGGGTTACCTGGGAAAGATCCGTCGCGGGGTCGACTTCGATGGCAAATTCGCGAAACCCCTCCCTGCCCGCCAGATAGGATTCGAACCACTTGCTTTTTGAAGAAAAATGATTGAGCACATAATCAAACATCAGTTCAAAATCCCTGCCGATGTCCTTCACATCCTCCCAGGTTCCAAGCGCCGGATCGATAGCAGAAAAGTCCATGACCGAAAACCCGTCATCGGAAGAATAGGGGAAAAAAGGTAAAAAATGAATGCAGGATATAGCACCGTTTAAGTAGCCATCGGCAAATTCATGCAGTGTGGCGACAGGGGCCTGCCCTGGCTTTTGTAAAGAATCGCCGTAGGTGATCAGAATGACATCCTCCTGGGAGAAGTATCCTTGTTTTTTCCTTTTTTGGGCGGGAAATTTTTCGATCAAAGGGCTTATTCTTTCAAATGCCAGCCGACCGGTAACTTCTCCGTAAATTTTATTGAGCCGCTGTCGGACTTGTTCCAAATCTTCCATTTTCAATCTCCAATAGGCTGTACTTGGCGTGGTGAAAATACTCATCACGCAACCCTTAACTTTCATCCTATTTTTATTCTTCTTTTTGAGGCTAAGGTTTCAGGTGTCGGGTGTCAGGTGTCAGTAGGAAAAAAGTGAGAGCCGGTCTGAAACCTTGTATGAAACTCCATCAGGATATGGCAATATCAAAGTGGGGCCGACCCCCCTGCCCTCGCCATACGCAAGGTGTTTAAATCGTCCTCGTCGTCGTGCTCGTCCTCGTAATCGAAAACTATAGCTGATGACGAAACCCTTTGCCAAATGGATCGAGGACGAGGACGACGACGAGAACGAACCGAAGGATGAGCTAAGTCCGCACCCCACAGCTCTTATATGAAACTGTAAAGTTTCTTTTTCGATTAGACCGGCCGTTTTTTTGGCCGGCGGCTGGGCTGACACCCGACACCTGGTAGTATGAAAAGGCTTCACTACGCCCGATAATATCCAAAAAAAAAGAGCTGTTTTCAGAGTAAATCATGAGGTCTGAATTTGCAAATTACAAATCCCAAATAAATTACAAAAAGTAAATTACAAATCTCAAACAAAAGCCAAAATCCAATATCGAAACAGACTTATTTGGGTCATTTTATAATTGGAAATTGGAATTTGCTACGCCGGGGCCGGTCGAAATCTTATTCAAATTCCCCAGGTATCCAGCCGTGCTCTCTTATAAAATTCCTAAGGATCTGGTGTAGAACCGCATAGGAAAAGAATTTTTTCCCCAGTTCATAATTATGATCAACCATTGCTTGACAAAGATCGGGATTATCCAATATCTGCCTTGCTTTCTCGACCGCCCGGGAGGTCACAAAGCCATCGATCTCAATGACGGAGAACCCTTTGGGTTTGATGTCTTTGGTATAAATTGAATACGCATTGACCACGATGGGTTTACGAAAATAAATGGTTTCCAGAAAGGCGTTGCCAAACCCCTCAAAGGTGGAAGGATAGGTGACCAGGTCGGCGTAGGGATAGATGTCTTCCAGGGTGTAGATTTTCTTTCCGTCGGCAGTAAAACCCCTTTGCTCATTAATGATATCTGAAACAAAGACCGTGTCCACCTTCATCAGCTTGGAATATTCTATCAACCGCTGCTCATAGTCATGACCTTCATCACCGGATGCATGGGAAATGATCAATTTCGCTTTTCTTCCCAGCCGATATGCCATCTCGATCGCATGCTCAATTCCTTTGCGTTGCACCACCCGGGTCGGCTGCAGAATGAAAAGCTCATCATCCTCAATCCCAAGCGCCCGGCGCACATCAGAAGTATACTCGTCAGGCGGCGGCGGCGGATTTTCAAAATCCATGACATTCGGAGCGATACGGGGGGAAACTCCCGTCCGCAGACTCAGTTGAGCATCGGCCACCGAGTTGATGACCACGTGATGGATGGACGGCAAAACCGGCGGAAAGGCCATGTTCAGATAGTCCTGCACGGCGTTGACCATAAAACGGTCACGCTCCCAGTAAAAATCATGATGATGAGCGATGGTTTGAATGTTGGTTTCGGCAATAAATTCGGTGAGGGCGATTCCCAGGGGAATATTCAGCGGGATGGTCAGAGCATTTTCAGGAATAATAATCTGGACATTAAATTTTTTGACAAAATCGTATAAATGATCTTTCAATTTGATGGCCAGTTGATAAATCTTCTTGGAAACCGCACGATCCCTTCCTGTACTATCGAAGGATGCCAGATAGACATCTTTGATATCAGGATGGGTAAAATGGGCCTCGGGAACCAGGTAGCACCGTTCCGCCGGCCGATCCAGTTCGCCGGCAAAGTAAAAGCAGGTGAATCCCTCCTGCTCAAAAATGTCAGCCCATTTTTCGATTTCCAGTGATACACCGTCTGTTCCGGCGATTCGGGTGGAGATAAAGGCAACATTCTTGAAATCCGTCATCGACGTGAGATCTTGCATTTTCGGCTCCTTTAGTGACAGCAATCCAAAATTTTCCGGGCTTGGTTCTAACATCGACCATGGCTTATTCGTAGGTTGGGTTGAGTCCGCCAAGTTGGGTTTCTCCGCCGGCGGACCAACCTATGTCATAGCCACTTTTTTGCTGTCAGCGAAACCCAACAAAATGGCCGCAGCCTTTCTATCCAGATGATCCTGTAAATCCTGTCTGACATTTTTTTTAATTAGAATCCATTCCTCAGATTTTACGTTCCTGTATTTATGGCTCTATGTACTTAGCCTCGGCCCGCGCTGCCCAACACCGTCTCATTTTTAAGTTTGACCATTTTAATTAATTCTTCCCGGGCCGGGCCGAGATACTTGCGGGGATCAAATTCAGCCGGATTCTCGGCAAAAATTTTTCGAATAACTGCCGTCATTGCCAGGCGGCCGTCGCTATCGATGTTGATTTTGCAGACCGCCGAGCCGGCCGCCTGGCGGAGTTGTTCTTCGGGTATCCCGACGGCGTCTTCCATTTTGCCGCCAAAGCTGTTGATCATTTCAATGTATTTCGGGATCACCGCCGATGCACCGTGCAATACGATGGGAAAACCCGGGACTCTTCTTGCAACTTCTTCAAGAATATCAAAGCGCAGGGGCGGCACTTTCCCTCCGGGTTTGACTTTAAATTTATAGGCCCCGTGTGACGTGCCGATGGAAATGGCAAGACTGTCCACGCCGGTTCCGGCAACAAATTCTTCGACTTCCTCCGGTTTGGTGTAATCGGAAACTGCGTGGGACACTTCATCTTCAACTCCGGCAAGTACACCCAGTTCCCCCTCTACGGTGACATCCCTTTCGTGGGCGTAATCAACCACCTGTTTGGTTAATTCGGCATTTTGATCAAACGGATGGTGCGATCCGTCCAGCATAACAGAAGAAAATCCGCTGTCAATGCAAGACTTGGCAAGCTCAAAACTGTCTCCGTGATCCAGGTGCAGTGCGATTGGTATGTCGGTTCCCTCAGCCCTGGTCATCTGGACCGCGCCCGCGGCCATATATCTCAGCATCGTTGGATTGGCATATTTGCGGGCGCTGCCGGAAACCTGCAAAATAACCGGTGACCTGGATTCGACACAACCCAAAATAATACCTTGAAGCTGTTCCATGTTGTTGAAGTTATAGGCTGGAATGGCATATCCGCCCGCCATGGCTTTGCGAAACATATCTTTTGTATTTACCAGCCCCAGATCTTTATAGCTCGTTGTATCGGCCATGATGTTTTCCTTTATGAGTAAGCATAGCAAAACTCTAAAATAACTATGAACGCCTACAATTTAAAGGAGAACATCATGGCCGATGCAACGAGCTATAAAGATTTGGGACTGGTCAATACAAAAGATATGTTTCGCAAAGCCATGGCGGGCGGATATGCCATTCCAGCCTATAACTTCAACAACATGGAACAGCTTCAAGGTATTATT
>PVMK01117531.1_pt1 | contig 16380 bp, 11 predicted proteins | sample 1853481 | NCBI WGS metagenome assembly PVMK01 (sample SAMN08533507, study PRJNA380276) | Marine sediment metagenome, whole genome shotgun sequencing project.
TCAAACAATCTATAATCGCCCAGCCGCAGCAAACTATTAATCTCTGTTATCACGTGCGATCTGGACCAGAGTATTTGAATGTCAACTAGAGCAAAGAGCTGGCTTGTCATCCTTATATTAATCGCCACGGGTTTGAGATTAAACGGCCTATTTGCCAACACATTCTACGCCGACGAGGCGTTGTTCGCCTCCTGGGCCAGGCAAATAGCGGTTTGGAAGGATCCGCTCCTGGTTAGCCAGGTTGTGGATAAACCCCCGCTACTGTTCTATGTTCAGGCTATCTTTTTCCCAATGCTGGGTCCGGTCGAATGGGCAGCGCGTCTACCTGATCTGATCTCATCTATCGTGCTCGTTCCCCTGTCGGGATTGCTTGCCTTGGGCCTATTCCGAAATGAACGGTTGGCTGTTCTCACGGCAGCTCTGGTTACTTTTTCACCCCTCTTAATACAATTCAGTGCGACCGCATATACAGATCCGCTGCTGACAACATTGTTGGTGGCGTCCCTGTATTTTACTACCCGAACCCGGCTGTCTGGTAGGCGCGGCATATCACTTGGATCAACTAAAAATAAATTTGCTATCGCCTCTGGGATTTTCTTCGGTTTAGCCGCTGCAACAAAATACCAAGCCATACTTTTTCTTCCTTTACTTATCGGCCTGGCAATTATATACAGATGGAATCGATCGATCTGGATACGCTGGATTAGCAGCTTTGGTGCTGTCCTGTTATCGGTATTGATCTGGGATCTCGCACGCGTGGGTAGCGTCAATATCTGGGATAGCCAGGTAGCATCATTCGGCGGAGCCAGACTCGCCTGGTCTTGGGAGTTATGGCCCAGGTTAGAAGCATGGACAGAACTATGGTGTTACACCTTGGCCTCTACGGAAGTAGCGATGATCGTTCTTCTTGTTTCCATCCCGTTTTTCATCTTGGCAACGAGGACGAGAGATAATTTCACATCGATTGACCAGCTGTTGGTCATATTCGTTCTCGGTTATTTTATCCTTCACTGGTTCGTGGCCGTGCCAATCTGGGATCGGTATCTCTTAGCAATTGCTCCAATTTATTACCTGCTGCTAGCTCGAATTGTTTGGAGGATATATTATTATGTAAAGCAAAGGACAGAAACCAGATGGACAAGTTCGAGACAAGTTGGTTATCTGTTCTGGCTCGTTAGCTTATTTTTGCTGGCTCTGCAACTACCGCTGGCTCGCTCAGCTTATAGGGGAGAGCTTCCTGTTGGCGGTCGGCCGGAGGCAGACGGCGGAATTGCGGCCCTAAATGCGGCTCTCAAGGATCAACCTGAAGGTTCGGTCCTTTACGATCACTGGTTTAGCTGGCAGTGGCGATACTATCTATTTGACACGAATGTCTTTGTCAGCTGGTTTCCAGATCCTGACGCCCTTGCTTCGGATCTTCAGGTGTTTGGGGATAGTGGCAGTCGCAGATTTATTGCGCTGCCTAACTCACCCGAGGCGCAGCCAGTCATTAGAGCGGTCAGGTCGGCCGGTTACGATCTACGTGCGGTGGACGGAGCGAACGCGGCAGAAGGCTCGATCACACTTTTTCAGATTGTTTCGCAATGACGCAAGAGAAGTCGTCACTAGCGGAGATTAGCGATGATCCGGAAAACCGGGTAAGTCGGACGACCGTCATGCGAAAGATCCTTCCCGTGACGTTAATTGCCTTTGCCGTCATTCTGTTTTTCAACCGGATGATCTTCAGCGATCTCATCCTGGCTCGGGGAGATACATTTCTATATTTCTATCCTTATTGGCAAGCGGCCGCCGACGCGATTGCTTCCGGTCGTTTACCTTTGTGGAATAACCTGTTGTTCATGGGAGCTCCATTCCTGGCCAACAGTCAAGTAGGCTTACTCTACCCCTTAAACTGGCCTTTCTGGTTGACAATGTCTGTTCCGCAAGCGGTTAACGGAAGCATCATCTTACACGTGTTTATTGCCGGAGTTGGAACTTTCCTGGCTGCAAGGCGATGTCTGTCACTCTCAAAGAGCGCCGCCCTCCTTTCAGCCATCCTTTTCGCTCTTGGCGGTTATCTAACAGCCCAGGTCGAGCATATTAACCAACTACAAGGCTTGGCATGGCTACCCTGGTATTTCGTCGCTGCGTGTTCCTGGAAATTTTCACTGGTTGATCGCCGGGCCACGATACGCTTCGTCGTTACGATTGCCATTCTAATGAGCCTGCAACTGCTGGCTGGGCATATTCAGACCTTGTTTATTTCCATTGTTGGTCTTGCCGTCTGGTTGTTGTCTACCTTTTTTCAAAACCGGGCCCGGCAGGGTAAGAAAGCTCTCAAGGTTCTGCTGATTCTTCTCGGCGCCGCAATCTTGGCTTTGTTACTATCCGGAATACAAATCGCCCCTACAGTTGAGTTGATGTTAAATTCCAGCCGCCAGGGAGGACTATCTCCTCGTGAAGCACTTTCTTTCTCACTGCACCCTTTGTTGTTAGCCCGCGCTCTCCTTCCGCAATATGACACCTCCTTGTTTTCAGAATATGTGGCCTTTCTGCCGCTTAGCGCGCTTCTTCTATCGATCTTGGGGGTGTGGAGTTGGCGACGCGACCCCCAGATCCGGGCGGCGTTCTTCGTGGCCCTTATCGGCTTCTTTTTCGCCCTTGGATTGTTTAATCCCATTTACCAGTTGTTAGTCCGCCTGCCCGGTTTCGATCTGTTTCGAGTTCCGGCCCGCTGGCTAGCGCTCTATGCTATTGGCGTCGCTTTACTTGCCGGAGCTGGAATAGATGAGCTATTGAGTAATAGCCGCCAGAGGCCGATCAAAAAGCCTTTATTAGTTGGTTTCACATTGCTAATCGCGCTGATAGGCTGGGGGCTAATCTCAGTCACCCTTTCCTCGTATGTCAAGTTGGGTTCCGAAGTTTCCGCCGAGTATCCGGGCTTATTGACATGGGCTGGTTGGGGCGTCGAACTGGTTGCCGCAGCGTTACTTATCTACTTGATTATTAAGCGAAATGGTCGTTGGCCCGCAGTCACGTTGGTACTTCTGGTAGTTGTGTTCCTCTTTGCCATAAGTCGTGGACTTCCCTTCAACAATCTCACGACCGCGGAAGCTTATACAGACCTACGTCCGCCAATCTCTAGACTGCAGGTCATAGCAACCTGCCAGGCAGAAGAGTCAGAGTGTGATTCTGCCGGCGGACGGATACTTAGTTTATCGGATATCTTCTTCGATCCAGGCGACCAGGCAGAGATCGACACTATTTACGGCGAATTTTTGCCCGAATCAGACCTCTACGATTACACCATAGCTATAAAACAAAAAGAGATTATCGTCCCTGATCTCTCGATGATATATGGCATACAGTCGGTAGATGGTTTCGATGGTGGTATTTTGCCTCTTGCCAATTACCCTAAACTGATGGACCTGGTATTGCCAGAAGGCGAGACGGCTACTGACGGAAGATTGAGGGAATACCTCGAATCGGTTCCAGATGAGAGATGGCTGGATCTATTTGGCGCCAAGTACTTGATAACAGACAAGGTAGCTGACGAATGGATGGAGGGTGTTTTCTTTGACAAGCAACATCCAGCTGTCCTGAACGAGGGGAATCCCACTATTAGTGCTGGATATCTGCCCGAATTCGAGGCCACCGAGCTGTGGCTAATATCAAACGATCCGACAGGCACTATTGAAATATCAACGAAAGAAGGTGATTTGTGGCTATTGGCTCCAGACAGCATGGCTGGACGGCTCTACAGAGTACCATTTCCAGAACCCACCGTCCTTGATTCATTGACCCTTGCAGCCTGTGATTTCGCATCTGTAGAAAGCTCCAGCTGTGAAAACGAGTGGCAGGTGGACGCGATTTCATTGGTCGATAATCGGGACGGCACGTTTATGCCGATTGTTCTTGGGCAATACAAATTGATTCACTCAGGAGATGTCAAGATTTACGAGAATCTAGACGTCCAACCGCGCGCCTTTCTTGTGTCAGAGTGGGTAAACCAGCCTGATGTCGAGGCGAGCATCAGCTTCATGGATAATCCACTCTTTGACCCAGCAAAGGAGGCGGTTATCATTGGTCCAGGGGGAGATATTACATCAAGCGGGAGCGGCTATACGGCCCTCGTAGAAAAATATGATCAAGAATATGTCTCCTTGTCAATGAACAGTGATGATGGCGGCTTACTCATCCTCACAGATGCCTTTTATCCGGGTTGGAAAGCAATAATCGACGGTAGAGAGACGCCAATTTATCAAGCTGATGGCTACTTTCGTGGTGTGCTGGTGCCGGGTGGGCAACACCAGATCGAGTTTGAATACGAACCAGAGAGTATTAAGATAGGGATGGCTCTATCCCTCATCGGTTTATTTATGCTCGTTGTGCTCCTTGGGTATTTGACGTTCGGGCGAGTGAAATAGCCGACTGAATTTTGCACAGTAAACAAACCAGGTCCAATAGCTCATATACCGAAGATATGAGTAATCACCGTCGAGGCTACCCCGCCTACGCTCTGCGTTAGAGCGATTTTGACGTTTGAGACCTGGTTAGCGCCAGCCTGGCCTCTAAGTTGCTGAACACACTCGCATGTCTGATAGAGACCAGTCGCCCCGATTGGATGACCACGCGCTTTCAGTCCTCCCATGGTCGTGATAGGCAGCCTTCCGCCGATTGATAGTTCGCCTTCCAGCGCCAGCTTCCAGGCTTCACCGGGTGGAGAGAAACCAGCGGCTTCCAGAGACAGGCAAGCCATAATTGAGAATGCGTCGTGCAGTTCGAAGAACGATACATCGTCTCTTTGCAAACCTGATTGGCTAAACGCCTTTTCGACGCTCAGACGAGCGCCTTGTAGCTCCAAAGGATTTGGCCTGTCGGCAAAACGAAAACGGTCAGTCGCCACGCTCGAAGCCAGAATACGAACAGGGCTGTTCCCATAGTTTTCGGCCTGACTTTCTGGTACGAGGAGGACCGCAGCAGCCCCGTCGCAGACTGGAGAACAGTCATAAAGCCGAATCGGTGGTGAAATAACCCTGGAAGCCAAGACGCCATCCGTGTTGAATTGGAGTTCCTTGAACAAGGCGAACGGATTGTTGGCGGCATTTTTGTGAGCGATAACCGGAAAGTTAGCCAGTGCATCAGCCGGCGGATGGTATTTCTCACAGTACATCTTCATTAGACGCGCATTTTGACTGATCAGGGTCGCACCATCGGGAACCTCTTTTAAACTATCAAGCGCCTTGGAAATCATGGGCGTGGAAATGCCACCACTCATCTTTTCGACGCCAATAACCAGGGCAGAGTTAACATCGCCACTAGCCACGGCAAGATAAGCGACTCGTAACGCCGCGGCGCCCGACGCCGTCGCCGCCCTTATCTGGAGCGCCTCAATTCCTGAGAGCTGAGCTTGATCGGCGAAAAGGGCTGCAAGATGTTTCTGACCCTGTAATTCGTCGCCAAGCATGTTGCTAACATAAAGGGCATCGACCTGCTCGATACCTGAATCAGACATGGCTCCCTTAGCGACTTGGGCGGCAAGGTTTCTTATACTTTGGCCATGCTCCTTTCGAACTTCGACCTGACTAATTCCTACAATGTTGACCGGTCTCATTTCTTTCTCCCCAGTTGACAATAATTGTTATTTCAAGATAATCTTGAAGCGCTGACCGCTATTATATCTTAATAACTCAATCCTCTCCTAGACTCGGCCGGTTGCGAGAATTTAGCCTATGAAGCCAGCGCCCTTCAAGTACGCATCACCCCCTACTCTATCCTCGGCGATAAAGCTGCTTACAGACAATGCAGATGACGCCAAATTGCTGGCTGGTGGACAAAGCCTCATTCCTGCTATGAACTTTCGGCTGATTCAGCCCACAATGTTGATCGATCTCAACCAGTTATCTAACCTCGACTATATTACCTTGAACGAAGACAAGACAGTAAAGATCGGTGCCCTGACCCGCCAGCGGTCAATAGAACGCAGCCAATTGGTCCGGCAACAACTACCACTACTGCACGAGGCGATGCCATTCATAGCCCATTCACAGATTCGCAATCGAGGAACACTCGGTGGCAGCCTTGTTCATGCTGATCCCGCAGCAGAGTTACCAGTAATCTTTAGAGCATTAGGAGGCAGGCTGCGGTTGAGAAATCAAAACGGCGAACGCTGGCTTTCAGCTGACGAGTGCTTCACGGGCATCTTTACAACGGATCTTAATCCCGATGAAATCTTAACGGAAGTCGAATTTCCTCAAAAGACGCCAGGACAAGGTTGGTCATTTATGGAATTCGCAAGACGCAAGGGCGATTATGCCTTGATGGGAGTGGCTGTTCTGCTCACATTAGACCAACAAGGGCTTTGTCGAAGCGGACGTCTTGTTTACCTGAACTCTGGAGAGATTCCGACAGTTGCCACTCAGGCATCTCAGATGCTGGAGGGCGAAAAACCGACCGATAAGCTTTTTGAAGAAGTTGCAAGAACAGCAGCCTTCAACGAGATTAAGCCGTCGGCAAATATTCATGCTTCCGGTCCATATTTGCGGAACCTGGCGGAAGTAATAACAAAGCGAGCATTAAAAATCGCTGTCGATCGGGCCCAGAGCCTTTCTAGAGCTTAACACTATTGATAAAGGGTAGCTTCGCTGGAAACTTCTTCGTGTTTGCGAGTTAACTGCAGGGAAAACGTTCCTGGAGCGAAAGCTGTGTTGAATCCTGTCACTCTTTCAATGATTAGAGAAACGACTCTGAAATCTAGAAAACAAGAAAGATGAACGAAATTCAACCAGTCGTCGTAATTGTTAACGGAAATCAATATAGCCGGCAAGTTGAACCCCGCCTGTTGCTGAGCGACTTTTTGCGGCACGAATTATCCTTGACCGGCACTCATGTTGGCTGCGAACATGGCGTTTGCGGGGCATGCACAATCCTATTTGAGGGAGATCCAGTTCGATCATGCCTTCTATTAGCTGTTCAGGCAGATGGCCACGAATTGACCACTGTCGAAGGGCTTACTGCCAACGAAGGAGTCGAGATAGAAGCTCTGCATCCCTTACAGGAGGCTTTCTGGGAGGCCCATGGGCTTCAGTGTGGGTTCTGCACGCCGGGTTTCTTGATGACGATTCTTCCGTTTCTCGAAGACAACCCCAGACCGAACGAACAAGAAATAAGGGAGGCGATCGCGGGTAATTTGTGCCGTTGCACCGGTTACCAGCACATAGTCGATGCCGTCTTGATTGCCGCTGAGAATATGAGGATCGGAAAGGGCGATGGGGAGGAATGATTAGCCACATCCAGACAAAGCCAATCGTTGAACTCGCTCGAAATCTCAGGTCAGGTGATTTAGCTCCTGATGCTTATCTAAATCATCTGGAGAGAATTTATAGCGAGCGCGAGCCTTCAGTTCTTGCCTTTATTCCAGAGGCAAAGCGATTCAACCGTCTTCGCGATGAGGCGAAGGCGCTGGTGGCATCTTATCCCGATCCACTCACGCGTCCGCCATTATTTTGCATACCAGTCGGGATCAAAGACATTTTTCATGTGGAGCAATTTGAGACGAAGGCTGGGAGTGACCTTCCGGCTAGCGTCCTCAAAGGGCGGGAGGCAACATCTGTTCGGGCATTGAGGGAAGCCGGAGCCCTAATAATGGGCAAAACCGTAACGACTGAATTTGCCTATTTCGCTCCTGGACCAACCCGGAATCCACACAGCGAGCTCCACACGCCAGGAGGATCCAGCAGTGGGTCAGCGGCGGCAGTCGCCGCCGGTCTCTGCCCCATATCATCAGGCACGCAGACCATTGGCTCCATTATTCGCCCAGCCTCTTACTGTGGCATTGTCGGATATAAACCTAGCTATGATCGCGTCTCTAGAGCAGGTGTGATACCTCTTTCGCCCTCTTTGGACCACATCGGAGTCTTTTCGACTGATATCTCAGGCGTTGACCTTGCCGCCAGAGTTTTGTGTCCGGACTGGCAGATCACGGTGAGCGAGAGATTACCTTTTCTCGGCGTTCCCGACGGACCGTATCTGGAGCACGTATCGGCACAAGGCATATCGCATTTTGAAGAAACGCTCAGCAAGCTGTCTGCCGCTGGTTACGGGATTAAATATGAGGCGGCGTTTGCAGAGTTCGACGACATCGCAACCAGGCACAGGAAGATACTGGCGGCTGAGGCTGCGCAAGTCCATGCGGATTGGTATGGCGAATATGCGCACCTGTATGACAAACGCACACAGGAGTTAATCGAGAAGGGATTAAAAGTTACTGCTGGGGAGCTGACCGAGGCACTTACCAGCCGACAGCGTCTTCGCCGTGATTTGATATCCAAGATGGACCGTGCAGGGATAGATCTTTGGGTATCTCCATCTGCTAAAGGGACGGCCGACAAAGGAATTCATGCAACTGGTGATCCAATCTTGAACCTACCTTGGACGCATGCCGGACTCCCTGCCGTCAACCTCCCTTCGGGATTTAGCTCTGAAGGTCTGCCTCTTGGCTTACAACTTGTCGGACGCTGGTACGGCGATGAAGTACTATTGGAATGGGCAGCGGATCTCGAACGGGTGCTCATAGACAATGACTAGATTCACTGCCTGTCGAATGAGTATCCTGGACAAGCTATCTTTTTGAATTCTAATTGAGATACGATATGAGTGTAACGATAAATGAGGTCCGACCCGGGGCATATTATGATTCAGTTGTTCTTATGCAACTGCAACGCGAGCTGGCGCAGTTACCTGGAATCATTGATGCCGGAGTTGTTATGGCGACACCGGCCAACTGCGATCTGCTATCGTCAAGCGGATTCTCTATAGAAAAAGAAGTGAGATCCGATGATCTCCTGATTGTTGTCAGAGCCGAAGACGAAAAACACGCTCACAGTGCTCTCGAGCAGGTTGACGAGTTAATGACTCGTAAGCGGCAGGGGAGTTCTCCAGGCTATCGCCCAAAGAGTCTTGAGGCGGCGAATAGACAGCTTCCCCAGTCCTCCTGGGTCCTGATTTCGGTACCAGGTCGATATGCTGCCAAGGTAGCCCACGAATCACTTGACATAAATAAGAATGTGTTTCTCTATAGCGACAACGTGGCGGTAGATGAAGAAGTGGCGTTGAAGAACTCGGCAAAGGAAAAAGGCTTGTTGATGATGGGACCTGACTGTGGTACGGCCATCATTAATGGAGTGGGTTTTGGTTTCGCCAACCAAGTGCGGCGTGGCTCAGTTGGATTAATAGGCGCTTCTGGGACTGGGCTGCAGGTAATTACATCCGAGATTCATCGCCTGGGTGGGGGGATATCGCAAGCAATCGGCACGGGTGGTAGGGATCTTAACGAAGAAATCGGAGGAATAACCGCCATCCGCGCTGTTGAAATACTGACTGATGACCCTGAGACGAAGGTTATCGTCCTGGTTTCAAAGCCACCTGCCCCGGCTGTGGTCACGAAGCTTCTGCAGATCGCTTGGAATTGTGGCAAGCCATTCGTTGTCAATTTACTTGGGTATTCACCTGCGGCAAATCGCATCGGCTCGCTCTATTTCGCGACCAGCTTAACCAATGCTGCTGACCTGGCCGTGAGCTTAGCGCAAAGCCCGGACCTAGAACTCCCTCGAATCCAGGTTAGGCCCGATGCACTATCTCATAGGGGAGGGTATGTTCGTGGATTGTTTGCAGGGGGAACTATCGCCTATGAAGTAACCATCGCTCTCCGGACATTTCTACAACCGATTTTTTCGAATTTACACATCGAGGGCGTTGAAGAGCTAAAGGATGTTTGGCAAAGCCGGTCACATACCATGCTGGACCTTGGAGATGACATGTTCACGCAAGGACGCCTTCATCCGATGATGGACAACGATTATAGAATTCGTCGTCTGCGACAGGAGGCAGCCGATCCAGAGGTTGGCATTATGCTGATCGATCTGGTTCTAGGTGAAGGCGCGCATCCAGACCCAGCGTTTGAGCTAGCAACTGTGGTAAAGGAAATTCGTCAAAACTCTGATCGTCCAGATGGAGCGATTGAGGTAATTGCCCTGGTCATTGGTACCGACGAGGATCCACAGGATCTCGGTCGCCAGATTGAACAAATGGAAGACGCCGGAGCGGTCGTAGTCCAGAATATTGGGCTGGCAATCTCGGAAACAATCAGCAGAATTCTTCCAGCTCCCGCGCCTCGAAAGGAAGCGCTTAAGAAGCAACCATTTGTGGCCCCGCTATCTGTCATCAACGTCGGTCTGGAGATATTCACCGATAGCTTGAAGGATCAGGGGGCGGAAGTAATTGGTGTTGATTGGCGACCCCCGGCCGGAGGTGATGAAAGGTTGGCAAGTTTGTTGTCAAAATTAAAATGAAGCCGCATAGTTGCTCCTGGTTTTTTGTGATTTCTTGAGGACAGACTAAATTGGGTATTCTGGAAGTAAAAAACAGTGAATTTGTGGAAAGAGTGAAATGATGGGAATCGATCAGGCTAACCAGACCGCTGTAGAGAGGATGATTTCAGCGAGGCCGATTCTGACCGGCATCGGAACAGCACGCGACACGATACCAGGGATGCGAGATAACCTATTGCTCCATGCGGGACCGCCGATCGAGTGGGACCGCATGTCTGGACCGCTGCGCGGGGCGATTGTTGGAGCGCTAATCCTAGAAGGACTAGTATCCACCGAGCAAGAGGCTATTGGCATGATTGAGGCGGGTGAAGTTGACTTCGCCCCATGCCACCACCATGAGACTGTTGGACCGATGGCAGGCGTGACCTCGGCTTCCATGAAAGTCTACGTCATCGAAAACATTACGCACGGCAACCGGGCCTACTCTACTTTAAATGAGGGCTACGGAAAGGTCTTGAGATATGGGGCCTATAGTGAAGAAGTTATCTCAAAACTCAAATGGATGAACGATGAAATGGGACCAGTGGTTGGCCAGGCCCTGGCTAAATCTGAAGGCATTGACCTGCGGGCACTTCTCGCCGAAGCGCTTCATATGGGGGATGAAGGGCACAATCGCAATAAAGCTGGATCTCTTCTATTTTTGAAACAACTCTCGCCAATAATCACATCCACCGGGGCTTCAGATGAATTGAAGTCCGAGATTCTGCAGTTTTTAGGAGACAATGCGCTTAGTGTCCTCAACCCTGTAATGGCGGCATGCAAAGCGATGGCTGACGCAGCGCACGGTGTTAACCAGAGTACGGTGGTTACAGCCATGGCTAGAAACGGAACAGATTTTGGCATTAGGATCAGTGGTCTGAACGAGATGTGGTTTGCGGCGCCGGCCGGGATCCCGGATGGTCTCTACTTTCCCGGATTCTCGAGCGATGATGCCAACGCCGATATAGGCGATAGCACCATAACGGAGACGGCCGGCATTGGCGCGTTCGCCATGGCAGCGGCTCCCGCAATCGTCACCTTCGTGAGTGGAACTCCCCAGGATGCATTAAACGCAACCCTGGAGATGTATGAGATCACGACTCTTGAGCACAGTCACTTCACGATCCCTTCTCTGGAGTTTAGAGGAACTCCAGTAGGAGTTGACATAAGAAAAGTGGTTGAATACGGAATTACGCCCCGAGTCAACACCGGTATCGCACACAAGGAAGCAGGCGTGGGGCAGGTCGGGGCAGGCCTAGTTAGACCCCCGATGAAGATATTTGAAGAGGCGCTGCTTGCTTATGCCGATCAATATAACATCAAATGATCTCATCAAATGACAATCCTTTGAAAAACATCGTACACAAAATACAAACCGGCCGAGATGCAGATCGCATCAAATGCCGATAATGGAGGAAAACTGATGAAACTATATGACTTATCGCAACCATTAAACCAGGACGCGCCATTTTGGCCTTTCTATCCCCCATTCGAGGTGAAATTTATCAAACGTAAGTCTGAACATGGTGTAAACGCCCAGTACATCCAGACCTCTAACCACATGGGTTGTCACCTCGATGCGCCCCGCCATTTCGTAACGGGCGGCAAGACTATCGATCAGCTGCCCCTTGAGTGGCTATATGGCGATGGCGTAATTGTCGATTTGAGCGACTCGATGGATGAGTTAGATATCTTCACGCCTAAAATGATCGAAGATCGAGTCGAAGTCAGAGAGGGAGATATCCTTTTTATCCACACTGGCTGGCACAAACATGCGCAATTCGGATCCAAACCAGACGAAGAGAAGTACATTCTCCGCCACCCAGGTCCCCATTTTGACATAGTCGACTGGCTACTGGAAAAGAAGATCCACCTTTGGGGAGTTGACATGATATCGACCGATCATCCAATGAATCTACCAATAGGTAGGTTCCTTGGAAAAGGCGGTCTCGAGCAATGGAAAAAAGTCCGAAGCCAGTGTGAGGAGAAATATGGCGCCGAGAATATCGATGTCCTTTTTCCCGATCGAGCGTACCAGCTGACACACAATGCCCTGTTTCCCCACGATTGTGTTCACGTCGAGAATTTAGGCGGACAAATAGGTGCTCCGGAATTACAAAACAAACGCATAACTCTGGGATGTTTCCCCTGGCTGTTCAAGGGCGGGGAGGCGGCGTTCTGTCGAGCGGTAGCGTTCGTGGAAGATTAACCAGCAACAGTCGGAGAACCCCCGATGGCTACTCAATACTTCGGAGAGAGAATAAAGCGAAATGAGGATCCCAGGCTCCTGACTGGACGGGCACTGTTTGTGGACGATGTAGATCTTCCGGAGATGGCCCATGCCTCTTTCGTTCGAAGTCCGTATGCTCACGCCAGAATCAACAGCATCGATATCGAATCCGCGTCAGCAGTAGAAGGTGTGATCGCGATCTTCACGGCCAAGATGCTTGGCGACTACTGGAAACCAGGACCTTTGCTGGTATCACCCCCTCCGATAGATGACATTGTCTTCAACGAACGAACGCAAGTCCACTTGGCCAAAGACAAAGTTCGATTTGTAGGCGAACCAGTGGTAATGATTGTCGCCGAATCGCGCTACATCGCCGAAGATGCGGCCGATCTCGTCTGGGTAGATTATGATGGGCTTCCGGCTGTGGTAGATCTCGAGGAGGCCCTGGTGGATGGGGCTACTCTCGTTCACGAGGAGCTTGGCACTAATGTGGCTGCCCATGTCATCCAACGGAAGGGAGACTATGACTCGATCAAAGAGAAAGCCGATCTGACAATCAGGCGAAGGTTTCTTTATGATCACGGTACCGCTGCGGCGATGGAAAACCGCGGCATCGTCGCCCAGTGGGATGATCGTGGACCGCGTCTCACCGTGTGGGATACAACTCAAGCGCCGATCCCGATTCGGAACGGTCTTGCGAACATGCTGAACCTTTCGGAGCAACAGGTAAGAGTAATTGCCCCGTTTATCGGTGGTGGTTTCGGTCCGAAAATCATGATGTTCTACCAGGAAGAGGTGCTTGTGCCCTGGGCGGCGATCAAGCTAAATCGGCCGATTAAATGGATTGAAGACCGGAGTGAGAATTTCGTAGCGACCACCCAAGAAAGGGGGCAGATACACGATGCCGAGATCGCTTTATCTGAAGACGGGCGAGTACTCGGCGTTACCGATGTATTTCTCCATGACGCTGGTGCATATGATCCCTATGGGCTCACCGTCCCAATCAACAGCCAATGCACCTTGTTGGGGCCATATGATATTCCGAATTACTACAGTGAGTTCACAGCCGTCTTCACTACAAAGACAATCGTAACACCGTACCGGGGAGCAGGACGACAGCATGGAGTCTTTGTCATGGAAAGACTCTTAGACCTGGCAGCAAGAGAATTGGGCATTGACCGGAATGAAATTCGCCGTCGTAATTACATTGCTCCGGATGACTTTCCCTACCACAATGAGATCATTTTCCAGGATTTCCAGCCTCTCACCTATGACAGCGGAAATTATGAGCCGGCCCTAGAACTCGCTATCGAGATGATAGGCTATGACGAGTTCATCAATGAAGTCCAGCCTGTAGCCCGGGAGGAAGGACGATTTTTGGGTATCGGCATGGTCTCGTATGTTGAAGGTACCGGAATTGGCCCCTATGAAGGCGCCAGGGTTCAAGTGCAAGCCAACGGCAAAGTGAGTGTTGCCACAGGAATAGGTACTCAGGGACAAGGTCATTTCACCAGCTACGCTCAGATTGTTGCCGATCAGCTAGGCGTAAAAGTGAATGAAGTGGAGATTGTCACCGGCGATACGGATCAGTTCTACTGGGGGGCAGGCACGTTCGCCAGCCGAGGTGCGGTTGTCGCCGGAAACGCTATCAACGAAGCAGCGAAGGACGTGAGGGCCAAGGTCTTTAAGCTCGCTGGAGAACTATTGGAGGCGGCTGAGGAAGACCTGGAGATCGTTGATGGCCAGGTGCGGGTTAAAGGTGTTCCTCATCGATCTTATTCCCTTGGAGATCTGGCGGGTGAAGCCAATCCATTGCGGGGTGCGGTAGAACCGGGCACCGAACCTGGGCTCGAAGCCACCAATTATTTTGGTCCAGAAGGAGGTGCGACCGCCAGTGGCGTTCACGCCATAGTCGTCGAGGTCGATCCTGAAACCATGGATGTTGAGATTCAGAAATACGTCGTCGTCCATGACGCCGGCCGGGTAATCAATCCATTGATCCTTGACGGTCAGATTCATGGAGGCGTCGCCCAAGGAATCGGCAATGCATTTTATGAGCAACTCGTCTATGATGAGAATGGACAAATGCTCAACGCATCCTTTATGGATTACCTGTTGCCCACTTCTCTCGAAGTTCCCAGAATCGGCGTCGGCCATCTCGAAACGCCATCTCCTCTTAACCCGATGGGGGTCAAAGGCGCCGGAGAAGCTGGAGCGATTCCCACCGGCCCTCTATTCGCCCAGGCGGTTGAAGATGCGCTAAATATTACAGGTTTTGAGATTCTGGAGATCCCATTGAGTCCGAACCGGCTCTGGCAATTACTCCAGGATTTTAATCAGAAGTAACGGATTATTTCACCCTTACCTAGGGGAGGTAAATTTATCAAATGAGATTCGATGACAAAATAACATTGGTGACAGGAGCGTCACGAGGCATTGGCCGGGCGATCGCGCACGAGTTTGCCCAGTCCGGAGCCAGGATCGCTATCCATTACAACAGCCAGCAGCAGGAAGCGGAGAAGACTCGAGATCAGTTACCCGGCGGTCCTCACGAGATCTTCCAGGCCAATGTCGCTCAAGCTGATGAAACTCGTTTACTGGTAGAGTCTGTTGTCGAGCGCATGGGCGGAGTCGATATACTGGTTAACAATGCCGGTATTTTTGAATCCCACATTTTGCTGGAAGTTGACTTCGATCAGTGGCAATCAGCCTGGCAAAATACGTTGGGAGTGAATTTGCTCGGACCTGCAAATCTAATCTACTGGGTAAGCCAGCATATGATGCTCCACGGTGGTGGAAGAATCGTAAACGTCTCGTCGAGAGGAGCATTCAGAGGTGAGCCCGAGGCTCCAGCATACGGTGCCAGTAAAGCGGGTCTAAATGCTATGAGCCAGTCCCTGGCCAAGGCGCTTGCACCCCACAATATATTTATCTGCGTCGTTGCCCCTGGCTGGGTTCGAACTGATATGGCTCGCGAGGTCCTACTTGGGGAGAGCGGCGATCAGATTCGGGCAGATATACCTATCGGCCGAGCTGCCCATCCCGAAGAGGTTGCACGCACAGTTCGATTCTTGGCTTCTGAGGGAACAGATGCTCTTACCGGCTGCATTGTGGATGTAAACGGCGCTTCATATCTTCGAACTTGAAGTTCGTAAACAGCGGTATCCAAATGCCAGATCCCTCCTATTTGATACTGCAGTGCAGATTGCCGGAGTGCCGGTTCAGATTCCCGAGCGCTGAAGACGACACGAATGGAAACACGTGCCCAAGATGTGGCGGCCCCACCAAAATCGAAGTCAAGGGATTTGGCAACAATTCTGCTGGCGCTTCTGATCGAAACGAATTTGCAAACCCAATTCGGGGACTGTTGGATAACCTTCGGAGCGTCTACAACGTCGGCTCCATTTTTCGAACGGCAAACGGCGCCGGTCTGGCTCATCTGCACCTCTGTGGCATCACTCCCACGCCTGATAATCCACGCCTCAAGAAGACATCCTTGGGCGCTGAGTTGTCAGTTCCCTGGTCCCATCACAATAATTCCTTAGATATCGCACAGGAATTGAGCGGCAAGGGGTTTTACCTAATTGCTTTCGAAAGCGGAACAGATAATCGATGGATGCCTGGTACCTGGTTAGACAAACAGACGATCCCCATACTCGTTATTGTGGGTAGCGAACTGAGCGGAGTCGATCCTTGTCTCATGGATATCTGCGACAGCGTCTGGTCCATTCCCATGAACGGCGAAAAGACATCGCTGCATGTCACCGTTGCTTATGGAATTGCCCCCTATTTTCTTCCATTATA
>PVMK01182783.1_pt1 | contig 16372 bp, 12 predicted proteins | sample 1853481 | NCBI WGS metagenome assembly PVMK01 (sample SAMN08533507, study PRJNA380276) | Marine sediment metagenome, whole genome shotgun sequencing project.
CCATCCTGGACGACTTTTGACTTCACTGCGGGATGGAGGATCAACACGCACTTTGACCTGCGCGCCGGTATTTATAACCTGGCAGATGAGCGTTACTGGCGCTGGGCAGATGTGAGTCTGTTCAAACCTGACAACCCGATGCTGGAGTTGTTAACCCGGCCTGGCCGGAATTACTCAATCACCGCTCGATACCAGTGGTAGCCATTCCAGACCATTTCCAATAAAAAACAAGCATCCTTTACGGGTTTTGACCGCCAACAACCCTTTACATGATTCAGGTCAATTACGCCGGCCCGTAACCGTCGTAAAGTCTAGTTTGCGTTGCTATAAGCTAAAAATGTTATTGATTACAATCATGAGGAGAAAAAAGTGAAAAGATTGACTCTATTGGCCATTTCATCGTGCTTGGCATTCGCTGTTTCAAGCATTGCCGCGGACACAAAGGATGACGCCGTACACGCTGCTGAAGTTGCTTCAGCAAACGCGGCCACTTTGGATGAGCGCATCAGCAATGGTGAAAAGCTGTTTGTAGCCAATTGCGCAGCCTGTCACCAGGCTGATGGCAAGGGCCTCAGCGGGGCGTTCCCACCCGTGGCAGAGTCTGATTACATCGCCGAAGACCCCATGAAGGCTGTACACGCGGTCATCAATGGTTTGTCCGGTCCAATTACTGTCAATGGCACGCAATACAATGCTGTCATGCCAAATCTCTCCTACTTGAGTGACTCAGACGTTGCAGATGTCGTTACATTTGTTGTCAATTCATTCGGTAACAAGGGTGGTGAGGTCAACGCCGCACAGGTCGCGGCAGCGCGCGGTGGCGAAAATGTTACCGGTCCTTCCGATCACCCGGTAGCAGCGAGCACGGAAATGGCATACAAAGGTGCCCCTTCACCAATAACTGCTGAAGACACCAGGAGTTATATCGATTCCGAAGGCCCGAATATAACCCAGGTCGAGTTCGATACCGCCACCGAAATTTTCTTCCAGCGTTGTGCAGGCTGCCATGGTGTATTGCGTAAAGGCGCAACCGGCAAACCATTGACCATCGATATTACCCGTGAAAAGGGTATCGACTATCTTAAAGCCCTGATCACTTACGGTTCAGCGGCCGGTATGCCCAACTGGGGCACCTCCGGAGACCTGACCGACGAGCAAATCGACATCATGGCCCGCTTCCTGCAGCACGCACCACCTGCACCGCCTGAATGGGGTATGCCGGAAACGACCAACAGCTGGAAGCTGCTGGTCAAACCTGAAGACCGTCCGACCAAACCACAGCATGATCTTAATATTGAAAACTTCTTTGCAGTCACGTTGCGTGATGCCGGCCAGGTAGCCATTATTGATGGCGACACCAAGAAAACTGTCACCATTATCAAGACGGGATACGCCGTCCATATCTCCCGGCCATCCGCATCCGGACGCTATGTTTTCACCATCGGCCGTGATGCAAAAATCGACATGATCGATTTGTGGATGAATCCTCCCCAGCGTGTTGCAGAAATCAAGGTTGGCCTGGAAGCACGCTCGGTCGAATCCTCAAAATACAAAGGTTATGAAGACAAGTATGTGATTGCCGGCTCTTACTGGCCACCGCAATACACGATCATGGATGGCGATACGCTGGAACCACTGAAAATCGTATCCACACGCGGCATGACGGTAGACACGCAGGAATATCATCCTGAGCCACGCGTTGCCGCAATTGTGGCATCACACGAACATCCCGAGTTCATCGTCAATGTCAAGGAAACCGGCAAGATCCTGCTGGTCAACTTTGAAGACATAGATAACCTCAGTGTTACCACCATCGGTGCTGCACGCTATCTGCACGATGGTGGCTGGGATTCAACCCACCGTTACTTCCTGACCGCAGCGAACCAATCCAACAAGATTGCCGTGATTGACTCCAAAGAACGGAAACTGATCGCCCTCACCGATGTGACCAAGATCCCTCATCCGGGTCGTGGTGCTAACCTCATTGATCCGGAATTCGGTCCGGTTTGGGTCACCAGTGCTCTGGGTAACGAGAATGTCACATTCCTCGGCACCGATCCCGAAGGTCATCCCGACAATGCCTGGAAAGTGGTACGCACCCTGCCGGGTATGGGCGGCGGTTCCCTGTTCGTCAAGTCGCATCCGAAATCAAGCAACCTGTGGGTTGATGCACCTTTGAACCCGGATACCAAGTTCTCCCAGTCCATCGCTGTCTATGACATCAATAACCTGGACGCCGGCTTTGAAGTATTGCCGATTGCTGAATGGGCCGATGTTGGTGAAGGACCAAAACGTGTCGTACAGCCTGAATACAACATGGCAGGCGACGAAGTCTGGTTCTCGGTCTGGAGTGGCCTGGAGCAGAAATCAGCCATCGTGATCGTTGATGACAAGACCCGCAAACTCAAAGCCGTCATCAAGGGTCCTGAATTTATAACCCCAACGGGTAAATTCAATATCTATAACACGGTTCACGATATTTACTGACCCGCATTAGCTGGCTGCGGATGGCCGCAGCCAGCTACCCAGGTCAAATGATTTAGAACGATCAGCTTCTCCACAGGCTGATTACATTAACCCGGCCCTCCCTGTGCCGGGTTTTTTTTGTCTGCTGGTTCAGAACTGCTCTGCGTCCAGTGCCATCATGCTTTCGCTGCCTGACTTGACTGTCGCAAGGTAACTGGCGGTGCGAGGCAACAGGTGTTCGAAATAGAATTGCGCTGTGACCTTTTTGGTTTCTAAAAATGCCTGATCACCACCACCGGCCTGCAGCAGTTGCACAGCCTTGAGTGCCGATCGTCCCATCACCCAGCCGCCGCACAGGTAACCCATCAGCATCATGTAATTCACACTGACGCCACCGGCAATATTCCGGTCCTGGCTTGCGTGTTCAAGTAGCCAGTCTTTCGCCTCGTTGCCTGCGTCTGCTGCCTGTTTCAATGCTGCAGCCATGGTGGCAAGACCGTCGATAGCGGACATTTCCCCGGCAGTAGCCTGTATCTCATCCAGCAAATCCTGTAGTGCTTCGCCATTGTCACCGAGTGTTTTACGACCGGCCAGGTCCAGTCCCTGGATACCGGTGGTGCCCTCGTAGATGGTCATGATACGTGCATCCCGGTAGTGCTGGGCGCTGCCTGTTTCTTCAACATAACCCATACCGCCATGAATCTGGGTGCCCAGATAGGTTATTTCCTGGCACAATTCCGAAATCCAGCCCTTGACGATGGGAGTGTATACACCGGTTCGCGCGGCGTGTTTGCGTGCATCTTCCGGTGTCTTCGCAGCATGAGTACGGTCACCCTCTGCCGCAGCAAAATAGATCAGGCCACGCATTGCCTCGGTTGCCGATTTCATCACCATCAGCATACGCCGCACATCCGGAAATTCGATGATCGGGTAACGGGAGCCATCACTGCGAGTGCCCTGCAAACGCTCCTTGGCATAGGCCGCCGCCTGCTGGTAGGAACGCTCGGAAACACCGAGACTCTGGATACCGACACCCTGACGGGCTTCATTCATCATTGTGAACATGGCCGTCAAACCATTGTTCGGCTGACCCACGAGGTAACCGATTGCGCCGCCATTGTCGCCAAAACTTAAGGTGCAGGTGGGGCTACCGTGAATCCCCAGCTTGTGTTCAATACCCACACAGAATGCATCATTACGCTTGCCAGGACGACCGTTTTCATCCAGCAGGAATTTCGGCACCAGGAACAGGGATATACCCCTGACACCCGCGGGTGCATCCGGCAGACGGGCCAGCACCAGGTGTATGATGTTTTCCGTCATCTGGTGATCACCCCAGGTGATAAATATTTTCTGGCCGGTAATCAGGTAATGATCATCTTCCGGAACTGCCCTGGTGGTCACTGCCGCCAGGTCGGAACCCGCAGCAGGTTCTGTAAGGCACATTGAACCGGTCCACTCACCACTGACCATGTCGGGCAAATAGGCGCTTTTCAGTTCATCAGAACCATGTGCTGCAATGGCCTCAACCGCACCGGTTGTCAGCAAAGGACACAGGGAGAAGGCCACATTGGAGGAATCCCAGATTTCTACAACAGCCGCGGCCAGTGCCCTCGGCATGGCCTGGCCACCATATTCTTCATCCCCGGATAAGGAAGCCCAGCCATTGTCAACGTATTGGCGATAGGCCTCTGCGAACCCCGGCGTCTCCTCCACCCCGTTTTCTCCGAGCTTGGCTCCCAGGTCATCACCGATGGCATTCAGCGGCGCCAGCACTTCACTGCCCAGGCGGCCGGCCTCCTCTAAAATGGCAGTAGCCAGCTCGGCGTTTACATCCTCGAGACCTGCATCCAGACACATCCGGTCAAAGTCGAGCAAATCATTAAGTATGAAATCGGCATCCTTGTAGGGGAAAAGATAGTCACTCATGAGATACAATTCCTGATGGCAAATATAGTGATCTTACACTGCTGTATTATGAACAATTCAGGCCTTCAGGGAAATAACCCATGTCAAGAAATTCGATGTATGACGTAGCCATAATCGGCGGTGGGCTGGCAGGTATTTGTGCAGCACTTGAGCTACTTGAGAACGGTTTGAATGTCGCCATTATCGACCGGGATTCCGCACAAAATTTTGGCGGCCTGGCCAGCAATTCCCTCGGTGGCATGACACTGGTCAATACCCCCGTACAACGCCGCAACCGAATTCACGACAGTCCCGAAATCGCCCTGCGTGACTGGCACTCTTTCGCCCGATTTTCAGAAAACGATATCTGGCCGAAGAAGTGGGCCGAGCTTTATGTCAACCGTAGTGTAGACGATATTTATAACTGGCTGAAACCCAAAGGCATCAAGTTTTTCCCGATCCCCCACTGGGTGGAAAGAGGCGAGTTTGGCGATGGCAACTCACTGCCCCGCTACCACATCATCTGGGGTACCGGGCAACACCTGATGCGCACCCTCATCACCGAGCTCAGGCAGCACACGAATGCTACCCAGCTGACCTGCCTGTTTGATCACAGGGTGGAATCACTGGTTTTGAGAAACCAGGCGATCTCCGGGGTCCAGGGCAGACATGAAAAAACGGGGCAGGCATTTGAGATCGAAGCCCCCGTCGTATTGGTCGCAAGCGGTGGCATCAACGGCGACATCAGTCGTGTAAAACGGGAATGGGATCGATCCTGGGGTAAACCACCTGAACACATCCTCAACGGTGCACACAAGTATGCCGACGGTACCATCCACGATGCGGTTGAAAAAATTAACGGCAAAGTGACCAATCTCCACCAGATGTGGAACTATGCTGCGGGTATCCATCACCCTGACCCACAAGTTCCTAAAGAGGGACTGAGTCTGATTCCCCCAAAGTCAGCACTGTGGCTGGATGCGACCGGAAAACGATTTGGCCCCGTTCCGCTGGTTACCGGCTTTGATACCCACCGCATATGCAAACGCATCGCCTGTGACCCTTATGCCTACAGTTGGCAGGTCATGAACTGGAAAATTGCCCTGAAAGAAATCGCTGTTTCCGGCGCTGAAAGCAACCCTGCGTTTCGTGACCGGAAAATCCTGCAACTGGCACGGGAGATTTTTCTTGGCAACAACAGATTACTGGATTACCTCGTCGCCGAATGTGAGGATGTCGTGGTTGCCGACAGTCTTGAAGAACTGGTGGAAAAGATGAACCACTTGAACGCAAACAGCCAGACCAGGGGTAAGGGTGTCGTCGATCTCGCTACCATTGAGCAATCCATCAGGCGTTATGATGAGCAGATTGACCTCGGCAAAGAGTTTCACAATGATGATCAACTCAGACGAATCGCACAGGTGAGAAACTGGCGCGGAGACCGCTCACGGACTTGCAAATTTGAAAAAATCCTGCAGAAAAAATCCATGCCACTGGTGGCATTCCGGGAATTTATCGTCAGCCGCAAAAGTATGGGCGGTATCCAGACGGACCTGGAGAGCCGTGTCCTTGCGGACAGTGGAAGCCCGATACCCGGTCTGTATGCCGCCGGCGAAGCAGCCGGTTTCGGCGGTGGCGGCATCAATGGGCTAAAATCGCTGGAAGGCACATTTATTTCCAATTGTATTTTGAATGCCCGGATGGCCGTACGCTCCATTACCGGCCAGTCCCTGACGCCATAACTACCCCCAAATCATTTAACGAGGTTACCGATGAAAAAAACAGGCGCATGGTTGGTACGCTACGCCCTTGAGCAAATAGGCGTTAAACACACTTTCGGTATCCCCGGTGTTCACAACACCGAAATATATGATGAACTCAATAAATCCGATCTGATCCGGCCTGTCCTGGTCACCCACGAGGGCGGTGCTGCTTTTATGGCCGACGCGATAAGCCGGACATCCGATCACACCGGCACCCTGCTGATCGTTCCGGCAGCGGGGGTAACCCACGCAGCCAGTGGTATTGGCGAGGCATACCTCGATGGCATACCAATGCTGATAATTTCCGGCGGTATCCGTACGGACAGTGGTAAAACCTATCAATTGCATGAAGTTGACCAGCACGCCCTGCTGGCCCCCATCACCAAAAAGACCTACAAAATTGACACACACGAGCAAATCATCCCCGCCATCTACGAGGCTTATCAAATTGCCAACTCGGGTGAACCGGGTCCGGTATTTATTGAAGTGCCGGTCAATTTGCAACTATTTCCGGGTGAGGTTTCGGAGCCCCAACCGTTTGTTGCCGCGAGCGAAGAAACCGGCCTTGATCAAGAAGCAATCCAACAAGCCGCGCAAAAACTGTACGCGGCCAGCAATCCCGGGCTATTTGTTGGCTGGGGTGCTGTTGATGCCAGGCAAGAAACCATCAAAATCGCTGAATTTCTGAACGCGCCCGTATCGACCACGCTACAGGGCTTAAGTGTGTTCCCGGCTGATCATGCCTTGCATACCGGTATGAGTTTTGGCCAGGCCTCTGTTCCGGCATCAGAAAACGCCTTCAGGAATTGTGATTGCATGCTGGCTATCGCGACCCGTTTCAGTGAAATCGCAACCGGCAGTTTTGGCGTTAATCCGCCGGCAAACCTTATCCATATCGATATCAACAAAAAGGTATTCAATGCCAACTATCCCGCCAGCATAACCATTGAGGGCGACGCGAGGCCGGTATTGGCAGAGCTACTCAAAGCGCTGCAGGCACTGGGTGGGCCAAAGCATGACGATGGCTCATTAAAAACCTCCATTAAAAACGACAAAGCGGCCTATTACGAAGAGTGGTTCAAACATGACAGCAAAGGTCGTGTTAACCCGGCCCGTTTCTTTGTTGAACTGCGCAAACAACTCGATGATGACGCGATCGTTGTTGCCGATGATGGCAATCACACATTTCTGACTGCAGAATTGATGCCCATACATTCAGTTCGGGGGTTCATCTCTCCCACCGATTTCAATTGCATGGGTTACGCCACCCCTGCAGTGACCGCTGTAAAACTTGTCAATCCCGACAAACAGGTCGTCGGCATTATCGGTGACGGCGCATTTTTAATGACCTGTATGGAAACCCTGACCGCCGCATCACTCAGGACCGGAGGCGTTTTCTTCGTATTCAACGATGGTGAGTTATCACAAATATCCCAGGCCCAGGAGATCCCCTACAACCGGAAAACCTGCACTGTCCTGAATGAAGCAAAATTCAATGGCGTTGCGCAGGCAACCGGCTGTGAATTCATCACTATCAAAGACGATACAGACTGCGAAGCAGGCATCCAACGCGCACTTGCATATGCTGCCCTGGACAAACCGGTTATCGTCGATGTGAAAATTGACTATTCCAAACGCACCCGCTTCACAAAAGGCATCGTCAAAACGAACCTGGGACGTTTTAGCATCGGTAACAAAGTCCGCTTTGTGGGTCGTGCATTACTCCGGAAGGTAACAGGTTAACGACGGGTAAATCGTCGCAATTCATACCCGATTTTGCAGCCAGTGCCCGATTAGTCAGGCTTGACCGTCCACTTTCAACCTGTGGATTCAACCGGTCAATGCAAGATATTCAATGATTCATTTGGTATTTATTATTTTAAGCAACTATGCTTCACCGCAATAGCGTACATAGAGATGCCAGCACTTGTCATTTTTCAACGAACTCAAACGCCATAACGTCTTCAAGGTAGGCATTGCCGACGTAGTAGTTGCCTGGCTGGTGGAGCAGGTGCATGGCTCCCATACTTCTGCGCGCATACGCACCTCTTATAAGACAAACGTCAATGTCAGATAGACTAACGGTCAAGGCGAACACCACCCTAATCCCGTTCCTTACTGCCCAGCTTCAGGGCTGGTCGCGGAGCACGATCAAGCAGCGCCTTAAAGGCGGTTGCGTCAGCGTTAACGGCGAGCGGGTTACCCGACATGACCACGACCTGCTGGCGGGCGACCGGGTGGTTGTCGAAGCCTCGGCCCGAGGCGCTTCCAGCGTGCGCCCGCAGCTCGACATCCTCTACAAGGATCGGGACCTGATCGCCATCAATAAACCCGCAGGGTTGTTGTCGGTTGGTTCCCGCAAAGACAAGGAGCCCCATGCGCTGGGCATACTTCGTGACCAGCTGTCGCGTCGTAACAAGTCGATAAAACTGTGGCCGGTGCACCGCATTGATCGCGATACTTCCGGGGTACTGCTCTTCGCTACCTCCCGGGAGATGCGGGAGGCGGTGATGAAGGGGTGGAAGGCCGCGGAAAAAACCTACCTTGCGATCGTGGAGGGTTGCCCAAAGCCTGCGGGGGGCACCATCGATCAACCGCTGCGCCTCGACCCGGTAATCTACCAAATGCATGTCGGGCCACACCCAAACGCCAAGCGCGCGGTGACCCATTTCACCACCGACCGTAACGTTGGTCAGCGAACGCTGTTATGGGTAACACTGGAAACCGGCCGCCAGCATCAAATACGAGCCCACCTGGCATGGCTAGGACACTCGGTGGTAGGCGACCAACGATACGGCACGGCTGGTGCGCGGTTGGGCCTGCATGCCTTGCGGCTGAGTATCACCAAACCGGGAACGAATAAGCCGCTGGTATTTGAAACTCCCGCACCGGCGGATTTTTTGGCGCTATTGCGCTAGTGCGTGAGGGGAGCCGGTCTGCTTTCGGCCAATAGTGATTTCCTTAACTCGTTCTCTTTTATTTTGACAAAGCAAAACAGCTGTAAGTGCTGTAGGCTTAAGGGAAGATTATGAAGAGGTACATTAATATGCCCAGAACAAATATTGAAAATCTAAAAGCTGAATTAGCGGCCGCGAAAGTTAAGGGTGACCCACATACACTGAAAAATCCAATTCCCGTTGTCGCGACTTTGGACAATGGGGAGATATACAAAGGATTTGCTTTTGAAGTTCGCCCGGATGGATTGGTGATGGTAAAAACCGGGAACTGCGATTTAGGGATTCGACTCCCAAATATCAGCGTAGAGTAACGGGTCTGAAAGAAGGAACAGCCTGAGACCTGATACATATAGCGCCATGTCACCAGGCTGAAATTCATACCTGATGAGCGTCTGTTTCGACACACGACAACGCAGGACAAAGGCCGCCAGTCAGTGACGGCCCATTACTTGTACAATTACATCAATCACATGGTATAACGGACTAGTCCACCGATGTTTGCTGAGTCCCCTGGCCTGCAGCGATTGGGGAATAATGGGCAGCTCGTATCTTCCATTTACCGCCTTCCTTCACATAAACATCTGTAACCCTGGTCATATAATGTGATACAGGATCCTGACCGGTTTCCTGAAAAGACCCTTCCGAGTAATACATCGCAACCGCAGCCTGGCCTTCAACCAGGGTAACAACCTTGATGTGTTTTGGGGTCAGTGCATAATGGTCCCATGTGGCGGCGGGTGAATCAGCGGGAACGTATTGCATCAAACCACCGCTGGACCAAAATTCCAACGAGCCATGTTTTGAAAAACCTTCGCTGTCAGAGGAAAGGTTCTTACGTGTGTCAGCATTGTCTTGTATTATCAATGCCTTGATTTCATCAGCCGTGTCCGCTACCGCGACCGTTGGTACCAGCACCACGACCGCCAGGGCAATCAGCGCTAATTTGGCCACTTTACGAATGGGTGTACTTACGAGTGTCTTGTGCATCGATATGTCTCCTCAATAATTTATTAGTGTTTGTGCGAATGACCTGCACCTACTAAATATAGTTGATGATAATGAGAATTGCTGATACAGAGAAAAATGATGTGCTGAGTTAGTGCTTATGCCGCTCAGTGCTTCCATGATGGCGCAGTAAGTCGCCGTCTCCCGTCCTTGCTTAGTTTAACTCCCGGTTCATCAAGACCGGTACGGTCCCACAGCTTACAAGTCACCTGCTTGTGTTTCTGGTCGAGGCCTTCACAGGAGTTGGTGTACTCACACACATTTACCTGGTCACCAAGGCCCATACGCAGTTTCAGAAACCAGTCAGGATCTGCGAGGCTCTGTCTTGCAGCGCCGATAATGTCGGCCACTCCCGCGCTAAGCGTGGCTTCGGCCTGTTCAAAACCATGTATCCCGCCGGCAACGACGACCGGGGTTTCAAAGCCTGCCTGACGGATCGCCCCACGTATGTCTGCTACCGGGCCAAAGTTACGACCAAATGGCCCCTGCTCATCAGAAATATAGGACGGCATACACTCGTAACCACTTGAACCCGTGTACGGGTATGCCGCCCAGCCCGGTTTTGGCTGGGCTGCATCTTCAAATTTCCCACCACGGGAAAGCGATACAAAATCCATGCCGGCGCGTGCAAATTCAACACCAAAATATTTTGCATCCTCGACATCGCTGCCAGCCTCGATACAGTCATCACTCAGGTAACGGCAACCGACAACATAATCATCACCGACCCGCTCCCTGACTTGTGCAAAAACCTTCAATGGCAAACGGATGCGGTTTTCCCTGCTGCCTCCGTAGTCATCATTACGGCGGTTCCGCGCAGACAGGAATGAGGCCATCGTGTAAGCGTGTGCATAGTGCAACTCAACCCCGTCCATACCCGCCTGTTGGGCACGGCCTGCCGCTGCAGCGAACAGCTCCGGTAATACCTCGGGCAGGTTTTTGATGTGAGGCAAATGAACATCGGTGACGCGTTCACGGTAACCCCGGCTGAGGCTTTCGTACTCTCGCGCTGTTAACAGCATTTTCAAATCATCATCTGTCAGCGCCAGCAGCTTTTCGCGGATGTCTTCATCACAACAATCACCGGCACCCAACTGCTGTCGATGCTGTTCTGTTATTTGCAAAAACCGCTTGATGAATTTGCCGCGTTCGGGGCGTCGGCGGATGGCCAGGAAATCAATGATCTGGATGTACAGTCGTGTCTGCCCGTCACTGGCACCGCGCACCACATCGGCCAATTCCTTCAAACCGGGGATATAACGATCATGACCCATCCGTAGCAGCGGTCCGCTGGCAATATCCCTTATCCCGGTTGCCTCAACCACCAGCGCACCCGGCTTGCCACGTGCCATGCGTTCATACCAATCGAGGATGTCATCGGTGACAAAACCGTCTTCGGAAGCACGCCATGGAACCATCGCCGGTACCCATGTGCGTTGTTCAAGATGCAGGTTCTTGTAACTGATCGGGCTGAAAAGACGGGATTTCTCTGCCCCGGCGCGGGTGGGCGAACGCCCCGCATCGGGTTTATATTTTATTCGCTGGGGTGGCCTGTACATACCTGACGGAATAAGCCTGTCTAGACCGGTACCACGGCCGTGGTTTCAATTTCGACCTTGGCTGCACTCTCTATCAACGCAGATACTTCGATCACCGCCATGGCCGGATAAACCTTACCCATAACTTTCCGCCAGGCGCGGCCGATTTCCTCGATCTCAGCCAGGTAGTCTGAACGGCTGGTGATGTACCACGTCATTCGAACTATGTGCCTGGGTTCCGCATCTGCCTCGGCGAGCACGGCCACGCTGTTTTTCAGCGTCTGCTCGATCTGCCCTGCCATTGAGTCGGTGCGGATCACGTGATTCTCATCCCAGCCGATTTGTCCCGCCAAAAAAACCATACGGCCTTCAGCAGAAATACCGTTTGAATAACCATGGGGTCTTGGCCATCCCGCTGGCAGAAGAATCTTATGGCTCATGTTTTTTGCTTCCCTGCTGCATTGGCGAAACGTTTGTATTCATTGCGCGCAATAATGACTTTCTGTACCTCACTGGCACCCTCGTAAATCCGCAACGAACGAATTTCCCGATACAGCCGTTCAACAATCTGACCGGATGTGACACCGAGCCCGCCAAATAACTGCACCGCCCGGTCGATTACCTGCTGCGCGGTCTCCGTGGCATGCAGTTTGGCCATCGCTGCTTCACGGGTTACACGTTCCTGACCACCATCCTTGGCCCAGGCAGCACGGTAGACCAGCAGTGCGCTGGTATCGATATCAAGCACCATGTCAGCAACCGACGCCTGGGTCATCTGCAACTCGGCCAGTGGTGCCCCGAACAACTCCCTTTTAAGCACATGTGCGACGGTTTCATCACTGGCGCGACGGGCGAAACCCAGTGCTGCGGCGGCGACCGTGGTGCGGAACACATCCAGCGTAGCCATCGCCACCTTGAAACCCTGTCCCGGTTCGCCTAACAATTGGCTGGCGGGGATCCTGCAATCGTCAAATTGCAATGTTCCCAGCGGGTGCGGTGCGATGATATCAATCCGCTCACTGACCTTGAGACCGGGTGTGTCCGCAGCTACTACAAATGCGCTCAGACCCCGGGCACCCGGTGCTTCCCCGGTGCGTGCAAATACGGTGTAAAAATCTGCAATCCCGGCGTTAGAAATCCAGGTTTTCTCGCCATTCAGGATGTAATGGTCAGCAACACGTTCCGCTGTCATTGCCATCGCACTGACATCCGAGCCCGCAGTCTTTTCAGACAATGCGAATGCCGCGATGGCGTCACCCGATGCTACCGCCGGCAGAAATGCCTGTTTCAGTTCCTCACTTCCAAACAGGCTAATGGGTCCGCTGCCCAGCCCTTGCATGGCAAAACAGAAATCTGCCAGCCCGGACTGATAAGCAAGTGCTTCACGAAGCAGGCAAAGTGTACGCACATCCAGCTTCTTCCCGGTATCTGCTGGAACGGTGTGCTTCAGCCAGCCGCTATCTCCAAGCAATTTGACCAATCCCCGGCATGCCGCATCAAGATCGCCTTCCCCGGGATCCAGCAATTCTGAATTTGCAGCGCACCACTGATCCAGCCCAGTCTTAAGCTGCCGGTGACTATCGTCCAGAAATGGCCAGTCCAGATAGCTTGATTCCGGCATCAGTTACCCTCGAATTTTGGTTTTTCTTTGGCTACAAAAGCCCGGTAAGCTCGCTTGAAATCTTCTGTCTGCATGCAGATCGCCTGGGCCTGGGCCTCCGCCTCGATGGCTGTTTCAAGTGACATATCCCATTCGATATTCAACTGGTTCTTGGTGATTCCGTGTGCAAAATTGGGGCCGTCCGCAAGACATTTTGCCATCTCAACTGCATCAGAAAACACTTCATTAGGTTGACATAACCGATTGTAAAACCCCCAGTTATATGCCTCATCACCAGACATGGAGCGTCCTGTAAACAGTAGTTCTGATGCCCTGCCCTGGCCAATGATTCTCGGTAACATTGCGCAGGCACCCATGTCACAACCCGCCAGGCCAACACGGGTAAACAGAAAGGCCGTTTTACTCTGAGCGGTACCAAAGCGCATATCGGCGGCCATGGCGATGGCTGCACCCGCACCCACGCAAATCCCGTCGATGGCAACGATAACCGGCTGTGGACAGGCACGGATTGCCTTGATCAGGTCACCGGTCATGCGGGTAAAGTTCAGCAGGCCCGTCATATCCATATTGGTCAACGGACCGATGATTTCATGCACATCACCGCCGGAACAGAAGTTTCCGCCCTGGCCGGAAATAACAACCGCCTTGACCGATTTATCCCCGACCAGTGCGCGGAAGGTATCACGCAATTCCGCATAAGACTCGAAGGTCAGTGGGTTTTTTCGCTCGGGCCGGTTAAGTGTTACAAGACCAACATCACCGTCACGTTCCCATAGAAAATGTTCTGCTTCGATTGTCATGAAGCCTCCTTTTTTGCCATGGAAATTTTAAGCTTGGTGAGCAATTCATCAAGTGTCGCCATCTCCTTTCTGGTTAAACCGGAAAACATATCCCTGACCCATTTCTCATGGGTTTTGGACATACGCTCAAACTCCTCCCGCCCCCTGGCGCTGAGCTTGACTAGGTGTGATCGCCGGTCGCCACTGGATTGGGTACGTTTAACCAGGCCATCTTTAACCAGTCGTGACATGATACCGGTGATGTTACCACTGGATACCAGCAACCAGCGGGAGACATCGCCCATGGTCTGCCCTTCCGGCTCACGAGCCAGCGCCGCCATCACGTCAAAACGTGGCAACGTGGTTTCGAATTCGGTGCGGAATAGCCCCCGCACCCTTTTTTCGATTAGCTGGGATGACGTCAATATGCGTAACCAGATACGCAAAGCCATCTTCCTGCGTGGTGTTTTCTCCAGTTTTTCTATCGCTGTAAGTGCTTTATTCATCGTCCAGATAAGCCCTGATTCAGAGATTGCTCCCGGTTCATGCGTTAATGACCATTTCCGCCGCACGGGCAAGATTGCGCTCATACTGGCTTTGACCGGAAAGGTATTGAACCGGCCATTTTTGACCGTTGAAACCCAGTTGTGCTGCGGCATGCAAGGTCCAGTACGGATCTGCAAGATGCGGCCTGGCCAGGCAACAAAGATCGGCGCGCCCGGCAGCGATGATGCTGTTGACGTGGTCGGTCTCGTAAATATTGCCTACCGCCATGGTCGCAATACCCACTTCCTGCCTGATCTGGTCGCTCAGCGGTGTCTGGAACATACGTCCATACACCGGTTTGGCCCGGGTGCTGGTTCCGCCCGCGGAAACATCCATGATGTCGACGCCTGCTTTGGCAAAAGCGTGTGCAATCTGCACCGCATCATCGCCATCGAGCGCACCCTCGACCCAATCGGTGGCGGATATGCGCACCGACATGGGCTTATTCTGCGGCCAGACCTCGCGCACCGCGCTGAATACTTCCAGCGGGAACCGCAGCCTGTTCTCCAGGCTGCCACCGTATTCATCTTCACGCAGGTTGGTGAGTGGCGACAGGAACGAGGACAATAGATAGCCATGTGCAAAATGCATTTCGACCATGTCGAAGCCGCAAGCCTCCGCGCGTTCGGCCGAGCTTACAAATTCATCGCGTACAAGATCCATATCCTGCCGCGTCATCTGCCGTGGTACCTGGTTTTCGGCTGACCAGGCGACCGGAGACGGTGCCATGACTTTCCAGGCACCCTCATCCAGTGGTTGGTCTGCACCTTCAGAAAGTATCTTGGTTGCACCTTTGGGCCCCGAGTGCCCTAGCTGGGCGCATATCATTACGCCGTCATTGCTGTGTACAAAATCAACAATTCTTTTCCAGTACGCGCCATTGTCATCACTGTACAAACCGGCACAGGCCGGGGTGATACGTGCATCAGGAGAAACACCCATCATCTCGGTAATGATCAGCCCGGCGCCACCCTGCGCCCTTGCGCCGAGGTGTACCAGGTGAAAGTCATTGGGTGTGCCATCCACCGCGCTGTACATTGCCATCGGTGATAGGACAACACGGTTTTTTAAAACCATGTCTCTTAATTTGAATGGGGTAAACATCGGTGGCACCGTCTCGCCGGCTGCCTGGCTTTCACCGGTCGTCTTTTTCAAAAACCACTGCTCCATGCTCTCCAGCCAGACCGGGTCACGTAAACGCAGGTTTTCATGGCTGACACGTTGGCTACGGGTCAACAGGGCATAGTTGAATTGCATCGGGTCAAGGTGAGTGTAGCGTGGCAGGTTCTCGAACCATCCCATCGAATTACGTGCGGCACTTTGCAGACGCAGAACCTCGATCGTTCGGGTTTCGCGGTAATCCTCCAGCGCCTGGTTCATATCCGTATTTGAATTCAGTGCATTGGCAAGGTGGATGGCATCCTCAAAGCCGAGCCGGGTTCCCGAGCCAATCGAGAAATGCGCGGTATGCGCAGCATCGCCGATCAGCACCAGGTTTTTGTAACGCCACTGGCCACACAAAACGCGGGGGAAACTGATCCAGGCCGAGCCACGTATATGGCCGGCATTGCTCATCAGAGTATTGCCGTCGAGGTAGTCGCTGAACATGTCTTCAAGGTAACGCGAGCATTCTTCCTGGCTCATCTCGCCGAGGCCCAGTTCTTCCCAGGTTGATTGCTGACATTCGACGATGAAGGTCGATGTGTCTTTGTCGAAACAATAGGCATGCACCCAGATCCAGCCTGCCGGCGTTTCCTTGAATATAAAGGTGAAGGCATCAAATAATTTG
>PVMK01118593.1_pt1 | contig 16364 bp, 14 predicted proteins | sample 1853481 | NCBI WGS metagenome assembly PVMK01 (sample SAMN08533507, study PRJNA380276) | Marine sediment metagenome, whole genome shotgun sequencing project.
CACGCCAGAGCACCCAGGTCAGGTGAGAAAGCGGCCGGTCTAATTCAGCTCCCACCCAATCGCCATCATCAACGCTCAACTCAACGTTTTGAACCCCGCGCGCACCAGCAAAAGCGATGCCTCCAACCATTACCATGTTATCTGGACTCACTTGGGTTGTATCTATCACGGAAGTAGACTTTACGAGCCCGCTTTCAGTCCAGCCGCGCTGCTGCCAGAAACCTTTGTAATCGCTGTCTAAAGCTTCAATTTTTATGATCCATTTCGGATTCTTGATACCGTAACGACCCGGTGTATACACGCGCAGCGGAGAACCATGCGGCCTGGTCAGCGACTGGTTGCCCATGTTGTAGCAGAGTATGGTTTCCGGGTCCATTGCCGCCTCAACCGGGAGCGATTCAGTGTAGCCATCTACACCGGTGAATTTGATATCGATCACGCTGGGCTCCAGTTCTGCAGTCCCCAGGACATCTTTCAAGCGAGCCCCCTGGAACAATGTAGTGCCGATCAGATCGCCGCCCACCGGATTAGAAATGCAGGTCAGCGTGGCGTAATGCTCAACCATCGGGTATGCTTTGATATCCTCCAGGGTCAGCGCGAGCGGCTTTTTAACCAAGCCGTCGATGGCCAAGATGTATGAATCAGCAGGTAAATCAGTCTCTCCACCTTGCTGCAGCAGCCGCTGGACCAGGAGATCGCTGCTATCCAGGAATTCTTCATCGCCTGGTGGCAGCAGGTTGATGTCCACCCGGTAAAAATCTTCAATAGGTGTGATCTCTGGGCGCGTTCCAGGTACAGGTTCAAAACCAGTTTTTGATGGTGGTGATGTCGGTGAAGGCATTGATGGGTCCTGAGCAGTGGAATTTTGCGCCACGCTTGTTTCTGCAGCACCCAGGTTGAACCAGCGACCGATCCCGATCACAGCTGCGGTAATCACTGCAGAACCGACCGCCATTTCAGCGAGTACACGTTTGCGGTGCGGATCCTGCTGTTGTGTGATCGCCAACATATAGCGATCTGCTCCCCAGGCTACCCCGAGACCCCATGCCAGGCTGGTTCCAAAAAGCCATATCAAATCAGGGACATAATTTCTAGCCCCCCATCCATTCCAATTCGCCAGCAGCAAAGTTAAGAATCCCAGGATCAAACCTGCGATTGCCCCGCGCGAAGCCCAATGAAATCTGAGTCTACCCACGGTTAGCGCATACAAACCCGCCAGAAGTGTGAGCAGCACCAACACCAGCAGATAGGCCAGGGCGATTTCGATCAGCTTTCCAGTTGCAGAGGTTTGCCCCAGGCCTGTAAAAGTTACAAATCGGATCAGAGTCTCAATCGATAATGTGACCACCTGGCCCGGCAAAGACCAGGATATGAATTCAAATAATTCGAAAGGTATGTGGGTCCAGCCGAACAACCGCTGTCCCGCATACATAAGCGCAAGCCAGGGCAAACTGATGAAAAATCCGGTCGTCAAGCCGGATACAAACCTGCCCTTCGTAGATTCACTCATATGATGCTTATGCCTACAACTTGTACAACTTTATGTTGTTAGATAATATATATCTCGTTAATTATGTTGATCCGGATCACTGGCATCGTCCAGGGTTTGTTTCTGCTCTGGAGATAACCTAAATCCCACCGCGCCGAGATTATCCTGCAGCTGCTCTATCGTGCGTGGACCAATGATCGGGCTGCTGATCAGTGGGTCGCTAAGCAGCCAGGCCAATGCGACTTGGGAGATTGATTTATCACCATTCTCCGAACCGATCTGGCCCATTTTTTCGAGCAGCTGCCAGTTGCTTTCGGAGTAATACTTCTTCACCCCATTGGCGCGTTGGCTGTCTATTTCAGCTCCACCTTTTTTGTATTTGCCGGTCAAAAAACCTCCCCCGAGTGGGCTGTATGGGATCACCCCGATGCCATACGTGCGGCATACATCAGCCAGTTCTCGTTCAAAATCCCTGCGATTGACCAGGCTGTAATGCGGTTGGATGCAGCTATAACCAGTACCCTATCCCGGTCGGCATACCAGAGAGCCTGCATCAATCGCCAGGCCGGGTAGTTGGAACAGCCGATATAGCGGACTTTCCCCTGTCGTACCAAATCGTCTAATGCGGCGAGTGTTTCTTCGATCGGGGTATTTTCGTCATACCAGTGTGTCTGGTAAATATCGATGTAGTCGGTATTCAGCCGCTTCAACGAGTTTTCTACTTCAGCCAAAATATGGGCACGCGATAAGCCCTCATCGTTTGGTCCATCACCCATGACCCCGCGCACTTTGGTCGCCAGGATAATCTTCGAGCGCTCGTAACCACTTTCCTGGATCCACTCGCCGATAATGGTTTCAGATACACCACCGGGATTTCCATCCACCCAGCGGGAATAGATATTTGCGGTGTCAATGAAGTTGATCCCATGTTCGAATGCCTTGGAAAGAATTTCATGCGATGTGGATTTATCGGCAGTCCAACCAAACTGCATTGTCCCCATGCAAAGTTCTGATACTTTGAGTCCCGTACGGCCAAGATTTCTATATTCCATGCTCCATCCTTAGAGATAAGATTGAATAATATCTATCTTACCTGGATTTGGTTTCTCCACGAAGCTCGTTAATATTATTAATATCTTTTTCGTTTCCCAGGTTAATCGTGGGATTCGATTGAGAATTTATTTCCTTCCGGGTCAGCGCCATCACAAACCCAAACTCCCGGCGCAGCAGAGCGAATTTCTCCCATCTCAATTTGCTGGTTGAGCAGCTCCTGCCGGGCAGCAAGTATATCCTGGACCCGGAAGACAAATTTTGGTGCATCCTCACCGAAACGTCCCTTACCCCCTGCGTGCAGGGCAAGAGAACAGGAGCCGGTATCCAGCTCAACCCAGAATTCTTTTCCGTAATCTTCCGATTCTTGCGGTGTGATTACCTTGAAACCCAGCTGTTCGTGATAAAAAGAAACCTGGCGATTCATATCCTCGACGTATATGATGATTTCCATCAGTTCACCAATACTGCTCTTGTTATCCATTCCAACCTCCATGCTGTGATTTTGCTAATGCCTGGCTGCTAATGCCAATCTCGAACCCTGACAGATTAGTTGGTCAATATATGTTTGCCATGATGAATGCAAACATAAAAATATCAATGAAATCAGGATGAATTTATACAGGTTTATCTTGGACGAAATTAGTCCCAATTATACTTGCTAAACTTTGTCATTTTCGAGTTACAGAAAACAGACGAGCGCTGTGTTGTCTCACAGCGCTCGTGTATCAGGTATAAGTAAACATTTACCTATTTCCGGGCAGCCTCCAATGCAGCTTGCATCTGTTCAAGGTGTGCATCAAAGTGATACGGGTCTTGAAGCAATCCGTACGCCAGGCGCCAGTATTCTCCCTTCCGAGCCACGAACTCATCCGGAAGGTGTGCGGTAAATTGCAGGGTTTCAGCCATGTTCAGTTTGTATTCATCAGCCATGGCATTTACAGTTGGATAAGCGGCGGAGGTTGCTTCCAGGATTTCGTTGACATTGCCGCCATAATCATCCGCAAAACGTTCGAACCCGCTGAGCAGCTCGGTCATGTACTGCTGGAAAAATCGCTCTCCCTGGATGAAATGGGCGATGTTATCTTTGATGCTCCATTCGGATGGTCCGGGTTTGAATTTCGCTTCTTCTTCGCTTACTCCGCTGAGAAAATCATCCAATCCACTCTCAATCTGCTGATACAGTTTGCTGACTGCATCCGCCAATCCTTGTGGCGTGGCCGGGATCTCAGGGAGCGGCCTGCCGGAAAGGGTCATCTGCGTGCTATCCTGTTTTCCATCCCGGTAGAAGACCACTTCGACGGTATCTCCAGCTTTGCGGGCGTTGAGCGCCTGGTTTAGACTCTCGAAATCAATCGTGGGCATGCCTCCCATGCTGGTCATAACATCATTTTCTTGAATGCCGGCGGCTTCAGCGCCCATTCCGCTCACTGTACCGCCGATCCTGATCCCGTCTGAAAATGATAATCTTAATTCCTTTGCGATCTCAGCATTGAATTCATCCAGGATGATCCCCAACATGGGCCGGGTTACGAATCGGAGATCTTCACCGGTCGTTACGACGGAGTTTAAATTCTCGAGAGCTTTCTGCCAACCCTTGCTGATCTCAGCGCGGCTGTTTTCCCATTCTTGACCGTCTCCAATTCCTTTATGGATCAATTCGACCAGTGTACCTTCATCCCGGCGACTGAAGGTAACCTCCACCTGGGACTGGGCAGGGTCTCCTTTGCCGAACCAGTTAAAGGAAACTGATTTGCCAGGTTCCGCTGCAGTGAATTCACCGCTTGTGTAAAACCCCGATTCCCACCACATATACAGTCTGCCTCCCGGACGAGGTATGACAGTTGCCACATTGCACAGCCAGCCGCGCAATTCGGTAGCGTTGGTGAAAGCCCGGTAAGCGCTCTCCGGATCAGTCTCTATTACCCGAATGAGGGATATATTTTCTGAGCTCATAACATTCTCCTTTGGGAATATTTAATAATTGCTGTTCAATAGATCAACTAATATGAATTGAATATGGTTCAATATTTAACAAGCAGTATATACTCGTCTGTTCTGATCATACAGGTGGGGTTATTAATTTTACATCCAGCTGGTTTGCTGCCATGGCTTATCCACGGCACCAATCTAGTTGCTCAAATTTCATCCCTGGTCAATATTCCAGCAGTTCACTAATCTTCTGCTTGATTTTACTTACGTTCGGCAGTATTGCTTCCATCATGTCTGCATTGTATGGGATGGGAATATCGGGAGTTGCCATGCGCTGGATGGGGGCATCAAGATCGCTAAAAGCCTCTTCAGCAATAACCGCGCTGATTTCTGCACCAAAACCCCCTGTCAGGGTATCTTCATGAACCACCAAAACCTTTCCCGTTGTGCGCACGCTGTCAAGGACTGTTTCTCTGTCCCATGGGATGATGGTTCGTAGATCCAGCACAGTTACACGACCGGGGAAATCCTGGCTGGCAGCGAGACAGCGATGGACAGTCTCGCCCCACGAAATAATGGTTAGCTCATCACCGGATAATAATTGGTTTGCCTTTCCGAAAGGGAGACAGAAATCGTCACCGGGATATGGCCTGCGGGCAGGAGAGGTATCCAGCAAGGCGCGATGTTCAAAGAAGAAAGTTGGATCGTCCCCGCGCAAGGCGGTGCGCAGCAGCCCCACGGCATCCTCGGCGTTGCTGGGAAAGGCGATCCGCCAGCCCAGCGTATGGGCATAAATCGCTTCCCCGGTGACACTGTGCCATGGATCTCCAGTCGTCTTTCCATAACCTACCGGGATACGTACCACGACAGGCGCGGCAAAATTGTTCGCAGTTCGCCAGCGTATGGTGCCGAAATCAACGATCTGTTCATAGGCGGGATCGGCATATTTTCTGAACTGGATTTCTGGGACTGGTAGCAAACCAGCGTAAGCAAGGCCTATCGATCTGCCGATGATGCCTTCCTCCGATAAGGAGGTATCAAAAACCCGTTCCACACCAAAGCGGTGCTGCATGTCCCGGGTGGCACCATGCACACCACCTTTCTTCCCCACATCTTCCCCGAAGACCAGCACGCGGGAGTTGAGATCCATCTCAGTTTCCAGCGTCCGCCGGACAGCATCGATCAGGTTAATTCGCGCACCTTCAGGATTAGGGCGGGCGCTGCCCATTTTTGGAAGGGCGTTTTCAGGCCTCAAGCCTCCCTGTTGGGGTGGCATACCCGAGAAGAAACTGTGATCAGATGCATGACCAGGATCTGGTGGTGGCTTCTGGACTGCCTGCTCGAAAGAAGATGAAATTTCCTTGCGGGCTTGCTCCACCAATTCCTCCCAGGGTTCACTGATCAGATTCTCTCGTTCAAGGTAATTCTGCAGCTTGTTTATTGGATCCCGGGCTTTTTCAGCAGCTACCTCATGCGGGGCTTTGTATGCCTGGTCGTCGACAAAGGTATGACCCTGCAAACGCGGTACTTCCATCCGGAGAAGACATGGACCTTCCCCACCCCGCACAAATGTGACAGCTTCACTGATCGCATGCCAGGCTGTTTCAGGTTCGGTTCCATCACTATCGATTACCTTCAGCCCGGCGAATGAATCCAGGTTTGAGGCGATATTCCCACCGGGTGTTTGCTGCGAGCTTGGAACCGATAGGCTGTAGCGGTTGTCTTCGATAAAAAATAACATTGGCAGGCGCTGTGTTGAAGCGATATTCAGAGCTGACCAAAAACCATTGGACGCGGTACTGCCATCACCCCCATGCGCAACTGCCAGAGCACCTTTCCAATCGAGATCACTTAGAACTGTTTGGTGATACAGGATAGCTTGCGCCCACCCGGCTGCAGGCGTATATTGGGCACCAACATTCCCGGATGCCGGAAGTACAGAAAAACCATCCCTGTTGGGAAGGTTATACATGACCCCTGTATCTCGTCCCTGGTTCATTGAATTCGTGAGCGCCAGGTTAGCTTCTAAGGCTGTCGCCACGTTCATACCGGTGGCCAGCACCAGCGGACGGGATCGGTAATAAACGGTTGCCGCATCGTGTTTGTGGGTTAGAGATTGACCTAACAGTACTTGAGAAAGCTCATGTCCTTTGGACGAAAACTGGTATTTTACCTTACCCTGGGGTGCCAGTATTTTTTCTTCGTATAGATCTAGCTGCCTTGAAACTAATACAGCATGAGCTACTAGATTCCAATCAATTGATAATAAATTCATATCTCAGCCTGATAGAACGAAATAACGTCTATTATAATGAAAATTATCTGATTATTGGGATTCTGAAAGAAAGCAGATCAGCGACCGAAAAGACCCTGGGTGATTAACAACCCCGCGAAGATAACCAGGATGATGGAGCTGAGCAGCAGCAACCCTCTCACAACGCGTGGACCCAACCGGCGTGCTTGTGCGATCAGCAATGCGATTCCCAGCAATCCAGCGATCATGAGTCCGTAAAATCCGACCAGGAAAGCCGCTCCGAGGGCGATTGATCCTCGACCAGCTTCAAGCAGGATGGGGCCGCTGATCAGGGTCCAGAATAAATAAGGACCGGGGGTTAGAAAGTTTGCGATTACCCCACGCCTGAGACTGCCTTTTTTGGGTCCCTCATCATCGAGTTGGATTTCAGTGCCGCTGCGCCAGGAAGACCATAGTCGCCAGGCCAGGTAGAGCGCAAATAGGCCGCCAGCCAGGCTGATCAGGCGCAGGAAATATTCCGGCAGCTGATTTAATAACAGCAAACTCAATATGATGATCGGTGCGTCGCTGATCAGCGGGGCAAATGCGACCGGTGCTGCCCTGCGAAATCCACCTGAAAGAGATTCGGAAATCAGGTATGTCTGGAATGTTCCGGGGGTGATTGCAGCTGCAAAACCTAAGGCAGCTCCCTGCAGAAATAAAGTCAAGATTGTTAAGTCGGTCATAACTTGTCAGGAGCCGGGTGCAGAAGCGATCTAATCAGTTGAGCTGGGAATTGGGGCAGGAATTGAAAATAAATTATCTCTTTCCAGGACCATGCGTTCTTCCGGACGGCTGCGGTACCACAGCCACACGGTTTGCAGCAGCATCGCCACAGTAAATGCAGCCAAAGTCCAAAAGAGACCGGTATATTGACCCCATTGGACACCGACCCAAAGGAAGGCGGTGCACGTTGCCAGGAACAGCACCACTGCCTCTGTTATTCCCCGGGTTCGACCTCCATGAAGCAGCAGCCCCTGGAACCAGCTTTGCAGCACAGCCAAACCTGCTGTTGGAATGCCGATCGCCAGACCGATCACCGCCATTTCAGCCAGTTCGGTTTCCAGTCCGGATAGGATCTGGAACCAGAGTAGTGATAGCGGGGTTAATGCCATAAGCATAATCAGCAGGGTGGTAGCAACTGTCAGGTATGCAGTGAATCGGCGCAGCCTTTGAGTGGACAGCGGTTTCTCAAGCAGCGCAACCACAACTTCATTGTAGGCCATACCAATACTGCGGAACATGAAGGTAAGACCGGAAAGTACAGGCCAGACCGCCAGCGAAGTCAGCGCTAGCGGCATCCTGCTCAAGGCTGCGCTGCCGATCGGTAGGACCAGCAGCGTTAGTAATGAAGTCAGCACCAGGGGGAAATAAAACTTGAGAAAGGCGTTCATTGTAAGTGGTGGTTTGACAGGCTTCATTTCCCGGACTTGATTCTTCACCACGGGACGTACCACAATGCCTGAATAGATGGCTTCGCTGATCACACCTGCAGAAACAGCACAGGTAGCCACGATAATCCCCTCGATGGTGCCGATCGAATATCCAACCAGCAGCACAATCAGGTCTGCGCTCAAACGAACCACGGTGCCTACGCCTACCTTTTTTGAATGGTTGTAGCGGATCAGCACTCCCTGGTTGAAGCGTCTATAGGCAATAGAGGCGGTCCAGGGTGTCATGAGCATCAGCCCGATGCGACCTGGCTCGACGATCACTTCCGGCGCTCCCAGCAGCTGCTCAGCCACAAAATAATAGAGCGGCGTGAAGGCGATCAGGATATGTAAACCTGTCAAGGCAGCCGCAGACACCAGCATGAAACGCCGGATTAATTGGTAGGAGGCGTAATCTTTGCTTAATGCGGTCGAGGCCGCCAGGAGCATGATGACGGGTGATTCGATGATCAGCGCCAGCGGAAAGACAATGCCCCCATAAGCCGCGAGATTGATCGCCGGGTTGGGCAGCCTGGCTATCACAGCGCTTAAGGCAGGCAGCTCCAACCCCATCAGCATCCAGCTGGCTGCCAGGGGCCACCAGGTGTTGAGGATGCGGCGATAAGATAATGGTGTTGCGGTTTCAGCAGCCAGCATCCCCAAATTATACGTCACTTCCATCTCCCATCATGTAAAGGTTCTGTTCTAATTTCTGCGGTTGGTATGCGATTCTGACAGATTGATTAGGAGTCGCTCAACAGCAGGAAAATCAAACAAAAGGATGATATCCTTGTATACTTGACCGGGTTGATATACTCCCGCAAAGGATGATTAATGCAAAAGTCATTTGATGATTTTGATCAGGAGCTTGAAATTGAAGAGCCTACCTATCTTGATCAGGCAAAGCAGGGCAATGGCAGTGTTGGGCGCTATATCGCCGGCACATTCTCGATTCTTTTCATCTGGCTGATCATGGGTGGGGTCGCAACTGCGGTCCTGCTGATCGGCTTCGGAATTTTCCAGGGTATCCCCTTGTTAGACCTCCCGCAGCTGGTGCTTGACCCCAGCCTGCTGGGATATATTCCCTATTACCTGGTGCTGAATGCTGGCTTCCTATTTTTCTTATTCGGATTATGGCTGTCAGTCAGGCTGATTCATGGCAGATCGATGCGCAGCCTGGTCACCGGGAGGAGTTCGATCAACTGGCGCCGGGCAGGTATCGGGTTTGTCTTCTGGGCTTTGCTGCTTGGTGTTGGCACCCTGGTTGAGTACCTGGTTTCCCCGGAGACATTCACAGTCACCTTTGATGCCAGCATATTTATCCCCTTCGCACTTTTGGCGATCCTGATCACGCCTTTGCAGACCACTGCGGAGGAATTGTTCTTCCGGGGGTATCTGGTTCAGGCTGGCAGCCTGATCAGCCGCAACTGGATCTTCCTCTCAATTTGGTCCGGGGTGTTATTCGCGCTGCCACACATCACCAATCCTGAAGTAGCCTCAAATATGGGGGTGGTGCTGCTGACTTTCTTTGTTTTGGGAGCATTCCTGGCCTATATCTCTCTTAAGGATGGCACCATAGAGCTTGCGATCGGTATCCACGCGGCCAATAATTTGATGGCTGCCCTGCTGGTGACCTTTCCCGAATCCGTACTGCCCACACCGGCCATCCTGACCACTACCCATTTCGATCCGGTATTTTCTCTGATCGCAGAAGTCTTCTTTTGTGCCTTGTTCTACTTGCTGGTATTTTATAGACGTGGAAAAGCGAAGCCTGTTGTGGAGGCTGGTCCCAGCTTGAGCTGAACGAATAGGGGTGAGGTCGATGTACCATATATTTGCAGTTTCAGATGCGACCGGCACAACTTCAGAAAGAGTGCTTCGGGCAGCACTATCCCAGTTTGATGCCTCGCAGATAACGGTGGCACGCTTTGGGGGTGTGCGCACTGCTGAACAGGTGCGGGATGTGGTCCACGAAGCACAATTAAAAAGCGGTTTTATCGTACATACCTTCGTAAGCGAAGCGCTGCGCCGTGTGGTGCTGAAAGAAGGCCGCGACCACAATGTGACTACCATCGACCTGATGGGACCTCTCTTAGCCCGCCTGGCAGAACTGCTCTCCACACCACCGCGCTCTGAACCCGGCCAGTTTGATCCCTTTGACCCCAGCTACCTGCAGAGAATTGACGCCATCGATTTTACAGTCCGGCATTTGGTGTTTGAGCAGCAAATTAATGGGTAAGCAATGACTGAAGCAATACTAGATCCACAAAAACAGGACCAGGCGAAGGAGTATGCCCGTCTCCGGCGCCGATTGATGCTGCTCGACCTGGGATTGGCGGCTGTCTATGCTGTCTTATGGTTGGCAGCGGGTTGGTCAGCCGCATTACGAGATTTCCTGTATTGGCAAACAGATAACGAGTGGCTGGTAGTGGCGGGATTTGTGCTGGTCTTTGGTGGGATTTATTTCCTGATCGACCTGCCCCTCGGCTACTATTCAGGGTATATACTGCCCCATCGTTATGATCTCTCCAACCAATCACTGGGTGAATGGTTCCTGGATCAGGCAAAAGGGGTGCTGGTTGGCGGTATCCTGGGATTGGTTGTGATCGAGATTGTTTACTTTGTGCTCAGGGTCTCACCGGATTTGTGGTGGCTGTGGACAGGATTGATATTATTATTATTCAACGTCATACTCGCCAACCTGGCTCCGGTGCTCTTGATGCCGCTGTTCTTTAAATTTACGCCCCTGGAAGAAGAGCACAGTCAGCTGGTGGCTCGCTTGATGAACCTGGCCGATCGCGCCGGAACAAAGGTGCGCGGTATCTACAAATTTGATATGAGCCGGCGCACCAAGGCTGCCAATGCTGCCGTGACTGGCTTGGGAAACACGCGACGCATCCTGCTTGGGGATACCCTGATCGATGAGTTCTCGGATGACGAGATCGAGACTGTCCTGGCACACGAGTTGGCTCATCAGGTCCACCGGGATATCCCGATCGGCATCCTGGTAGAAAGTGTAATCACCCTGGGCGGGCTCTACCTGACAGCCCTGGTTTTGGATTGGAGCGTGGCCGCGCTTGGATTCAACAGTATTTCGGATGTGGCCGCCATGCCGCTTCTTGGATTGGTGATGGGCTTGTACGGCTTGATCATTATGCCGCTCGGCAACACTTTTTCTCGCCAGCGAGAAGTGAAAGCTGACCATTACGCGCTGGAAATGACCGGTAATGGGGCTGCTTATGCTTCAGCATTAACCCGGCTGGCGAACCAGAACCTGGCAGAAACTGATCCAGAACCCTGGGTTGAGTACCTGCTTTACTCACACCCCGCGCTGGAAAAGCGTATTGCCATGGCTGAAAATTATCAACCATAGATTGGGTTATCAAGAGATTTGAAAATTCCGCTCATCTTTTCGACGAGCGGATTTTTTTTGCTAGGGGATGCCAGGCTTTCTCAATACAATAAATTATCCCAAGGAGCCAACTTCCGCCTCGACCTGCTCCAGGATTTCTCCTGATTTCACAAGATCTTTCATCTGGTTGTGATCGGGATACAGGGGGCGGTCTTCATCCAGGTGCGTAACATACCTGCGGATAACCTGGTGTGCTGCCTGCACACCCTTACCGGGTGTAAATTCACGGAAGTCCAGTGCCTGGGCGGCAGCCATGAACTCGATTCCCAGGATTCCATAGCTGTTATCAACGATCTGGTGATTTTTGATGGCGGTGTTCATGCCCATGGAGACGAAATCCTCCTGGTCAGCCGCGGCCGGGATGGACTGGATGCTGGCAGGTGCAGACAGCATCCGCTGTTCGACGATCAAGGTATCGGCAGTGTATTGGCTTAGCATCATGCCCGAGAACATACCGGCTCCCTTGGTTAAGAAGGCGGGAAGACCAACGCTCAAGGCGGGATTGGTGAGCCGGTTCAAGCGGCGCTCAGACAGAACAGACACCATGGTGATCGCTGCGCCTGCCATGTCCATGGGCAGGGAGACCGGCGAACCCTGGAAGTTCGCGCCGGTCAGGGTCAGCTTGTATTCGGGGAAGAAGATCGGGTTATCCCCTACACCGTTGAGTTCGATCTCCACCTGGTTGCGTGCGAAATCCAGCGCGTCGTGAGCCGCGCCGATCACCTGCGGCGAGGAACGCATCGAGTAAGCGTCCTGCACCTTGGTCTTGATCACCCCGGTTACCAGGTCGCCGCCCTGCATGCACTGCAGGATGGCTTTTGCGGTGCGCACAGCGCCAGGAAAACCGCGCACCTCGTGCAGGCGAACATCGTATGGATTCAGGTTTGCCAGCAGGGCTTCCAGGCTCATCGCGCAGGCGATCTCAGCCTGCTTCAGCCAGCGCTGCATGTCATGCAGCTGCAGGGCGCTCATAGCGGTCAGCAGGTTTGATCCGTTGATCACCGCCAGGCCATCCCTGGCCTGCAGCCCGGGAACCGGAATGCCTGCTTTCTGCATGGCCTGGTCACCGGGTAAGCGTTCACCCTGGTAGAAAGCTTCGCCTTCACCCATCATCAGTAAGGCGATCTGCGACATCGGAGCCAGATCACCGCTAGCGCCAACAGAGCCTTTCTGGCAAACCACCGGTGTCAGACCCTTGTTCAGCATATCGATCAATGTCTGGGTGATCTCGGGACGGCAGCCGGAGTTGCCGTGCGCATGTACATTGATGCGACCTGCAATAGCTGCACGCACATATTCGATTGGTGCAGGATCGCCAATGCCAGCCGCGTGGTTGTAAATTAAGTAACGCTGGAATTGCTCTACCTGTTCATCGTCCAACACCACCTCGGAGAACTCGCCGATCCCGGTGTTGACCCCGTACATGATCTCACGGGCCAGGATTTTCTCCTCCAGCATGGCGCGGCAGATTTTTATTCTTTCCAAAGCGTCTGGATGAAGCGCTACATGCTCTCCATCCCGGGCGATGCGAACCAGCTTCTCCGTGGTGAGATCTGATCCATCTAAGACAATTGTCATGTGTGTTTTCCTTTTGTAATGAGTGAAATTCCAATTTGGTTCATTGAATGAGTCTCCAACTGTTGGATTTTCCTTCATTTAATCCTGCTAACCCGGTTAATTATAGTATGATTGAATCTTGGTGAGGGTATAATGTATTAAGGAACAACTTTAGCACACACAAATATTCGTGCCACAATTTTATGTGTCATCTTTGGATTATTACCAATTTGTGACTTGACAAAGGTATATATAATTTATTAGAATAGTGGTGAATTACACAATCGATTTTCTCAACAAAAGGGGTTATGAAATGGATGTCTGGTACGACCTAACAAAAGGTATCGTCAGGACCTACATGGCACTCTTTATGGATGTCAAGGTGGATGGCCAGGAAAACCTGCCGCCGGGGCCTAAGATCATTGTCGGAAACCATCCTCATGCGACAGATGCTTTTGCGCTGCCTTTCATCGTTAAGGAGAAGATCCACTTCTTCATCCAAGAAGAAACCTTCACTCTGCCCATCATTGGGAAGATTCTGGAATTAGCCGATCAGATCCCGGTTGTGGTTGGACAGGGGCAGGAGGCTATCGCCATGGCGTGTGAGAAATTGAAGATGGGCAATGCGGTGGGAATTTTCCCGGAGGGACGCATGAGCGGTTCTCGGGAAGTTAGGCGCGCGGGTGCTGGAGCTGCCCTGTTGGCCATGAAAACGGGTGTACCGCTGGTTCCGGTTGGTTTCTACGTCGAACCGAAGTTTATCAAGGAGATCAAAGGGCATTTCCACGATCGTGAGACAGTTGGTTGGTGGCAGTTCGGAGGCCATTGCGTTGTTAATATCGGTGAACCCTGGCAGCTGGCCATGCAGGAAAAGACGGACCGCAGCTACCGGTATGTGAGGGATTTGTCCGATAAACTGATGAACAACATCCAGGACCTGGTCAACCAGGCGTCGAAGTCGTTTAATTATTGATCAGCGAGTATCTTTCTGCGAAGTTCAATCACCAATTATCGCGATATGAGGCAGGGGTTGGCAACCTCTGCAGCTCAATTTTGATTCATATTCACTATGATTGTTCTTCGTTTTGTTAGATACGTTGGTAAGGGCGAAGCATCTCCAATAGGTTTTTCCAAGCAAATAATCTAAACTGGGAGATGTTTCGCTCCTACATAAAACGAGATGATTAAATTTAGATAAATCAGATGATTCATATACAAATTTAATACTAAATCTTTATAATTGTCTTTAATCCTCGCCAGAAAATTGGGTAGATAGTTTTAACCCGCGGCATAAATTGACGAGGAAAATTCAACGATGGGAGAAAGATATTAATGAGCACGCTAATCGCAATCACTTACGACACCGCCGATAAGGCGACCCAGGCTTTAGAGAAACTGGGCGAGATGCAGAAAATGCAGCTGGTCACATTGGAAGACGCCGCCGTAGCGGTGAAAGACAAGAAAGGCAAGGTCAAGGTCACCCAGACCCTCGAGAAAATGAACACCGGCAGCGCAGCAATTTTCGGTGGCTTCTGGGGTTTGTTGATTGGTTTGCTCTTCCTAGCCCCCATTTTCTGGGGTCTATTCGGCGCTTTAATGGGTGCACTCTTCAGCAAGGGCACCGACCTGGGCATCGACAACAAGTTCATCAATGACGTCGGAGATTCTTTGGACCCCGGCCAATCAGCTTTGTTCATCCTGGTCGTGGAAGCTACGGGCGACAAGGTAGTACCCGAGATGGCCAAGTTCGGCGGGACCGTTTACCAGACCTCGCTCTCCTTCGAGGACGAGGCCACCCTCAAGCAGGCGCTGGAGCACGAAGATATCAGTAAAGCTGCTGAAGCTTCACTGGATGAGGACCTGCAGTAAAGAATAGTCAGCAATGTTTGAATTATTGCGCAGAAGGTTTAATACACTTCTGCGCATTTTTGATTTTTGAAGTAATATATATATCTACAACCAAATTAAACTTCATATTAAGGAGAAATATCATGGCAGGCGGAAAAGTAACATCGCCGACCGGCACTGCGCCGGACCGGTACGTATATTACCCCGGCACAGAGGAACTGGGTGCCGACGAGATCCGAGTTATCGCCTGTGGAACGGGCATGCCGACCGCACGCCGGTCTCAGGCAGCCGCATCCTGGCTTGTGGAGCTGGGTAATGGAGATAAATTTATCGTTGATCTTGGCAGCGGCTCGATGGCTAACATCCAGTCGTTGATGATACCGGCCAATTTCTTGACCAGGATTTTCCTGACCCACCTGCACACCGACCACTGGGCGGATTTGACGTCAATTTGGGCGGGCGGCTGGACCGCCGGACGATCAGTTCCGCTCGAGGTATGGGGACCCAGCGGTGCACGCGAAGATATGGGTACCAAATATGCTGTCGAGCACATGCTCAAAGCATACAATTGGGACTACATGACTCGTGCCGTCACGATTAATCCGATTCCCGGCGAGATCAAGGTCCACGAATTCGACTACCGGGCCCTCAATGAAGTTATCTACGAGGAGAATGGCGTAACTTTCCGATCCTGGCCATGCATCCACGCAGGTGACGGACCAGTGAGCCTTGCCCTTGAGTGGAATGGCTACAAGGTCGTTTTTGGCGGGGACACCGCTCCCAATATCTGGTACCCGGAATATGCCAAGGGTGCCGACCTGGCGATCCACGAATGCTGGATGACATCCGACCAGATGATGAACAAATACAACCAGCCGGCGCAGCTTGCTTTGCGCATCAACCTGAAATTTCACACCTCGGCGCAGTCCTTCGGTCAGATTATGAGCATGTCCCAGCCGCGTCATGCTGTGGCCTATCACTTCTTCAACGACGCTGACACGCGCTACGCGATCTACAACGCCGTGAGGCAGACATATGATGGTCCGCTCTCTATGGCCACCGACATGATGGTTTGGAACATCACCCGGGATGCGGTCACGGAGCGTATGGGGGTTTCAACTGATAATTCGTGGGACGTTGAAGGACCTTCCGAAAAATTGGCACCTGACACGAGTCGTGCCTCTGAGTACACACAGTTTACCCTTGATGGTCGTCTCGATGTCGACGAGGCCAACGCTCAATGGGTAAAGGAGTTTATGGAGAAAAACGGCCTTACCGCTGAGGACTTGGAAGTAGGAGAAGGCTAAATTACCACAAGAACCCAACTGGAAACCGCACAAGACCCAAGTTCAC
>PVMK01187532.1_pt1 | contig 16361 bp, 16 predicted proteins | sample 1853481 | NCBI WGS metagenome assembly PVMK01 (sample SAMN08533507, study PRJNA380276) | Marine sediment metagenome, whole genome shotgun sequencing project.
TCGTTGAAGTACTCGCCGATTGCAAAAACGTTCTCTTTGCCCGCGATGCGGTAGCGGTAGCGCCAGAGCTTGGCTCCGGTCGGGCGGACTTCGAGATAGAGCCCGTGGCCATCAGTGAGCTTGATGGGTTTTGCGCTGGGCTTTGTGTTGCGGATTTTGGCGTCGGTCAGCGGCATGATCCGAGTACACCTCACTGATACCCGCAATAATACCCGCAAACCACGGGGATGACAATGGACCCTTCCGGATGCGGCTGGACTTTAACTTACTGATGTATCGAGGATTTCTCAGATCAATCGGACGTTTGCGGACGACGCTGGATGCGGATACCGCTTAGTGACCATAATACGCATTGCGGCGCTTAGCCTGCTTTCTCGATCTTCGTCAGGCCACCCATGTAGGGAACAAGCACGTCGGGAATTGTGACAGAGCCGTCGGCTTTCTGGTAATTCTCAATGACTGCGATAAGCGTGCGCCCGACTGCGAGCCCAGAACCGTTGAGCGTGTGCACAAAACGCAGCTCCTTGGAGCCCTTTGGCCGAAAGCGTGCGCCCATGCGGCGCGCTTGGAATTCGCCGCACACCGAGCAGCTTGAGATCTCGCGATAGGTGTCCTCGCCCGGTAGCCACACCTCGATATCGTAGGTCTTTTGCGCGGCAAAGCCCATGTCGCCCGTGCAAAGGGGAACGGTGCGGTAGGGTAGCCCAAGCCGCTTCAGGACCTCTTCGGCGCAGTTCGTCAAGCGCTCGTGCTCGGCAAGGCTCTCTTCGGGTCTAGTGATGGAAACGAGTTCGACTTTTGAGAACTGATGCTGGCGGATCATACCGCGTGTGTCTTTGCCGGCCGCACCCGCCTCTGCGCGAAAACAGGGGGTGTGAGCTGTTACGCGGGTGGGAAGCTCCTGCTCTTCTCGGACCGATTCGCGTACTAAATTGGTCAGCGGGACTTCGGCGGTGGGGATGAGCCAACGTCTGCCTTCTGAAACAAACTCCTCGATGGCCTCCCAGGAATCGTAGTTGCTCTCGAACTGCGTTTGAATTTTTGAGAGATCTGCTGAAAAGGCTGCCGAAGAAGCCATCCTCTCACGGTTCGTAAACTGAAGATACGAAACGTCAGAAACAAAGTCCGTCAGATATTTCTTTGCCGCTACCCTCATGCGGGCCATGCTTTGCGGGATTTGATCAAACTGATCATCTTTGAACTTCGGTAATTGCGCTGTACCAATCATGGCGTCGTCGCGGACGAGCAGCGGTGGATTGACCTCGATGTAGCCGCCTAATTCTTTTCCATCCTCATTCGTGTAGGCCTTCGTATGCAGATCGAGCATGAATGAGGCCAGCGCACGCTCCAGACGCGCCAGCGCGCCCTTCAACACAACAAAGCGCGCGCCGGAAATCTTTGCCGCGGTCTCGAAGTCCATGAGGCCCAGCGCCTCTCCGACCTCGAAGTGCAGCTTTGGCTTGAAGTCGAACTTGGGCCGCGTGCCGGCCTTGCGGATCTCTTTGTTGTCGTTCTCGTCCTTGCCGACAGGCACGTCGTCGAGCGGCAGGTTCGGGATCACTTCCAGCTCGGCTTTTAGAGCAGCATCGATTTGCCGCTCCTCCGCCTCGCCCCGATGGATGACCTTCTTCAGCTCGGCCACCTCGGCCATCAGTTTCGCCGCAGCAGCCTCATCTTTGGCCGCCTTTGCCTTGCCGATCTCTTTGGAGGCCGCGTTGCGGCGCGACTGCGCTTCCTGCAGCTTGGTCAGATGCCGCCGGCGCGCCTCGTCCAACTCCAGGAGCTTCTTCGACAGCGGCTCAAGCCCGCGCTTTTTCAAGCCGGCGTCGAACGCGCCGGCGTTATCTCTGATCCACTTGATGTCGAACACGGGCGGGCCTCGTCTCCAGCGTGCGAAGTTGGCGCTGCTATAGGATGGCTGGCGTTTCTGGTCCAGCCGGGATCAGGTCGACGACGAGGCTTGCGACGCAGCGCGCTGTTTTGCCACCCGCTCCACCGCCCAGATCGAAAGCTCATAGAGCAGGACCGTCGGTAGAATCATGGCGATCATGCTGAAAGGGTCGGGCGGGGAGAGCACGGCTGCCACCGCCGTGATGCCCAGAATTGCGTAGCGCCGGCCCTTCCTGAGACTATCCGCCGTCACGATACCCGCTCGTGCCAGCAGCGTCAGCGCGACGGGAAGCTGGAAGCAGATCCCGAACCCGATGATCAACGTCATGATCAGCGCCAGGTATTCGGACACACGTGCGTGCAGTGTTATCTCGACCGGTCCACCCGTCTGCTGCATCGACAGGAAGAAACGCATCGCCATAGGCATGACGACGAAGTAGACCATCGCCGCGCCGATGAGGAACAAGACTGGAGTCGCGATGAGATAGGGCAAGAAGGCCTTGCGCTCATTCTTATACAGCCCCGGCGCGACGAACTTGTAAATCTGTATGGCGATGATTGGAAACGAGATGCAAAACGCGCCGAACAGCGCCAGCTTCATCTGCGTGAAAAGATATTCCTGCGGCGCAGTGTAGATCATCTCGATCTTCTCGGCGTCGCCGGTCGCCCACTGATAGGGCAGCACGAGGATGTTGTAGATCTCATTGGCGAAGGCGAAGCACACCGCGAAGGCAGCACCAACCGCGACAAGCGACCAGATGAGCCTTTGGCGCAGCTCGACAAGATGGTCCAGAAGCGGCGCCTTGGAGGCGTCGATGCCATCTTGACCCGGGCGCTCGGTGATCTCGCTCACGTCGCTCCCGTCCCGGTCTTCTCAGGCACCGGCTTTTCCTGCGTTGGCTCTGGCTCATCCACAGGTGGAGCTTTGCTCTTTGCCCCCGCTTCGGTCTGTGAGGGCTCGCTATCAACCGCTTGCTGGACGTTCAGTTTCGCGCTCTCGATGTCGCGATCGATTGCGGCAGCCCCCTCGTCTATCGTGGACTTCATCTCGTGACGCACGCTTTCAAGGTCTTGCTTGAGCTGTTCCAGCTCCGTGTCACGCACCGCCTCATCGAACTGGGCACGAAACTCAGCCGCGTGCCGGCGAATGACACCCATGTACTTGCCGATCGTGCGCAATAGAAGGGGCAAATCCTTCGGCCCCACCACGAGCAGGGCCACGATGGCGAGGATCAGAAGCTTGCTGGAAGTAATGTCAAACATGCGCCGTTCCAATTGGCGATGCGGCCGGCGCAATCAAGGGCAAAATGCCTACGGCGCCAAAGTACCGCGGCGCTCCGGCTTGCGGGCCGCAAAGATCAGCCCGATTTGTGACGCTCGCGCTCACGCTCTGAGATCTTGGTCGGCGATTGGTCGATCACCTTGGGCTGCTCCGGTTTCTCGTCCTCTTCATCCTCGGACAAGCCCTTCTTGAAGCTCTTAATACCCTTGGCCATGTCGCCCATGATAGACGAAATGCGCCCGCTGCCGCCGAACACAAGAACTGCGACAAGCGCGAGGATGAGCAAATGCCATGCGCTCAAACCCATTAATCTTTCGCTCCTCATCTACTTTGCAGATTTGCTTGAAAATATCGCAGAAAGCGACGGCCCCCGCAAGTCGAGGACTGGGAGAGCATACGCTTAACTCACTACGGAATCTTCACTTTCTTGGCTTTCGCGCGGAAACACCAGAACGCGCGCGGGATCGATCGCGACGCTCACTTCTGCCCCACGAGCCCAGCCGTCCATTTCACGTACCCGGACCTTCAACGGTTTGTCGAAGCCCTCCACACCGATTTCCAGGCGTGCAACGTCGCCGAGGAACTTTACGTCCAGCACGCGGCCGGCAAGGCCGCTCCCGTTACGCGCCAGAGTGATCCCGCGCTCGCGAATGCAAACGATGGCGTCTACGCCATCGCCGAGGTCGGGCGCAGGCAACTCGCCAATGGGACACTCGATGTGCCCGTTGGAGACGGTATAGGTAATCTCGTTGATTTCGGAGAAGAGGCGCGCAATGAAGAGGTCGGCGGGGTTATGGTAAAGGTCCTCAGCGCGGCCGGCCTGCACGAGCTTTCCTTCGCGCATTACCGCGATTCGGTCGCCGATGCGCATGGCCTCCTCGGGATGATGCGTGACGATAAGGGAGGTCGCGCGGGTCTCGCGTAGAATCCCAAGCGTCTCCTCCTGCATCGCCTCGCGCAACTGCACGTCGAGGCCGGAGAACGGTTCGTCCATGAGCATGACGGCGGGACGCGGCACAAGTGCGCGAGCAAGCGCTACCCGCTGCTGCTGACCGCCCGACAGAATATGCGGATATTTGTCGGCCATATCTTTAAGACCAACGCGCTGCAGGGCTAGTAGTGCCTCGCGCCGTGCTTCCTCTCGCGGCAGCCCCTTCAGTCCAAATGCAACGTTGTGCAGAATGGTGAGGTGCGGGAACAGTGCAAATTCCTGAAACATGAGGCCGATGCCGCGATTTTCCGGCGGCACGAAACAGTTAGGGCCGGCGACTTCGCGATCATTGATCAGGACGCGACCGCCTGTGGGGTTCTCAATGCCAGATGCCACGCGCAGTAGGGTGGTCTTGCCGCTGCCTGACGGGCGCAGACGACAGACAACTTCGCCTGGGGCCACGTCGAGATTGAACCCGGCCAGCGCGTCGGTTTCCCCATAGCTGCGCTCCACGTTGTCAAAGGTGAGTCGCGCAGCAAACGTGGCGGCAGCGCGCCCCGTTGCAAGGGCGGCACTGGCAGACGCCGGCTTTGGCGTCGATGTCTTAGATGACATGGGCTTCAAATTAGCGGGCACCTTTGGGTGGTCTTATATCCCCCTCAGGGCTTATCGGGCTCCTCGTCATCCGACAAGGGCGGCAGCATCTCGTCGTCCATCTCAGACCCTTCGTCGTCGTCCTCGGTGGCCTCCAGTGGAAGCTCGTCGGGCATCAGGGCCGCAACGTCGGTGGGCTCAGGCACCGTAAAATCAGGCGGTAGATTACCATCGAGGAGCCCTGAGGCCCGCAGCTCGTTAAGACCTGGCAGATCCTTGATGCTCTCAAGCCCAAAGTGGCTGAGGAAAACATCGGTGGTACCATAGGTCACGGGCCGCCCCGGAGCGCGGCGGCGGCCACGCAGGCGGATCCAGCCGGTTTGAAGCAGAATATCGAGCGTTCCGACGGACGTCGACACGCCGCGGACTTGCTCGATCTCGGCACGTGTCACCGGCTGATGGTAAGCAATGATGGAAAGCGTCTCGAGCGCGGCCTTGGACAGGCGCCGCTCCTCCACGGCATAGCGCTCCAAGAGATATGCGAGATCGTCGGCCGTGCGGAAGTGCCACTTGCCCCCCACCTTCACCAGATTGACACCGCGACCGGCATAGAAGCCTTGCAGCTCGTCCAGCAAAGCGGAGATGTCCTCGTCTTCGGCTAGGTGGCTCTTGAGCTTGCTTTCATCGAGCGGATCTGCCGCGGCGAAGAGTAACGCTTCGAGGATTCTGAGCTTCTCGCGGTGATCGGCAAAGGGAAGGGTTGCGACGTTGCCAGGTAGGCTCGTCACGGCAGGTTGCTCCGATGCCTCTCCGGTCTCGTCATTGCGAGTGTTCGGGTCAAGGCTCGGCGGCACTAATATCAGGCGGGGCGGCACCATGCGCTTTTCTCTCGTGTGTTCGTTTTCAGTGACGCTAAACCACGCGCTGCCATTCGTCTTGCGAGCGGCGCGCACGCATATAAATAGGTGCGAAGGGCGCTTCCTGCCGGATCTCGATCTCACCCTCGCGCGCCATCTCAAGAGTGGCGCCAAAAGCACTGGCGAGGGCTGTCCGGCCGTCCTCAGCGGTCGTGACGATGCGCTCCAAATAGAGATTGAATTCAACCCAATCGGTGCCGACGGCAACGTCGCCCATCAGGCGCTCCAGCCGTTCGCGCGCATCCTTGACGGACCAAACGGGGCGCGCCTTGACCACGTGGCCCACCTTGATCGTGCGGCGGCGCTGATCAGCGTAAGCATGCAGCAGGTCGTAAATCTGTGCCGTATGGGTCGTGTTGCGAATGGTCTTGGAGCCCTCAGGCATACCGCGCGCAAACACGTCTCGGCCAAGACGCATGCGCGTCATAAGCTGGGCGGCCGCGTTGCGCATCGCTTCAAGCCGCTTCAAGCGGAATGACAGGCGTCGAGCCATTTCCTCCGCGCTAACGTCCTCGCCCTTCGCATCCTCGCGCGGCAACAGTAGGCGCGACTTGAGAAAGGCGAGCCAAGCCGCCATCACCAAATACTCGGCCGCCAATTCAAGCCGCAGCTTATGCGCTTCAGCGATAAAGACGAGGTATTGGTCTGCCAGCGCCACAATCGAGATCTTGGCGATATCCACCTTCTGGGTGCGCGCGAGCGCCAACAACAGATCGAGCGGGCCCTCATAGCCGGCTACGTCAATGACGAGCGCATTCTCCGAATCAGCCGGCGCATCGAGCACGGGCTCTTCCCATGCCGAGATTGCGGACTGCGAGTTGTTGTCCTGCTCTTCGCTCATGCCTTCGCCCTGATCGGTCGCGAATCAAAAGGGTGCGATCGCACCCTGCCTCTATGTCGTGCTGAGTTTACACTGATTCAGCATTGTCCGCTGCTAGAGCAAGATCGTTCTTGATGGAATCACTTGGCCTTCGCCCGCGAGGTCTCCAACAGATGAGTGAATCTTGCTCTAAATCAAAAGTGTAGAGACTGATTCACGTTTCACTTGGAACGGCTCAAGCGCGTCCAAGTGATCGATCAGACTCTAGAGCAAGCAAACGGGCAAGATGCGTCTCGGCCACAGCAATATCGCATGGCTGGTGCGCGCTAAGCACGCCGAGTGCGATCTCGAATCGCTGTAGCGCGCGGCCCTGCAACGCCGATGCCCCCGCCGCCGCCAATCGCATCTCGCAAAGATCGCCGTTGCAGTGGAGCACGATGTCGGAGCCGGCGGCGATAACTGATTCGGCACGTTGTCGCATGCCACCTGACAGCGCTTTCATCGACAGGTCGTCGCTCATCAAGAGGCCGTCAAAGCCGATCTCCCCGCGGATAACATCACGGGTCACAATAGCGGACGTACTCGCTGGAGCGTCTGGATCGATGTCGCGATAAATTATGTGGGCGGTCATGCCCGCCGGCATCGTATTGAGGGCCTTGAACGGCGCAAAGTCGCTCGCAGCAAGCTCTTTTCGACTTTCGGTGACGACTGGCAATGCCAAGTGGCTATCTTTGGTTGCGCGCCCGTGTCCAGGAATATGCTTAATCACCGGAAGCACGCCTCCGGCCATAAACCCCTCGGCAACAGCACGTGCAAGCTTCACGACTTGATCAATGCTTGTGCCGTAAGCGCGGTCCCCAATAACCGCGTGCGAGCGGGACACGGGGAGGTCGAGAACCGGCGCGCAGTCTGTGTTGATGCCGATCGCCTTCAGATCCTCGGCCAGGAGACGAGCAACGGCAAATGCGGCCGCCATTGCCTGAGCGGGATCCCGCGCATAGAGCCTTCCATAGGCCGCCGCCGCCGGCAACGCGCGGCCAAGCGGCGGGCGCAGCCGCTGCACGCGTCCGCCTTCCTGGTCGATGAGGACGAGAAGCTTATCTGTGCCGACCGCCTCGCGAACCGCCGCGACGAGTGCGCGGATTTGCGCGTGATCAACCAGATTGCGGGCGAACAAGATGAGGCCCGCAGGGCGGGTGTCTCGCAGAAAGTCTGTTTCCTGCGGCGTAAGTGCCGTTGCGGCCACGCCGGTGATCAGAGCGCTGCGCATCGCGACCCCGCAGGTGCAGTCCTAGATGCGAAGATTGGCTCAGTATGCCGTAACCCAGCAATCCTTATGGCCGGCGCTCTTGAGCTGGCTGCACAGTGCGCTCGCTTGGGCGCGCGAACCCGGCGGGCCGATAAGCAAGCGATGGTAAGTGCCCCGCGCGCCCAGATTCGCTTCCCGGATATCTGGCGTCTTGTTCTGCAACACGCCGGAGTATTTCTGCTGCATGTCGGCGAAGCGCTGCAAGGCGGCCAAGCGGCTCGTGCTTGAGACAGGCACTGAGGCGAGCACGGCCACGTAGCCATTGCCCCCTGTCGCGGCAGCCGGACGCGGCGACGGCTTCTTGGGAGCACTCGCAGCAGGCGGTGCGGTGTTGACCGGCTTCCTTGTCGGTGTGGTACGCGCGATCACGACCGGCTTCTTGGCAGTGGCCGGTGGATTCACAACAATCGGCTTCCGAGCTGTCGCGGCCGGTGGCTTAGCAGAGGCCGCAGGCGCCGTAGATGGAACCGGATTGGCCCGGGGGAATTGGCCGCCGAAGCCATCAACAACTGTCATCCCCGGAACGGAGACGGTGGGCGAAACAGAGCCCGTCTGCTGCGGCGCTTCTGCCTGTGGAACGATGGAGCCGTCGCGACCCACCACCACTGTCTGGACCTTGCGCGTGCCATTCGCATTCACGTCGGATGCGCTCGAGTTATCACCCAGCCGGCCCATAACCTTGCTGTCGGTGTGCGCGAATTTCTTGCCGCCGGGATCGGCTGGCTTGGTCTTGGAGGGACTGCTATCTCCCGTAATCAGCGGCGTTTCGCCATCAGGAGAGTTTCCGACAACCAGCTTGTAGCCTTGCGCAAGCCGAAGCCGAGACCGACGGCGACGACGACGGCGCCCGCAATTCGCATGGTCCAGCTGCCCCGCCGGGGTTCTTCGACCTCGTATTCACCCTCCTCGTGCGGGTAGCTCGGTTCCAGAGCACCAGCGTGCGCGTTCTCGTAACCGGGCTGGCCACCGCCATGATAGGCCTGCTCCATAGCGGGATCGCCGGGCACGGCGATTTGCTGTGCTGCTTGTTGCCCCCATTCCTGCTGCGCCTGCAAGGGATCGTTGTGCGCTAGCGGATCGGGAAATGGCTGAGACCCAATCTGCCCTTGCCCCGTACCTGCCGGCAGGTAGCTGCCAAGGTCGTGAGCACGCGGATCCTGGCCCTGTGCAGGAATGGACCATTGCTCATAATTGCCACCGCGAAGATCGGGCGCCGGGCCCAAGCCCGAATGCTGGGCTTGGGCGGCGTGCGGCTGTTGTGCGTAAGGGGGGGGCTGGGTGGCTGGATTGGGTTCTGGCACAGGCGCGGCCGGAGCAGTCGGCGGCTGGTGAGGATAATGGTAGCCCGGCGCTCGGTCCAAAGATGGATTAGTACCCTGCTGTGGCGGATATCCTCCCGCCGGGGACGATTGCGGGTTTGGCTGCTGCTGCGGGTGCTGCCCCTGGGGCGTGCCAGACCAGGAGCGCGGATCCTGATCGGCTGAGGGCTGGCGCTGAGCCGGCCACCCGGTGTTTGGTGCGTTGCCGTGGGAGCGCGACATCTTGGAAATCCCCTCGAAATATCGGTTCGGACTGTGGTCTGTCGAATCGGGAGTCTAACGCATCGAATCCGGCGCCTCGACGCCCAGCATCAAAAGACCCGAGGATATCACCTGTTGCGTAGCGGCAATAAGTGCGAGACGCGCCGCGGTCACAACCCCGTCTTGTGTTTGAATAAATCGTAAATGTGGCGAATCGTTGCCTCGCGTCCACTGAGAATGAAATGCTCCAGCCAAATCATAGAGATAGAAAGCTAGACGGTGTGGCTCCTCGGCACGAGCTGTACTGCCAATCAGACGTGGGAAGAAAGCCAGGCGCTTGATCCATTCGATCTCGCCGGGATCTGAGAGGCACGATAGATCTGCCTCCCGCACGGCCTTGCTCTCCTTATCCAGCTCCGGGAACACCTTTTTGGCATTACGAAACACCGACGCGGCGCGCGCATGCGCGTACTGAACGTAGAAGACTGGATTGTCCCTTGTTTGCTCCAGCACCTTGGTAAGGTCGAAATCCAGGGGGGCATCATTCTTGCGCATAAGCATCATGAAGCGCACCGGGTCGGAACCCACCTCATCGACAACTTCGCGGAGCGTCACAAATGTACCGGCACGCTTGGACATGAGCACCGGCTTGCCTGCACGCAGCACTTTGACGAGCTGACACACCAAGATAGTGAAATCCGCCTTCCCGTCGGAGAGTGCTGCCACCGCAGCCTTAATGCGCGGGATATAACCCAGGTGGTCCGCACCAAAGACGTTGCGATAGTGATCGAAGCCACGCTCCAGCTTGTCAAAATGATAGGCCACGTCGCTGGCGAAGTAGGTGTAACTTCCGTCCGATTTCATCAGCGCGCGATCGACGTCATCTCCGAAATCGGTGGACCGAAACAACAGCTGCTCGCGGTCTTCCCACTCGTCGTCATCGTGGCCCTTGGGCCGGGGTAGCCGCCCCTCGTAGATGAGACCTTTGGCACGCAGCGCCTCGATTGCCGCCTTGACCTGATCCTTCTTGCCCAACGTCAGCGACGCTTCGGAGAAGAAAACGTCGTGCTTGATGTTGAGCGCCGCGAGGTCCTTCTTGATCTCGGCGAGCAGCGGCACGACGGCGGCTGCGCGGACAATCGGCAGCCAGTCTTCTTCCGGCTTGTTGAGAAGACCCTGCTTATGCTCCTTGGCGAGCATTTCACCAATTGGCTTTAGATAGTCACCGGGATAGAGCCCGGCCGGGATCTCGCCGATGTCCTCGCCCAACGCTTCGCGGTAACGCAGATAAACTGAGCGCGCGAGCTGATCGACCTGGCCGCCCGCGTCGTTGACGTAGTACTCGCGCGTGACCTTGTAGCCGGTGAATTCCAAGATATTGCAAAGCGCATCGCCGAAAACTGCGCCGCGGCAGTGGCCAACATGCATGGGACCGGTCGGATTGGCGGAGACGTACTCAACGTTGATGGTCTCGCCGCCGCCGATGGCCGCGCGGCCATAATTTGCGCCTTCCTCAACGATCGTGCGCACGACATCCTGCCAAAATCCGGGCGTGAACGTGAGGTTTAAAAAGCCCGGACCAGCGACTTCAACCTGCGCCACGTCCGATTCGCCTGAGAGTTTCTCCTTAAGGCGCTCAGCAATGTCGCGCGGCCTCATGCGCGCGGGCTTGGCGAGAACCAGAGCAGCATTAGTCGATAGATCTCCGTGCGTGCTATCGCGCGGAGTTTCGACCTCGACCGCAGGCACGACAAGGTCTGCGGGCAGCACACCGTCCTGCTTTAGGGCTTCGAGCGCCGCCGCAACGCGATCCTCCACGTGCGCGAACACGTTCATGGGGTCTTATCCTGGTCGATGGGTGAAGCTTCCGCCCTATCCAGGCTTGGAAGCGGTGCAATGGGAAACGCGGCCCGCCTAACGCAAATCGGGAGTGGCGTCAAACAGGCGGCGGTGCTCAGCGATGGCATAGCGATCGGTCATTCCCGCAACAAAATCAGCAATCAGACGAGCACGGCGGCGCTCGCTGAGGCCCGCCGCGGCCGCCCGCCAGGCGTCTTGCATGGTGTCGGGCTCAGAAAGGTAGCGGGCGAAGAGTTCGCGCACGACCGCCTCGGCATCCTTCATGACGTGCATGACGCGCTCGTGGCGATAAACGCGTTCAAACAGAAACGCTTTAATGTGCGCAATATCGCGGGACATCTCGTCTGAGAACGCTACGGTTGCGCCCGGCGCGCGGCGGATATCGTCCGGCGAGGCGGGGCTCAACAGCCTGAGGCGCGTGCGCGTTTGGCTGACGAGGTCGCTCACCATCAACGTAATCATGCGCCGTGTGACCTCATAGAAGCTCCGCCCACTATCGTCGGCACCAACCAAGCTCGCCGCATACACCACTGCCGGCCCTGCTAGTGGCTGACCCTCAAGGTCACGCAACGCGATGAGTTCGGCGCGCAGGCCATCGTCGATGTCGTGCGTCACGTAGGCAACATCGTCAGCCAGCGCGGCGACTTGGGCTTCCGCCGAGGCCCATGAGCCAAGGTCGAGGCTTTGCCATTGCTCCAAACGGCGCGCCGCCTTCTCGATGGCTGCGCCGGGGGACACGGGCCCACTGTGTTTAGCGATACCTTCAAGCGTCTCCCAGGTAAGATTTATCCCATCGAAACCGGCGTACTTACGCTCAAGCACGGTCACCAAGCGCAGGCTTTGGGCGTTGTGTTCGAAGCCCCCAAAGGCTTCCATCACCCCGTGAAGCGCGCGCTCGCCCGCGTGCCCAAAAGGTGAATGACCAAGATCGTGGGCGAGCGCGATCGCCTCGGCGAGGTCTTCGTCAAGACGCAACTGGCGCGCCACGGTGCGCGCGATCTGCGCCACCTCAAGGCTGTGGGTCAGCCGGGTGCGGTAGTGGTCGCCTTCATGAAAAACGAACACCTGCGTTTTGTGGGTCAGGCGGCGAAAGGCGGTCGAATGCAATATGCGGTCGCGGTCACGTTGGAATGGACTGCGCGTTGGGCACTCTGGCTCGGCGTGCGTGCGCCCGCGGCTTGGAATTGCGCTTGCCGCATAAAGCGCGGGCAGGCGTGCGCCCGCGGCGAGGTTTTCGCCGTAGTCCTGGTTTTCCAAGCTCTTCTTGCTTCCTGCCGCTGAGTTCATCCCGCCCGCCGCCTCATTGCTCGACCCTCAATGGGCTGTGACATCGGTCAACGCTCGCTTATCTTCCATAAGGTGAGAACGCCGCGCCCTGCAACCCCGGCACGGCCCAGAAGCTGAACGAATGAAGATTATGAGCGAACCCGTTACCCTTACCGAGCGCGCGGCAACGCGCATCGCCCAGATCGTTGCCGGCGAGGACAAGGCACGCCTTCTTCGCGTGAGTGTGGAAGGCGGCGGCTGCTCGGGCTTCCAGTACAAATTCGACCTCGTTCCGCATGCGGAACCCGGCGACATCGTGCTTGAGCGCTCAGGTGCAAAGATTGTCATCGATTCGGTGTCCTTAGGGTTTCTGGCTGGCTCCGAGATCGATTTTGTCGACGATCTGATTGGCGCTTCCTTCCGCATTCACAATCCGAAGGCGACGCAATCGTGCGGCTGCGGCACCAGCTTCTCCATCTAGCACCGCGCCCTTGACAGCGTACTGGCCAGCGTTGCGATTCTCGAATACCTCTGAGCACGCACGGTGATCGAGCCAAGCTGGAAGCGCATGAAAATTGCCACGTGGAACATCAATGGCGTCAAGGCGCGGCTGGAATCCGCCCTCACCTACCTGCGCCAGGAGAGCCCCGACGTCATCTGCTTTCAGGAAATTAAGAGCGTTGACGAGAACTTCCCGGCGGTTGCGTTCGAAGATCTTGGCTACAACGTCGCAACGCATGGTCAGAAAGGCTTCAACGGCGTCGCTATTCTTTCAAAACAGCCCTTGGACGACGTGACACTGCGCTTGCCCGGCGATGAGACGGACGAGCATGCCCGCTATATCGAGGCGACCGTCTCGGTGGCCGCCGGCGCGCTGAAAATCGCATCCATCTACTTGCCGAACGGCAATCCCATCGGCACGGAAAAGTTCACCTACAAACTAGCTTGGATGAAGCGGCTTGCCCAACACGCCCGCTCGTTGCTGTCGGAGGAGATGTCGCTCGTGCTCGCCGGCGACTACAATGTGATCCCCGAACCCGCGGATGCGAAGCGGCCCGGAGCCTGGACAGGAGACGCATTGTATCAACCCGAAAGCCGCGCTGCGTTTCGCGCGCTTATCAACGAAGGCTTCACGGATGCCGCACGGCAGTGCCATCCAGAGCCCGGCGTCTACACGTTTTGGGACTATCAAGCGGGTGCCTTCCAAAAAGATAACGGTATTCGAATCGATCACCTGTTGCTCTCACCGCAGGCCGCCGACCGGCTCGTCTCAGCAGGCATCGATCGTTTTACGCGGGGTTGGGAGAGACCATCGGACCATGTGCCTGTCTGGGTCGAGCTTGATCTCTAGCGAGATCTCAAGGCCAGAGCTGACTGACGACAAACCCCACAGAAATGACAAAACCTACCAACGGAACCCACGTCGGAATCGATCGGTGCCCGTCGTCGTCCGGCATTTGGCGCATAACGCGCCAAGCAGCGAGGTTCACCAACGCGAAGACCATCAACATGATGGTGGATGTTGCCTCGGCTAATCCCTTTAACGTTCCCGGCAAACTCATAAGAAGCGTGACCGCCGTCACCGTAGCCGTCGTGATCAGTGGGGTCTGAGTCCGCGGGTCGACATAGGCAAAGACAGTTGGGATTTGCTGCGTAGAGGCCAAGCCGTAGAGCAGGCGCGACGCCATGATCAACTGGATCAGCACACCGTTGATGATCGCCAGGGCTGCAATGGCGTTAATGAGCGTTGGGGACGAGCCGGTACCCTTCTCATAGAGCGCCGCTAGGGGGGCATCGCTTGCTGCCAGTTCCTCTGGCGTCATGGCGAGAACCGCTACCGTCACCACGAGCAGATACAGAACTGTCGTGATTGCCAGCGTGACGAAAATGGCGAGCGGCAGATTGCGCCTAACGTCCTGCACTTCCTCGGCAATGACCACCATGTCCTCAAACCCGAGAAACGCATAGAAGGCCAGCATCGCCCCTGAAAGGATCAGGCCCCAACCTTGGAGACTGATCGGCGGTGCCAACACGTCGATGTGCCCAGGGAACGCGCCGAAGCTCTGGTAATTCACGCCCACAACAAGGAGGAGGCCGAGGATTTCGATCGCGGTAATAACGCTCGCAACGGTAACGGACTCGGTGATTCCGATCGCCGCGATGCCGCCCAGCGCCAAGACCGACAGAACGATCGCGGTCGTTGCGTCTATGGCGATGATTTCTCTCAAATAGCCAACGAAAGCGTTGACCAACGCCGACGCGGACGTCAAACCGGCGAGAACAACGAGCAACCCAACGAGCGTCGATAGATGAACCGAGCCGAGCCCTTCACGCACATAAAGCGCCGCTCCCGCCGCGCGGGGGTATCGGCGCGACATTTCCGCATAAGAGAACACGGTAAATGTGACTAAGCCAGCCGCCACGAGGAAGGCCCATGGCGCCTTATAGCCAGCCACTCCCGCGATCTCACCGACCAACGCGTAGATGCCGGCTCCGATCGTGGTGCCCAAGCCGTAAAGGATGACCAGCCAAATTGTCAGTCGCCGCTTCAGTTCAACCCTTGGCGCCATCGATCCCAACCCTGCTCAATCCAAACCTAGTTGCGCATCCACGGTACAGTCGTCCATTCTGGCAGCCTTGATGAGCGTCAAGGCGACGAAAGACAATCCAGTACAATAGTTGGAATTGGCCCGTGAAACGCGCTGCAAGGAGTGCAAGTCGAAATCATGAAAAAGCTGCTCATGGCAACCGATCTTTCCGCACGGTCCGATCGCGCGCTGCAACGCGCTTTGGCGCTCGCCCATCAGCTAGGCGAATCTCTTGAAGTGATCCACATTGTCAGTGACACGGTGCCGGCAAGCACCGCTGAACAGTACGACGCAAGCGCCCGCACAACAATCGAGCAGCTCCTCACATCACTGCCGACATCTGCCGATGTGAAACCTGAGATCGCAATCGTCCGCGGCAGCGGCCACGACGAGATCCTTCGCCACACTCAGGAGACAGGCGCTGAGTTGATTGTACTCGGCATTACGCGCCACACCACATTTGAGCTTTTTCGCGGGACAACAGCAGAGCGCATTATTCGTATCGGCAATCTGCCTGTATTACTCGTCAAAGACCCGGTAGCCCACAACTATGAGCGAGTTCTTGTCGCGACCGATAATTCGCCTGCCGCTCGCAGGGCGCTCGAATGCGCCGCCGCGATTGCACCGGACGCCGAGTTTCACTTGCTCCACACCATCCACGTACCCTTCAAGGGGCTCCTCGACTCAGATACACAAGCGCAAATTCGCCAAGAGCAAGAACAAAACTTTAAGACCGATCTCGAAAAAGACATTCGCGCCCATGCACAAACGCTCGGCAATGGTGGCTTGAAAATCACATTCCATGTTGAAGATGGAGACGTCCTCAGTGTGATACGCGAGCAAGCCAGACGCTTAAAGCCCGACCTTCTGGCCATCGGTTCCCACGGGCGATCGGGCTTGCGACAGGCCCTTATTGGCACCGTCGCTGGCAATCTACTCAGCGACCCACCAGTTGACGTACTCGTCACTAAAGCGTTGTGAAGCTTCGTTGTTGTCGAGTCATTGCCCGCACGGCGTCAGGGGATATCCGTGGTGCAATGCCGTTTCGGCCGCCGAACGAGCGGCTCGTCAATCGTCTTGACCGTCCATTGTAACAACGGGCGCCAATCAAATTGTGCATGGACGCAGTGTGTAGACCGTAATATCAGTGTAGTGTTCTTCTTGAGACCCTCCACCACTCAAAAAGGTCCTGCCATGTCCAAACTCGTTTCACGCCAGAACATTTTGTCGATGGCCTACACCTGTTCGGCATCTTGGTGGACGAGGACACGCAGATTCGCTCTCATACCGCTCGTCGCATTCAGTATGGCGGGACTTGTCAATCCGAGTGAAGCCGAGCCCAGCCTTTCTGGCTCGTGGAGCGGGAGCGGCTGGATTTCGTTCG
>PVMK01125498.1_pt1 | contig 16360 bp, 16 predicted proteins | sample 1853481 | NCBI WGS metagenome assembly PVMK01 (sample SAMN08533507, study PRJNA380276) | Marine sediment metagenome, whole genome shotgun sequencing project.
TGCGAGGCGCGTGAGCGGTTTGGGCGAACCGAAATCGCTTCGACGTCACCGAGCAACCAGTTGACGGTATTCACGAAGAGATCGCGGTTCTGGTACCTACCGAGCATCTGGTTGGACGCGAAGTCCGAGTCGCCGAACACCGCGAGCCGCGCTTCCTGCGACGCGCATCGCCCTCGCCTTCCAGGGTCACGGTTCCCGCCACCGCGATCGGCACGGGCCGCGCAGGTCCTCGCCATCGAACTCGGCCGTTCCCTCGGCGTCAGAACTGCTCGAGATCGCGCTCCGCCCACGATTCCGCCGGTGCGCACGATCTCGCTGAAGCGGCCTTCCGCTTCGGCGCTCGGCTTCACGCTGCGCACCGCGTGAAACAGCGTGTATCTCGCGCAGATCCTGCGTGATCGGGTGATTCGGCGCGTACTGGCTGCGCGAACGGAGTCGTCGCCGACCGAAGACCGCCAACTCGCGATCGACCACGATGTCATCCCGAGATCGACGCCCCATGTCGGCGAGCTTTGCGACCAGCTCCGTGCGAACCGCGGGTCGACCATCAGGGCCAACACCGCGCCCCCGCGCTTCAGGTAGCGGTCGAGGGCGTCCCGCTCTTCGTCGAGCATCAGCCGCGCCGCACCGCAATGACGACCACGTCCGCGTCCTCGGGAACGTCACGCTTTGCGGCGAGCAACAGCTTCTCGACCTTGTAGTTCTCGTTGCGCAATGCGCTCGGCGGCCTGTCTGGTAGCCCTCTTCGGCGGCGCCGCTGGTACCGTCATCGATTGGATTTCTCGCCGTGACCTCGAGGAAGTAGACGGTCTTGTCACCCCGGCGGGTGAGCTTCACGATCGCGTTGGTGAGGGCTCTCCTCCGTCGGCTCTTCGACGTTGACCGACTCCTCTCCGTAGACGAGATGAACGATGCCCGGACCCAGTTGCTCTGGCGCGATCCCGTAGCGCTCGAGCAGGTCTGGCTCTCTCGTTGGGGGCGGCAATTTCGATGATCCTGAATCGCTCACTCGCATACTCGTAGCGATCGAGCTGGCGGCGAACCGGCTCCCACTCGATCCTGCGGAAGAGCGCGAGGACTTCGACATCCTGATCCAGAGCCGACAAGACCTTCACGGTCTGATCGGACAGGGAGTGAACGCGTTGCTCGCTCCTGTCGAAGCGTTTGGAATAGCGGTTGGTGAGAAAGCCTCCCATGCCGAGGATCACAATCACCAACAGGGTCGAGATCATCGAACTCGTACCGTACTTGCTCGCACGGCGCGCTTCTCCCGAAGTCATGCGCTCGCGCAACCCATCGAGGTTGATCAGGGCTGCAGCACCCAGCAGCACGACACCGACGCTCCGTGGAGAATGCTCCAGCCGAGCGGGGCCGCCCCGGTCAGGGCCATCAGGAAACCCGCCAAGGCGAAGAGAATCGAAACCAGACCGAGTGCCCCGAGCAGAGCAGGCATCAGCGCACGCCCGTTTCTAGCGCCATCGCACCGACTCCACTGCCGCCTTCGTGATGACCAGGAAGCTTCCGATCATCACGACGAAGTAGCCGAGGTCCGCGGTATCGACGAGGCCGTTGAGCAGAGGATCAAAATGGAGCTGCACCGAGAGGTAGCGGAGCGTGGCGGCGACGCCGGGAGCATTGCCCGCGATGCCGAACTCCGCGATGCCGGGCAGCAACAGGAGCGTCACCAACACCACGAGCGTGATCAAAAACGCGACGATCTGACTGCGGGTGATCGCAGAAGCAACACCGCCGATCGCCACGTAGGTCCAACCGGTGAGGAGAAGCCCAATCAAACCCGATGCGGTCTTGCCGATCTCCGGATCGCCGTAGAGGAACAGCACGCTCGCGAAGAGGCCCACGATCCCAACCAATAACGAGATGAAGATCGCGCCCGCCGCAAATTTACCCAGCACGATGTCCCAGATCGTGAGCGGACTCGTGAGCAGCAATTCCTCGGTTCGATTCGTCTTCTCGGCTGTGTACACGCCCATGGTGATGCCGGGAATCAAGAACAGCAGAATCACCGAAATCGAGCCGTAGAACTCGCGGAGCAGCCCGTCGTTGAGATTGAAGTCGGCGAGCTGATCCGGATACTGCTGGGCCTGCAAGAACACTTGCTCGAACCAGCTCAGATCGATAATGAAGAACATCCCGGCGAGTACCGAGAACAAGCTCAGCACCCCGTAGGCGACCGGCGATACGAATAGGGAACGCAACTCTCGGCCCGCTACCGAAGCGACATGTCTCACGATGCTCTCCCCGATTCGGATTCGACGGTCGGTGTCGATGGGAGTTCCACATCGTGGGCCATGTGCTCGGTGAAGATCTGATCCAGCGTATGGCCACCGCTCGTGAGCTCGGACAAGGGCGCGTCGACCACCTTTCGCCCCTGATTGATCATGATCACGCGGCGGCAGATGGCGTCCACCTCGGTGAGGATATGGGTCGATAGGATCACCGTTTGCTGGGTATCGCCCTGGGACGGGGCCGTCAGCTCGGCGATCAGGGAGCGAATCTCGCGGATCTGGAGTGGGTCGAGCCCGGCGGTCGGCTCGTCGAGGATCAGTACCGGCGGGTTGTGGACGATGGCCTGCGCCAGGCCCACGCGCTGCCGAAAACCCTTCGACAAGGTGCCGATCACCTGTCGTCTGACGTCGGTCAACGCCGTGCGCTCGAGAGCTCGATCGACAGCCGCTCGCCTCTCCACGCGGGGCACATCCTTGATTCGCGCCACATACGCGAGAAAGGATCCCACTGTCATTTCCGGGTAGAGCGGCGGCGTTTCGGGGAGATAACCAATCGCGCGTCGAGCGGCGATTGGATCGCCGAAGATGTCGTGCCCGGCGATCACCGCGGTTCCGTCCGTAGGAGGCAGAAACCCCGTGAGCATTCGTATCGTGGTCGTCTTGCCGGCTCCGTTGGGACCCAGAAAACCGACCACCTCGCCTCTCGGGATCGAAAAATCGACGTCCTCCACAGCCACGAGATCGCCGTAGCGTTTGGTGAGCCCTCTCGCCTGGATCACGCGACCTGCCCCACTGCCACCATCATTGAAACCTGGTTCAACGACGTCACCCGCAACCCTCTCTCGTGGTAACCGGCCTTTCCACCTGCACCCTCCAGGCCGGACTGGACGGTCACTATAAGAACTCCGCGATGACCGTCAACGCCGCAGCCCGGGTTAATCGATCGGCCCGAGCGAGGTCGGATTCCGCGGAGCGGCTCTGGCTGCGAGCTGGGGTGCGGCTTTGGCCGCGAACTGGGAAGCGGCTCTGGCTGCGAGCTGGGGTGCGGCTTTGGCCGCGAACTGGGAAGCGGCTTTGGCCGCGAACTAGATCGGACGCCGACTCAGCGACCCACCACGATCCAGCGAAAGTAGCTGGACGAGCCGGGAACCCGGCCGCCCGAACCGGGCTGGTACTTCAGTCCGCCGCCCGCCTGGGAGCCGCTGACGATCTCCTTGAAGGCCGCGATCTTGGTCTCCGGATCCTCGGGATTGAGGCCGTGGAAGACGATCTCGACCTGGTCCTTGGTCTCGAAAACGTTGAGAATCAGGGCCGCGAGCGTGAAGAGCTTGCCGATGCCCTCCACCGCTTCGACCGAGAAGCGAGGTATTTCGACCTTGGAAAGCTCGAAGCCGTATTCGAGACGCATCAATTCTCCCTAATCCCCCGGTGGGCGCCGCAGGGTGCCGCCGGCGCGTTGGGGTGTCAAGCACCACCCTCTGGTTTGGGCATTGCCCGCAGCCGCTTGACGAGTTCTTCGCGGGTAAAGACACCCTTTTCGACGAGCAGCTGTGCGATGGCGCTGAGCATCGCGTCGCTCGAGGCGCTGGCGCCCTGGGACTTTTCGGTCGGATCATCGCGCGGGAGGGCGGGCGAATCTTCGAACTCGAGCGGGCCGTCCGGATCCTCGGAGCCGAGTTCGTCCAGTCCCCAAGAAGGAGGGTTCGGGGCCGAAGTCGTCGAGGCAAGACGGTTCCATGTTATCGGTGTTCGGATCAATTGCTTGTGTCGTGGACGCGACTCCGGGACGCCAATTTTCGCGTCGCTGAATCCTGCGCCATTGAATCCAGCGGCGCGGGGTTTCGCGGCAGCCGACGGCAGGTCCGACAGTGGCTCCGTTCCGAAACCGCTGCATTGGTAGTGGCGGAAGATTCCCTCGGCGAGTTCCGTCGGAGCGACCAACACCGCCTGGACGTTCATGCCGACGAGCGTGCAGATCTCGGCCACGACGTCGGGGTCGGAGGGATCCTCCATGCCGAGATAAAGGGTCCGTGCGCCGCCCTCGCCATTGATGAGCAAGGGGAGACAGCGGTGCTTCTCGATGAAATCAACGGGCACGAGGTCCAGCACCTCGGGGTTGATTTCCTTTCCCTGGAGTCGTACGACCGGGAAGGTTCAGCTGGCCCGCGAGAGCGCGCACGAGGGTTCGCTCATCGACGAATCCCATCCGCACCAGTGCCATCCCGAGCAGGCCGCCGTTGCACTTTTGTTCCTCGAGGGCCGCTGTGAGCTGCGCGGACTCGATCGCGCCCGCGGCGACCAACATCTGACCCAGCTTCGCCCGTTTTTTCTTGGACTTCGACACACAGAAAGAATCGGCGCAACGGAGTCCCCCACCTGACCCCTGCCCCAGTTGGGGCCAATTTGACCCGAATGGCGGCTGTCCCCGGCCCGTTTTGATCCTCGAATCGAGAGATCTCGGGACATCCAACCGTCCAGGGCGCCCGCTGCGCGATGCCTCGCGGCCGGCGCCAACCCCGATTCAGCTCAATGCGAAAGTCTCTCCCGAGTTCTGGCTGGAGGGCTGCGAGCACGCCGTACCACAATTTTTTGGCATCCATCTCATCGGTGTTACAGAAGACCGCGGCCGAAACGCGGCGGCCGCTGAATTCCCGATGGCATCCCGCGTACAGGCTGTAGCCGGGGACCGTCGCCGCCGTGGCTAAAATCGGGTCCGTAGATCCCGTCGGGATCACTCATCAATCCAAGTCCGTAACTCGGTGAAACCGCGGGTGGATGATCGCCCGGTACCCGCACCAGCTGTGTCATCGCTTCGAGAGATTCGCGCTGGACGAGTTTGCCGCCGAAGAGCGCCTGGTAGAACTCGCCAATCTCCGCAGCAGTGGACGAAACGAGTCCGTGCGCGACCCAACCCGGGTCGTAGATCGAGCGCACGTCTTCCAGCGCAGCTTCGCGGCTGAAGTCGCGGCTGAACCCCGGCACGAGCCGCTTGAATGAGGCGCGCCCTTCCACGACCGCGGTGGCGGTGTGGCCGAGTGGACCCGCAACGTGTTGCTGCACTGCTTCTGCAAAGCTCGTCGCATTCGCGAGTTCGACGACCCGCGTGAGCAGCGCATAGCCGGTGTTCGAATAGCACCATCCCTCACCGGGTGAAAAATCGAGACCGCGATAGCAGGTGTGCTCGATGAATTGCTCGAGCGTCCAGGCCTTGCCCGGTGATGCCTTCAACGCGGCAACCTGCTCGGGAAGAACGCTGTAATTGGGAACGCCAGCGGTGTGATTGAGAAGTTGGCGCAGCGAAACGCCGTCACCAAAGGGCAGATCCGCCACCCAACGCGAAATCGGGTCGTCGATGCCTAGCGCGCGCAACTCCGCGAGCCGGAGTACGCAAACCGCGATCACGCTCTTGGTGATGCTGTAGACGGGAAAACGTGCCCCAGCGGGCATCGCAATCTGCCGCTCCAGGTCGAGCGACCCGCTCGCGCCAGCCCAGGATCCGAGCCCCCTCGCAGCGGACGGCCGCCGTCACCCCGAGCCCACCGCATTCTCCGAGCAACCGATCGAGAGCGCCCTGAAGTGCCCCCTCTGTTCGAACGTCGATCAAGCGCAGGCCTCCCATTCAAGCGTCCGAAGCGTAGCGGGCGAATCCTTTGGATTCGCTTGCGGAGGAAACGCCGTCACCAAAGGGTAGATCTGCGAGCCAACGCGAAATCGGGTCGTCGATGTCGAGCGCGCGCAATTCCGCGAGCCGGAGTACGCAAACCGCGATCACGGTCTTGGTGATGCTGTAGACGGGAAAACGCGCCCCAGCGGGCATCGCGATCTGTCGCTCCAGATCGAGCGACCCGCTCGCGCCAGCCCAGGATCCGAGCCCCTCGCAGCGGACGGCCGCCGTCACCCCGAGCCCACCGCATTCTCCGAGCAACCGATCGAGAGCGCCCTGAAGTGCCCCCTCCGTTCGAACGGCGATCAAGCGCAGGCCTCCCATTCAAGCAGCCGAAGCGTAGCGGGCGAATCCAAAGGATTCGCTTGCGGAGTCACGCGATCCCAGAATGGGATCGCGCTTCTAGCGTCGTCCGAGTGGCCGTTTGCGTTCACCGACCATCCGCGCCCGCACCCGGCGGATCGCCCTCGCGGGATGGAAACAAGCGAAACACTCCGGGTGGCAGGTCGGGATTCAGTTCCACTTTGCGAAACGAGATCTCTGCGCGCGTCTTTCCCGAGCGGACGGCAAGGTCGATCGAATGCGCGAAGGGTGACCCGCCGACATCGCGGTACTCGTCGAATTGCGCTCCCCAGAGAATGGCGCCGAAATCGTCGAGAACCTCGAGCGCGCGAAGACGTCCGGCGGAATCAAAGGTCACCCGCTCCACGACCTTTCCCTGGGCATCTGCCAGATCGATGCGAATCTGCCCGTCGCCATCGCGAACCGCGTTCAACGGAGTGGGCAGCGGCTCGGAAATCGGAACGCCCAGCAGGATCGCCACCGCCTCTTCGGGGCTGAGGTCGATCCCGGCCTCGTTCCACAACAAGTGCTCATCGACCTCACCCGCTTCGTAGCTCTGGTCCTCGGCGCGATACACCTCGAAACCCTCGCCGTCGGTGGTGATCACCGCGAGCGATTGATTGAGGAATCCGAGAATCTCCACCCGCAGGCTCGACGGCCGCTCCAAGACCAGGAGTTGCTTGCCGCGAAGCTGGACAGAACCGTCGTTCCGATCGATCGCGAGCCGCGCGAGCCCGCGCAGCCCCTGTCGCTGGCTGGCGCGTTCGACCCAGTCGGCGAGCAGTTGGCGGGGTCGGGGGTCGCCGGGTGACAACGGCTGAAGTGGACTTGGCGTCGCGCAGGCGGTCGCCCAGCAAAGCAACGCCGCGCCAACGGCGACGCGTTTCACGCCTACTCGATCTCGCGTCGGAGGGCCTCGAGCTTATCGAGGAGATCCGGCTGCTCGCCCTCTCGAGGTGTCAGATCAACGGCTTCCTGGTACCTCTGCAGAGCCCGCTTTTTCTGATCGAGCAGGAGGTAGGCATCGCCCACGTGCTCCGAAACGACCGGATCTCCGCCGGTGAGTTCCTGCGCACGCAAGAGTTCCGTGAGCGCCCGGTCGAGGTATTTCTTCGCCTCTTCGTTTCTTCCCGTGTCAATAAGGGGGCGCGCTCGCATGTAGTACACCCAGCCGAGGCTGTCGATGATGAATCCGTCGTCGGGCCTGAGGTCGAGGGCCCGAACGATGTAGTCCTCGGCCTGATCGAGATTGTCCCCTCGCTCCGCCCAGGTGTAACCGACATAATTGAGCGCGCTCGCGTTGTTCGGATTCTTGTCGATCGCGCGCTCCATGTAATCGAGCGCTTCCTGCGTGCGCTTCGCTTCGCTAAAGACCACACCCAGGTTGAAGAGGAGTTCGTCGTCGTCCGGGTCCTTGAGGAGGAGCCCTTCGAGATAAGCGACGGCCCCGTCGAAGTCTCCAGCTTTTGCGCGCAGCGTCGCGGCGTAGAGTTCGCGAGGTCGAGTCGGCTTCGCGGCGACCGCCAGTTCGATCTCTACCAGCGCGCGTGCGAAATCCTCCTGCCGCTCGAACAGGACCGCCAACTGCGTGTGCGCTTCGCTGTAGTGTTCGCTCTCTTCGGGAATTGCGGAAAACACTTCGATGGCAGCGGCGTCCTCTCCCATCCGGTGACGTACGATCCCGAGGAAGAAGCGGACTTCGTGATCTCCCGGTTCGCTCGCGAGAAAGGTCTCGAAGCGGCTGGCGGATTCGGAAAAATTCTCGGTCTCGTAGTAGAGAAATCCCAATCGAACCACCGACCGCATGTCGTTCGGGTAGTTGGCCTCGATCTCGGAGAGGGTCCGGAGCGCACCTTCCGTGTCGTTCTCTCCCAACTGCACATCTGCGAGCGACATCAAGGTCGCGTGGTGATGGGGGTGCAGGTCGAGGATTTCGCGGTAGATCGCTCGTTCGGAGCCCGCTTCCCCTCGATTCCGCGCCAACCGCGCGAGCTGCGAATAGATCTGCAAATTATCCGGGTCGATTTCGAGTGCCTGGCGCAGCGCTCCTTCGGCCTTCTCGAACTGCCCCGTCAGCTCGTAGGCCTTGGCGAGCGCCACGTGCGCGCTGATCGGGTCGTCCACGGCATCGATCAACCACAGCGCGAGGTCGACGGCCTGTTCGCCCCGATCGCTCTCGATATACACCCGAAAGAGCAGCGCGCCGGCTTCCTCGTTGATCGGATCGCCCGACTCGTCGAGCAGCGCCAATTCAGCGGCCGCGACGTTGCGCTGCATCCGATATAGCTGGCCCAAAAAGACGCGGGTCCGAGGGTCGTCCGGATCGAGTTTCAACGCCCGCTCAGCGTGCTCGAGCGATTCTGAGGGTCGACCAGATCGAATCAGACCAACCGCCAACTTCCGGTGGATGTAGGCCGAGTTTGGATCTTTTTCGAGGGCGCGCTCGAAAGCGGCCAGCGACTTTTCCAGATCCCCGCGCGCCTGGTGATCGTGGGCGACGAGGAGGTCGTACTCCGGCGGTGCGTCCGGGCGCACTTCGGGGCCCGGATCCGGCACACGCGCCTGCTTGCCGGTGGGAAGCAGTGCGCAACCGCCCAGCAGCAGCGCTGCCGCGAACAGCGCTGCGATCTGGCGCAGTCGATGGATCCGCGTTTTCACCACTACTCCTCGCCCAATCGTCTCACACTACGCACCCGAGGTCTGACGCTACTCACCCGAAGTGGGCGTCAAATACCCCTTCGCGTCCAGGTATTCGACGAGCTTGCCCACGCTCTCCTCGACGGATTGACGGTTGGTGTCGAGAACCAACTCGGGGCTCTCGGGCGCCTCGTAGGGCGCCGAGATGCCGGTGAATTCGGGAATCTCGCCCGCCCGCGCCTTCTTGTAGAGATCCTTCGTGTCCCGCTGCTCGCAGGTATCGAGGCTCGCGTCCACATAGACTTCGACGAAATCGCCGGCCCCCATGAGCGCGCGCACGGCATCGCGATCGGAGCGGTAGGGCGAGATGAACGAAGTGAAGACGATTACGCCGGCCTCGGTGAACAGCTTCGACACTTCCCCGATCCTGCGGATGTTCTCCGTCCGATCCTCGTGCGAAAAACCCAGGCTTTGGTTGAGTCCATGGCGGACGTTGTCGCCGTCCAGCACGAAGGCCAGTCGCCCTCGACTGGTCAATTCGTGCTCCGCCGCGATGGCAATGGTGGACTTTCCGGATCCCGAGAGCCCCGTCAACCAGATCGTCACACCGCGCTGGCCAACGATCGCCTCGCGATCGCTGCGCCCAACCTGGCCTTCGTGCCAAGTGATGTTTTCACTCTTCCGCTCAGTCAACCGAACACTCCTTATGCTGACACTGTCTACTATCGGTGGTCTGCGACCGTACTATCGGCAATTTGCCACCGCAATTGGATGCCGGCCCGATCGGCGCTCTACGGCCGCAATGGGGTGCCGACTTGATCGGCGAGGGTAGCGCGGCTGCTAGTTTTGCGGGGGTCAGAGTTGCGGGTCGCTGAGGGGCCCGGAGCGGCGCTACCCGCGGAGCCCGCAGACCACCTCCACGAGCCTCTTCGCCGCCCACTCAATCTCTTCGGCGTCGTTGGAGCGTCCGATGCCGAAGCGCAGCGAGGACCGAGCGACCTCCGCAGGGAGGCCGAGGGCCTCGAGGACGTGGCTCGGCTCGCCGCTTCCGGACGCACACGCCGAGCCCGTGGAAAGAGCCACGTCGGGGAGCGCGACGAGCAGCTGCTCGGCGTTCACGCCCGCAAACGAGACGTTCAGGTTGCCCGGCAGCCGGCGCTCGCGGGACCCGTTGCACGCGACCCCTTCAAGGGCGCTCGAGAGTCGCGTCCAGAGCGTTTCGCGCAGCTCGGTCAGCCGGGCGGCCTCGGCTTCGAGGTCGGCGAGGCACAGCTCGACCGCGCGCGCGAAGCCCACGATCAGCGGGACCGGCAGTGTACCCGGGCGAAGTCCCCCCTCGTGGCCGCCCCCATGTGCGAGCGGCTGCAGCACGATCCGCGGCCGTCGCTTGCGGATGTAGAGTGCACCGACACCCTTCGGCCCGTAGAGCTTATGGGCACACATCGAGAGCAAATCGACCCCCCAGCGCTGCACGTCTACGGGGACCTTGCCGACCGCCTGTGCGGCATCGGTGTGCAGGAGAACCCCGCGCTCGCGACAGATCCGACCAATCTCTTCGATGGGCTGGAGGGTTCCGATCTCGCTGTTCGCGGTCATGACCGAGACGGCGAGTGTCCGATCCGTGATCGCCGCCTCGACCGCCACGGGGTCGACGAGACCCTCGCCGTCAACGGGCAGAATCGTCTGCGAAAAACCCTCACCGACCAGGAAGCGGCAGGCGTCGAGCACCGCGGGGTGTTCGATGGCGCTCGTGATCAAATGATCCCGGCGCCCTCGGTGGCCCCGCGCGAGGCCGACGAGCGCAAGATTGTCGCTCTCGGTGGTACCACTGGTGAAGACGATCTCCGATGCGTCCGACGCCCCGATCGCCGACGCGAGGCGCTCGCGGGCGATCGCCACGGCCTCCTCGGCACGCCATCCGTAGGTGTGGCCCGCGCTCGAGGCGTTGCCGAAATCCTCGCTCCAGTAGGGCGCCATCGCGTCGACGACGCGAGGGTCGACGGGCGTGGTCGCGTGGTGGTCCAGGTAGATCGGGAGTTTCAAGGCCACGGTGAGCGGCCCTCGTCAGGCCGCGAACGATTCTCCGCAGCCGCAGGTCGTCGAGGCGTTGGGATTGCCCATCTTGAATCCCGTTTCGTTGAGGGTATCGACGAAGTCGAGCGTGGTTCCCATCAGGTAGAGTGCGCTCTTCTCATCGACCACGACCTTCACGCCGTGTTTTTCGATCACGCTGTCGGCGTCGTTATGCTGATCGTCGAAGGCCAGTTCGTAGCGCAGACCCGAACAGCCGCCGCCAATCACCTTCATCCGCAGGCTGTGGGTGGCGAGCTTGTCGTCTTTTTCGAGCAGTTCCCGAATCCGCCCGGCGGCGGCGACGGTCACTTCGATTACGGCCATTTCGGTGCTCCTGCTACGCGGCCTCTGAATCTGAAAGTCAAACCCGCGAATTAGAAAGGATAAGTGCGCCCTACCGAAAGTCAACGAAGCTGCTGCGCGACTATTCTGTATCGACCGGACGCGGGGCGAACCGAACGAAGATTTCGCGATTCCCCTTGGGGCCTGTTAATCGGCTCTCCGCGTCGCCCGTGGCCGTCCAGCCCAGCTCTGCTGCGCATTGCTTCACCTCGGCCACAGCGGCGGCGCGCAGCTCGGGATCCCGCACCACGCCGCCCTTTCCGACCTGCCGCGACCGACCTCGAACTGCGGCTTCACCATGATGAGTAGCTCGGCAGCCGGTAGCTGCCTGGCGAGGGTCGGCAAGAGCAAGCGCACCGAAATGAACGAAACGTCGATCGTTACGAGGTCCGGTCGCGGGTCGAGGGCGGCCGCCTCGAGATGTCGCGCGTTGGTCCGCTCCATCACCGTCACGCGCGGGTCGGCGCGAAGGCGGGCGTCGAGCTGTCCATAACCGACGTCCAGCGCAAATACGTGTTTCGCGCCCGACTGGAGCAGGCAGTCGGTAAAGCCGCCCGTAGAGGCTCCCATGTCGAGGCAGATGCGGTCCGTCGGGTCGACGCCGAGATCTTCGAGCGCTCCCGCGAGCTTTCTCGCCGCCGCGCGAAACGAAGCGTCGATCCTCGCCGCGAACCCGAACGCGCGCGTCCGCGCGGATTGCTGTCCCGGGTTTGTCGACAGGGAGTGTCGTCGACCAGCACGCGGCCGGCTCGGATCAGGCCCTGGGCGCGACTGCGGGTCTCCGTCAGGCCGTCGGCCAGCATGCGCTCGTCGAGCCGCTGGCGGCCGACCCCACTCATTCCGAGGGACGGAGTCTGGCCCCCATCCGCGTGGCCCTCATCCGCTGCCAGCAGGGACCTCACCGCTTCTGCGATGCCCTCTCGGTCGAGGTCGATTTCCCGACGGATCTCCGTCGGATCGCCGTGCTCGATGAGCCGGTCCGGAATCCCGAGACAACGCGTCGGCATCGACACACCCTCCTCGGCCAGGACTTCGAGGACGGCCGAACCGAACCCCGCCGGCCAGTGCCGCCTCCTCGACCGTCACGATGGCGCGACACTGTCGGGCTAGCCGCGCGATCCGCGCGCGATCCAAAGGCTTGACATAACGCGCATTGAGAACCGCGACCGAGATGCCCTCGGATGCAAGATCCGCGGCGGCCTCGAGCGCCTCATTGGCGAGCGTTCCGAATACCAATACAGCGGCATCGTCACCATCGCGCAGCAGCTCGGCTTCGCCGAGCGGAATCGCCTTGATGTCGGGGTCGAGCGGAACGCCCAGGCCCGCGCCTCGCGGAAATCGGATCGCTGACGGGCCGGGGTACTCTACCGCCGTCCGCAGCATGTGTCGCAGTTCGTTCTCATCCTTCGGTGCCATGATCGTGATGTTGGGCAGCGCGCGCAGGTAGGCGAGATCGTAAAAGCCCTGATGGGTCGCACCATCGGCCCCGACGATACCCGCGCGGTCCAACACGAGCGTCACGTCGAGGTTCTGCAAACAGACATCGTGCACCACTTGATCGTAGGCGCGTTGCAGAAACGTCGAGTAGATCGCCGCCACGGGTTTCATCCCCTCGGCGGCGAGACCGGCCGCGAAAGTCACGGCGTGTTGCTCGGCGATACCGACGTCGTAGAAGCGATCCGGGTAGGCTTTCTCGAAGCGATCGAGCCCGGTCCCGTCCGCCATCGCGGCGGTGATCCCGACGATGCGGTCGTCGTTTTCGGCCAGCGCGATCAGCGCATCCGCGAATACGTTCTGGTACTTCGGCGGGCCGGGCTTGCTCGGGTGGAAGCGGCCGGACTCGACCTCGAACGCGCCGACACCGTGGTACTTGAAGGGGTCCTGCTGCGCGGGCTCGTAGCCGTAGCCCTTGGCGGTGATCGCGTGCACCAACACGGGTCCCTCGCCGTTTGCGAGCATCTCTTTGACGTTCTCGAAGGTCTCGAGCACGACATCCATGCGATGGCCCTGGATCGGTCCGACGTACTTGAAATTCAGCGCCTCGAAGAGCAGTCCGGGCGAGAAGAAGACCTTGAGGGACTCTTCGGCCTTTTGCGCCCAGTGGAGCATGTCGCCGGGCAGCGCGCTCAGGAACTCCTTCGCAAAACCCTTCATCCGGCGCGCGAGCGGATTGGAGAGCTTCCGCGACAGATAGGACGACATCGCGCCGACGTTCGGCGAAATCGACATCTCGTTGTCGTTGAGCACGACCACGAGGTTCTTCTGCTGGAGATGCCCGGAGTGGTTGAGCGCCTCGAAGGCCATCCCAGCCGTCATGCCACCGTCGCCGATCAACGCGATCGCGCAGCCATCGCGCCCCTGGTGCTCCATCGCGCGCGCCATCCCGAGCGCCGCCGAGATCGACGTACCGGCGTGGCCCGCGCCAAACGCGTCGAACTCGGATTCTGAGCGACGCAGAAACTTCGCGATCCCATCGGCCTTGCCGATGCGGTCGAATTCGTCGCGGCGGCCGGTCAACATCTTGTGTGGATAGCCCTGGTGGCCAACGTCGAGCACGAGGCGATCGCTGGGCGTGTCGAACACGTAGTGGATCGCGGTCAGGAGTTCGACGGCGCCAAGACTCGAGGCCAGGTGTCCGCCGGTGCGCGAGACGCGCTCGATGATCTCGGTGCGAATTTCTCCGGCGACCTGCTCTACTTGTTCCTTCGATAACTTTCGGAGGTCAGCCGGTTCCTGAATTCCCGCCAGCAGCGTTTCCTCACTCATTCCGTTCTCCGTACCGAGAACCGCACCAGCTCGCGCAGCGGTTCCGCCTTTTCGCCCAGGTTCTCGAGCTCGACGAGCGCCGTCGCCAGGAGTTCCTCGGCGCGCTCACGCGCCGCGTCGACGCCGAGCGCGCGAACCAGCGAGCACGGGTCGTCTTCTCCCTCGTCCAACACGTCGTCGGCGATCTGAAACGCGATTCCGGCAGCCAACCCGCAACGCTTCAAACCCGCGACGGTTTCGGAATCCGCACCACCCAGCAGCGCACCGCCCACGATCGAGGCCGCGATCAACGCCGCAGACTTGCACGCGTGCACCGACTCGATCCGCGCGACATTCGTCTCCGAGGCGTCGAATACGAGATCGTCGGCCTGCCCTCCGACCAACGCGAGAGAACCCGCCGCGCGAGACACTTCCAGCAACGCCGCGACCACGCGCTCGGGCTCCAGGTCGCGCGAACCCTTTGCGAGTACCTCGAACGCCGCTGCGAGCAAGGCGTCACCCGCGAGCACCGCGACGGCTTCGCCAAACGCCACGTGAACAGCCGGCACGCCGCGGCGTTCGGCGTCGTCGTCCATGCACGGAAGATCGTCGTGAACCAACGAATAGGTGTGGACGAGTTCGACCGCGGCCGCCAGCGGCAGTGCGCGTTCGCTCGGGGATCCGACGGCTTCCGCGGCGGCCATCGCGAGGACCGGGCGCAGCCGTTTGCCGCCCGGGAACAGGATGTGGCGCATCGCGGCGTGCAGTTGCGCGGGCGCGGTCTCGGCAGCCGGGATCACCGCTTCGAGCACGCGGTTGACCTTCGGAATCTGCTCTTCGAAGTACGCGTAAACGTCCACTATTCCGACTCCTCAGATTCCTCGAACGGGCGCGAGATCCACTTTTCGCCCTCGCGCACGAGCACTTCGATCCGCCTCTCCGCGTCCTCGAGCTGGCCCGCGCAGCGCCGCGTGAGATTCACGCCATCCTCGAACGCCGCGAGCGCTTCTGCGAGTTCGAGGTCGCCTTCTTCGAGGCGATCCACGATCGCTTCAAGGCGCTGCAACGCCTCCTCGAAGCTAGTCCCGTCAGAAGCGTCGGCGTCGTGGGAGTTTTCGGGGGCGCCGCGAGATCGGCGACGATTAGCCATTCGGGATCATGCTATCCGTGGGCCTCTTCAGCGTCAACGGCGCGCGCTCCAAACCCCGCGACTTCAAAGCGGCTTTCGGGATCTCGGCAGCGCTACGATCGACTCGACGACGGCCTCGAGCTGTGCCTCGGCGAGGCGGATGGCGAGCCGCTCGCCACGCTCGAGCTGGTCGGCGGTTCGCGGGATTGCGCCATCGCGCGCTCGACGCACCAGCGCGTACCCCCGGTCCAACACCCCGAGCGGGGAAAGCGAGTCGAGGCGACCCGCGAGTTCCGCGAGCCGAGATCGGCCGCGCTCCGCGGGCGCGGCGCCCACGCGCACGAGCGTGCGAATCGCGGCCGTGAACCGCGCGCGCTGGACGGCCAATCGCGCCGAAGGGGCCAGCATCTGGAGCGCGTCGCGCTCGCGTGAGAGGCTCTGCGCCCCGCGCTCGAAGATCACGCGCACCGCGAGCAGCAGCCGCCGCCAGTCGCGCGCGAGATGACGCCGGAGATCCGCTGCGTCGGGGACCGCCATCTCAGCCGCAACCGACGGTGTGGCGGCGCGGGCATCCGCGGCCAGATCCGCAATCGTGACGTCGGCCTCGTGGCCGACACCCGACACGACGGGCACCACCGCGCGCACAATCGCTCGCGCCACGACTTCGCTGTTGAACGCCTGCAGATCTTCGAGTGATCCACCACCGCGCACCAGGAGGATCAGGTCGCGTCCGGCTGTGTGGAAAGCGCGTCGAGCGCCGCAGCGATCTCGCCTTCGGCCCCGACGCCCTGGACCCGCGTCGCGGCGATCAGGATCGAGGCCGCGCAGTAGCGCCGACCGGTGACCTCCAAGACATCGCGGATCGCCGCGCCCGTCGGCGACGTCACCACGCCGATCCGAGACGGGCGCGCGGGCAGCGGGCGCTTGCGGTCGGGATCGAAGAGCCCCTCCGCTTCGAGCCGCGCGCGCAGCTGCTCGAAGGCGAGCTGCAGCGCGCCCAAGCCGCGCGGCTCGAGCTGTCGAACGATGAGTTGGAGATCCCCACGCGGCTCGTAGACAGAGAGGTCACCGTAGACGAGGACTTCGAGCCCGTCCTCGGGCTCGAACGCGAGGCGCCTCGCGGCATTCCGAAACAGCGCGGCGCGCAACTGACCCGCGTCGTCTTTCAACGTGAAGTAGAGA
>PVMK01153742.1_pt1 | contig 16360 bp, 13 predicted proteins | sample 1853481 | NCBI WGS metagenome assembly PVMK01 (sample SAMN08533507, study PRJNA380276) | Marine sediment metagenome, whole genome shotgun sequencing project.
TTTTATTGCTTTTTGATTTTATCAAGAGAGGAACAAACCAAAGATCTCAATGGGACGCTGATTAACGCTGAAAAGGCATGATTTAGCCTTTAACCAAAAGCTCAGTTTTTAGCCCGATCAGCGTTCATCAGATTTGATCAGCGTCCAATTAGTTTTATTGTTTGTCACTATTCAGCACTATAAAATACTGTCATTGCCGAGGGTGTCATCGGGAATCCAGATTTTAAAGTATGGATCCCCGATAGAATCATTCGGGGATGACGGGCGTTTTTGCTAACAGCTCATATTCTGCTGAATCGTTGCATTTGTTTTTTTTACTTTTCAAGCGACCAGTTTTTATTGACTCGCCATTTGGGCCTTGCTATATTGCCAAAAATCGAACGTCGAAACACGTCTCCTTTTAAGCTGATCCAGAGAGTTCAGCAAGGGTGGCCACAATGCCTCACAAAACACAAAAAAACCAAACTTGCGCCTTTCCGTAACTGACGGAGAGGTATTTTTTTGTTCAGAATTCCAAGGAGGAAAATATGGCCAAGACAGAAACTACGATTCTTGACAAGGCCGGCATAGCTCGCGCCATGACCAGGATTACCCACGAAATCCTTGAGTACAACAAGGGCTGTGAGAGTCTGGCACTGATCGGTATCCGCACAGGTGGCGATCACCTGGCACGCATGCTCCAGACAAACATCAATAAAATTGAAGGAGTTGAAGTGTCGCTTGGCACGGTTGACATCACCATGTATCGTGATGATCTTGCGGTACGCGGTAATCTGCCGATCGGCAAGACCGAAATCCCGTTTCCACTTGATGGCAAGCATGTTGTTCTGGTTGATGATGTCCTCTATACCGGTCGGACGATTCGATCGGCGATGGACGCCCTGATGGATTTCGGCCGCCCCAGCACGATTCAACTTGCGGTGTTGATTGATCGCGGCCACCGCGAACTGCCGATTCGGGCAGATTACGTGGGTCGCAACGTGCCCACTGCACGCGAAGAGGATGTTGAAGTGGCCTTCAGCGAGGGGCAAACCCCGGTTGAAGTGCGGTTGATTAAGCCATAGTAGTCAGGTTCCCAGGAGGAAAAGCATGTCATTCAAGCACAAGCACATTCTCGGTATTGAACAACTGACCAAAGAGGATATTCAGTTGATTCTCGATACGGGCGACGCTTTCAAAGAGATCAACTCAAGAGAGATCAAAAAAGTGCCGACTCTGCGCGGCAAGACAATTATCAACGCTTTCTTTGAAGCGAGTACCCGTACGCGACTCTCTTTTGAGATTGCCGGTAAACGGCTGTCGGCCGACACGGTAAATATCTCCGGTTCAACCTCGTCGGTGGTGAAAGGGGAGACCCTTGAAGATACCGCCAAAAATATCGAGGCTATGGCTCCCGATATCATCGTCATCCGACACGGTCATTCCGGTTCGGCACACTACCTGGCGGAGCGGGTCGGTTGCTCGATCATCAACGCCGGTGACGGTGCCCATGAGCACCCCAGTCAGGCGCTGCTCGACATGATGACCATTCGCGAGCATAAGGGCAGTATCGAGGGCCTTGAGGTGGCTATTGTCGGCGATATCGCCCACAGCCGCGTTGTTCGTTCCAATATCTACGCCCTGTCGAAGATGGGTGCCAGAGTGCGTCTGTGTGGGCCGGGGACCATGTTGCCGATCGGTATTAAACGGCTCGGTAATGTCGAGGTCTTCACTAACATGCTTGATGCGATCAAAGATGTCGATGTCATTATGATGCTGCGTATTCAGATGGAACGACAGAGCAACGTCATGTTGCCGAGTCTGCGCGAATATGCCCGCTTCTATGGGCTCAACCCTACCAATGTGCGACTGGCCAAGCCGGATGCCATCGTCATGCATCCCGGACCGATGAACCGCGGTGTGGAGATTTCCTCAGTCGTTGCCGACGGTGTGCAGAATGTTATTCTCGACCAGGTCGAAAATGGTGTCGCCGTGCGTATGGCGCTGCTCTACCTCGTCAGTGGTGTTGAATCGATGCATACTCAGGAATAGATACCTGTAAGGCAGGAATAGATTTTTACAAAGCCAGTAATAGTTTTAATAAAAAAAGAGGTGAGAACCATGGCGAAAATTCTGATAAAAGGTGGACGTGTTATCAGTCCGGCACAACAACTTGATGGTACCTGTGACATCCTGATTGAAAACGCAAGATTGCGGCAATCGGCAAGAAACTGAATGGCAAGGGTGCCGAGGTGATCGATGCTGCCGGCAAGGTGGTCACTCCCGGTCTGGTTGATATTCATGTCCACCTGCGCGATCCCGGCTTTGAATACAAGGAAGATATCGCCTCTGGAACGCTCGCGGCAGTTGCCGGCGGGTTTACCTCGGTGGCCTGTATGCCGAATACCAACCCGGTCAACGACAACCAGGCTGTGACCAGCTTTATCCTGAAAAAGGCTGCTGAAGATGGTCACTGTCGGGTTTTTCCAATTGCCAGCATTACCAAGGGACTTGAGGGTGAATTGCTGACAGAGATGGGCGAGTTGAAGGAACTTGGCGTCTATGCTGTCTCTGATGATGGCAAGCCGGTCAGTAACCCGCAATTGATGCGCCGGGCGATGGAATACGCCAGACCATTCGGTATGACTATTATTTCCCATGCAGAGGATCTCGATCTGGTTGGCTCCGGCGTTATGAACGAGGGTCTGATTGCTACCGAGCTTGGTCTCAAGGGCATTCCCTGGGTGGCTGAGGATGCCGCGACGGCCAGAGAGGTGATGCTCGCCGAGTTTACCGGCGCTCACCTGCACGTGGCCCATGTTTCCACCAAGGGCTCGATCGAGATTGTCCGCCAGGCTAAAAAGCGCGGTGTTGCAGTGACCTGCGAGGCCGCTCCTCATCACTTTACCCTCACCGATGAAGCCGTGCGAGGCTACAATACCAACGCCAAAATGAACCCGCCATTGCGCAGTCCGGAAGACCGGGAAGCGGTCCGCCAGGGGATTGCGGACGGTACCGTTGATGCGATTGCCACAGACCATGCACCACACCATATTGATGAGAAGAACGTCGAATTCGCTATCGCCATGAACGGTATCGTCGGTTTGGAAACGGCCCTGCCGCTGACATTGAAACTTGTCGAAGATGGGCTCATCGATCTGCCGAAAGCGGTCGCTCTGCTGACCAATGGCCCGGCTGGTGTGCTCGATCTGCCGGTAGGAGCGTTGAAAGAGGGCGGTGATGCCGATGTTACCGTGATTGACCCGAACCTTGAATGGACTGTTGAGGCACAGAAGCTGGTGAGTAAAAGCAAGAATACCCCGTTTGACGGCTGGCAGATGAAGGGTGCGGCAGTTTGCACTATTGTGGCAGGGAAGGTAGTATTCTCCAGAATCTGAACAATTAATCCTTATATATCAGAAGGTTATACACTAACAGTTAATGTGACACATAGGATCCAAAATGCCTCGACGTGATGACATCAAGAAAGTCCTTATTATCGGCTCAGGCCCAATTATTATTGGCCAGGCCTGCGAATTTGACTATTCCGGAACTCAAGCTTGCAAAGCCTTGCGCAATCTTGGTTACCAGATTGTTCTGGTCAATTCCAACCCGGCTACCATTATGACTGATCCCGGTATGGCTGATGTCACCTATGTTGAACCGCTCAATGTTAAAACCCTGACCGAGATCATCGCCAAGGAGCGACCCGACGCCTTGCTGCCCAACCTCGGTGGACAGACTGGCCTCAATCTCTCGAGTGCACTGGCCAATGCGGGGGTTCTCGACAAGTACGGGGTCCGCGTGATCGGAGTAAATCTCGATGCCATCAAGCGCGGCGAAGATCGTGAAATCTTCAAAGAGACTATGACCTCTCTCGGCATTGAAATGCCGGAAAGCGGTATCGCCACCAATATCGAAGAAGCCAGGGCGATCGTCGAACGCATCGGCCTGCCTGTGGTAATCCGGCCCGCCTACACCATGGGGGGAACCGGAGGCGGTTTCGCCTATAATCTCGATGAATTCGAAGAGCTCGCCAACCGCGGCCTGTCAGTCAGCCCTGTCAGCCAGATCCTGGTTGAGGAATCGGTGCTCGGCTGGGAAGAGCTTGAGCTCGAAGTGGTACGCGATGCCAAAAACCAGAAAATTACCGTCTGCTACATTGAAAACGTTGATGCCATGGGCGTGCATACGGGAGATTCCTTCTGTACCGCGCCGATGTTGACCATCAGCAAAGAGTTGCAGCAGCGCCTGCAGGATTACTCCTACGCTATTGTTGACGCGATCGAAGTGATCGGTGGCACCAATGTCCAGTTCGCCCACGATCCCGAGACCGGACGAGTGGTGGTCATCGAAATTAACCCGCGTACGTCCCGCTCATCGGCACTGGCCTCTAAAGCAACCGGATTTCCCATCGCTCTGGTCTCTTCGATGCTGGCCGCTGGCCTTACCCTTGACGAGATCCCTTATTGGCGCGACGGCACTCTGGAGAAATATACCCCATCAGGTGATTACGTCGTGGTCAAGTTTGCCCGCTGGGCTTTCGAGAAGTTCAAAGGAGCAAAAGATCAGCTCGGCACCCAGATGCGTGCCGTCGGTGAAGTCATGAGCATCGGTAAGAATTACAAAGAGGCGATGCAGAAAGCGATCCGTTCTCTGGAGAACGGCCGTTACGGTCTTGGTTTCGCAAATAATTATAACGACAAGTCTCTCGATGAACTGATGGAACTGCTGCTTGTCCCGACCAGCGAACGTCAGTTCATCATTTACGAGGCGCTGCGCAAAGGTGCCGACATCGATGCTCTCTATAAGCGGACCTACATCAAACCCTGGTTTCTAACGCAAATGCAGGAGTTGGTTGAACTGGAAGAGAAGGTTCTCACTTACAAGGGCCAATTACCTCCGGACGAACTTCTTATTCAGGCTAAGAAGGATGGTTTTGCCGATAAGTACCTGGCCCAGATCCTTGACCTCTCCGAGTCGGATGTGCGCGACAAGCGCCTGTCCCTTGGCCTGGCTGAAGCCTGGGAGCCGGTGCCGGTCAGTGGCGTGGAGGATGCAGCCTATTACTTTTCCACATACAATGCGCCTGACAAGGTTGCTGTCAGTACCAGAAAAAAAATCATGGTTCTGGGCGGCGGCCCAAACCGGATCGGGCAGGGGATCGAATTTGACTACTGTTGTGTTCATACCGCGACGGCCCTGCGAGAGGCGGGTTATGAGACGATCATGGTCAATTGCAACCCGGAAACCGTTTCTACCGACTATGATACATCAGATAAACTCTACTTCGAACCGCTGACTGTTGAGGACGTGCTCTCCATCTACCACAAAGAGAAACCGGAGGGTGTTGTCGTTCAGTTCGGCGGCCAGACCCCACTGAACATCGCGGCGGAACTGCAGGAGGCTGGAGTCAAAATACTGGGGACAAGCCCCGAAACGATAGATATGGCCGAAGATCGCGAGCAGTTCAATGCCCTGATGCAGAAACTGGATATCCCGCAGCCTGAGTCGGGGATGGCCAGCAATCTGGAGCAGGCGCTTGAAATAGCTGCGCGGATCGGCTACCCGTTAATGGTTCGCCCCTCGTATGTGCTTGGTGGTCGAGCGATGGAAGTTGTTTACGATGATGCGATGCTGAATGAATATATGCAGAAAGCCGTTGATGTCAGTCCGCAAAGACCGATCCTGATCGACAAGTTTCTCAATAACGCCATCGAGGCAGAAGCCGATGCTATTTGTGACGGTGTCGATGCTTTTGTTCCTGCCATTATGGAGCATATCGAGATGGCCGGGGTTCACTCGGGTGATTCCGCCTGTGTCATTCCTCCCGTCAATATCCCGCAGCAGCACCTGGACACTATTGACGAATACACCCGTCGCATTGCGATCGAAATGGGAGTCGTCGGGCTCATGAATATCCAGTATGCCATTTACCAGGATCAGGTATACATTCTTGAGGCCAATCCGCGCGCCAGTCGGACGGTGCCACTAGTATCCAAGGTCTGCAATATCCCCATGACTCGCCTGGCTGTTCAGATGATGCTTGGCAGCAAGTTGCAGGGTATGAACCTCGCACATAAAGAGATACCGTATTTTGGTGTCAAGGAAGCGGTTTTTCCATTTTATATGTTCCCCGAAGTTGACCCGGTACTTGGCCCCGAAATGCGCTCTACGGGTGAAGTTCTGGGCCTGGCAGACAGCTATGGTCGCGCCTTCTTTAAGGCCCAGGAGGGGACAGGGACCATGTTACCGCAATCGGGCACCGTACTGATCACAGTGGCTGAGCAAGATCGTTCCGGTGGCCTGGAAGCAGCAAAAAAGTTTGTTCAGCTCGATTTTAAGCTTTTTGCAACGGAAGGGACTCAGGCTTATCTGAAGCAACATGGCGTGACTGCAACATTGATCAAGAAAATGCACGAAGGTCGGCCCAACATAGCCGATGCCATCAAAAACGACGAAATCCAGCTGGTGGTCAATACCCCCATTGGACGTCTCAGTATTCATGATGATTCTTACATCCGCAAAGCTGCGATCAAACACAAAATCCCCTATATTACGACCACGGCTGCGGCAATCGCTGCTGCCGAAGGGATCGCCGCCTGCCGTCCGAGCGGGAAAGGCCATGTGCGTAGCCTGCAGGAGTACCACCAACAGCTGTAAGCAGAAGAGTAAGGGAGTTATAAAAATTATGAGAGCAGCATTGGCCCTGGCAGACGGCAGGGTATTCTACGGACAGGCCTTCGGCGCACCGGGTGAGATTTCCGCTGAGGTCGTCTTCAATACCAGCATGTCCGGCTACCAGGAGATTCTGACCGATCCGTCCTATCGCGGCGAAATTGTGACGATGACCTATCCCATGATCGGCAACTGCGGTATCAACCAGGATGACGTGGAATCCGAGCGGCCTCATCTGGCTGGTTTCATCGTTAAGGAAGCCTGCGACATTCCGAGCAACTGGCGTTCCGAGATGACACTGGATGCATATCTGAAGCAACACAATATCATCGGTCTCGCCGGGATCGATACTCGCGCTCTGGTTCGACATATCCGTAACAAAGGTGCGCAGACAGGCATTATCTCGACCGTTGATCTGGATGCAGAGAGTTTGGTAGCGAAAGCCCAGGCAGCACCATCTATCGTCGGTCTGGACCTGGTTAAGGAAGTCACCTGCGAAGAAGCTTACGACTGGAATGAAGGCACCTGGGATCTTGCGGCAGGCTACGAGCAGGTTCAAGGTCCGGCCAGATTCAAGGTGGTTGCTTACGATTTTGGCATTAAGCGCAACATCCTGCGCAACCGGTCAGCAAGGGGTGCGCTGTAACAGTGGTGCCGGCAACCACATCGGCTGAAGAGGTTCTGGCGATGCAGCCGGACGGTGTCTTCCTCAGTAATGGCCCTGGTGATCCTGAGCCGATTACTTACGCTCAGGAGAATATCCGCAAGTTGCTTGGCAAGGTGCCTCTCTTCGGCATCTGTCTCGGCCACCAATTGCTTGCAATCGCCCTGGGTGGATCCACCTACAAGCTGAAATTCGGCCATCGTGGCGGCAACCAGCCTGTTCGGCGTGGGGAGGGCCATAACGTTGAAATCACTTCGCAGAACCATGGCTTCGCCGTTGATGCTGAATCCTTGCAGGACGATGCCGTCGTCACTCACATCAATCTCAATGACAATACGGTAGAGGGCCTGCAGCACAAGGTCTTGCCGGCTTTTTCGGTGCAATACCATCCCGAAGCTTCGCCTGGCCCCCATGACGCCAACTACCTCTTTGGTGAATTCATCAAAATGATGGAAAACAATAAAGGCGGTAGCTAGTAACTTACATCTGACAAGAAACTGGGGACTGAGAGACTGATTTTGCCAGCCCCCAGCCCCTAACAACCAGCAACGGATTTATTAATGCCCAAAAGAACTGATATCAAGAAAATTCTGATCGTTGGTGCCGGCCCTATTGTTATCGGCCAGGCCTGCGAGTTTGACTACTCAGGAACCCAGGCCTGCAAGGCTTTGAAAGAGGAGGGCTACGAAGTCATCCTGCTCAATTCCAACCCGGCCACGATCATGACCGATCCCGACTTTGCCGACCGCACCTATATCGAACCGGTGAACCCGGAGACGCTGGCACGCATCATTGCCAAGGAGCGCCGGAGGCACTGCTGCCGACTCTCGGCGGCCAGACTGCGTTGAACTGTGCGGTGGCCGTCGCCAAGGACGGCACACTCGACAAGTACGGTGTCGAGTTGATTGCGCCAAGCTGCCTGCGATCGAAAAGGCTGAAGACCGCACGCTGTTCAAAAAGGCGATGGAAAATATAGGCATCGCTGTGCCTGAATCCGGTCTTGCCCATAACCGTCAGGAGGCGCTGGAGGTTCTTGAAAAAATTGGCTTCCCAGCCATTATTCGGCCGTCGTTCACCCTCGGCGGCACCGGCGGCGGGATTGCTTACAACATGGAAGAATTCGAGCAGATTGCCATGTCCGGCATCGATGCTTCGCCGACCGACGAGATTCTGATCGAAGAATCGGTGATCGGCTGGAAGGAGTATGAGCTCGAGGTCATGCGTGATACAGCGGACAACGTGGTGATCATCTGTTCTATCGAAAACCTTGATCCAATGGGTGTTCATACGGGCGACTCGATCACAGTGGCCCCGGCGCAGACATTGACCGACAAGGAATATCAACTGCTACGTGATGCCTCAATTCGCATCATTCGTGAAATCGGCGTGGAAACCGGAGGCTCGAACATCCAGTTCGGCATCAACCCGGATGATGGCCGGATGGTGGTCATCGAAATGAACCCGCGCGTGTCGCGTTCTTCGGCTCTGGCATCGAAGGCGACCGGCTTCCCGATTGCCAAAATTGCCGCCAAACTTTCCATCGGCTACACCCTTGATGAAATACCCAACGACATCACACGCGAGACTTATGCGTCTTTCGAGCCGACCATCGACTACGTGGTCACCAAGATGCCGCGCTTTACCTTTGAAAAATTCCCCCAGGCCGACGCCACCTTGACCACTCAGATGAAGTCGGTCGGTGAGGCGATGGCAATCGGTCGCACCTTCAAGGAAAGTCTGCAGAAAGCGTTGCGGTCGCTGGAGATCGATTCCTGCGGCTTTGAAAGCCGTCTGTTTGACGAATCGCAGCAAGAGCGACGGACTCTTGAGGAATCCGAGTTGCGCGACCTGGAGGACAAACTCAGGATCCCGAACTGGGAAAGAATCTGGTATCTTGCCGATGCGCTGCGGACCGGTTTCTCCATCGATAAAATCTTTTCACTAACTTATATCGACCGTTGGTTCCTGCACCATATCGCCCATATCGTGGCGATGGAGGACCGCCTGGTCGCGGCGACCGATCTTCTTGAACAACCGGACGGTGAAGTCTTCTGTGCTTTGCTACGCGAAGCCAAACAGATGGGTTTTGCCGACCTGCGCCTGGCACAGCTCTGGAATATTCATGAAGACCGGGTTCGTGACCTGCGCCATCATCTCAAGATCAGACCTGTCTATAAGCGAGTGGACACCTGCGGCGCCGAATTCGAAGCCTATACACCGTACCTCTACTCGTCCTACGAAGAGGAGTGTGAAGCGGCCCCCACTGATCGACGCAAGATCATCATTCTTGGTGGCGGCCCGAACCGCATCGGCCAGGGGATCGAATTCGACTACTGCTGTGTCCATGGAGCTTTTGCGCTAAGCGAGGATGGCTTTGAGACAATCATGGTCAACTGCAACCCGGAGACAGTTTCGACCGATTATGACACTTCGGATCGCCTCTACTTTGAACCGTTAACTTTTGAAGATGTCCTTGAAATCGTCAATATTGAACAGCCCGAAGGCGTTATTGTCCAGTTCGGCGGCCAGACCCCGCTCAAGCTGGCTCTTGCCCTGGAAAAGGCTGGTGTGCCGATCATCGGCACGACACCTGATGCCATCGACCGGGCCGAAGACCGTGAACGTTTCCAGGCGTTGCTTAACAAGCTTGGCCTGAAGCAGCCCGACAACGGTATTGCCCGTTCTATTGCCGAAGCGGAAAAGATCGCCGAGCGCATCAGTTATCCGGTTGTGGTGCGACCCAGCTATGTTCTAGGCGGCAGGGCCATGGAGATCGTGCATGATCTGCAGCAATTACGCAATTATATGCAATATGCTGTCGAGGCGTCACCAGATCACCCGATTCTAATCGACAAGTTTCTCGAACAGGCAATCGAGGTCGATGTTGATGCTCTCTCGGACCGCAAACATGTGGTCATCGGCGGAGTCATGCAACATATTGAGGAGGCCGGTATCCATTCCGGCGATTCAGCCTGTGTTCTGCCACCGTATTCTCTGAAAAAGCCCATTGTTGACGAAATTCGTCGGCAGACAGCTGCCCTGGCCATGGAGCTTGGGGTTTGCGGCCTGATGAATATCCAGTTTGCCGTCAAGGGTGACGAGATTTTCCTCATCGAAGTTAACCCGCGCGCCAGTCGTACATCCCCCTTCGTTTCCAAAGCCACGGGTCGTCCGTTGGCCAAGATCGCCGCACGCATCATGGCCGGCAAAACGTTGGAGGAACTAGGGATCACTAAGGAGATTATCCCGGAGTATATCTCAATTAAGGAGTCGGTCTTTCCGTTTACCAAATTTCCCGGAGTCGATAGCCTGCTTGGTCCGGAAATGAAGTCGACCGGGGAGGTCATGGGGATTGACGCCGAATTCGGCAAGGCATTTGCCAAGGCGCAGTTGGGTGCGAATGTTCGCTTGCCAACCTCCGGCCAGGTCTTTGTCAGTGTTAAGGAAGATGACAAAGCGGCAATAGTGGAAGCAGTGCGCAAACTCCGTGACGCCGGTTTCATAATTGTGGCCACCAGTGGCACGGCGGCTTTCCTGCGCGCCCACGGTATCCAGGCGGTTCCGATCAATAAAGTCAAGGAAGGGCGTCCTCATTGTGTCGATGCAATCAAGAACAACCAGATCACCTTGGTGTTCAATACCACCTTTGGCGCCCAGTCGATTATCGACTCTTTTTCCATACGTCGTTCGGCCTTGATGAACAACGTCGCTTACTTCACAACTGTGGCCGGAATTCAGGCAGCATCAGACGGTATTCTGGCCTTGCAACGGGAAACTCTTGACGTTACTCCGCTTCAGGAGTATTATCCCGCGAACGGGTAGCTTGTTACCCGTTATTTTTTATTCAAAAAACACTTATGTTCGGGCGGGTTTCCCTGTCCGAACAATTTTATTGGGACGAGGAAAAAATAGTTATGTCGCAAACCGTACCAATGACCCCGGAAGGACACCAGAGGCTTCAGAAAGAATTGAAGCAGTTGATGCGTGTTGAGCGTCCGAAGGTCGTTCAGGATATTGCCGAAGCCCGCGCACATGGTGATCTCTCGGAAAATGCCGAGTATGATGCTGCCAAGAATCGTCAGGGTTTTGTCGAAGGACGCATCGCTGAGATTAATGGCAAAATGGCTCACGCGCAAGTTATCGATGTCACTGAAATTGATACCGACAAAGTTGTTTTCGGTACCACTGTCAAGCTGTTTGATGTCGAATCGGAGAGCGAGTCGGAGTATCGCATCGTGGGTCAGGATGAGGCAGACATCAAGTTGGGGCTTATTTCCATCAACAGTCCCGTTGCTAAAGCCCTGATCGGTCATCGAGTTGATGATGAAGTTCATATCAAGGTACCGTCAGGTACCCGTATTTACGAGATTATTGAGATCCAATACCTCTAGCAGCCAGTTTATTGATAGCCCGACAGGCTGCTAGCAGCCAAGTCCATTGGGCTTGTTCTCTGGATGGGCCGACATACTGCTGACAGGAGAAACACAGATGGCAACAATTACCAAAGACATGACCTTCCATGAAGTGATGAGTAAAAGCCCCGAGGTTGTCAAGGTCCTTACGTCCTTTAACCTCGGTTGTGTCGGTTGCATGGGCGCCCAGCAAGAATCACTGGAGCAAGGGGCCACAGCACATGGCCTGGACGTTGAAGAACTCCTCACTGCGCTGAACGCAATCTTCGACTAAGAACCCACCCGCCCGTTCTTTTAGCAGGATAGGGGAGATGGCCAAGTCGACAACAGATCAATCTCGTCAACAGCTGTCATCCCCCGTTGTTTACCTGAAGGGGGTCGGGCCGCGTCTCGCCGAAAAGCTTGCCAAGATAAACATCCATACCGTAGAAGACCTTCTCTACGTCCTGCCTCACCGCTACGAAGACCGCAGACAATTCAACAAGATATCTCGCTTACGTGATGGAGTTCATGAAGTATTCTCTGGCGAAATAATTGCCTGCGGAGAAGCCACGACATCACGCAGTCGCCGTAAGATCTTTGAGGCTGTTGTCAGTGACGGTAGCGGACAGATTACGCTCAAATGGTTTCATTATCGCAAAGAATGGATGACCAAACGCTTCATCGCTGGACGACGTGCTGTCTTTACCGGTGAGGTCAAGCGTTATGGCGCTATGCGTGAAATCCATCATCCCGATGTAGAATTTCTGGCCCCTGATCAATCCCTTGACGATTACAAAAGTTCTGACCCTCTGGCTTTTGGCCGTATCCTGCCAGTTTACCCACTTACTGAAGGTTTGACCCAATATGCAGCCCGTAAGATATGGAAGCAGGCCGTCGATCTCTTTGCCCACCATGTACCGTCATATTTACCTGATTCCCTGACAAAAAAACGTGACTTGATGCCTCTGGCTGAGGCGCTCCATGAGATTCATTGGCCATCGAATGAAGCCAGCATGGAACAACTTGAACAAGGTCGCACACCAGCGCTGAAGTCGCTGGTATACGACGAATTTTTCTTCCTTGAGCTGGGTCTCGCTCTTAAACGACGCGGAATCGTACTGAAAGCCGGGATACCTTTTGCTGTCAATCACAAATACACCAAACCGCTGGCTGCACTATTATCGTATCGCCTGACAAATGCCCAGCGGCGCGTCCTTGGAGACATTAAGCAGGATCTGATGTCTCCACACCCAATGAACCGTTTGATCCAAGGCGATGTCGGTTGTGGCAAAACCATTGTCGCTTTAATGACAGCTCTGATTGCTATTGAGAATGAGACCCAGGTTGCCATTGTCGCGCCGACAGAGATCCTTGCCGAGCAGCACTACCTGTTGTTTCATCGCTGGCTGGAGCAACTCGGTCTGAATGTGGTCTTGTTGCGTGGCAAAATGCCGACAGTAGAGAAGCGAAAGACCCTGGAGGATATCAGGGTAGGGCAGGTTAACCTGGTTGTCGGCACTCATGCGGTACTACAGGAAGGTGTGGAGTTTCAAAGGCTTGGCCTTGGCATTATAGATGAGCAGCACCGCTTCGGTGTACGTCAACGGGCTGTTCTTCGGGAGAAGGGCACCAACCCACACATCCTGGTGATGACGGCAACACCCATTCCGCGAACCCTGTCGTTAACTCTCTACGGCGATCTGGCTCTATCGGTGATCGATGAAATGCCGCCTGGGCGCATTCCGGTTGATACGGTTATTGCTTCTGACAACCAAAGAAGTAGAGTTTACAGTCGAGTGCGCCAGGAACTTGATGTTGGACATCAAGTTTTTATCGTCTATCCACTGGTTGAGGAATCAGAGAAAAATGATTTATTGGCTGCAACCGAAGGGGCTGAAAAACTTAAGAACGAGGTTTTCACGGAGGCACGAGTCGGTCTGCTGCACGGACGTATGAAGCCGACGGAAAAAGAGGACATCATGAACCGCTTCAAAAACCGTGAAATCGATATCCTGGTTTCTACTACGGTCATTGAGGTCGGTATCGATGTGCCGAATGCCACAGTCATGCTGGTTGAACATGCTGAGCGCTTCGGTCTTGCGCAGCTTCACCAGTTGCGCGGCAGAGTTGGTCGAGGTGAATCTGAAAGCATTTGTATCCTATTGAAATCATACAAATGTAGCGAAGATGGCAAGAAACGACTTGAAGTTATGCGCTCCACCAATGATGGCTTTCGAATTGCTGAAGCCGACCTTGAGATCCGCGGCCCGGGTGAGTTCCTTGGAACCCGCCAGAGTGGTCTGCCGGACTTTCGTGTTGCCAACATCCTGCGCGACGGGCGCATCCTGGAAGACGCCCGCCAGGATGCCTTTTCTTATGCTGAAAGCCGTGACTTCAGGGATTCGAAGCAGATTCAAGCTGTTTTGAAGGAACGCTGGGGAAACCGACTTGAACTTGCCAGCATCGGCTAGATTTTACAAATCACTACAATAACAGCAACTTAACTTGCCAAATGTCGCCCTACATTGTAGACATCTGTCGACATCTTGGCCGATGTCCAATGACAAACAACCCTCCTGCGCATAGCATCGTCAACAAAAGATGATAATAACAATGCGGAAAAGGAGGTTGTCATGCGAAGAAAACAAAGATTCGGGTTGTTCTTAATGTTGATGTCAGTGACGGCATGTGCACCTGTGGTTTACGACGCTACTCACTATAAGCATCGTACAACGACTCACGTAATTGTCCGATCCACTCACTCCCAACCGTCACGTCACCATGAACCTGTCTATCACCAGGTTCCTTCCATCGAAGTCACCCTGTACGCCGGCAACACTTACCTGGGGGTCAATTTCCAATCAATTCAGATCGTGATCGCAGATGGTGAGTATGTCGGAATTCCGATCAGGAACAAAAGAGGGCGGCAAACAATAATTTATGCTCATTATCATCAGAGAAATCTTCATTTCGATTCTGACAGAAATTGCCGGAACCTTCGTGGCTCGTCAAGATACAAGTATGATAAACGGTGGGATAAGGGGCGAAAATACACGTATATCAACGCCGGCAAAGACTACGATTTAACCGGATTGCAGATTCGGGTTCGAAATCTACCAACAGGCAAGCACCAGACAAAGAGGAATACATTGACCAAGGTGGTCAACCAGAAGGTAATTGTTCTCAAGAACAATAATAAAAAGCCAGTAAAACAGCAAGTTACCAAAGTGTTGCTGAAGAGTACCGTTAAACAAGTAACTGTCCATAATCAACAGCGTTCGATTGCCAGGCGTCCAGAAAAAGTATCTAATTATCATGCTCAGGACAAGCAAAGAAGTAAGGCCAAGATTTTAACAACTAAAGATAGGTCCGTAGCAAAAGATGTTAAAAATGTAAAAAGACCGATAATTGTCGAAAGAATCAGCAGGCACGACCAACTGAAGCACGTCAGAAATTTACCGCAAAAACATGCTTCTAAAAGCGACGATAAGATACACAAGCGTGTGAAGAAGCAAACCGGTGAGAGCAAAGAGAAGGAAAAAAACCAATCGACCAAGGCAGATCGTAAAGCTGACGCCAGAAACATGAAGTCTCGATCTGTCAAGAAATAGACAGGGGCTGTCCCGTCCCGATAACGTAAAAATGCCGTTGTTGTTCCCGATGGTTCTTCCAGTAAAATTTAGCCGTGCTTCCGTTGACTCGGAGGCGCGGCTTCCATATTTGCCCTGTAAGGCACTTTCTTTCTCAGGCGAAGGCCCAAGCATGTACTTTTTATGCTAATGGCATATGTTTTTCTCATTTCTTTGGGCCCATGTTCTGTTCTGTGCTTTTTGGTCAACTTCCTATCATTTCATCTCTCTTTCATTAGCACTCTTTTTGAACCGCCTAAAGTTTACATAATATATATTATGCGACGTTATGTGTTGATGGTATGTGAAATGACTGACAAAGGCAGACCATCCCCTTCTTTTGTAATTTGAAAATTGCAGCTATAACGAGAGAGAAAAAGTATGCGAAATCTAAGTGATTGGGTGGGTGCTTTTGCGTGTTTTGAAAAAAGAAAGTGGCTTACAGGGCAAATTTGGAGTTGGCGGAATCAACGAAATCACGTAATACAACCGGAAAGGATACGTGTTCGATCATCACTTTTTTATGTCCTAACTTTATTCAAAGAAACAAGAGGCTGAAACCCTGCCCTGAGTGCATTCACAGTTGAAGCCGGTGTCAGCACATTCACCTTTGTCGATGGAGTAATTTTGGGACCTTTGAGATATCCTTCTGGCGTCCATTGCCATAAAGCGCCATACCGGAACAAAAAGGCTTTACTTGGTGCCTTTTGTAATGCCACATAAACACCTTGAGGTAAGACATTTAGTCGCACATCATAACCTATTGTTTCACATCTGTTATTAGTCCGTTCTTCCTGTAAAACCTGATCGATAAAACCGACCCCGACTTTGTCAGGCAAGTCCAAGTGACTATTCCCCTTGATCCTGGCTTGATTGACGACCAAAATACAGGCCAAAGCCCATTTTTTCTATCACTTCTTTCAGCTCCAGGTCGACAATCCATCGCTCCGAGATACCCGACTCTCCCAATAACGCACCGAGGATATTACCTACAATAGCTCCTGTACTGTCGCTGT
>PVMK01182837.1_pt1 | contig 16355 bp, 17 predicted proteins | sample 1853481 | NCBI WGS metagenome assembly PVMK01 (sample SAMN08533507, study PRJNA380276) | Marine sediment metagenome, whole genome shotgun sequencing project.
ATCCGCCGGTTTTTGATGGAATCCCACATACTGACTCGGTCCGAAACCAACTGCATCAGGTCTTTATCCGAGGACACAATGGTGACATCAGCGCCGACTTCCACGGCTTCTTGGGTATAGGTGGCAATGAGATCATCGGCTTCAAATCCGTTTAACTCGATGCAATCCAGATTGAAGGCACGTGTGGCTTCCCGCACCAACTCGAATTGGGGCACTAACTCGTCTGGAGGCTCGGTTCGGTTCGCTTTGTAAGAGGGATCGATGTCGTTTCTGAAGGTCTTTCGGGCGGAATCGAAAATGATAGCAATATGATCGGGTTTCATATCGTCCAGCAATTTCATCAGCATGGTGATGAACCCATACACGGCATTGACCGGGGTACCTTCGGGATTGTTGAGGATTCGAATAGCGTGAAAGGCTCGAAAGATGAAGCCTGACGCATCGACTAAGACGACATGCCGGAGGGGAAGGGGAGTTGTGGATTGCGAATCCTCAGACATAAAAATTTCGAGTATCTTTAATGGATGATCATTGAAGATACCTCATAGCGAAGGCCGTGTCGATATGTGTTTCTAACCAATCCTATAATAGGAATCGAGCATGCTAGAATAGCCAATTCCCTCATTCTTAAACCCAGGAATCCATTGTCATGAGGAAATTCATGATCGCCCTTGCCATTGTCGTCGTGCTCTTGGTTCTAATTATTCTTTCGTTGCCGTTTTTGCTCGATCTCAATCGGTATCGGGACCACTATCTACCGATTCTTGAGCAAGTGCTTCATCGAAATGTTGAAGTTGAAAATGTTCAGCTGACTCTTTTCCCGAAATTAGGGGTCCAGTTACAAGATGTGGTTATTGCAGATGATCCCGCTTTCAGTTCAAAACCGTTCCTGAGAGTTCCATCCGTGCAGGTGGCTGTGCAGTGGAGGCCTCTCTTGCAACGGCGGATTCAAGTGGAAAGTGTATTGGTTGAAGATCCTGTCGTGCAGATCATTCGATCTGCAAAGGGTGACCTCAATACCGCGACAATTGGGAAAATTCACTCTCTTGGTACTGCTCCAAGTGACAAGGCTGAACCCAAAGATTCTGTTTCTCCCTTGTTGGGTGTCTTGGCTGTGGAGAAGTTTACGATGACTGGAGGAACTTTGGACTATGAAGATCGTACACATCAGCCCTCGCAGGCCTATCAAATTCATAGTCTGGTATTGAACACGGAATCGGTGGCAATTGGAGAAACGGCTCATATTGGGCTGAATGGTATGGTGATGCCCTATCAAGTGCCTTTTGATATCAATGGGCGATTGGGCCCCCTTCAAGCCAACTTGGATATTCCGGAACTAGATATAAGTGGGCATGTCGGCAAGGTGGCAGTGGCGGCACAGGGGGAACTTATGAATGGACAACTCATATTGGATGTACAGGTTCCAAAAGCCTCAACAGATGATGTGCCAATCGAACTTGGTTTGGAGAAATCCGTAGGATTATCCCAATTACAAGCACACCTTGTTGCTTCGCTTTTTCCCAAGGAACAGCAGTTCCCTCCTACAGAAGTGACCATCGATCCTTTTCGCGTGACCCTTCATTTCGGGAGTTCCACGATCCAGGTGTCCGGGAAAGGCACGCCTTCTCAGTTTTCTCTGGTTGGAGATTCTCCTTCACTTTTTTCAGGGGATCTTCCTATTGTTCTTCCGGTCCAACAACCCTTTTCATTAGAACAGCTTCAATTTGAAGCGCAGTTCGAGGGAAGCCGACTGACTCTCCAATCCCTCAAGGCCAAGGTTTTTGATGGGGCGTTGATGGCCAAAGGAATGTTGGATAGAACACGTCCTCCTTTTACCTTTTCTACGCAAGGCACTTTCAAATATTTTTTAGTTGATTCACTTGTGAAAGTTATCCGGCCTTCTTCGCTGAGCATAACCGGAGTTGGGGAATTGGAATGGAAAGTGAATGGTGTAGTTTCACCTTCAAAGATGCCGGAACTTGTTGGCCCAATTCATTTAATCATTCGAAATGGTGAAGTGATCGGTTTTGATCTTGTGAAAGTCGTTGAGGAAGCCTTGCAGATGTCAGGTATGCTTGGAGAATCTACTGGTGCTACGAAATTTTCACTGATTGATGCCAAGACAGATCTGAATAAGGATGGTTTAGCCATTCGAGAATTGAAAGCTTACGCACACAAATTTTCATTACGGAGTACTGGAAAGATTGGCTTGGATCAATTGGTGAACCTGCAGGGAACGCTTGTCGTCCCACCGGCTATTGCCGATAAAATTGTCCGGCGGTTCCCTCTGGCCAAAGTCGTGAGGCAGAAAGGGCAGTTAGTGCTCCCATTTGTTGTAAGGGGGACGGTTCAGGATCCTGTGCTTCGTTTGGATACCCAATCTTTGGGGAATCAGGTTCAAAAGAAAATCGAAGAACGCCTTGAAAAAGCGTTGCAGGGCGATGATCAAGAATTGCAGAAACTGTTGAATGAGGGGAAAGATTTATTGAAACAATTTTTTCGTAAATAGAGTTGTCGGCGGTTAAAAGAGGGGCTACCTTTTTTGTCTTCCGTAGGCAAAGGGCCTGTTGTTGATGAGATGAAACATGATTCCGATAATCTGTGAAGCAGCGCATCCCTTCAGACTCCTTTCATCGTGGAAGAGACTGACCATTGGTCTGTTCAACAGTCTCGGTTACAATATCGAGAAGATCCTCATTCTCGACAAACTTCCTTGCCGAATTCAATTAATGTGACCGGAAATTCCGCAACGACAAAAAGGCCTTCTTCGAGGAAAGGCACGAAATGATTATGCACCAGAAGCAGAGGAGAAGCTGGGCATGACATCATCCAGCCCAAAAACATCCGGCATCTGTGACAACCACCATCGTGGATCGATAGGTGAGTTTCTCAAAGAGAAGATTCTCCAAGTCTTAGATCTCTTATTCGGGCCGACGAATTGGGCTTCGGAATGCGGAACAGATGAAATACGGCAAGGCCTATGGCGGTGCAGATCCCGAGATGACCGAGGGTGATTGGTTCCAAGTCATCGTCAAATACCCATATTTTGAGGCCCGTCCTACAGACCCGACTGAGTTGCGGCCAGAGCCAGAGGCCCAGTCACGGCTAGAGTCACGGCTAAAGTCGCGGCTAGAGTCGCGCTTGGCCGCTAAGGGCATACTTTTAGTCAAAGATGTTGAAGTTGGTAAAGCTCAGCAGGCAACAGGACTGGGCCACAAAACCGTGTCGGGCGAATGGCACATGCAAATCAGGCGACTGTTGGATCTTGAGATGATAGAAATGAACATGCCTGATAAACCTAAAAACCGTTTTACAGAAATACCGACTGACTGACGCGGGAAAATAGTTGCTGAAGACTATGCAGGAATAAAGCAGGATGAAAAATGGAACTAAAAACACTATTGCGACCATGAACACCGACACCAAATCGATCCGCCTCAGGAACTTCAAGGGTAATTGACGGCACGGTAATGGGCACGGCTTACCACAGCCAGTACTGGGCGCACGCCTTGAGCCTCCAAGGTTCTGGCGGCAACATCGAATTTCTTTCCCGCTCTATTGCCAATGCCCGTGTTGATCTTAATACGCATCAGATCGATGCAGCCCTGTTCGCGCTTCGTTCGCCATTGTCCAACGGCGCGATTTTTGCCGATGAAGTTGGTCTTGGTAAGACCATCGAAGCAGGAATTGTCCTGGCGCAACGGTGGGCGGAACGTCGCCGACGCATTCTGATCATTGTCCCGGCCATGCTCCGAAAGCAATGGCAACAGGAACTTGAAGAAAAATTCTACCTGCCGAGTGTCGTCCTGGACACAAAAGTCTTTAACCGACTGATCAAAGAGGGTTTGCCCAATCCATATGACCAGGAAAATCGCCTGGTCATATGCTCGTATCATTTCGCTTCGGCGAAGTCAGCGGAGATCAGCCGGGCTCCATGGAACGTCGCCGTCATAGACGAAGCCCATCGCTTAAGGAATGTGTACCGCTCGCGTAACAGAACCGACCCGCTCGCTAGAAAGTCCATGTCACACAAGATTGCCGATGCTCTTGAGCGGGTTCCAAAGCTGCTGCTTACAGCTACGCCACTTCAGAACTCCCTGATGGAACTCTATGGTCTGGTGAGTGTCATCGACGAGCACGTGTTTGGAGATTCTGCATCCTTTCGCGAGCAGTTCGTTCGTAGTTCCAACGACGGTTTGCGCAATGAAGAACTGAAACAGCGTCTTGATCCGATCTGCATTCGTACGCTTCGCAAACAGGTGATGGAATACGTTCCCTTTACCCGACGTGTGCCGATTACCCAGGAATTCTTGCCCAGTGACGCAGAGCACGAACTCTACCAGCAAGTGTCCTTGTACCTGCAACGAGACTCTCTCTTCGCATTGCCCGCTAGCCAACGGCAACTGATCACCCTCATTCTCCGGAAACTGCTGGCCTCATCGACTTTCGCGATTGCCCGCACGCTTCGTAAGTTGGTCTACCGACTCGAAAACATCCAGCAGCAGGTCGAACTACTCGACGATGAAGATCTGGAGGGGATAGACGAATTGACGGACGAGTGGCAGGAAGACGGGGCCGACGATCTACGGCTACTGCGCGACATCGACCCCGCAATGCTCAAAGACGAACTGAACGAACTGCGTCGATATGCCGATCTGGCAGATAGCATTCAGAATAACGCCAAGGGCGAGGCGCTTGTTTCTGCCCTCCAGACTGCATTCGAATATGCACAAAAACTCGGTGCAGCGCGCAAGGCTGTGATCTTCACAGAATCACGCCGGACACAGGAGTACCTCTTCAAACTGCTCTCAGCCAACGGCTACGAAGAACAATTGCTTATGATTAACGGCTCCAACAGCGACACGTTGTCCCGGGATATTTACCTGCAGTGGGTGGCCAGGCACGAAGGGCAGGATGTGGTCACCGGTTCGAAGCCCGTAGACATCAAAGCGGCTCTCGTCGAGCATTTTCGTGACAAGGCCACCATTCTTATCGCCACGGAAGCGGCTGCCGAGGGCGTAAATCTTCAATTTGCATCGCTTGTCGTCAACTATGATCTGCCCTGGAATCCGCAACGTGTCGAACAACGCATCGGGCGCTGCCACCGCTATGGCCAGAAGCACGATGTCGTGGCCGTCAATTTTCTCAACTGCCGAAACGAGGCTGACCAACGGGTCTTCCAACTGCTCAGCGAAAAGTTCCGTCTGTTCGAAGGCGTGTTCGGGGCAAGCGACGAAGTGCTTGGCGCTTTGGAATCCGGCGTGGACATTGAGCGCCGGATAGCCCAGGTCTACCAGGAATGCCGGACTTCCCAGGAAATCCGATCCGCTTTCGACGCTCTCCAGGACGAACTGGATACGCAAATTCAGGCCCGCTTGGCCCAAACGCGGCAAAGCGTATTGGAGCACTTTGATGAGGATGTTCGCTCACGACTGCGCGTCAGTCAGAAAAAAACTGTAGAAACCCTCTCCCAACGCGAACGATGGCTGCTCGATCTGACCCGGGCTGAACTGCATGGTCACGCAGAATTCGATCCTGCTTCTCCACGTTTCCGTTACACTGCGCGGATGCCGAAAGGGCTGGTACAACCTGGATTGGAAGCAGGCGGAGGCCAGGGGCGAACATTTCTACCGGCAGGACCATCCCCTGGCTGTTCAGATCATCGAGCGGGCCATCGCAAGAGACCTCCCATCGGTCGAGATAACGCTGAACTATTCCAGCTACGACTCAAAAATCAGCATCCTTGAGCCACTCGTAGGCCAGTCGGGATGGTTGGAGTTGTCCAAGCTTACTGTCGAGGCTCTCAACACAGATGAATTTCTCATCTTTGCCGCGCGTACGAGTCAGAGCAGGTGCTTGACGAAGAAATCTGCGGCAAGCTGCTGCTCCTGCCCGGGCAGGTGGGTGATCCCTGTGGTGCTGCAGTCGCCGGACTTGTCAGGAATTCGCCAGACCGAAGTCCAGACCAGGCTGGACACAATAGACAAATGCAACGGGGAATTCTTCGACGAAGAGGTTCTCAAACTGGACCGCTGGTCCGAGGACCTCAAGCAGGGACTGGAGCGGGAAATCAAGGAGATCGACAAGCAAATCCGCGAGGCACGCAAGACGGCAGCCTTGGTGCAGTCGCTGCAAGATAAACTGGCGGAACAGAAAGTCATCAAGGCTCTGGAGAAGACGCGCAACACCAAACGCCGCGAACTATTCGACGCCCAGGATGCCATCGATGCCCAGCGGGAAGCACTCATTGTAAACATCGAAAAGCAGTTGAAGCAGCGGCGGAGTGTGCAGGTGTTGTTTTGTGTTCGGTGGGAGGTGAAGTAAATGATGAATGATGAATGCGGAGTGATGAATGACGAAGGCGGAGGGAGGAATGATGAGTGATGAATGCGGAATGAGGAATGTGAAGATGGAATGCTGAAATGAGGGTCAATTCGCTTTCTTCATTATAAAATTATCGGTGTATTTTAAAACTGCCTGTGGCCTGCAGTGCAATTGATTAACGTGTAGCCAATCACGAATAGCAACCGGTTATAGCCAAAGATTTGTGAGTGGTGCTTCGGTTTGAGGTCGTGTCTTGTCATCACACATTCATTATTCCGTACAATCAACCCCCCTCAGTTATGAGCCCACTAAAAATGGCCCGTGGTATATTTTCTGGAGTTCATGGGCTGCCAAAGATTCACTGGGCGCTGCTAAAAAAAATCGTTTCACAACCTGAATGAATCCTGAACCGAAAATTTGGCATCGTATAGAAAATGATGATTTCTGATGGAACCATTGGCTTTCCGTTCCTTAAACCTGCATTGGTGTCAGGGACCTTATCAGGATGATCAGGTTTAACGTTTCCTCACTCCTTGCCACAGGTTTCCTGATCATGCAGACACGGGAGCTCTTTTGAGGCCTTTTATTGAATGCTGACGCGCTTGCCACAGATCATAACTTTGCTGCATGGCCAACCATGTTTCGGCTGAGGAGCCAAAGACCTGTTCAAGGCGTAGGGCCACATCGGGGGTCACCGGTGCATGCCCATGACAAATCCGTGAGAGTAATTCACGGCTGATTTTCAATGCTTTTGCTGCATCAGTTTTGGTCCATCCCACAGCTTGAATGCAATCCTCGTCAATGGTTTCCCCTGGGTGAGGGGGGTTATACATGCCCATACTTTCCTCCTCTCTTAATGATAATCACCATAATCTACATCCCACGCATGACCGTCCTCAAAACGGAACCATAGGCGAACATTTTTGGTGACCCATACGGCCCAGTATTCTTTCAACTTGCCTTTGAGTTTGTGCAATCGCCATCCTGGAATATCCATATCCTTGCTTGTTTTCGCCAGATCCAATTGATGAAGGATCCGCTTGAGTTTTCGAATCTGAGCCCGAGGAAGTCGATGTTCATCGCCTTGTTCAAATAACTGTTGTAAGCCCCGATGGGTGAATCGCTGTATCACTTTTTCAGTGTGCAGTGATGCTTCACACTTGTCAAGACTAGAGCGATTACGCCGCTGCCATCATTGCTAATTCGGGTGACACAATACTGAATCAGGCTAAGAGTTCACAAAATAATACATAGCCAAAACTGTTTTTGCTTTGTGCTTCGCTTAGCAGTCTCCATATTTTCGTATGGCAAGGTTTAGGCAATCTTTGATATATTGATAGGAGAACGCTATTTGAGTCCCAAAGGAGGTTGACCGTCATGGCAACGATGAATGTTTCTCTTACTGATGAGTTAATTAAAGTCATACGCAGGAAGGTTTCTTCTGGAATGTACAATAATTCCAGTGAGGTGATTCGCGAAGCTATTCGCAGGTTTGATGAGTATGATGAGCTACTCTATGGGTTAAAGTTGGACAAGCTCAGAACTGAAATATCGATCGGTATTGAACAGGCAGACCGTGGCGAGTTTAGCAATCGAACCGTTGAGGAGATTATTGCTGAGGCGAAGTCTCGCAAAAAGCGCAAGAAACGATAGCGTACTATGGTGATCATCAAGCTCACCCCGGCCGCAGATTCTGATCTTCTAGAAATTTGGGGATATACTGATGACCGATGGGGAGCCGAACAAGCCGATACCTATTTGCGTAAAATAGACACCCGCATGACATATCTTGGGAACAATCCCAAACGAGGGAAAAAACGGACAGAACTTCCAGGTAGACCCATTAGGACTTGAGAGAAAATAACTTGGACATGTCGCAGCCAATCTTCGGTCCATCTTTGAACGCACCTCAATCGAAAAAAGCCTCAACATAGCTCTACTATGCCTCGGTTTTTCCTCAATCGTTCCGTCCAAATCTGACCCAAATCTTGTTGCGAATGTGCTCAAGTTATTTTCTCTCAAGTCCTTAGTTATCATGAGGGAAGGCATGTCATTTTTTATCGTCCTATAACGACTGGTAGAGAAGTTATTCGTATCCTTCATGATGGAATGGATTTTTCGAGACACTTGTGAAATGCCTAGTGTAACGGGCTAAAGGGTCCCCATAATCTGGCTATCGTCCGAAATGTTATTCTACAAGTCATAGGGACGACGTGGCCGAGGCGATTTCAGCCACGTGGATGAGACTAGTCACGCGTAAATTGAAGTGAGGTTGGGGAAGGTATGTCCAAATCGCGGTGATTATTGCGGCAAGAGGGAAGACTCCTGAGGAAGAGAATGGGCTGTTACGCACAATTGACTGACCAGGGCTCGGAATTCGCTTAAATCATAGGGTTTGCCCACAATGGTATAGGCTCCTAATTTTGTGGCGTTCTCACGAACTTCTGGACTGAGCAAACCGGTGATCATAATGATGGGTACATCAGACTTTTGGGGTTGGCGTTGTACGTGAGCAAGGAATGCCAAGCCGGTCATCACTGGCATCACATTGTCCAGAATAATGACGTCAAACGCTTGAGATTCCAGCATGGATAATCCCATCGCACCATTGTCCGCTTCTACGCAATGGAACCCATCGTATTCAAACACCAATCGAAGTAAATCACGGCTGACCACATCGTCTTCAATAATGAGCATGGGTTTTGACATAAGTGCGTTCTCCTTTTTTTGAAGCATCTATCTATTCTGTTCACCTGGTTTTCAAAGCCGACAGAAGTTTGATTTGTGTGAAGAACCAATAAAATGAGCTTTTCTCACCATTGTGTCCGTGAAATTTTGTTTTAAAGGGCCTGTCTTCATTAGAAAATTATTGGTGTTGGGCTTTCCAAATGAAAAACATACTCCCAAATAACCCTAGACCTGTAACGCAAATGGCAAAAATGAGTTCCATTGTCTGTTGTCTCCGCTTGGTACTGACTAATGGGTAAAGCAAAGGTTGTACCAAACGATAGATCCATGAGAGTGAAAGAAATGTTCAATGGACAGAGATTCATAACCCATCGAATGTATGGGAATTTATTTGAATTTTTGAAATCGCATTGCAAAAGCTTGGAATTTTTCCAAGGAGTAGCCATGCTTAGGTATGCGAGAGGCCATATCTCAATCGATACAAACTGTATCGTTTTTGGTATGGCTAACGAGCGAAGCAGGATCACGGAGTTTTTTGGCGGAGGTGATCGAGAGGGGCTCTGGGAAACCGGTTATTCTTGGCGAAGGACAGAGAGAGGAGGAAAACCCAGCAAACGGTAAGTTCCAAGAATTCCCGTGACGAGGGTGAGCGCGATTGTCATCAGGAGGCCGGTCAGTAAATCGGTCATATTGAGGGTCCAGGTTAAGTCAAAAAAGAAATATAAGATTGACCACGAGAGGAGGCATCCTAGACCCAGTCCTACCAACCCGGCGAACCCACCAATCAGGCCAAATTCCGTGCCGAGGGAAAACAGCAAAAGTCCACGACCTCCACCCAGAGCCTTTAAAATGGCGAGTTCGTGTAATCGCCGATAGCGGTTGATAGAAATCGCGGCGATCATGACCACGGCCCCGGTTATGAGGCAGAGGAGTGCGAGTGCCTGTATGCCCATCGCCAGTTGCCGAAATATTTTGGCAATGTTGTCCAAGACGTCACCTACATGTATGGCCGTTATATTGGGCATGGTCGCCACAATAGCTTGTTGAAGAGGAATTTCCACGGTTTTTGGAACCTTGGCTGTAGCAATGTACGTGATGGGGGCACCATCAAGCGAGCCTGGTTCCACGATCATAAAAAAATTCATGGAAAAAGAGCCCCAGTCGACTTTCCGAAGACTGCTGACTTTTGCCTCAAAGGGAACACCTTGAATGTTTAGCGTAAGCGAGGATCCTACCGACAGTCCTAAATTTTTGGCGGCGTCTTCTTCTACCGATACCAGAGCCGGCTTGTCCCGGGTTTTGGAGCCGTCCAAAGAGTTTTGGCGTTGGGGGTTTTCCCACCAATGCCCCTGAGTCAGTAGGTTGTCCTTGGGGAGAGTTTGAAATGTTGTCACGACATATTCTCTCGTGAAATACCAGCCGTTTCGTTTCCCCTTTATGTTCTTCAGGATTGATGGGTCGTCCATCAATGGCGGTGAGTCGAGATCTCACGACCGGAACCAAGTCATACGGTGCGTTTGGTATGTGTTGTTCTAGCACTTGCTTAAAGGAAGCATATTGATCCGGTTGGATATCAATGAAAAAAAATGTGGGAGCGTTCGTTGGGATTTGATCTTCAATGAGATCAAGCAACGTTTGTTGTACGGTGAGGAGCGTGGTCATCAGCATGATGCCAATCCCAATGGCTAAGGTCATGGCCTTTGTAAAATTCCCGGGTCGTTGGAGATTGTTTGCGGCATGGCGTAACAAAAACTTTTGAGGAAAGTGAATGTGCCGGAGGATCCAAAATAAAACACTCGTCCCACCCAATAAGATTAGAATGGAGGCAATGAAGGCGCCAGAAAAGAAGAAACCGAGAGATAAAGAATGGGCTTGCCAGATGGCTAACCCTAGCAGACACCCTGCAATGAAGAGGCTCGTCATTCTTTGTACGCGGTCGTCCCACCAGTCTTTTACTGCCGAAGCCATTTTCGTTGTCCAATGGTGTGGCCCGATTTGAAAGGTCGAACGATCGACATCCTGGCGAAAAACCAAGGATGGCGAAACAGAGCGAATAGCCAGCAAGGGCCACAGGGAAAAAGCCAGCGTGGCCAATGTGCCGACGGCGATTCCACGCAGAATCGGAGTGATCGTAGGATATATCGGAAAGCTTTCGGGAATGATGCCTTGCAGCAGCAGAGGCAATCCCTGGTGGAGCCCTGTTCCGAGTATTCCGCCGACCAGACTGCCGATACCTCCCAGGAGCAGACTTTGTGTGAGATAAATTTTTATGATCTGTGAAGAATCTGCTCCAAGAGTTTTGAGGGTAGCAATGATCGGAGTTTTTTGAGTAATAAATCCTTGAATGGTGCAGGCGACTCCGATGCCTCCGACTAAGAGAATCGTCAGTCCAATTAGGCCGAGGTAGAGCGTTAATTGGTCTAAAAAGCGGCGAAGTCTAGGTTGGGCATCACGGTAGGAGTTGATCTGAACACCTTCCCGACTGAGGCGTCCCCGAAGTTCTCCAAGCCATCGTTCGAGATTCGAAGAATCAGCCAGTTGTAAGCGATACCGTTCATGAATGCGGCTTCCAGTTTGGACGAGTCCTGTCGTATTCAGAGCTTCTCTGGAAATCATGACGCGAGGGCCCAAGCTAAAGGCTGTGGCGATTTTATCGGGTTCTTTGACAAGAATGCCTGTGATCATGAAATTGGCTTGGCCAATACGAAGCTCGCTGCCAAGATCTAGATCTAGACGAATGAGCAGCGATTTCTGGGCGATGGCACCAAAGCAGGGTAATCGTTGGCAACCTGATGGAATGGGTGCCAAGAGCTGTTTGGTTGTTTGGGCAGGTTCAACCATAAGATTACCATAGAGTGGATAGAAAGAATCCAGAGCTTTCAGTTCAACCAGTTGCGAGGTGGCATTTGTTGTCTGATTGCTAGATTGGCTGAATTCAACGGCGGCCATGGCCGCCAGCTCGGTGATATGCGATACAATGATCTTTCGTTCAGAGAGGGAATCCAGCACGTCTTGCCCATTTTGGCTCATGGTGCGTCGCCAAGATAACTCGATATCGCCGCCTAAAAGGCCTCGGGCATCTCCCAAAATGGCCTGTTCGACATTCGTGGCAAAAAGGTCCACGGCCACAATGGCTCCGACTCCTAAGGCGATACAGAGAAACAAGAATACGAAGCGGGACCATGATTTGGTGGTTTCCCGCCAAGCCAATTTTAGGGAAATGGGCATCATGTAGTTTGAAGTTTGGAAATCACGATGGAAGAGAGGTGTCGTTTACGATGGCCCCATCACGCAACGTCACAATACGCTGGGCGCGAGCTGCAAGTGCCGTATCGTGAGTGACCAATATTAATGTGCTGTCGTGCTGTTCATGAAGTTGCCATAATAGATCAATCACCAGGTTTCCTGTGGCGCTGTCGAGATTGCCGGTGGGTTCATCAGCCAAAAGAAGTGGCGGCTGACTGATAAACGCCCGTGCCAAGGCGACTCGTTGCTGTTCTCCTCCCGAGAGTTGAATGGGATAATGATGAAAGCGCTGTTCCAGCCCTACAGCCTGTAGAAGCGTCTTTGGCGCGTTCTTCGCCCGAGGGCCACCCCCTGAAGTTCCAACGGGGAGTGCCACATTTTCGATAGCTGTCAGGGTAGGTATCAGATGGAAGGCTTGAAAGACATAACCAATATGTTGGCGGCGAAAATGTGCCATGGCTCTTTCTGCCAACGTGGTAATGTTGGTCCCGTGAATATGGATGGTGCCGTGCGTGGGTCGATCGAGTCCGGCTAAGAGGCCTAAGAGTGTTGATTTGCCGCTGCCTGACGGGCCGACAATGGCAAGAACTTGCTTGGCCGGGACCTCAAAGGAGATGTCGTGTAAAATTTGAACAACCTGGTTTCCCGCCGACAGTTGCATGCCAAGCTGATTGACAGAAATCAGAGGCTGAGAAGAAGGAGATGGGGAATGGAACAAGGGAGAATCCGATGAAGGAACAGGTACGTTGGTTAACGGTTGGGATTCATAAAGTTGATACTGGGGGGAAGTTTCTTGATCAAGCCCTTATGGCCTTGATTATCTTACCAGCCTCTGTCCTCTTCTGTCTGACCATGCTGGGGTGTGACGTTCAAGAAGGTTCCCCTGTCGGTAATGTTGAATTACAAGGCAACGCCCCTCAAGTTATCCCAATTCAGGATAATGTACGTTCGTCTCTCCAACAGGAAAAATCAAAGGCCAACGATCTCCCTCGAATTGTGGCTTTTGGTGATAGCTTAACGGCTGGACTTGGCGTGTCGCCTGATGATGCCTATCCAGGACAATTGGCTCGATGGTTACGTGCACAGGGATTAGCTTACGAAGTCATCAATGCGGGAGTGTCTGGTGATACTTCGGCCGGAGGTCTCAGACGAGTCGAGTGGATTTTGAAAACCCGGCCCAGGTTAGTCATTTTGGAACTGGGCGCAAACGATGGCCTTCGTGGCCAACCCTTAAAAGAAACCTATGAAAACCTCAAAGGGATCATTGAAGGCCTACAAGCCAAAGGGAGTCATTGTGGTGTTAGCAGGTATGCGTCTCCCCCTTAATTATGGAGATGACTATACAGAAGAGTTTTCTAACCTGTATGAACGGCTGGCCAAGGAATATGATGTTCCTTTCATTCCATTTTTCTTGGAAGGTGTGGCCACTCATCGGCATTTAAATCAAAGGGATGGATTGCACCCTAATGCCGAGGGATATTCCATTGTGGTGCAGAATGTGTGGAGAACGCTTCAGCCGATCCTCAAGGAATGGGTTCCTCAAGGATAGGAAAAAATTATTGCCCCTCTTTCTCATGAAAAAGGGGCAACAAGAATACTTAGAAAACAGAATGAGGTGTCGTTTTTTGGAAAATGTTGGACTAGGTCTTGAAGAAAATGTCGTAGGCGCCATACGCAAGGATTATCGCAATAGTGCCATAATACAAGGAGGTAATTCCTTCATACCCTCCGCCCGGGACATTAGCCATGACTGGAGCCGCCGCTAACAAAAATAACGTACTCAAAGTGATAATCCGACTCATACAAAAACCCTCACTTTCTGGCTAGAAGAACCTTGAACTGATTGTTGGATCCTGTAGCGTACATTCCTGTATATGGCAGGATTGTAGACAATTTTATTTCTCTGATGCAAGCTAGATTTCGTGAAAGCGATTCAATTGAATTTATTTAATTAATATTACGTAATTTCTAGAAAAACGCTTAGGGCTTCAGAAATCTGATGACTGAAACGGGGAAGGCCTGAGAAGGGGCACTTATCCGAAATCATAAAATAAATATACGTGAACACTCCTCATTAGGGTTCGAGGTGCGAATGAGATCCGTCGCAAAAAGGGGGCTTTTTGCTGTGCTTGCACCCGCACCAGGCCACTTTCTTTTTTTCTTTGATTTCAACTTCTATGGGAGAAAGATCGGTTCCCGTGTGTGATCCATCGCAGAATGGTTGGGTTTTGGATCGCCCGCATTGACACCAATAATATGTACCGGGTTCCATGTCCATGACATAGGGAGCTTGTTGTGGAATGACGATAGGGTCGGTCATGTTTTCCTCCTTCTTTTTATTTGACAAGAAAATCTTGCGTCATCAAAAAACCATTATGGGCCTGTTGAATATTTATCTTCCATGGCCCGTAAATGCCCGAGGTACAATCGACGTCAGCGGCCAAGGGGAATGGTCAAAAAAGTCCGTCCAGCAAGGCCGCAGCCTTTGTGACGCGCGGAGCGTACTCTCAGTACGTGAGCACGGCAAAATGGCGACCTGCCTGCGCGAAGCGCTTTCAGCCTTCGTAGCAACTTCGGCGAAGGAGGCTCGGCGAAGGCAGGGAACGCCGCTGGCGGCTTTTTCCAACATTCCCCTTATCCACATCGGGCTCGTATGCCCTTGGGCCCTCACGGCGAGAGCCAGAGAAAATCGGCTACCCCGTTTTTGAGTTCTGCCTGGACCTCTTTTTCTTTTGTGGGATCCCACGCCACTAAATAGATGGTGACGGTTTTTGCATCAGGCTGCGTTCTTTTAACACGTTTGGGAATTGGAATATGGTATTGAATGTGGCCACCCCCCGTATAACTGACCAAAGGGCCTTCAGAAGAAGATCTGTGATTCAGATAATTCCTGATGATGTGGGCCATCCCTTCATCACGAAAGATGGACGCCTCGAAAATACGTCGATACACATGATCTGGTAAACCAGAATGGCAGGATTCAATTTGTTCAAAAATCAGGTTTTCATATTCGGGGTCATCGGTCACGAGCTTTTCGATGGGCCATTTTTCCATCTGGGGATCTTGCATGGCCTTGTGTAAACCCTGAGTGGCGACCAATCGCACCAAAGGGCGAGGAGGATTCAAGGCCAACAGATTGAGTTGATGCGATTTCGAAAAGGTCACCAATGATTGGTAATCAGCAAATTCGCCACCCCAATTATTTTTCCAATGGGATTCCTCTAGTAATTGTTCGATGGTGGTTTCCGGTTTGCGAATATAACGATCCAGCCCAGGTTGTCCATCCCAACTAAACATTTCCATTGCCAGGGTGGGCTGACGTTGGTGTGCAAGGAGAATGTTCAGAATAGTTTGCGCAGCTTCAAGATGGGACGGTGTGTAGTGCTCCTCTCCAAGAAAAATGACATCGGCTGCTAAGAGATGAGGAACGAGATCATCAACAGTCAGAAGCGTTTGTTCAGAAACATTGTAAATTTGGCCGACCTCAAGCGGTGGCTTCGCCTGAATTGTCGCACATCCGAAAGGCCCATAGATGGAAAGGGCAATTAAGACGAACATGAAGGCCAGTGGTTTCAGACGAGAAATATTCACAAGGCTTGCCACGGAGCATGGTGTAACATAGTCCCCCCATCGGGGCAATATATCTAGTCGGAAAAATTCTTGTGTCATTGAATTTTGGGTTAATCTTGAAGTCTGTATTTAGGAAGAATTCATGATGGACAATCAGATGTTGGATATTCAAGAACTTCGCTCGCGAATTAAGGAGAGTCGACAGTCCTACCCCCATCATTGGGAAGCCAGTAGAAAGTTGATGAATCAAGAGTCTCTATCAACGACGCTTCCCGCTCTTATTCGATCAATTCAAGAAGCCTCGTTGGTGTCCAGCCTTCAGAAATGCTTGATTGAAGCGGTTCAGCAGTTTGGGCAGCAAACAAAAACCAGACAGATGCATCAGACCTTAAAAGAGCTGACCGGCTTACCACCCTCTAAAGCTGTTCGGGCACTTATCGTATGGGGAGTGTTAGCCGTTGGAGAAAAAGAGGAGGGAGTTACAGAGGAACTTTCTGGAGAGGAATTGGAACGCCGCTTGCGAGAAG
>PVMK01189495.1_pt2 | contig 16344 bp, 16 predicted proteins | sample 1853481 | NCBI WGS metagenome assembly PVMK01 (sample SAMN08533507, study PRJNA380276) | Marine sediment metagenome, whole genome shotgun sequencing project.
CTCTCAGGTTTTCAAAGACTGAATCAAGCACACAGCCATAACCGCGATCCCTTCTGCCCGGCCAATCATCCCAATTCCCTTCCCCACTTTTTACTTTAATATTCACTCGATGACAATCCACTTGGAGGACACAAGCCAGACTTTCCTGGATCGCCTTCATATAAGGTGCCAGCTTTGGGGCCTGCGCACATATCACCGTATCCAAATTAACGAGACCAAATTTCTTTTCCACTAGAGTCTGCACCACATTTTCCAACATGAGGAGACTCGAAAGGTCTTTAAAAGCAGAATTACTGCTAGGATAGCGTGTCCCAAGATCCCCTTCTCCCATAGCTCCCAAAAGCGCATCACAGACGGCATGTGTCAACGCATCCGCATCTGAATGCCCATCCAGGCCATGCGAATGGGGAATGGGCACACCGCCTAAAATTAACGGTCTGCCTTCACGGAATGGATGAATATCGTATCCTTGACCGATTCTCATATTCCTCACGAAGTTCTGCCAGCCCTCAACATTGTCAAACTACCCCATAAATTGAATACGATCACGGTTTGGGCTTTACCCTATTCAAAATGGCCTCTCCAAAAATCAGATCATCAGACCTCGTGATCTTTATATTAAAACAACTCCCCTCCACAACGGAAACCGGGTACCCCATTCGTTCGATCAAAGCGGCGTCATCCGTGACTTCCCAATGTTCCTGTTGTGCGTGTTTATGAGCTTCAACCAACCGATCATATCGAAAAACCTGAGGAGTTTGAATATGCCATAACTCTTCTCGATTTAATGTCTCTTGAATAACCCTTTGTGCGTCAACCCGTTTAACCGTATCATGAATAGGCATGGCGACAACCGCCGCCCCAGTTTCCTCAGCACAGGAGATGGCATTTTCAACTAACCCATCCTCAATAAAGGGACGAACGCCATCATGAACCAGGACCAGGTCCGGAGGATCGGAAATGGCGAAGAGCCCGTTGCGCACCGAATCTTGACGGCGTTGTCCCCCTGCAACAATGTGCGTGACCTTCCCCAATCCAAAGGGATTCACAATTTCACGCCAACAATACTCTCTGTCATTTTCAGGCACAGAAAGGATAATTTCACGGATTGATTCGATCCCGCTGAAGAACCTTGAGGGAGAGAACCAGAAGAGGAATACCGCCCAGGGTAAGGTATTGTTTGCGAGCTGTCCCACCCATGCGAGTCCCTTGGCCCGCAGCAGGGACAACAGCCACAACAGACTTAGACACGCGTCAAGCTTAACTCCTCGCGTTCGGTTTCTTCTTTGAGGCGTGTAAAGATCATTCGACCAGCGCTGGTTTGCAACACACTCGTCACAATCACATCCACGTTTTTTCCGATAGACAACCTGGCATGATCCACAACCACCATCGTCCCATCATCTAAATAGGCCACGCCCTGCCCAGATTCTTTTCCTTCTTTCAACACAAACACGCGAATGGTTTCTCCTGGCAGCACCACCGGCTTAAGGGCATTACACAGGTCATTAATATTTAGCACTTCCACGCCCTGAATACCCGCCACCTTATTCAGATTAAAATCATTCGTCAGGACCTTCCCATTCATTTGTTTTCCCAATTCTATCAATTTCGTATCAACTTCTTTGACATGTGGGAAATCGTCTTCCACCAATTTCACTTGAATATTGGTCATTTTTTGAAGCACATTGAGAATATCTAACCCTCGTCTCCCCCTGGCTCGCTTCAATCCGTCCGAAGAATCTGAAATATGTTGCAATTCTTGAAGGATAAAATGCGGAACGATCAATGTGCCTTCGATGAAACCGGTTTCACATAAATCAGCGATTCGACCATCAATAATCACACTCGTATCCAGCAACTTCAGCTTCATTGTCTGCTCACCACTTCCCCTGGCCGGCCCATGATCGGCCCACCCTTCATTGCCAAATCGTATCCCCATGCTTAGCCCCCAATAGGGGACCCCTAAAAATAGGAGTAGCGTGGCCAACAGAGAGAAGACGGAATGTTCAAAATTTCCAACTAAGCCAGTCAAGAGGCCAATCAATCCAGCAATTAGAAGACTGATAACCAATCCAACTCCGCCCCACAATGCCACTGGTAAGGGGACAGACTGTAATCGTCGCTCAGCGACGAGAATGCAGACGCCCACCACCGCTCCAATGAGAGCACCCATTCCAAGAATTTCGGTTTGGCCATCCGAGAGACTCCATCCCAAGGACAGACCCAACACAATCCCAACGACAAGGAACATGGCTCGTAGCACCATACGAGATTCTCCTTCTCTTAGGTTTGCCATTCAGACAGAAGACAATCTTCCGCCTTTAGTTTATCGCTCTGACTAGGCACATTCCACAAAACACGCGTCATACTTATTTGTCACCACGCCCATAAATTTGGGGAGGGATTAGACTCTATTGTCTATAATCTCCCCCACGAAAACGATTCCCCTGGGTTCCAGAAAACCGCGCATGTCCTTTGCCCTAATTCGCTGCTTTCCCGAATCTAGAGCGAATTGCTCCCTCATTTCCTGAACTCACATTTGTCATCATAAGAAAAAGAATCTGTTACTCCCACCAAAGGGGGAAATTGCTCAGAAAGGGTTTGGGCAGATTGAAGAAGCAGCTGAATCATCCGTAGGAAATCCATCATTGATGGGAGGATGTTGCATTATAGGCCTTTTGAGATTAAGGAGCAATCATACGTTGGGGAAATTTATCTAAAGGAAAAAAGAAGAGCGAGAGGAAATAACTCTTCAACTCTCTTCATGATGAGCACAACTCAAGATGTGCCGGATATCACATCATTCAATTACCCGGGTCAATCAACTTTCACGATGAACGCATCAAAAAAAGATGGAAGGTTATACAGAGAACAGACAAAAACCATGGAGAGGATTATGTGGTGAGAGCCTGACTGACATCGGCGAGTTGAGATTCCAGATACTCACGAATCTGAGATAATTGCACTTGAGACGTCGCTTCGAACCGTAAAACCAGGGCAGGCTGCGTGTTTGAAGCCCGAATCAGGCCCCAACCGTGATCAAAGCGCACACGAATGCCGTCAATCGTAATCAACTCTCGAATTGGCAAATCAGCAGTATTGCAATCTTGTATTGCCGCAATTTTCTGAAGACGTTGGGTCACGGCAGCTACAAGCTGAAACTTCTGATCATCAGAGCAGTCGACACGAATTTCCGGAGTGACAACCGTGGCAGGGACATCAGACAAAAGACTCGAAAGCGGCTTTTGTTGTTTGACAAGTATTTCAATAAGCCGACAGGACGCATAAATGGCGTCATCATAGCCATAATACCGATCAGCAAAAAATATATGCCCTGACATTTCTCCCGCCAACACGGCCTTCTCCTCTTTCATTTTGGCTTTAATAATCGAATGCCCCGTCTTCCACATAATGACACGCCCACCACGCTTGGGAATATCGTCATAGAATACTTGCGAAGCTTTGACTTCAGATATAAAGGTACTCCCTGGATTTTCTTCCAATACATCTCGCGCAAACAATAGCAGCAAGCGATCACCCCACAAAATCCCGCCCTGCTCATCAATCACGCCGATTCTGTCTGCATCGCCGTCATACCCAATGCCAACATGAGCCTTAATTTCATTCACCTTGCTAATCAAATCGGCCAGATTTTCAACAACCGTCGGATCAGGGTGATGGTTAGGGAAATGGCCATCCAACTCACAATACAACCCAGTCACCTGACAACCCAATTGTTCAAGCGCATCCTTTGCTACAAGAGATGCCGCTCCATTTCCACAATCAATCACAACCCGAAGACCATCCGCACGCACAGATAAAAACTGCTCCTTCAAAAATGACAGATACTCTGGAATAATCGGCTGTTCAATAACCGTTCCCTTCCCGGTAGCAAATTGCTCACTGTCAAAAATTTCCCGTACACGCTGAATATTGGCCCCATACAGCGCTTCTTTTCCAACACACATTTTGAAGCCATTATATTCAGCGGCATTATGACTTCCGGTGATCATAATACCCCCATCGACCTCACAATGAAACAAAGAAAAATACAGTAATGGAGTGGCACACAACCCTAAATCCACAACGTTGACACCCGCACTGGTCAGTCCAGCAATTAATTGATCTCGAAGCGCTGAAGACGTTAATCGACCATCACGACCAACCGTTATTCGCTTGACACCTCGCTCTCGAGCTAATGTGGCATAGGCTCGCCCAATTTTCTCCACCACATCAGGGGTCAGGTCCTTTTCCACAATCCCACGAATATCATATTCTCGAAAAATCCCCATCATTCTTCCTTTCAGATTTTTCTTTCAAGCAAGTGGCTTACCTAACTGGTTTCAACCGGCCAAAATCATCCTTCAGTCGCACTATGTCGTCTTCACCTAAATACCGCCCATTTTGAATTTCAATAATTTCTAGCAGTCCTTGTCCAGGGTTTTCTAATCGGTGAGGCGTTTCTTTGGGAATCCCCGTACTCATCCCCGCTTGTAAGTCATAGACTTCCTCCCCGCGAGTCACCCGCGCAGTCCCAGCAATCACCACCCAATGCTCAGTTCGTTGATGATGTAGTTGCAACGACAGCCGCTTTCCAGGGACGACTTCGATCCGCTTCACTTTATAGCCTTGTCCTTCTTCTAAAACAGTGTAGGAACCCCAAGGACGCTGAACCGTTCTATGCTCCAAATGTTCAGGGGCCTGTTGTTTTTTGAGAAGATTGACAATCGCTTTGACATCTTGGGCCCGATCTTTCGGGCAAACGAGTGTCGCATCCGGCGTATCCACCACAACCATATTTTCGAGTCCGATTGTCGCGACCACCCGACGGTCTGCAAACAAAACTGAATTCTGACTACCTATATCAATAATATTGCCATTTCGAACGTTCCCAGCTTTATCAAGAGGAACGACCTCTTCCAGACTTCCCCAACTCCCCACATCCGACCACCCAAAATCTACCGGCACAACGACACTGCGAGCAGAATGTTCCATCACCGCATGATCAATCGAGAGGGATGGCATTTTTGCATAGGCTTTTCGAAGATACGCCGGAAATTCCGGAGTTCCTACGCGTCGTTCAAGACCTTTCACAAGCTTTGACAGAGTTGGTTGATGCAAAGCCAATTCTTCGAGAATGGCCGAGGCTTTCCAGACAAAAATTCCGCTATTCCAAAAATAATTCCCAGACCGACAATATCGTTTGGCAGTGGGAAGGTTGGGTTTTTCTACAAACCTGGCCACTGAATACCCGGCAAACAATCCTTGAGTTCGCAATCGCCTACGTTTGTTTGGTTGGATATACCCGTATCCGGTTTCCGGTCGTGATGGATGAATGCCGAACGTCACCAAATGACCCTGCTCGGCTAATTTAGTGGCGAATTGCACAGCCTTCATGAATTTTTTGGCAGCCTTGACGACATGATCTGCCGGAACCACGACCATTACGGCTTCAGGGTCACGATGCATGAGTTGTAGCGCTGTTAGGGCAATGGCTGGCGCGGTATTTCTGCCCTGCGGTTCAAGGATAATGTTGTCGCCGAGATCATCTTTCCATTCATTCAATTGAAGCCGAATTGATTCGGCTTGAATCTCGTTCGTCACAATCATCATCTGTTTGGGAGAAATATGTTGCATCAAACGTTCGAAGGTCTGTTGCAACAAGGTCCCTTCCCCGATAATCCGCAACAATTGCTTCGGAAACCGTTCACGACTCAAAGGCCAAAATCGAGTTCCACTTCCCCCGGCTAGAATGACTCCATACACATGATCGTTCATGAGTTATCCTTTGTATTCACCCTACCCCTTAATTATGACCTCGCCTTACACCACCTTGTGTACCGCGATTTAGGTCTAAACATTCAATTATATGTCGGATTTCTCTCGTCCAAACTAAAAATACCCCTGAAAATCCCTCTACCGATTCCTTGCTGCCAAGATCATATCAATGACCTCTCGAACAGCCCCTTCTCCTCCCTTTTTTTGACAAAGATAATGAACCACCAGACGAACTTGATCAACGCAATCTGCCGGAGCGGCGGCATATCCAACGGTCTGTAAAGCGCCCACGTCGTTGACATCATCCCCCATATAGGCCATCTGCTCAAAAGGAATATTAAATTTCTCCGATAGATGGGCTAGAACGGATACCTTATCCTTCGCTCCTTGAAAGACTTCAATAATCCCGAGTTTTTTCGCTCGACGAGCGACAATCTTAGTTTGCTCCATTGTAATGATGGCTATCATGACTCCCTCGGCTTGCAGCAACTTGATTCCCATTCCATCACGAGTATTGAATTTTTTCAATTCTTCCCCTGACTCTCCATAGTACATACCGGCATCTGTCAGCACGCCATCGACATCCGTGGCAAACAACTTCAATTCTTTAAAGACTTTTCTTGGACTTTTCACAATCCGCAGGTGAGTCAGCCTCTGAAACGACTTCACATTCCGAAGCACTTTTGTAGCCGGGCTGTTTGGCTTATCTTTTTTCATGAATGAACCGATCCCTTCTTCTATACCAACAAGAGGAAAACAATCATGGCACTTACCAAATTACCCCCAGTATGTATTTCCCTAAGCCTTACGACAGAGTACAATACTTACTCATAGATTAAGAGGTATTTTTCTTTTCAATAAGTCTAAATGATCTGACTCGACCAAGGAATCAAAAATTTCCACACTATGCTTTCTCGCTTTTTATCTTTTCCCGGACTTATTTTGGCACTCTGTCTTTTGCAGGGGTGCTCAACACCTGAATCCCAAGAACGCCTCGATACGGCCTTGTGTTGGCTCCGCCCTTCGTGTCTTCCATCACAGCCCACAGATTACAAAATGCCTGCTACACCAGCAGTTTCGAAACGTTCGTCCACACCACCCCAACCCAAGCAGCCTCAGAAAGTTTCTTCTCAGACACGCCCTGCAACAAAATGTTTAACTTCCGCTGAGACCACGATCCAAGCCTCAAAGCCTTTTGTGACCGTTTCCTATGTCGAACCTACAACTAAAGCCAATGGAGATGCATTAACGAACTTAGCCAAGACCACAATATATCATGACTTGGGAAAGGGAATGATGAAATATAAGGATATTCCTGCAAGCAATGCTCAGGGAGGAGGGAAAATCCAAGAAACCATCTCATTTACGATCAGAACAGGAACAAGCATTCAGGCGACCATTTGCGTCACTGCTACGGACACAAATGGGCGAGAAGGGTAAAATGACTCTCACGGCCAGATTCTAAGCTAGAGGTTCCCGCTTTCATTGTTGCAGGATATATCCTTTTTTCTCCATACAGGTTCCAATTTCTAAACCCCTAGACACAGAATCATCCCACCATCCATTCCCATGATGCTGGACCGCCTCATGGCATTGTGTCTTCGCTTCTGTTGGGTCTTTTACAGACCCATCCATTGCCACCCATGTTCCCTGTGAACAATCACCATAGGGATGGCATAATCGGTCCGCCCGAGAAGATCCGTAATCAGGATGTAGATAAGAGTTCCAAAAGTTACATCCACCTAACCAAAAAAAAGCCACCAACAAGAATAAACACTTTCCCTCAACTATCTTCCAAGGATTATTGGACTGCTTCTTCAGTATTCGCTTCATAAGGTCTTTCTCTACAATCCTGCCAGCTTTAGAAATTCACACTATCTGTATCGGACAGGTGGAGGCCAGAAAAAAGGGGGGTGAGGTCCAACAATCAGATAAAATACCAGGCAGTAGCCACGCCCTTAGATTTGACCTCGAACCCAAGCCCACGTGAGTCCCATATATTCATGGTAGGCGAGTTCGGCTAACCGAAGTCCGGAAGCACTAGGAAAGAGGTTCACAGGGGACCAAAATTCTTTGGCAGGCTTCCAGTGTCCAGCGGGAGCAGGAATTGGTGCAAGCCCCTGTTTGACAAATAACCTCATAGCCCGTGGCATATGGAAGGCACTGGTCACCAGAATAAACGGCTCTTCCTTCACAATATGTCGAACATACAAAGGATGGTCTTTAGTATCACGAGATTCTACTTCCAAGACCATGTCTGATTTGGCCACACCCAACTCTTCGGCCACACGACTCAGCGTTGTGGCTTCCGGAGGCCCATCAAATCCAATTCCCCCCGTCAAAATGATTTTACTGCCCGGGAGAAGACGATGCAGCCGGATTCCCTCCATGAGCCGGACACGAGAATAGTGGGAAATTTGCAATTGAATAGGCAACGTCGGGTCTCCGACTACTCCACCCGCCAACACCACGACCCACTTTATAGATCGTGCGCCAATCCCCCCATTTTTATCAGACATTAACTCGGCGACATTCAATGGAGGATATTGCGTTTCAAGTGTACGTAGAATTCGACCCGAGACCCCTTCATAACTACACATCACTAAAACAACCATGCCCAGGACAACAAAAAATTTTCCCGTCTTCTGCTTCCGAGAAAAAACCAGCAACACAAGACCAACCGCCATCAATTCAACACAAATCGACAGAGGAGAAAACAGAGGAGCGAGAAATTTTTTCAAACTAAACATACAAACTTTCGAAACATCTTCTTTGAACAAACTAGCGTGACAACCCGTAGGTAATTTACATGATTATTCGAAATTTCACAAGAATTTTTTCATTTCTTAACGATGGAGAAATACTGTCATTGGAATGGCAAAGACTGTTATGAATAAAGGGAAGTCTCTTGCCTTACTCGAATATGGAACATGTCCCTCAATAGGTTAGGTGTTGAGACCTCTAGGAGCCTGTCGGACTTAGGGAATCGAGAGCGAAAAAGTGGCTGAGCGAGGGCAGATTTTGATGATTTCGCCAGCCCATAGTGGGACTATAGTCCAAGAAATCGGCAAAATATGGACCGCTTAGCCACTTTTGTAGCCGATTCTTCCTAAGTCCGACAGGCTCTTAGACTTTGAATGCTTTTTCAGAGAAAAGTCGGCAACAAGTGGGGAACGTCTGGAATGTGGGTATGAATACCGGGTCTCAAGGTTGAGAAACAGGGCAGGATCGAAGAGCACTTTGAATATGTCGATCAAAATCTTTGCGGGCAACATCAAGGCTACGTTGCGCAACATGAATATCTTTGAGGAGATTCCCATGTCGTGATTGATGCTTCACACAATAGATTTTTCCCCCGTCGAATCCTCGGCGACTTCGTCGGCAACCATCAAATTCCTGAGGGGTATGGCGAAGACTGAATTTCGCTTCTTGTAATTGATCATGTTTTTGGACAACACGGTCTTGAGCCGCCTTCAGTAACGAAACAGCCTCTGTGCAAGAAAAATCCCATACTTCTGCCGACACCAGGGGTGAGAGCAAAGAGACAAAAGCAACTGTAAGAATCCAAACCCGCATGTAGAGCCTTCTTGAAAGGGAAATGGAACCCACCATTTTTTTGAATGAAAAGAATTCTCATTCCTAACCTAACCTTAGGTTCTTTTGACAACAATAACTCAAAAGGGTGGGAAGGAGGGAAAGTCAGATTCACGAATTGATACTGGAAGTAGTATCCTCCAGTATCATCAACAACCTAAATAGAACGCTATTTAATCGATTACAAAGTGAGCACGACGATTTTGTCGAAAGCAGGAAATCGTGCGTTTTTGGCAAAAAGGCTGGCTTTTCCCTAGACTAAGGACCTGCAATTGAGAAGCCGCCACACCTAAGTTAACCAAGTAATTCTTCACGGCGGTGGCTCGACGTTCTCCTAAAATGAGATTGTACGCCTCCGTTCCCCGTTCGTCACAATGACCTTGAATCAGAATCTCTCGATTGGCATAACGCTTCAAAAGCACTTTGGCGTTTTGTTCTAGAAGAGAAATGGCATCTCTCCGAATCAACATTTGATCATAATCAAAAAATACATCTTCTAAAGTCCATGGAAGCGTGAGGTCATCAGCGGGTTGAGCAAAAATATCTGCCCCCACGGCCCCCTTGGCAGGAGAAGGGAGAGTCGGCGGGATGATCGGAACAGTCAGTGTGGGAGGAACAACAGGAGAAGAAGGAGGAAGTTGGGTGAGCTCATTTTGTTGCAATTGAAAAGATGATGAATCTACCTCAGTGGGGGGCAAAGAGACCACACCCGCTTTTTCTGCCTCAGTTTCCCTACCCGGAGCTACTTCATCGCCATGACTGACTACGGACCTTTCATGAAAGGTACTGCATCCCACGGTCAAGAAAAATGAGAGCGAGAGAATCCAAAAATTCGCAAGTGGTCTCTTCGTCAACTTGATCTTGGGTATCACGTGATGATTTGGAAGTATGGTGGTACCTGGGGGAGGCACAGAAAAACACGAACTTAGGAAAATTTTGGTGCATCATACAACTTTCGTCAAAAGAGTCAATGTCAAGTCTAATCAACTTCAGCGTGCACCTTGACGGTTTTTTTTTCACACAGGTATGATTTCATTCCTACTCGATACAATTTCTAAACGCTTACTTTCTTTCCATTTTCGCTTTCCAATCCCTCGAGACTCCCGATGATCGACGTTCAACATGTGACCAAACAGTATGGCCAGATCACGGCACTAGATGATATTTCTTTTTCTATTAACAAAGGAGAAATTGTCGCATTTTTGGGCCCAAACGGTGCAGGGAAAACTACAACCATGCGCATTTTAACCGGATTCATGCCGCCAACCTCCGGTACGGTACGGATTGCGGGTTTCGACTGTTTGGAAGAACCGTGGGAGGTCAAGAAACATATTGGCTACCTTCCTGAAACTCCTCCGCTCTATTTAGAATTAACCGTCCAGGAATATTTAACGTTTGTCGGACGAATTAAACGCCTGGGACCAGAACAATTACAGGAACGAATGGGTATCATTATCGACCAAACCGGCTTGACCGAGGTTAAAGGTCGCGTCATTGGCCATTTGTCCCGTGGCTATCGCCAACGTGTGGGCTTAGCCCAGGCCTTGCTCCATAACCCGCCTGTTCTGATTTTGGACGAGCCAACAACAGGCTTAGACCCAAACCAAATTATTGAAATTCGGGACCTCATTAAAAGCCTGGCTGGCTCCCATACCATCATCTTGAGTACACATCTGCTGGCTGAGGCGACAGCCATTTGCCAGAAAGTGATCATTATCCATCGAGGCCAAATCGTCGCCATTGATACACCGGAACAACTCGGGGCAAAACTCCGTCAATCCGAAATCCTGAATCTTACGGTAAAACAGTCTGATCCAGATCTATTGGAAACGCTTGGCCAGATTTCTGGTGTGATGCACGTTTCCCACGGACCCAAACCCAACACCTATGTCCTAGAAACACATATTGGGAAAGATGTCCGGGAAGAATTGACGAAATTGATCGTCACTCGAGGTACTGGACTACTAGAGTTAACCACTCAAACGGTGAGCCTGGAAGATGTCTTTAAGGTGCTTACCAAAACAGATAAATCCGTTAGCTAATCAATGTAGATTCGATTTATGCGATATCACCAAAACCTCAACAACGTGGCTTCACCATGAATCCCGCTCAAACCATTATCGCCAAAGAGTTACGCAGTTTTTTCGTGTCCCCAGTCGTCTATGTCATCGGTGCAATCTTTTTAGCGGTGGTCGGACTCCTCAGTTACCAGGCTGTGGCTAATGCCAGTAACCAAGCCCTTCGGCTCATGCAATTACAAAACACATATGCACAGCTGAATCTCAATGAAATGATCTTTCGTCCATTGTTTCAAAGTATGAACCTTATCCTCATGATCATTTTACCGTTACTGACCATGCGGCTCTTTGCCGAAGAACGAAAGTTACGAACGTTCGAATTACTCCTCACCTCGCCGATCGGCGTTAATGAAATCGTTTCCGGAAAATTCCTGAGCGTGGTCATTGTGTATACAGGGCTCTTATCGCTTACCGGTCTTATTCCGCTCACGCTATCCGCCTATGCCACCTTTGACTGGCAGCCAATTATGCTAGGCTATCTTGCCCTTCTTCTCCAAGGAGCGTTCATGTTATCCATTGGCCTTTTTGCTTCGGCCCTCACAGAAAACCAAATCGTTGCGGCGTTTCTAAGTTTTGGCATCATCTTAGGACTCTGGGTACTCGGAGCGTTAAGCACAGTCTTTGGCGACTCAACCATGGGTAGTATTTTGTCCTATATTTCTTTCACCGAACACTACGAACGATTGATTCGTGGGCTGTTGAATATCAAAGATCTCGTGTACTACATTTCAGGGATAGTCTTGATGTGGTTTGCCGCCCACCAAGCCATTGACGCCTACCGATGGAAGTAACCCGCTTCGCCTCCATTCTTGGATCATTAGGGCTGTTGCTCGCGCTTGGAGGCATAGGACTCCCCCTCCTTGTCCCGGAAGCCGAGAACACCGCCTCCATGGTTCTCGGAGTTGGAACTCTTTGTTTACTAGGATATGTCGGCATGCATTTTCGATGGCTGGTGACTGGGTCACGAAAGCGCTCGACACGACTTGGCGCCCATAGTATCCTCGCCATTCTCTTGGCCGGCATTGCCGTGGGGTTGACCAACTTCCTCGCCGCCAAACATGCTCCAGAATGGGATTTTTCTGAAACAAAAAATTTTACCTTGAGCCGACAAACCTACCAAGTTCTTCGTGACTTGCCACGGGAAGTCGCCATCAAAGTCTTTTCACGCGAAGGCAGTCCAGGATACGGCTCGTATCAAGACCTGTTGACCACGTATGCGAAAGAAAGCCCTCTCCTGACGGTGGAATTCATTGACCCGGAACGACATCCCGATCAAGCCAAAACCTATCAAGTGACGCGTATTGATACCGCCGTTATTGAAAGCGGTTCACAGAAAATTTACCTACAACGCGCATCCGAAGCCGATGTGACCAATGCACTGCTCCGGGTCACCCGTGACACCAAAAAAGGCATCGCGTTTACAACGGGACATTCCGAAAAGAGCCTGTCAGATACCGAAACGCCTGGTTTGTCACGGGCAGCCGACGCCTTGAAAAAACAAGGCTATGCGGTGGAAGCTGTTGACTGGAACGAGGTAAATTCCAGCAAAGCCTCATTACTGGTCATCCCTTCACCAACACAACATCTTCTAAGTAAAGACGTGAATCAAATCACGCAATTTCTTGGAAACGGTGGACGGCTTTTGATATTAGGTGATCCTAGCAGCAAAGATTCTTTGGACCCTCTCCTATCACGATGGGGGATTCAATTGGGAAAAGGGATCTTAGCCGACGAGCAACACCGCTTTGGCCGAGGCAGTCCAACGGCCTTGATGGTCCAGACCTTCACTACCCATGATATAATAGAAGACTTCACAACCCCTATTATTTTTCCTGTCTCGCGGTCTGTAACCTTCGATGCCAAGCAAGGGAAGGATTGGGACTTTGTCTCATTGGCACGAACCTCTTCCAAAAGTTGGGAAGAAACAACTCTCACCAAGACAGAACCCGTCTTCAATGAAGGCCAGGACCCGAAAGGCCCCTTTACGGTTGCGGCGATTTTGACGTCAAAACGTGTGGGACAAGACCAGAAGCCAGAGTCGGCCATCGTCATCGTCGGCAATGCCGCGTTTGCCACCAATGGGTGGCTCACGTACCCTGGCAACACGGACTTTTTCTTGAAAACTATGGCATGGTTAGCGCAAGAAGAGGCCTTAGTGTCTCTCACGCCAAAAGAAAGCTCATTTCACCCATTTATACCAATTCCTTCACAGGAACGAGCTCTGTTCTTTTTCCCAGTACTCTTCCTTCCACTGCTGGTGTTATTTTTAGGCCTCTCCGTATGGAAAAGGCGGCGAAGCCTATAACATGCTGAACAACCCTCTTCGGATCACCATCGTGTTAGCACTCGTCGTTCTCGGTTTAGGGGTTTATATCCTTTTTGTCGACATTCCCCAAACCCGTCAATACAAAAAACAAGAAACTCAAGAACGGCAACTGCTCCCCTTTGATGATCGGGCCATATCCCAGATTACCTGGGCCACGGCCACTGAAACCATTCACCTAGAGAGAGATGAAAAATGGCGGTGGACCATCACCAAGCCAATGCGATTCCCCGCAGACAACCGGGAAGTCCGACGTATATTACGAGCACTCACCATTGGAAAAATAAAACGGATCATTGAAGATGGACCATCAACCTTAGCCACGTATGGCCTAGATCCACCGTACCTCACCCTCACGCTCAAGACACCCACCACCACTCAAGTCATCGCACTAGGTGATCGTGGGCCATTTGCGCCGTCGCTATATGTCCAGATCAAAGCTGACAATCAAGTAGTCTTGACCACCTTGGACGTGATGACTTTTGCCCAAAAAACATTGGCAGACTTTCGCTTGAAAAACCTCCTCTTCTTTGATCGTGAACGAGTCCAAGAAGTGCATATTCAACAAGCCGACACGACCATGGTCATGGCTCGGGCAGCCGGAGTTCATAGTTTATCCCCTCAATGGGTGTTCAAAAGTCCGACGAAAGGCCCAGCCGATAAAATCGTAGTTGGCACATTGCTCATGGATTTAAGCGGGCTGAGCGCCACAGGCTTTGTGGATTCCGAAGAAGAGAAACAACGAATTCTCGGCCAACCGAATCGAACCCATGTTGGTGTGACGATTCTGGAAGGGTCACGGACCCACCATGTCAGTCTGTATCAATTTCAGGATAGAGAAAAAGCCTATGCCATTACCTCCAAAAATGGGCCGCTCTATGAAATCTCCCCAAACATTCTCAAGCCTATGACGCAAGGGGCCTTTCATTTTCAGGATAAACGATTATTCGGCATGGAAATGAAGGATGTCGTAATGTTGGAAGTCACCACGCCACAAGAACATTACGTCCTCATTCAACAGAATGAGGAATGGGTACTCGATGGCAATCCAACCGCAGAATTAGACCAGCAAATGGTGAACCTCTTCGTCAGTCGCGTCGTCGATCTTCCGGCTGAAATCTCTCATCCAGCGAGCTCCACCACATCAATTCAACATGGGTTAGATACACCGACAGCCACCATTCAAGGCCGGAATCGCCAGGGAAAAAACGTTGGGAAATTAGTACTAGGCAAGCGGGAAAAAGGCCTCGTCTTTGCCAAGGGGGCGGGATACCAGGGCCTCTATCAAGTCCGCTCAAATATCCTGAGCCAAATCCCCACGCAGACGCAGCTCGTCAGATAGGCGAATGCAAACGGCATATCTATTTTCCGTGTAACATGCGCATCATTTCACTGACAACCCATGTCGTGTGCAGGATGATCGATACGATGCGGCAGCGATTTGAACAACAGTTGCAGGCGTTGGTTTACCTCAAACTTTCTTCCCAGCCAGCTCGAGGACATGCTGTATACAGTCAAGCCATATCCTCACTTCAGTGTATGCATTACAGGAATGGGTACGCACGGAAACCTATGTGACCTGCCAGCCACGATGGGCAAAGGGCTAAATGGCGCTCAAGTCTTTTGAAGACGACAGATGACGCAGTTCATTGTCAAAGAAATTATCTAGCCGTATACTGTGCAAACTGAAAACCACGGACTCAGACAAAACAAGATCGTCATAGTGAGAGCCTCTGTACAACCAATTCACGAAATCGTGATGACTCGAGAGAAGAAAGGAGACAAAGCATGCATATCACCGATATTCCTGAAATCATGCCTTTGAGTACTCCGGAAAAAATCTTATTGGTTGAAGAGCTATGGGATAGTATTGCTTCCGAGGAAACTCAAGTATCAGTTCCACAGAGTCACCTGGAAGAACTCGATAGAAGGCAAAAACATTACCAGTCTACGCCAGGAAATCTTTTATCTTTGGAAGAACTTCAGGCAAAGATAGAAGACAGAAAATGACATATTCGTTACGCTTACCCTCCTGAAGTAGAAGAAGATGTTATGGACGGCTATACATGGTATGAAGAGAAAGCTGTAGGTCTTGGAGAAGAATTCCTTCGAATATTTTGTGCCTTCGCCAGTGAGATTCCCCGAAAACCTTTGCTCTATCCAAAAGTACATCATGAATTCCGACGTCGGTTGCTAAAACGCTTTCCCTATGCTCTGTATTTCAAGATAGAAGGTCATGAGATTGTGGTGTTCGGGCTATTTCATTGTGCCCGCGATCCTCGCATCATAAAGGGTAATTTGCGGGATCGAGATGTCTCAGAAAACTCCTAATAATCCCTTGAGTCTTCAGGAAAAGGATTCAAGGAATCTGCCCCCTTAGCCCACGAATCAAAAATATAAGAAGGTGAACTTGGACAACGAAGCCAAGTCTGACGCCTCTACTGGCACCAAATACGAAAATGAGAAGTTATTATTTTTCGAGCCCTTAAGAGGGACTTCTTGCCTTCGTCTCATCTACCGATTCAGCCTAACTAAAGTGCCAAATCAAGACATGACCCTACATCGAAA
>PVMK01119538.1_pt1 | contig 16343 bp, 14 predicted proteins | sample 1853481 | NCBI WGS metagenome assembly PVMK01 (sample SAMN08533507, study PRJNA380276) | Marine sediment metagenome, whole genome shotgun sequencing project.
AGTAACTGTGGCACCTTCAAATTCTATAATTTGTACGGCATAGATTCCGGTTTGAGCTTTAGTAGTGTATAATTCCACTTCTACAATCAAATCTTGCCTGCTCCGACATCTCCGTCATCTCCTGACTTAGATCCTCAAACATTAGACTAGTTCGCGTAAACTGATAGAATAACCCTATTCCTGTTAGACCTCCAACAACAACTAACAAAATACCGGATCTTTTCACTCTTTTCGAATTAAAGTCTCTTCAGTTTAAACCTAATTTTTTACATGAATGCTAAGAATTAACCTGATTAACAAATTTAGGTCTAGGCAAGAAATTTAGCCAAGCTAACTTTATATACAATTGAGTAAACGTGCATTTTGTGCATGTTAGTGACTTGAAGTCTCGTCGATCTACAATTATGATCGCATCATTTTACTGTAATCGTTGCAATGTCTGCACTATACATTACATTTCCAGAAAGTATTAGTGCTCAGCAAGAAGATAATGTCATTCATACCCATACTGGTGGTATCATAAAGACAACAGGCGAGATAATTGATCCTGTATATACCGCGACAACTGATCCTGAATACACCGAATCTACTATAGAATTTGATCCAATGGAATATCTACGAGAATTTGACTATGGAGAAGTCTCTACATTGCCTGACGGTACCACTCTAAGAGAATTTACAATTATTGCTGAAGACGATCAAATTATGGAAGTTTCACCAGGTATATTCTTTAATGTGTGGACATTCAATGGACAAGTCCCAGGTCCAACGATAAGAGCTACTGAAGGGTGATATTGTTCGTATAAATTTCATCAATAACGGTTCAAAACCACATACAATGCACTTTCATGGAATTCATCCAGCAGAGATGGATGGTGTATTTGAAATAGTTGGATCAGGAGGTAAATTTACCTATGAATTTGAAGCAGGTCCAGTTGGTGTTCATCCATATCACTGTCATGTGATGCCGCTTGAAGAGCACATTGTACGTGGTCTGTATGGAGTTTACATAGTTGATCCAAAAGAGGGCAGACCTGCAGCCGATGAAATGGTTATGGTTCTAAATGGTTTTGATACTGACTTTGATACTGAAAACAATTCCTATGCTGCAAACTCGATTCCATTTTACTACCAGAACAACCCAATCCAAATTAACACAGACGAATTAATCCGAGTTTATGTATTGAACATGGTTGAATTCGATCCAATTAACAATCTACACTTGCATGGCAATCTATACTATTACTACCCAACAGGAACTAGTCTTGTTCCGTCATTTTACACTGACATGATTACTCTATCACAAACTGAACGTGGTATTATGGAGTTCCAGTATGAATTCCCTGGAAAATATCTGTTCCATGCTCACAAGGTAGAATTCTCAGAAAAAGGTTGGGTTGGAATATTCCAAGTCAATGACAATTCACAACAAGATGAAAAATCAGCAGAGAAAGTAGAATATGGAAGTTAGTGGAAAACAATCAAAAGGCAAATTGATTGCAAGTGGAATAATTCCATTTGCATTTCTCGTACTTTTGATAGTATACATTTTTGGTCCTGGTTCTGATGTTTTAGATTTAGGTGTACCATTACCTGAAATAACTATGGAAAAAGTTGATTTTGTAGATTCTGAAATTCAAGTTACTGTAAGAAACACTGGACCAATTCCTGTAGAGGTTGTTATGGCAGACATTAATGACAGAATACAACCTGCAGCAGTTGAACCTGATAGATTCCTAGAACGATACGAAACTGCTCTGGTGAGAATACCCTTTTGCATGGAATGAAGCAGAACCCTACAGAATTGGATTAACAATTGAGGATGGAACAAGATTTGAAAAAGAGATTGAAGCAGCCGCTCCTGCATTGGAACCAAGCCTTGAACTTGTTGGATTTTTTGCATTAATTGGAACTTATGTTGGAATTATTCCTGTAATGATTGGATTACTTTGGCTTCCATTTATCAAAAGGATTAGTAAAAACAAATACCATTTCTTTTTGGCACTAACTGCAGGACTGTTACTATTCTTAGCTATTGATTCTATTGAAGAGGCACTAGATGTCTCTGAAGAAAATCTTGCAGGAAGTTTTAATGGTGCATTGTTAGTAGCTACAGTCGTAGTCTTGTCATTTCTTGGTCTGTACTATTCTGGTGAAAAATTAGTAAAAAGGGCAGAATCGTCCAGAATTGCAAAACCTACAGCTATTGCATTAATGATTTGCATTGGAATTGGATTGCATAATTTTGGAGAAGGACTAGCAATTGGAGCAGCTGTTGGTCTAGCTCTATTGCGTTTAGCACTTTTCTGATTGTTGGGTTTGCCTTACACAATACCACTGAGGGTATTGCCATTGCAGCACCAATGTCTAGAGGTAAAGCAGTGGTAGGAAAAGCATGATAGGAAAGCTTGCAGGATTAGGGATTAATTGCAGGTGCTCCTGCTATTTTTGGCGCATGGGACAGGTGGATTCGTTTAGTCTCCATTTACTTCAGTGATTTTTCTTGCAGTAGGTGCAGGTGCAATATTCCAAGTAATAATAGTAATTCTAAAATGGATTCGAGAAGAGGGAGACAAAAATCTCTCTAGTGCTGCAGTAGCTTCTGGGTTTGCTATGGGAATGCTGATAATGTATCTTACTAGCATTTTGGTCTAAATTTTCAAATCGGTTCTGGATGAATGGTAATCACAGCATTTTTTATTTCTGCTCGGATTAAATGATTAATTTCTGAGGTTAAATCATGGACTTTTTCAATTGATAGACCCTTATCAAATGAACAATCAATATCAATTTTAAGAATATTTTCAAATTTAAGAGACACAATACGACCTATTTTTTTTATCTCCGAATATTTTTTCTAAAACATCTCTGATTTTTTCCTCAGTAATCTTGTCCTCCAAGCTAAAATTTTCTGGAATCTGCTAGATATGGTTCTAAATGGATTGTTACATGTTCAATTTCAGGAAGGTTTTCTTGAAGTTTTTCCTCTACAATCTCTGAAATTTTATGAGCCGAATAAAGATCCATTTCTTTATCAACCATCACATGAAGATTTGAGTAGGTTTTTCCTTTTGATTTATGAGTACTTACATTATGTACTCCTTTTACACCATCTATGTTTTTTGCAATATCAAAAATTTTGGAATCTAATGGGACATTCTTCCAGGTTGGTTCAAAATGAATTGTAATTGCAGAATTTGAAATTTTATTTTTAATATTTTTTTCAACTCTACCACTTATTTCATGGGCTTTATCAAAACTAGTATCCCCTCTCAATGATATTGTAACATCAGCAAATATTGTATCTCCAGATCTTCTCATCAATATTGCTCCAGCATCTATGACGTCTTCAGTACTTGTAATTATCTCTCTTACTCTCTGTACAAGTTCTGGAGAAATAATGTCAGTTAATTCCTGAGCAGTTCTGTAAATTAATTTTAAACTAAGGACCATTAAAAGTCCCCCTAAAATTAAAGCTGCAATAAAGTCACCATTATAGAAACCATATGTAACTAAAACAATACCTAAAATTGCAATAACAGTAGATCCTAAATCCATAACGGCATGGTAAAAATCTGCCTTGAGTGTAGTTCCTCCCATTTTCTTAATTGAATGTCTTAGAAGAATTATTCTGAAAATGTCAATTCCTATCGTGTATAGTCCACCAATTATTGCAAAAGCTCCAGGTAAAACGCTTGGTGGTGGACTCTGTAATCTGTGGATCGATTCGTAAATGAAAAAAATTGCAATTAAGAATATTGCAATTCCTCCAATTAACCCCCCTAATGCTTCAATTTTTCCATGGCCGTATGTATGCTCTTCATCAGGAGGTTTAATGGCCATTCTAGCTGCTAAAAGCAGGATGAGTGTAACTACGCTATCTAACAAAGCGTGAATACTGTCTGTAATTAGAGCCAAACTATTGGAAACGAGTCCAAAAATTAATTCAACCAAAAAGGCCGAAAATATTGCAAGAAGAGATATCTGAAGAACTCTTGTCCTATGAACAAAGATTTCCATTTATTTCAACTGTCAGTTCTATCTATTACATGTATTCTAAAAAGAGGAATAATGCGACAAGATTATTTGCCATTAGCATTCATTTCTTTTGCTATGCATGAAAAATCTATACTTCTTTTGATTTTTTCAATTCTATTGTTGATACCAATGTCTCAAGCAGAGGCTACAAATAATCCAAATCTCTGGGTCTCTGCAGAGAATTCCAAATTCAACAATCATTTTTCAGGCTCGATGGTTATTGAGGTTGTAATCCGTGATTCAAGTATTCACGATACAGATGAGGGAAAAGGGGAGCCTGATGTTACTCTTAACGGAAAAATTCTCAGAATGGTTCAAGCTACTGATGGAAATTGGTATGCATACTTTGCAAATGTCGAGAAAGCAAAGATAGCTGATTCATTTGGAAAAGATGGGGAAGGATTAGACTTTGGTGTTTTTTGTGACAGAAATACTTCTTCTTTAGGAATAAATCTGTCAGAAACTGATGGTGTTGCAATTCCGCGTGATGATGGTATGATTGGTTTTACTAATGGAGAAGTTTCTTTTAGTTCTTGTACAGGTACACCAACAAACTCTATAAATCTAAACAATGTTGTGCGAAAAGCAAAATCAATAAACACAAACCCAAACATTCCCTCCGGACAAATAGGACTTCATCCTAACGCTTGGCCTCTTATCCAACTTTATTCTTTTAATGATGTAACCATTCAATACAATCCGGGAGGAGGTACACAGCAAGTAGATCTTGAGTATGATGAAATTCCAAATATTTCCTTGGAGATTGATCGAGACAACTATCCACAAAATTCCGAAGTTTTTGTAACTATAAGTGACATTCAATTAAATCAAGATCCCACTGATGAGGATTCTTGGACATTCAATATTGATTCACCAATTTCAGTTTTTTATCAAGCATATGACAATTCTGGATCTGACGCTGCAAATGGCGGTGATGGTTTAGTAGATTTGAAACCTCATCTATCTGCTTTGGGATTTGAAGATAATGGAATGCTATCGATAGACGTGGGAAAAATTATGGAATTAAAAACAAATGACGAACAACCAGATGATTCGGTAGACAACGGAGCAGGTAAAATATTTTCAAATATTGTCACTGTGGTAGAAGAGGGACCATACTCTGGAATATTCGATAATGGTGATGACGGCGACCAATCTACAATTGGAATTCTGAGTGATGCTCCAAGGGGACAAATTGGAAAAATAGACTATAATGAAAAGCCTATCTCTGTGTTGACGGGATTCACTTCTGCCTCGGTTTCTTTGGACGAAATATCTCTAACTATTGGAGATGGCTCTAACTCATTACGTCCAGGTACAGAAGTTTCTATAATTCTGGTTGATCCTGATCAAAATTTCAATTCTGCAGCAGACGACGATTTGGATGTATTCAGAGATTCTTCAATTATTCCAACCCTCGAGATTGGAAACCCTGTAACCCTTGAAAACTCCAACAATGTTCAGTTTATCTCAGATTCCGGTGCTAGTTTTGCCGCAAGTTCTTCTGTTCTTGACAAAAATTCTAAGAGGCTATTCATTGATACTTCAAACGTCGTAAATGGACAATTTGAAAAAATTTCTCTAAATCTTGGAATATCTGCTTCTGGATTAAATAAGATTTTAATTGATACTTCTATTTCGAACTCTTTTGGAACAAACTGGTTAAATTATGACCTCCGATCATTTGCAAATGATTTAGGAATTAATGATTTCTCAGATACCTCAATCGAACTCTCTTTTGGTAGTTTAGGTGCCTCTTCGGTTACTATAGTTGATCCAGGGGAAATGTCATCAAATGGATTTATTCGACTTGATGATTCAGATGTAAAAGAAATATCAACTAGAAGTGGAACTGTGTTTGTTGTAATTAATTTTGATTCGTCTAATAATAATTCAGGTGTAGGGAATATTTCTAATGAAATTAACAAGCAACCTATAGTTTTTGATTTGTTTTCTTTTGGGCTAGTTGATAATAACGATGTTAATAATTCGATTTACAGATTTGAATTAGAAGAAACAAGCGATAATTCATCTATTTTTGCAGGAACTTTAGAATTTGCAGTTACTAACCAACTTAATATTTTAGATCCAAATTTTATTCAAACAATTAGGACTATCGATGACGAAATAAAATTCATTGTTACGGATAGACTAGTTGATGAAGAAGGCATCTCAATTAATTATTCAGATTTAGATGAAGTTGGAGTAGTAACTACAACTTCTGCAAAATCTGATATTAACACAAATTCAGGTACTGTTTCATTAGATTCAGTATCGTATAGGTTTGGTCAACTAGTAACCTTCACCCTAAGAGATTCTGATCTTAATTTGAAAAGTGATACAATTGAAATTTATAATGTAATCAATGATCCCAATTCCCCCAATGTAGATACAGTTGGAAAAGACGGAAATATTTTGTTAGAGATTTTAATTAAAGATATTCGATACAAACGTTGTGACCTTGCTGGAGGTTTAGCCTCTACGGGATTTAGTCTAATTGAGACTGGTCCTAGAACAGGTGTTTTTGAAGGAGTTTTCAAAATGCCTTCTCAAATATGTGATAAATCAGGAACAAAATTAATTTACACTGCTGGAGGAAGCCTGGATGCAAAATATCATGATGCTAGAGATGCTTTTGGAGAATCTAATATTTTCAGTCTATCAAGTAATAAACAATCAACCCAATATTCAACCTTCCCTGAATTAAATCAAAGGAAAATAATTCTTCCATTAAACGATAACATTGAGAGCATAGAATTGTCAGGAAATTTGCCTAATCATAAAGTGGGAATTCCTCTATCGGTGATTCTAATCCACCCCGATGGAGTTACCCAAAAATTTTCTGCTTCGTTGACAAATAATGGTGACTATAGAGCTGTATTCTCAATTAATGAAAATTCTTTAACTGGGGGATACAAAATTCATCTCTCTCATAATGACATAGCTGTAGGTGCTGTTTCTTTTACTGTAATCCATCCGGCTGTTCCGGATTGGGTAAAAAATAACGCAAAGTGGTGGTCAACAAATACAATTTCAGATTCAGAGTTTGTTGATGGTCTAGAGGAATTAATTGATAAAGGAATTATTAAAATCCCTTCCATTGAACCTTCTTTATCTGGAACAATTATCCCTCAATGGATAAAAACAACTGCACAGTGGTGGTCAAATAATGATATTTCTAATGATGATTTTCTGTTTGCAATGGAATATTTGATAAAGGTGGGTATAATTCGAATATGACTGTCAATTTTTCTTTCATTTAATACATAAATACCCTCAGGCCTGATTCAAAATGAAAATGAGACTCGCTGGTTTTTTGATGTTTTCAATTTTAACTATGTCAATTTTGTCATATGGATTCAGCGGTTCCGTATTTGCAGAATCACATAACATTCCACCAATTTCAGCTCATACAGAATTACCAACCTATGAAAATGGGGATAGAGTTTTGGTAGATGGCACGATTCGAGATTTTGATCTTGATCTTCATTCTAACACTGCTTTGACTTATCGTATTACTGATACCACTGGAAATATTGTAACCATTGGACAGGTGTTACCAAATTCTGATGGTGCATTTAGTTTTGATTTTATTGCGGGTGGAGGTCTCTTCAAAGTAAATGGAGATTATACCATTCAATTATTTTTTGGTTCAATCAAAGGTGAAACTACAATGATATACGCTGGAGGAGAATTTGAACCAGCACTTCCACCCGGACCTAGCCCCGAACCAGAACCAGAACCAGAACCAGAACCAGAACCAGAACCAGAACCAAAACCCGAACCTGACCCTGAACCAGAACCAACATGTGGCGCTGGTACTGAATTAGTGAATGGTATATGTCAAGTCATAAAAAGTGAAGAACCACCTGGAGGTGGATGTCTTATTGCCACTGCGGCATTTGGATCAGAACTTGCACCTCAAGTCCAGTTCTTGAGAGAAATTAGGGACAACACTGTAATGAGCACTGCTTCAGGAGAAACATTCATGACAGGATTTAACCAACTCTACTATTCATTCTCACCAACAATTGCTGATATGGAAAGAGAAAATCCTGCATTCCAAGAAGCAGTTAGAGTATTTATCACGCCAATGATTTCAACATTGTCCATAATGACATTAGCTGAAGATGGAAATGATTCACAAGTATTAGGTTTAGGATTATCTGTCATTGCCTTAAACTTGGGAATGTATATTGCAGCTCCAACAGCTATTGGATTTACAATTCATAGAAAACTCAAATCTAAAAATTAATTTCTTCATTTCTAAAAACTAAATGTTATTTTTTCATCCACAATTTTTACTCTAAGTTATTATACTGAAAAGACTCAGTAAAAATAATGCAGATAGAGTACGAAGAATTTGATACTATTGAAGATGTTTTTATGTATATGGCATCAGCTGCCCCTCCAATGAAAAATACAATGCCTGTTAATTCTTACAAAGGATATGTGATGTCTTTTATTCCCTTAAGCTCAACAAATGGTGATACATATCTAATGATCTATTCTAAGGGTACTCTTGAGCCTGGAATCTATGAATTTGATGTTGCATCAAAATCTTTCAAAAAAGTAGAGTCTATTGAAAGGGCGGATAAAAATTATTTTATATCTCTGACTCCAAAACGAAATACAATTGCTGATTTTGCAATTGAAAAATTATAGTTTCTTTGTTTGAATCTTTGGTGCAGAAACTGACCTAGAACGAGCATATTTTTCCATAATTTCCTCTGGGGTTCTCCCATTAAATAGATCCTTACATAATCCTCTCAGGTATCTCATGATTGCCCAAGTGCCAGCTTTGAGAATTCCATACATGAATATCTTCATTGGTGGACCATATGTTTTGTTTCTCAGAATAATTGGGATAATGTCATTTATCACGCGAAGATTGTTTTCCCAACATTTCCAGAACAAAGTAAATTGTGCTTCATTCAAGTTTCCAAAGTGCATCGAATTCTTTTCACCAAAGTCTTGATAGAGTAATGGCGCAACTAACCCTCTAAAATTCATCTCTCTGAAATCACTAATCATATCAATTGTGTATTGATTATCATCAGGTGTTTCGTCTGGCCATCCAATAATTATTGTAGCAGCAGGGAACCAGTGATTTTCATTAAGTATTTTAGCTCCTTCTCTTACAACACTTCCCCATTCTTCAGGTGAAAATGGTTTAGTTTTTACACCTAGATGTTTTTTTACTAAAGCAGGCGCAACAGTTTCAATTCCTAAGTTAGTAGCAAGCCATCTTCCTGTTTTATCTTGTTCATTAATTCTTGAGATTTGTTGTATTAATTCTTCGTCTGCTGCAACTCCTGAGAAAGTCATGTGTGTTGTTCCTATGAAATTTGCTCCTAATCCTTTTAGCCCTTTCCACAAGTCTGTTATGGCCTCTCTGTTGGGAACAAAATCTCTATTATCACATCCATAAAGTAACATTTCATCAGAATGCAACCATATGGAATCAAACCCGTAATCTAAATTTATTTTTGCTTCGTACTGTAATCTTTCTAATGGTAGATCTTTTTTAGATCGTTTGTTTACATCACAAAAATCACATCCTCTTCCACATCCTCTCATAGATTCTATTAAGGAATTAATTGTAGGTCCTTCAATGACTGGTATGTTTTGTATATTTCGTACAAAACAATGCATTAACTCTGGGGCATCTCCTTTTTCTAAATCATGAAAAAGATCCAACGCTAATTCATCTGCCTCTCCAACTACTACCGTGTCTATTCCATGAATTTTCATCCTATCTGATTTTGCTAATTCCCAAGCGCCATTTCCACCAACTACAACTTTAAAATTATATTTCTTTTTGAGTTGAATAATATTGGCACACATCTTTTTGAATTTCATTGCAACGTATGATAATTTCTCTGGGGACATAGTGGTTGTAACAGGGGCCATTCCAAGGGGATCCATGACATTTATTCCAACAACTTTTGTATCAGGCCCAATTGATTTTTCCAACATTTCAGGATTTGCAATAAATACTTCATCTCTTTTGTATTCTTGAAGTAAAGAACTCTCCACTCTTCTTAATCCCACTTGGGCAACTTTTGATTCTCCAGTTATTGGGTCTGTTTCAACAGGTGGGCAGAAAACTTTGTCAAAAACCCATTCTGGAAGAACCTCATAAGGGCCACAAGCTATAAACCCATAAAGAAAATTTCCTCGATAATTTGTCATTAAACTTCGATCTGCAGTAAGAACAATTCTTTTACCGGACAATATTACCAAGTTTCGATTTGATATCTTATATATGATTTACGAGATTGATTTCTTCAATCAGCAACAAAAATTCAATAAATCACTCTAAATCCTATAATTTCCTTTTTTGGTTTTTCCTTACAGCTCTATTTGCAATATTACCTGCAATTGCACCAGCTGCTATTCCATTATCAATATTGACCACAGATAAACCCAAAGAACAGCTTTGTAACATTGAAGCAAGAGCAGCTATTCCTTTCTCACCATAACCATATCCAACAGATGTAGGTAAACCAATAACAGGAATATCCACCATGGAAGAAACTAATGTTGCTAAGGCGCCCTCCATTCCAGCTACGACAATAATGCAATCAACCTCTTTTTCTATCATCTCTTTTAATATTGGAAATATTCTATGGATTCCAGCAACTCCTACGTCATAGCTGGTAGTGCATTTGCAATTCATGGCCTCACACATCAATCTAGCCTCTTCTGCTACTCCGATGTCTGATGTTCCTGCGGATATAATCCCTACCTCTCCACCATGGAATTTAATTGGTTTTTTATATAATAATAAAGAGGATGAATTCTTCCCATCTTTAATTTTAATTTTCAACCTTTTACAAAAAGAAATTATTTTTGAGTAATCCTCCTTTTTTATTCTTGAAATCATTACAGAATTTGTTTTTTTCAACATAATTTTGAGAATTTTTTTTATTTCGTCTAGTGTTTTAGTTTCTGCAAAAACCACTTCTGGTATTCCCCTTCTCTTTCTTCTGTTAATGTCAATGTTTGCAATACCCTCTATCTTTTCAATTGAATAAAGCGATAACATTTTTTTTGCAGTACTAGTAGAAATTTTCCTTTTTTCCAGTGATTCTAAAATTTCTTGAATTTCCAATAATGATTAAACTTTATTTACATAAAAAAATGCTTAGATCTCTATTCCGGAGATTGCATCCTTTACACTTTTTACTCCTGCGTCAAATGCTTGTTTTTCTTCATCATTAAGGTCCAGTTCTATAATTTTTTCAACACCATTCTTTCCCATCACTGCTGGCACTCCTATGGTTACATCTGAATGTCCATATTCCCCATCCAGGTATGTTGCAACAGGAATAACTTGTTTCCTATCTTTTACAACTGATTCCACAATTGCAGAAATTGCATTTCCTGGAGCATGAACCGTTGCTCCCTTTAATTCGATTACTTTGGCTGCAACCTGTTTGGTGTTTTGAACTAATTCATCTAATTTTTCTTTTGGTAAAAATGAAGAAAGAGGAATTCCTGAGACTGAGGAAAATCTAGGCAACGGCAACATGTTTTCCCCATGTTCTCCTATCACAAGGGCCCTAATAGAATCACGTGAATGTCCTGTGGATTCATGAATAAATTGTTTGAATCGAGACAAATCTAGCATTCCACCCATTCCAAAAACTCTATTTTTCTCAAATCCTGATATTTTGTATGTAACATAGGCCATAGGATCTAGCGGGTTGGTAACTGGAAGAATCATAGAATCATTGGCATATTTTTTTATATTTTCAACTACACTTTTTACAACATTTGCATTGATCTTCAAAAGATCCATTCTAGTCATTCCAGGTTTTCTTCCAGAACCTGCAACAACAACAACTATTTTAGAACCTTTCATGTCTGCAAAATTATTCGAACCCGTAACTTCAACATCTATTCCTTGTTCAGACAACATGTGATTGATATCCATGGCTTCACCTTGAGGAAGCCCATCGACAACATCCAGTAGTAAGATTTGATCGTCTAACCTTTTTAATGCAGAGAACATCGCTGCATCTCCGCCTACTTTTCCTGAGCCTATAATTGTAATCATAAAGGACAATGTTAATTTTCAATAATTAAATCTAATGAAATTTAGGATTGAATTAGACAGAATTTATATGCATTTTTGGTTGTTTTTAGTCTATGGTTATTGTTATAGATCCATATGTTGCTGGCATATCGGGAGATATGATTTTATGCTCATTGGTAGATCTTGGGGCAAATAAAAATAAAATTCTCGATGGTATAAAGTCGTCTGAAAAATTTCTTCCAGGATCTATCCTAAAAAAAATCGATTTTACAAAAGTCAATAAACATGGTATAGAATCTACCGAATTAATTTTGGAGATTGATGAAAAAACTCATGAATTAAAAGCCTCTGAGATTAAACAAGCGATAAAAAAGTCGGCAAACGAACTTAACTTAACTGAAAAAACAAAAAATTTTGTAGAGTCTTGTATTGATACCCTTATTTCAGCTGAATCTAAAATTCATGGGATCCCAACAGAATCAGTTCATTTTCATGAAGCCTCAAGTATTGATACTATTGTAGATATACTCGGAGTTGCAATCGCAATTGAGGATTTAGGCCTTTTTGATGAAGAGATTGTTTCTATGCCCATTTGTGTTGGAGGTGGAACGATAGAATTCTCACATGGATTAATGACTAATCCCGCAAGTGCTGTTCTTGAAATTTTAAAAAATTCGAAATTAGTAATTCATGGAGGGATTGTAAAAAATGAATTAACTACTCCTACTGGTGCCTGTATACTGGTAAATCTAACAAACACTTCAATCGAATTTTATCCATCAATGAAAATTGATTCTATTGGATATGGCGCAGGTAAAAACGATTTTAATAATTTCTCAAATGTTCTAAAAATAGTTAGAGGTATTAAAAAAAATAATTTCGGATCTGATTCTGTTATTACACTTGAAACAAATGTTGATGATGTATCTGGAGAAATATTGGGAAATCTGATTGAAAAAATAATGCATGATGGTGCCAAGGATGCTTCTATTTATCATGGGATTACAAAAAAAGGCAGACCAACAAATCTTGTATCTATCATATGTGATAATGATACCATTGATAAAATAACTGATACTTTGATTACTGAAACTGGAACTTTAGGAATACGAGTAACTTCCTCTAACAGAATACTCGTTCCAAGAACAAATCATGAGATAAAAATAATTTTAGATGAAAAAACCTTCGATGTAAAATACAAAGTTTCATCCTATAATGAAAAATCTACATTTAAAATTGAATTTGAAGATTTGAAAAAAATTGCAAACAATCTGGATAAATCTATTAAAGAAACAGAATTATTGATTAGAAAAGAAATAGTACAGAAGGATGTTCAACTTGGCTAAACTTGAAAATTTGATTGATTGGTTTGAGGATAAAAATAGAGTTATTGTAGCCCTTTCAGGTGGAGTTGATAGTGCATTAGTAGCATATTCTGCATATCAAAAACTAGGATCCTCAGCTATTGCAGTTACTGCTGATTACAAAACATTGTCCCAAGAAGAACTTAAAACTTCAAAACAAATTTGTTCAGAAATAGGAATATCTCAAATTCTGTTAGATTATAACGAACTTGAAAATGAAGATTTTGTAAAAAATGATTCTAACCGATGTTTTCATTGTAGGCAGGAATTAGGAACTCACTTGTTGGATTTAGCCAAACATCATAATATTGAATTTATTGTTGATGGCACCAATTTAGATGATTTAGGTGAATATAGGCCTGGTATTGAGGCACTAAAACAAAAGGGCATTAGAAGTCCACTAGTTGAAAATAATTTAACTAAAATTGAAATTAGAGAAATTGCAAAATCTGTAGGGTTATCTGTTTATGACAAACCATCTAATTCTTGTCTAGCATCTAGAATTCCTTGGGGTCAAAAAATTACTTCTGAAAGATTACTAAGAATCGAATATGGCGAAACAATTGTCAAACAAATTACAAAATTAAAACAAGTTAGGGTCAGAGATCTTAATGGCATAGCAAAATTAGAAGTAGAAAAAGAAAAAATATTTGTTTTGAACAATGGAGAGATTCTTGATGAAATTACTAAAAAATTAAAATTAATTGGATTTTCAGATGTTATTATAGATCCAGAGGGATATCATCCTGGAAAAATAAATGTGATTGCAGATTGATTTATCTTGATAATGCAGCCTCAACAAAAATTCACGAAGACGTCCTAGAATCTATGATGCCTTATCTTAAAGAACAATATGGAAATCCTTCATCAATTCACAGATATGGTCGCCTTGCTAAAAAAGGAATTGAGAAAGCAAGAAAACAGATTGCAAATTTAATTAACGCAGATTCGGCCGAAATTTTTTTTACTTCTGGTGGAACTGAATCAAATAATGCGGCCCTTTATGGAATTACAAAAAAAAGTCCAGGTTCTCGTATCATTACATCGTCAATTGAGCATGATGCTATTTTAGAGCCATGCAAAAAATTAGAAAAAGAAGGTTTTGATATAATCTATCTACCTGTAAATAATTATGGTCTAGTGGATCCAATAATTTTAAAAAAAAACCTTACTGAAAATACTTCTTTAGTATCAATTATGTTTGGTAATAATGAGGTAGGAACTGTTGAACCTATATCTGATTTTATAAATATTTGTAGAGAGCAAAATATTCCCTTTCATACAGACGCTGTTCAAGCTATAGGTAAAATTCCAATTGATGTTAAAGAATTAGGAATAGATTTACTATCAATCTCTTCCCACAAAATTAATGGTCCTAAAGGCATTGGGGCATTATATGTTAGAAAAGGCATTTCGATAGATCCAATAATTCTGGGCGGCGGTCAAGAAAATGGGTTCCGTTCTGGAACAGAAAACGTGGCCAATATTGTGGGATTTGGAAAAGCATGCGAACTATCAAGAATTAATTTTTTGAAGAACATTTCTAAAATGAAAGAATTACGCGATTATCTTTCTAAAAAAATCATACAAGAAATTTCTGAAGTTACATTAAACGGTCATCCTAAAACTAGATTGCCAAATAATATTCACTTGACTTTTCTTGGTGTCAATGGTGAAGATCTTTTAATAAAATTAGATGAAAATGGAATTGCAGCATCTACTGGTTCTGCTTGTTCGGTACATATACAAAAAGCCTCTCATGTACTTCAGGCCATGAAATTTTCGCATGAACAAATCACTGGCTCTCTGCGATTAACCATTGGAATTTCAAATAATTTAGAAGAGATGGATAAAACAGTTGAAATATTAAAAAATGTGGTTAAAGAGCTTCGTTCAGTTTCCCCATTTAAAGAAAAATATTCTTTTTAATTTGAAAACTAGATTTTTAGCTGGACCTTGTTTTTGGTCACTCCTATTGTAATTATAATTCCTAATACTAAAATCAAAGCAGCTATTGTACCAAATTCTGGTATTGCAAAGGTTCCTATAATTTCTATTTCAGAGTCTCCTTCTTCAAAATTTATTGTAATTAATCTTGACTGGGAATCTGTGTCAGTTTCTTCATAGGGTACTTGTATATCATCAATTAGAATAATGAATTCCTTGTCCTTATCGTTGGTCCCATCGGCATCTATTGATTCTCTTGGAAGTTTGAGTGAAATGGCTCCTTCATCTGGTGATTCAATCAGAACTAGTAAGGTAAAATTATTCGGGTCAAGAATTACATCTTTGATTGTACCCCCTTTGATGGTATATTCTATATCAAATGTTCCACCATTTGGAATTTCTACCTCAAAACTATCTTCGGTGTCCAGAAATTCTTGTTTTGGAGTAAAAGTAATTGTCGATTCTGCAATATTCCCTTCTCCATAGGATACTCTAATCAAATATTCACCTTCATTTCTCCATGATGGTTTTTCTGCAATTATTGTTTGGGAATAACTACCATCTTGAGCTGGGAAAAATTGAGCAATATCAATCATATTTCCTTCGAACCAAATTTGAAGAATTATTGGAGTACCACCAATTACCGTTGCAACTTGACCTGATACCACAACTGTATCTCCATCGTCGTAGTGATTATCGTCCGTTATTACTGTTAGAAATGGAATATTATCACTTTGAGCAAAAACTGGAATGCTAGAAAAGGCCAATAAAATTAAAACAAAAAAAATCTTAACATGCACAAAAAACATGCACTTTTGTTTCTATATTTCCTTTACTATCATAAAAATAAAAAAATGAAAAAAAGTTGTAGATCTAATATCTTGGCATAATACTGAGTCTTGATTTTGCAGAAACTGCAATTATTGAAATAATTGCTACTGCTAGAATCA